>ERZ773083.601-NODE-601-length-28339-cov-7.454214_pt1 | contig 28339 bp, 44 predicted proteins | sample MGYA00511465_ERZ773083 | MGnify/ENA primary metagenome ERZ773083 (study PRJEB29015, sample SAMEA2738001) | human oral metagenome | biome: human oral; feature: human-associated habitat; material: dental | place: China | collected 2060 ... | reverse complement strand
TAGATACAGCGCATCTGTGCAAATCTGGGCGACCTCATTTTATCAGCGCTTCCTTGAAAGAAATGTCCGTGAGATAGCCGCGCCGGCAGTAGATCTTGTAGAGCTGGTTCGGCGCATAGGCGAACGTCATTGTCGACGTTCCCTGTGCGTTCACGGCGTCCTGCGTGTAATTCGTTTCGGCTGCGGGCGCAGGATTGACGAGCATCTGCGTCGTCGGACCCGGCACGGCGAGGCGCGTCCTGACCTCGCGCTGTTCCAGTCGATCGAGCCGGTCGGCCACATCGCCCAGAAGCGCGAGAACCTGCGACTGCACTTGGCTCATCGAGTAGAAGTCTCCGTGAAGCCTGTCGATTTCTTCCTGCACGCGCTTTGCGACCGGCTTTTCCGTGTTTTCAGTAAGGCGCTTTGCGTCGTGCTTCACCTTCTCTGCACGTTCCTTCTCCGTGCTCTTGCTTTGCAGGTGGAGAAGCGGCTCTTCGCTTGCCGGATGCCCCGCTGCTTCTTGAGCGACAGCATCGGCCTCCGTCCCTTGTGCCGTCTGTGCCCCGACGGGAAGCCCCGTCGAGAGAAGTCCGAGAAGGATGGCCGTGGCGAGAGATTTCCTGATTCGCATGATGTGCTCCTTTCGATTCCTGTTTGCTCGAATTATTTTCTTTGTGGCTATTCTTTCTTCTTGTTTTATCTCAGAAATGTGTTCAAATTGAACACATGAATATTATGATATGAAAATTCATTTTTCTCATGTGCGCGGCTTCTGTCCGATTTCCGTCGAGAAGTTGAGATCGGAGATGTAAAGTCCGAGCGGGTTGTTCAGAAGTACAGCGTCATCCTTCGGCGGGATGACCGTGACGGAGAAGACGCATTCGTATTTGCGTGTTTCCTGCTGTCCCGTCGTGATGTTGAACTCCTCTTCCTCCCATGTCGCATGGTAGGAGTCAGTGTCGGGAATCTTCTTGATGCCCTTGAGCTTGACCTGCACCGTGACGGTCGCATATTTCTCATGGAACTTCTCATTGGCTTGGATCGTCCGATACTTCTGCGCTGCGCTCGTCGTGAGGTAGGCGTAGGCTTTCTGCTGGAGCTTGTCCTGCTGGATGGGATCGAGCTGGATGCTTCTTGCGTTCTGGATGAACTGCCCGATGAAGTAGCGGACTTCCGCCTCCTGCGGCGTGTAATCCTGCGCGACGAGCGCCCCTGCTTTCTCGACTTCGCCCGTGGTCTTGTCCACGGTCACGACGTAAGGGATGATCTGCGACTTCAGTGACTGGACGGTCAGACCGATGGACAAGACGATGCAGGCGGCCAAGAGGCCGAGCGCTATGCGCCGCCAGTTGTAGTTCTGCACGGCGACGCTGCCGATGCGCTTGTCCATGACGCCGCGTGCTTTTTCTGCAGGGCTTTGCGCCTTGCCTGTGTCGGAAAATTTCTCGGGTTGCTGAAAGGTTTTAAGTGCCATGGTTCTCTCCTGTCTTTTCATGCGGCACTTCCATGCCGCCAAAATAGGCGATGCGGCCGTCGGCGAAGGTTTCTCCGCTTCGGACAACGGCGTTTTCCTGCTGCGGCAGTGATGGCTTCGCCGGTGCAGCAGGAGCAGGCTGTGCGGCGGGCTGCGCCTGTACGACAGGCTGCTGCGGCTGCTGCGGCTGCGTCGCCTGCACGATGACGGGCACGTTGGGAACATTCGGAAGTGGGATCGGGCTTTCGGGCGATGCGGCCGCCTGTACGCCGGCTGCTGCCGCCTTTGTCGCTTGGATCGGCTGCGCGGTCTGCACTTGTCCGGCCTGCACACTCGCCGCTTGTACCGGCCTCCCTCCAAGAATACTCAGGCTTTGCGACGGAAGTTCGGATGAATCAAACGGACTTTGCGCCACATAAGGCTCTTTTGTCTCCTGTTTGTGCGTGGCGCTCCATACGCCGATTCCGGCTGCGCAAAGAGCGAGACTCAGCGCACTGCCCAGAAGCGCACCGCGAAGGAATGGCCGCCTTTCTTCGTCGGGCAGATGAAAAATAGGGATTCTCATGTTATCGCCTCGTTTCAGGGTTGGTCATTGACAAATCACGTCGCCTTTTTCCAGATAGATTTTCCGCGCAAGTTCCTGTGCGCTTTCCGTGGCGGTTTTCGTGAACGGGAAGCGGAAGAGGAGCGTCGCTGCTCTTCCGTCGGCAGCGAGGATCGCGTATTCGACGGGCGAAAGTATGCGCCGAATCGTCCGTGTGGACAGGAAGCCGCCTTCTTCCGACGGTGCTTTCTGTTCCAAGCACTCGTTCTTGCCGAAGGTCTGCCTATAACGCCGGACGACACCGATCGGCAAGCTGCCGTGCTCGGCTTGCAGCGTGATGCCAAAATCGTTTGCGATGATGAAAGCGCGGACGACGAGGATGTCTTCGTCTGGCTCTTTGGCGAGGAGGCGGACGGTTTCCGTTATGGCAAGCTCGGCGAAGATGCTGTTGCCTCCGAGCGAGAGGAGCATCTTGTGCAGCTCGGGGTGTACCGCGTCCTGATAGCCCCGATAGCCCCTGCATGTCCACGAGCGGATCTTCATTTTGCCGCGCTTTTTCTCTCTGTCCATATCCTTCACCAGAACGCGAGAAGCGGAACGACGCGCGATTGGATGCGCGAGAGCGGCACCGTGCCCGTATAGCGCCCGTCGAAGCTCTGCGTCGAATCGCCGAGCGGCAGGAATTCGCCTTCGGGTACGGTATGGAGGACGCCCCATTCGATCTGCGGCAGCGGCTTGCCTTTGCTGTCCGTTATCGAGACCGGCCCGACGTAGTTGCCATCGACATAGAAGTTCCCGTTCTTGTCGACGCCGTATGTGTCACCTGCCATTGCGCCGATGCGCTTGAGGAAGATTGCCTTTTCGTGTTCCATGTAGCCATGAGCATACGAGAAGGCAAGGACGTCCTCCGGCGGATCGTAGGTCACAAGGTCACCGCGCGAGGCCGCAAACGGAATCCGCAAGTAGAAGCCGATCGGCAGCGACGCCGTGCGATTGTAGAGTACGACGTCCTGCTCGGGCAGCTTTCCGCCGCAGGCTGTCCAGCCGAGCATGAACGCCGCGAAGAGGAAGATTCCCCAGAGAAAGGGGCGCTCTCTTGGCGAAGGAATCTTCGCGCGTGTTTTCTTCGTCATGCCATCACCTCACAGTCTAATCATAAGGCATTGCAGTATTAAAAAACTGCACACTTTCCGATTTGCACGATTTTTTTTCGAGAATCTGCTCCGCCATCGTCGAATAGCGGCGCAGATGCGCATTGATGCGGTCGGTCATCGTCGCGAGCCGCAGCTCGCTCTTCTCGCCCGCGAAGAGGATTTCCGACAGTTCGGACGCCTTTTGAAATGGATTTTCAAGCTTCGCCTTCACGACGCGAGAAAATTCGTCTTCCTGCACGCTTGCACGCAAAAGGCGGTTTTGGAGCGACAAGAGTGCGCGGCATCGCCGACGCGAATCATAAAGCGAATCCAGAAGTCCTGCGGCGATGGAGAGGTCGGCTCGCAGCGTGAACGTGCCGATGCGCACGTCGAGTACGGAGAGGAGGTTCAGCGCGATATTCGGGCTGTAGGCGTCGGCGAGCGTCAGGCGGTAGAAGAGCAGCGAGGAAAGCCTGCGGAGGATATGCTCGTTGAGCGTATAGAGCTGCCTTTCCTGTACGGGCAGGTGCAGCGAAAGGTAGTGTATGCTGCGCCCGTGCCGATAATGGCCGTAGACGAATTCCGCCTCAAGCTCGCTGAGGTTCTTGACGAGCGTGAGAGCGAGGATGCGTCCGATCGCTTCGCGCTGCGAGCGCAGGTAATACTGCAAGATGCGCGGACGCACCTCACGGGCGACGAGGCTCTGAAGCTCCGTGATGGAGGGCAGCGCAAGAGCTGCATCCTGCACGGCATCGCGCAGGACGGCAGAGGCAAGCGAAAGTCCGAGGTCTGTCTTTTTTACCGGCTTCATGTCAGCCTCCCTCCGGCGAGGCGCGTGTCCCTTGTGCGTCTTTGCGCTTTTCGAGCACAGCGAGGAGCGTCTGCTTGCGTTTCGCCGCAAGCCTCGCTGCTGCGCCGGCGATTTCTCCTGCTCGACCTTCACCTGCTGCGATCTGCGTGTCCAACTGCGCGATGACGTCAAGAATCTCCTCGTCCGTCATCTTCGCATGTGGATCGCTCTGCGGCTTCTGCCGAGCCTTTGCGCTTTCTCGGATGCGCTCTCTATGCTGCTTCTCCTTTTCGAGCGACGGACGCCGATAGTCGCCTTCCAAGGCGCAGCGAAGCCAGCCGGCAGGGTTCTCGATGCGATGCCGTTTTTGTGCGTCACGAAGAATCGGGAGCTTTTCCAGCACGGAGTCCGTGCCGAAGAGCTGTCGGAATCTCCTCGCGCTTTCCTCGTCGATGCCGTGCCGTTTGCAAGCATGGAAATATTTTCCTTCTTTCTCGTCAGCAGCAGCCAAGGACGTCTTGATTTCCTCGCGCACGCGCGTGCGCGTGTCTTCTCCGTCACGATCTATGGCTGCTGCTGCTGTAGTCTTTGTCGTAGTCTTTGCTGTAGTCTTTTCGCGCGCGCGCGAGGAGAGGCCGTCAGCCCTTGCAGCGTCTGCCTTCGCGACCTCTTCTTCCATGTGGCCATTTTGGCCGCTTCCATCCGGCCATTTTGGCCACATGCATTCGACACTTTGACCTTTTGCCGCATTTTCTTTAATCAGATTGGAAGAAAAGTCCTCTGAAGCCTGATTTTCTGCATCTGGCCAATTTGGCCGCATGCATTCGACACTTTGACCTTTTGCTTCTTCTTCCGTCAATCCGTCCGGCATCGGCGCGACGTTGAAAAGCGGTTTCGACCTTTTGGGAGCCGCTGACTGTTTCTCATTTCGGCTGCATTCCAAGGCTGCAACATTTTCTTGGCAAATAGCGTAAGACTTCGTGCGATCCATCGGATTTCTCTTATAGCGCAGCGTCGATAGAATGAGTCCGAGATTTTCCAGATTGCTGATAGTGCGTCTCAAGGTGCGTTCCGTGAAGAACCTGAACTGCGCACGCCACGCTTCGACGGAGTTGTAGATCCATCGTCTGCCTTGTTCGTCGACAATGCCCTGATTGAGCTTAGGCTGCGACCAGTAATTGAGCTGTTGGAGGAAGATCGCCTCGTTGAGGCCGATCTCCTCGGCAAGCGCTGGCAGAACGATAAGCGGATAATCGTCGATCAACAAGCTCATGGTTTCACCTCCTCGTTTATTGCCATAACACGATGGGATCGGTATAGGTGTAGCCGCCATCTGCTGCGCGGACGATGTACTCCAAGTGCAGATGCGGTCCTGTCGCGTTGCCGGTCGAGCCGACGAAACCTAGGATCGCCCCTTGCGGCACGAAGGTATCGACGGCGACGCTGATCGACTGCATGTGTGCGTAGCGCGTGTAGGTATCATAAGCCAGATGATAGAGCACGACTTGATTGCCATAACCGTCGTCAAAATCGCCCGCGGCAAGAACGATGCCGTCGAACATCGCCGGAATCGGCGTGCCATAGTCGTAGCCGAGGTCGATGCCCGTATGAAAGCGCCACGCGCCCGTGATGGGATGGACGCGCCAGCCGAAAGGCGACGTAACGGGAAGCTCCGCTGCTTCAACCTCTGCGGCAGCGACAACGAGCAGGAAGAGTATGATCATCGTCTTGCATGGGATTTTCCGATAGTGCATGATGCTTCACCATGCCTCTTGCAACGTGCGTGAAACCCGCGCCCGCATGTTCTCCAGATCACCGTCACAGTACGGCGTTCCTACCAGATACCATTGCTGCTTTGGATTCATCTCCATGCGCGTCTTGACCCACACGCCATCGACCTCGATTTCCAAACGCTCGCCGCAATGCAGGCCTGTATGCTCCTATAGATCGGCGACGAGCAGTCCGTAGCGCTTCGTCTTGGGATTGTAGCCAAGTTTGCCGGTGATCATGATGTCTGCCTCCTCTTGCCGCATAGTCAGAGCTTCATCATCTCCAATGCTTCTATTGCCACGACGGAGATTTTTCTCGTTCACACGCTCTTGCAACTTCCCACGCTTTACCTCGTCATAGCCAAGCGCGTCAATCCACGACGTGCAGACCGTGATGATCTCCGTGAGTTTCTCAGCAAGAGCCTCTTCATCCGCAACGTCAAACATGTTGCACGACTGCGGCTTCGTCATGTCAACGACGCGCCCGCTCTTTTCATCGGCGTGCTTCTTCTCGCAATCACGTAAAACCATCTTCAGCCACTCATTTTCTTCCCGCAAAAGCTGCATCTCTGACTTATGCTCCATCGGCAACATCTGTAAACCATCTGCCTCAAACGCCTTGACGGTCGCCGCCTTTTGCTTCTCCTCTAGTCGCTTGGTCAACCAGCCCATTTTTTATTTCCTCCCCCGTTGCAAAAACAAGCCACATATTCCGTAGGCAAGGCAGCTGCCTTACCTACAGAACCAGATTGTTTCAGCTGATCGTCTCGATGATGAGACGGATCGCCGACCGTCGGACTTCCCAGCGTGCTGCATCGACCGATTCGCGCATCTCTTCCGCTGCGCGAATCTTCGTCTCGACTTCCTCGACGAGAGCCTGCAAGCGTTCCGCCACCCAAAGATTAGCCTCTTTTTCCGCCTGTCCGACCGACAAAGCAGAACGCGTCGATGCGGCATCGGGCTTCCTGTCGGCAAGAGGTTGTGGAATTTGATCTTCCGTGCGCTCCGATACTTGCGGCGTAAAAGCCGCTGCATCGGAAGCGTCTTCATCACTTGTTTCCGCTACATCCTCGTCTGCACCTGCACTGTCAGCGTCAGAAGTTTCGGCGCTGCGCTGCGGCTCCTTCCCTGTCAGAGGCTCTGCTGCTGTCGATGATGTTTTTGCCTCACTTGTGCCACCGTCAACGATGTGATCCGAGATATGCGTTTCGCCGTCTTCTTTCTCCGCTCGCTTCCTGCCTTCCAGCCAGTCCTTGAATTCCGCATACGTTCCGTCGCATGTACCGCTGCGGATTTTATAGACGATGTTGTCCTGCTCTTCCGGCGACAAGGAAGCCATCTGCGCCGCGACCGTCTTGCCGATCAGTCCCTCGTCAAATGCCTTCCGCGCTTTTCCGTGAGCTTCGTAAGGCTTTGCAGCCGCTGAAGCTTCGCTTCGGAAATATCAAGGATTTCCTTGGCAAAAAATGTACGAAAGCGCATGTTCAGGGATGATCCTTCCGATTCTGCCAGCGTACCCTTTTCTTTTGCGTCTTCGTAAATCGCCCGTGCAATCGGCTCCATCTGCTTGACCTCATTGAGCTGGTCAAGCGCCGTCTTCTGACGGTAATTATTGGCCAAGATGATATGCAGCATCTCAACCTGCTCTGCGGAAAGAGCGCCTTTTGCCGTAAATGCCGGCAGGATGTGGCAGGGAAGCGTCGCCTTTTCCAGTTCGCCGCGTCGGATGCGGCAGAGCGTCGCCGAAAGACGGCGCTCGCCCGAGATCAGGCGATACGTCCCGTCGCCGTTATCGACGACTTCAAGCGGGGGCATGTGCTCAGAAACGGCAAGGGAGTTCGCCATTTCCTCCACGCCCTCGATGCTATAGAAGTTTTTCTCGTTCGGAATGATGCGCTCCGCGTCGATCTTCTCCACATGGTAGGCGCTTTCTGTCTGCGCAGCGTTCTGCGTCGTTGTATTGAGATAGTTGATGATGCTGCCTCTGTGCTTCTTCATGGTGCGCCTCCTTCAATCGTAGTTTTTCGTGACGCAGGTGCATTCCGCGCCCATGTCCTTGATAATCTCGACCATCATATCCACGATGTCGTAATAGCTTCTGTCGAGATCGGTGTATACGCTCAAAAGCGTGTTCTTGTCCGTCAGCGCCACTACACTGGTATGAAACGGATACGGCTCTTTTCCCTTCGTGTAGCGTTCGAGGACGATCTGATACTGCTTGCCGTTCGTCGTCGTGATTTTGGTTTCCGCAATCTTTTGCATCCTGCTCACTCTCCTCCCAGAAGCTCTTCAGCAAAGTGCATGATGTCCCGCGCTACGCGGCAGTTCGGGCAAACCTCGAAGATGCTTTTTCCCTCGCGGCTGGCCGTCATAAGCCCGTGCTTGGCATTGCGCGTCGCGTAGGAGATTTTTGTCTGGAACAACGGGATTCCCACATCGCTTACATCCTCGCGCATATGAGAAAAACCCGGATAGGAGATATATTGATTTACGAGAATCCCGCGAATGGAGAGCGTCGGATGGAACTTCTTCACATCGCGGATCTGCTCTTCCATCTTGCGGATGCCCTCGATACTGTCCGTCTCCGGCAGCGTCACGATGATTACATCGTCCGTCACCATCAGCGCGTTGAAGACGCTCATGTTGATGTCGGGAGGATTGTCGATGACGCATACATCGTAGCGATCTGCCACTTTGGCCAAGGCATTCTTGAGGAGGATGTCCTGACGCTCTTCCTGCTCGCCCAAGACTTGGAAATTCGCTTCCAGAAGCCCCATGTCGGCCGCGATGAAGTCGATGTTTGGCACACGCGAGTGCTGGATAACATCACTCGCGTGTGCTCCATCCATCAGGATGTTGGCCAACGTCCCTTTCGCCTCGTCCCCAAACCAACGAGACGCATTTCCCTGCTTGTCGTTGTCGATGAAGAGGACGCGCAGCTCCCACGATTCTGCGAGCAGATAGGCGAGATTCGTCGCAATCGTCGTCTTGCCAACGCCGCCTTTCAGATTGATCAAACTAATGGTTTTCATGATATGCCCCTTTCGTTTCCGCTATTTTTTCTTGAATGTGAACCGACGCAGCTCCTCGACATAGTGGTTCATGTAGTCGATGAGGTCTTCGATGCGTTCTGCATTCTTGGGATCGTGCTCCATCACCTGAAACTCCGAAGCGAGCTGCTTGATGCCCATACGGATGCTGAGTTTCAGGCGGTGCACATTCTCCTCAAATTTCGTGATGTGATGCGTTTCAATAACGGTTTCCAGATACTCCACCTTTTTCGCAAGGGCTTTGTTCTGTCCGATAAGTTGCCGGCGGGAATCTTCTTCCATGCAATCCCCTCACTTTCGCCTTGCATTCTTTAGGTTTCTGTACTATACTGATACCCAGACTAATGGCTTTTGAGAGTCCCGCACATCTTACCCGGTGTGCGGGATTTTCATTTCATCCGCATTTCTCCCTCCTCTTCGCTCCAAATATCCTGAACTGTGACATCAAGGATGCAGGCAAGCCGCAAAGCGATGTCAACGCTTGGCCAGAACTCCGATTTCTCGTATCGGTTCAATGTCATTCTCGTGATGCCGACTTCTTCGGCAAGCGCGTTCTGCGACACGTTTCGCGCGAGCCGGATTTCTTTCAAGCGATTCATGGTCAAATGCCCATCGTCCACTTGGAGAAGGGAATCACGCGAATCCCATTTTCCTTCGCATACGCATACTCTTCTTGGCAGCCCTTACTGTCCTGCCAACCAGCGCAAAGGATCATGGCGTCACAATCCTTCAAGAGAAAGATCGCCTTCTCCATGACCTCGGCATGATTCAGCACTTGATCGATACCGAGGAAGAAATCCAACGGATTGATTACCAAGGCGTCCATGCAGCTGGCTTGGATCATTACCTTCTTGCGCCTTGCACTTGCAATATTTTCTGCCTCATTCCCTGTGTAGGGATGGCTCAGATAATATTTCTTCATTCTTTATCTCCGTTCTCCAATGCTGCATTCCGAACGTCTCGCTTCCACCATTCGATAAGCCGGCTGCGCTCTTCAAGACTCAGGTCGGATATGGAATCCTTTAGCCCTTTCCATTCGTCTTGATAGAGACTGTTGGCATGGCGTTCCTGCTCTTTTTCCCGCTTCTTCAATTCTTTCTCTTCTGCCGCTCTCTGAATGCCCTCTGCGAGTTTCTGGCGATCGCCCCAAATTTCTTCAATGCTCACAGATAAAATCCGCGCGGTTTTCTCCGCAATCTCCATGCTGGGCGGCAGCAGCGGATCAAGTTTTTCCATATCTTGATAAATATATTGTGGTACGCCAAGAAGCCGTGCCATTTTGGCAATGGAGATCTTCTTGTTCCCACGCAAACTTTTCAGCGGACTCCCAAGCTTGCGCTGCGTTCTCCCAATGAAAGGGTTTTCTTCGGCGAAGGTTTTCCCGCAATCGCTGCACCGATAGCGACGAGCATGGTAGATGTAGCGCAGCTTTGTATTGGCAATGCCCTTCAATGCTTGATCGCGATATTTATCGACGCAGGTATGCTACGAGCCGCACGCAGGGCAAGTGTGCTTCTTCTTGGGCAAATGGAAGATCACTTCCTCCGCCGTCCGCTTGTCAATGCAAGCATCGGGAAGATTGTCGACATACACAACAAACTCCTCCGGCGTCATAAAACTCCTCCTTTCCGTCAAAATAAAAAAGATGTTACGTCGATACAGAACGTATCTTCGTAACATCTTTTTTAGCTTATGTTGCCTAGACACAAAATGTATCCCCGCAACATATAGAATAGAACCGTTCTTGAGCGATGTAAAAAGCCGTGCAAGGTCGCGCGACGTCTGCTCAATCGAGATGTACTTCCCTTCCTGAACGGCGAGGCGGATCGCTTCCTGCTGCTTCTTGATTTCTTTCAGGTCTGCTTCGGCTTTCAGTTTGCGGACTACGGCCGACTCTTCGCCTAGTCTCGAATCCGTCTTGAATCGCCATTCCATGACCGCCTTGATATTCCATTTTCCTCGCCCCTCTTTCGGTGCGCCACGGTTCGCCCAATCCGTCATGGTGTCGCGATGGACGCCGAAGAATTCCGCTGCATCCTGCGTACTGTAAATAAATTTGTCAGGATTCTCTTTCGCCACGCGCTCACCTCATTTTGACCACTCCTCCATTCAACGGGTTGACGGATACTTTTTTTCATTTTCATCGGGACACTTTTCGGGACTCGCAGACCCGTGTAGCCCGTGAGCCCTTGTACTACCTGCATCCCCGGGGGTATCACTCGTGCGCATCTGTCGTCGCCCCGTCTTGTGTTCCCGCTTCGGAAGCGCTGCTACGCCACACTGCTTCCACATTCTGCGGCAGAGTAGATAGTCTCTCAACTTCATCGCTTCGCCAATACAAAAGGCAGCTGCTCGAAAATACCAAGCAACTGCCTTTTCTTTATTCTGCTTCTTCCATTTCGCGATGCACCTTTTCGATGCCGCGCGCCACGACGTTGGCGCGCGTCGTCCCCATACGCTCGGCACACTCGTTCAAAAGCGCAAGCTCCTTCTCTGACAACCGCACATGGAGCTGCCCCGTGCGCGGGTTCGTCGTAGGTCTGCCCATCTTCTTTTTCTCGATACGCTGCACCACCCTTCACCTTGCCGTATATCAGGGATGTTGCAGGGCGGCGGCAAGTCCGCCCTGCTTCCCTTTCTGTTGTCCTTAGCCTTCGAGAGAAGTCTGCAGCTTCTCGATGAGCGCCTCAAGCTCTTTCTTCGCTTGCTCCGTTTCCGCCGCCTCAATCTGCTCTTGCAGCTTCTTGAGGTCACCGATTACAAAACGGAGGAATGCGGCAAACTGCTTGTCTGTCATGCCCATATCTTCCATGTCGTCCTCCCTTCTGCGCTTGCCCGCCTACTCGCTCGGTTTCCCTTGCTGTAATTATATTATATATTATGCGTCCGCAAAATTCAAGAGATATTTTACATAAATAGCGCTGAATCAACATTCTTTCTCGCATACAAAAAGGGCGCCACACCCATGCAGCACCCTCAATTCTCAGCTTATACTATATCACAGGTCGCATGTGTCTTTCTATGGTCATTTTAAGAATATCTCTCAATGCCTTACCATGCAAACGGAACACCCATCGAAGATCATATCCCATCCCCAAAGCAATCCACTCCCACGAATCCCCCTGCAAATATCGGCGCGTCAGCACTTCCCTGCAACGCCAATCCTGCAGCTCTCCAATCCGTGCCTTGGCATCCTCGCGCAGCGCAATCAGCTTGTCCCACTGCTTGGCGATGCGCTCTGCATACCCCTCCAACGCCGCAATCGCGTCCGACAAGTCTCCGATGCGCGAGTTGCTGACCTAGTCCTTGTCGTACTCCATCGCCTTGAGATGCAGGATATCCGACTTCGCCTGTTCGTACTCCTCTTCCAGGCGCTTTAGCTCGCGCTCCGCATCACGCACGCGCCAGAGATACGCCTTCGCCTGTTTCGTATCGTTCAAGCTTCCGCCTCCTTGTCCAGCTGCTCCAGTAGCAGCCGCCCATCCAGTTTTGTCAGATTTCCGAAATACGCCGACAGGAAGAATCTCCTCACCTCTCTGCACACCGCAAGCGCATCTCTGCTCGTCGGAAATCCCCGAAGCTTCTTCTTCGCGGCTCGGTAATCGCTGACTGCCAACAAAATGATGGCGTTCGCCAGATTTTCATAGGATTTCGCATTTGCCTCGCTCATCTTACGCCTCCTTTTAAGACGCATCTGCAGTCACCTCCATGATCCGCCGTATCACATAATCTGCGCACGGCTGCGCCATGCCGTTGCCAAGCACTTTGTAGCGTGCCGTATCACTACCGCCCGCTGTGTAGCCGTCGGGTAAGCCCTGCAAGCGTTCGCACTCCGTCGGCATGAGGCGACGCACTTTTCCGGCAACATGTATGACAGGCACTTGATTCCCGCCCGTCCCCATCCGTGCATTAAGCGTCGGGGCGATGCCGTCTTTGACGGGACGCATAACCTCATCCGCGTGCGTCATGTCGTAAATTGCGACGTGCTGCTCCTTGCCTGCTATCAATGTCGGTGCAGTTTCTTCGCCATATCCGATGCTTCCGGCAGACGCTGGAGCCTTACCGATAAAGCCTGCCGCCATTACGCCAAGGCGATTGCTCGCTGTCATCGGCGGCACAGCTTCCACAAGTGCAGGCGCATTGTTCGCTATGCTTGTTTGTGTATCAAATCCTACAGCGACAATCTGAGGTCCGCGATCCGCACATTTAGGTATATACGCGCCTGCCGTTCGAGTGCCGCTTTCAGTTCCTCGGGCAGTTCCTTGCCGCGCTCCTTCGCTCTTCTCAAGATACCCAGACATGCCCTCGAGCTCAAATAGTATTTTTCCGGCACATCTTCCGTCGGCTGCAAAATCTGCGACAAAAAAGATTCGACGGCGACGTTGGGGCACTCCCCAATATTGCGCGTCGAGGACGCGCCATGCGATTTCACACTGAGGCAATTCTGCCACTCCCGCATTCGCCCATCTGCCATTTGGAGGCATTGGAATCTCGGCCTGTCCGATTTCTTGGAGCACGGATCGAAAGTCCATGCCTTTGTTGCTGCTGAACGCTCCCGGCACATTCTCCCAAACAAAGAAGCGCGGGAATCGCCCATCGGTGGAGTCTCGCATGGCGCGAACAATGTCAACTGCTCGGCGAAACAAGCCGCTTCTTGCACCGTTCAATCCCTCCCTTCTGCCCGCGATACTCAAGTCTTGGCACGGGCTTCCCGCGCAGATGATGTCCACGGGCGGTATCGCCGCTCCGTCAATCTTCGTGATGTCGCCCATTTGCGTGACGTTGGGAAAATGCCGCGCGGTCACGCTCTGCGGAAACGGCTCGATCTCGCTCGACCAGAGCGGCATGACTCCCGCATGATGCGCCGCACATAACCAGCCGCCGATCCCGTCAAACAGACTGCCGAGCGTCATCCCCAATACCCCCGCGCCTTGTTCTTTCGGTTGACCTGCTTTTGCACGTCAGATCGTGCCACATCATTGAAGCCAAGTGCGCAGAGCATCGTCGCTGCCGCCGTAATGACGTCTGTCAACTCCTCTGCCAAATGCTCATGCGCCCCAAGATGATGGGAAACGTACCCCCCATAAGCCTCCCAAACTTCCTCATGCTCCTCTGCCAGCTTCTTCAGGCAAAACACCAATCTCTCTTCCTTGTCCTGTGCTCGCGCATCCAGCCATCGGACGCACGGCTGCGGTCTCGTCATGTCAACGACGCGCCCGCTCTTTTCGTCAACGTGCTTCTTCTCGCAGTCTGCGAGTATCTTCAGCCGTTCGTTTTCATTCCGCAGCCGCTGCATTTCCTGCTCGTGCTCAATCAACAACTGCCGCAATTTCCCTTGATCACTATCTCCAATCAGCATAGTCTCAAGCATGTCCTCGATCTCTTCCCTGTCCATCGCGTTTCCTCCTCTCAATCTCTCGCCGCTGTGCCTCGCGCCCCATCGCGATCAACCTCCGTTCTGCCATACGCGCTTCCAAGCGCCGCATGAATCTTCGGCTCCGCCGTCCCCCGTGTCGCATCTGTTTATCCTCCTCACCTTATGTATCACTGCCATACGCCAACATCTGCAAGAGCTGTATGAGCTGCTGCGCGTATGGCTCTAAGCATCGTTTTTCCTCCTCGTACGCCGCCTGATTTAGCCATCCGTTCGTGCTGTCTCCTGTGATAAGCGGACGCAGCACATACCCCCATCGCTGATGACGTACGAGCTGCGTACCAAGTCCGCGCATGTAGTAGAGCCGCACATAAAATTCCTTGTCCATCTCCCGCGCCTTGGACAGCGCCACGACCCAGAGCGCCGAATCCTGCGGACTCATCACGGCATAAGGATCGACGCACGCATACTCCGTCGCCTGCTGCTCCTTCGGGCTCAGCATCTCATACGCACGCTGCTCGACGCGCTCAACCATGGACGCAACAGACGCATACGGATTCACTTCTTCCGTCTTGCGCTGCACATGCTCGAAATATCCCATATCAACGCCTCCAAATCTGCAAGAGTTCCCAAAAAAGCGTGCAGTTCCCGCGGCTGTACCGCGATTTTTGACACTTGCGGGAACCACTTGAACCTTGGAGCCACAAGGGTTTGAGGGCAATAGTTCCCACAGTTCCCACAAAATTTGACATATATATAAACTTTTATACCCCCCTTATACCCTATATATACATAGGGTAAGGGTATACATCTAGTATATATATTATGAGGGAACTGTGGGAACTCTCTCTTATATATACCGCCAATCCTTGCAAAACCTCGGTTTTTCCAGTTCCCACAAGAGTTCCCACAGGGTTCCCATAGTTCCCGCAAATTCATAACAAGCGCCCCTCTCTTTGTGGAATCTGTACGACATGAATCTTCGCTCCACCATAGCTGACCCTCTTCGTAAATCTTCGCCTGCCTTTTTCTGGTGTCGAGCAGATCAGCCCCGTCTCGGCAAGCTCTTTTAAAAACTTGTTGGATGCAAACCCCGCATCATCGAGCGCATCGCGCAGATACATCGGATAGACGTTGATATAGCCGTTGCGGATGAAGCCGTACTCCGGCGACAATTTTGCGCGCGTCTCATAGCCGTTGTCATTGCTGAAATGCTGCCAGTTACTCACAAGCCACGCCTCCACGAAATCCCACGCACGCTGCGTATCGGATATCTCGCTCCTCGTCGGCAGCTCCGCCATGACGGCAGCGGCCATGTCGTACGCCTCCTGCTGCGCCGTCTCGGACGTTGCTCCGAAGAGCCACATGCTCGAAAGCATGTCCGCGATCGAGACCGTCGCCACGTTGTCGATGTGCGGTTCGAAGTGCTCGGGATAATCCGTCCGAAGCCTTGCGATCAGCGCCTGACGCGCCGCAAGAATCTCCGCATACGCCGTCGACGCCTCCTGCAAGAGCCGCTCGATGAACGCCCTGCCTGCCGTGCCGTGCTGCTCCTCATCCATCGCGTAGACCATCTTGGCAACCGTCTCCGGTAGTACGGGATAGACGTTCAGCTCGATCAGGCGCGTCTTGACGCCCTGGATGCTCGACTCCTTCGACAGCGGCTCTTCACCCGATGCCATCGCGATCGTGCGCCATGTGGCGGTCTTGCGGATACCAGACTTGCTCGCACGTACCTTGCCATGACCGCCCTCAAGCATATAGACGAGGCTCTCCAATGCTTCCTGCTTGTTGTTGCCCATCATGACTTGACGCTCATTGATGACGAGCGGGAAATCATTACTGTACTCGGCGGCGCGCTCAAGTCCGTTCGTCGTCCCGTAGAACGATTTCATGAGCCGCGTCGGATTGCCCCAGACCGAGAGCGCGAAGCGCTGCGCTGCCGTCTTGCCGCCGCCCGACGTGCCCCAGAAATAAATCATGAAATTGCGGTTCTTGCAAATTTTTAAGAGCGGGGCGGCGAACGCCGCCGCCAAGGCGAAGCGGGCAAACGGATAAAATCGGATCGCCTCGGCCGCCCGTTTCCACTCCTCAAGTGTCCCGCCCTGCGTGAATGCTGCAGAGAGCTCGCCGTCGTCATCCATGTCGACGCGGTACTTGCTCGACGACGGGATGACAAACTCGGACAATCCGTCGGGACGCCAGCCAATCTTTGACACGGCATGGACGAGTGGGATGTTCGGATTAGCGGCTTCGAGTACCTGCAGATATTTGACCAGGTATTTCGCCGCCTCGCTCGACGTATTGAGACCGCGATCGGCGAGCGTGAGGATACCGCGTGCGGAAAACACCTCCGAACGCTTGCAGACCACGTGCATCCAACGACCGTAATAGCGGAAGGAAATCTGCACCTTCTCCGTCTGCGTGTCGATGTTGTACTGCTTTTCCGAGATGATGACGGGAGCACCCGCAGCGAGCCGCTGCACCTCTCCCGCGTCCGTCATGCGCACCTCGTATATGCCGTTCGCGCTGTAGGAAAAATTCGGCGGAACAATAAGATCGAGCGGCGTGTCTGGCAAGATCGAGCGTGTCGTCACATCGCCGAGCCTTTGCCCTGCCTCTGCGGCGCCGCCCTCGACCACCGAGAGCCCTGCCTGTTTCGCCTGCATACGCTTCACTTCGCGCTGCAGGTCATTCAGGTTGACCCTGCCCTTGCAGCGCTCCTTGAAGCGTGCATATTCTAGGCTGTTTTCCCGCTTGACGAGCGCGAGCGCCCCAAGGATTTCTTCATTCAGCGTGTTTTCGACATCCGGCAGCGTAATCTCGCGAATCTTCGCGATCGCCTGCGGCACCTTGCCGAGCGACCACACGCACGGCGATTTTACGCCGGGGCAGTCGGAGCAGCCCTGAAAGCCCAGTTCCGTTTTGATATGCGTGCAGGTCTGCGGTTGGCAATCGTCAAGGTAGTGCGTGAGCTTCTTCAGTGTTTCTTGCTCATTGTACTTATCGTCGAGCCAATCCCTGACGAGCGGCACAATGAGATCCTCGCCGCCCACGCCGCGCATGAGATTCGTGCAGGCGGCCTTCCAGACTGGCTCCGGGAGCGTCTTATAATGCTGCTAAAAGTGCTGCAGGAAGGCGCAGTTTGCGAGCATCAGCTTCGCGTCGCCGTCGGTCTGCCGCCGCTCAAATTTTGTTTTGCGCACAGCCTTCGATGCGGCTTCTTCGACGGGCGGCAATATGTCAAAATCCTCGGGATTGTAGAGTCGAGCCGCATCGTATTCGACGACCTCGCACGCCACGGGCGCTCCCTTGAAATTCGTTGTCCCCGGCAAGCGCAGCACGCGTGCGAGATCCGTCGTATTGTCGACCGTCCAGCCATGCACATCCGCATTCGTGCGGACGACGTACTGCAGGCGGCGCAGGAGGTCGACTGCCTCAGAACGCTCGGCATCCGTCGTCGTCGGCATCGCCTCTCTCATGACATAATAGGCGTGGATGCCGTGCCCGCTCATGACGATCGCCGTCGGATCGATCGCGCCCGGCAGGAGCGCACGCGCTGACGCATAGTCCGGCGGCAGGTTCTTCGCGGTATGTCCCGCGCCCGCGATGTCGATGTCTACCCAGAGCGCGGGGATGGCGATGATGTCCTCGTTTTTCGCGCGTTTATTCGACGGGTATTTCCCTGCAGATATGCCGACTGAGAAAAACATGTCTCGACGGTAGGCGGCACTTTCTTCGTGCGCCGTCCGTGTCATGGCGTCCAGCTGATCCAGCGAAAAGCTGACGGTCTGCTTCTCCGGCAATTTCCACAGATAGGTATACCCTTCGGCGCCTTGATAAAGCAGCTCCAAAAACTCCCGTGACTCCAACCCTTCGCCCCCTTTCGCCCCTCATGCAGTTCAAGGCTTTTCCTCAAGCATGTCGATTGCCTCGTCAGCGGAATGGACGATGCCGCCGCGAGCACCCAAACTCCGCAGATGCTCGATCATGCGCTCCTGCGCCTTCATCACGCGCCCGCCCGGGCGCTTCACTTCGAGGAATACGAACATGGCGACTTCTTTTCCGACCATATCCTCCGTAATCTTCATCTTTTTCAGACCGAAGAGGTCGGGAAAGCCGATGGGCAGTCCCGTCGTAAAGGGACGCGCTTCATGCAGCGTGATCATGTCGTCCGAGCAGGCGACCTTCTTGCCTGTCCATGCCTTGCCGACATTCGCGCGAAAAAGCGTCGTCGCCTTGCTTTTTCGTGTCACGGCCAAACGAATCTCATTTTGTATCTCATGCTCGGTTTTGTCTGCCATTCTCTACCGCTCCTCCCTCAATATGTTTGATGTCAGCCATGCGGCTGACCCAGCGCATCGAGTAGCCGCGCTTTCTTGCAATCTCCTCAAGCTCGGCGATCGTCCGCGCACGTCCGACCTCCTGCCTCTTTTTCTTGCGCCGCAGTTCTTCGATCTTGACCAGTTCGCCCTCTTTTTCTTTGATTGTGCGCTCCGGAGCCTGCATGACGCAGCCGGAGCCTGCATGACGCAGCCGCAGCGCGGGCAGGTGCGCGAGCCTATGGGCATCGCCGCGAAGCACGCGGAGCAGACGCGGATCGGCGCCTCGCGCATCTGACGTTTCTTCTTCTTGACTTCTAGGCTCCATTCGTGATCCTCGTCGGGCAGACCATGACGGAACACATTTCCCGCGTGGTCGATGATGACGGCACGCTTTTCCGGATTGTCCGCATCAGGACGCATGGCGCGCATCGCTTGTTGGATGTAGAGCGTCAATGACGCTGTCGGCCGCGCGAGTATGACCGCCTCCATCTTGGGCACGTCGAACCCCTCGCCGAAAAGCTCCGCATTCGTGAGAATCTGAATCCTGCCGGCACGAAAATCCTCGATTGCCTGCGCTCGTTCCCTGCGCGGCGTTTCTCCGTCCACATGCACAGCACGAATGCCCGCCTCCCGAAAAAGCCGTGCGACATGCTCCGAATGGGCGCGGTTGATGCAGTAGCAGATCGCACGTTTGTCCCGTGCATACTGCTGATAATTCTTGACGATGCCGCCGATGATGTCCGCCGAGTCCATCTGCTCCATGAGGTCACTCTGGACGAATTCGCCGAACTTCACTTTGGCGCGCGAGCTGTCGAACTTCGAGGGCGGCGCATAGTAAACATACGGGCTGAGATTCCCCAGCCCGATCAAGTCTTTGACGCTCGGCCCCAACACGAGCGACTCGAACACATCGCCGAGCCCGCGTCCGCCGATGCGCTCCGGCGTCGCTGTCACGCCGAGCACCTGCGCCCCCTGCCACTCGTCGAGGATGCGCAGATAGGTATTGGCTGCGACGTAGTGGCACTCGTCGCAGATGAGGAAATCCGGTGCAGGAACCTCGCCCAAGCGATGCACGAGCGTCTGGACGCTCGCCACCTGCACGGGCAATGCGTACTCCTTCGCCGCTCCCGCTGCGATGATGCCATGTCGTATGCCGAGCGCCGTGAATGTCTTGGACGTCTGCTCGATAAGCTCCTGACGATGCACCATGAAGATGGCGCGCCGTCCGGCAAGTGCCGTGCCGCGCGCCATCCACCCCGTCATGACCGTCTTGCCCGCGCCGCAGGGAGCGACGGCCAAGACGCGCCGCTTGCCTACGGAAAATTCGTAGCCGACATCTTCAATCCACTGCTCCTGATAAGGCCTCAGGGAGAACATTGCGGCTCACCTCAATACGGCGCCGTCTGATACTGCGGCGCAGCGGCAGCTGCCGGAGGTGCGCCCCATGGCGCTGCGGCCTACGCCTGTGCAGGAGGCGGCGCCTGCGGTGCCTGCCCGGCGTACCCTGCGGGCGCTGTGGGCGGCTGATACGCATAGCCTCCCTGCTAAGGCGGCGCTGCCTGCTGTGGCGGTGCATAGCTCCCCTGCGCCTGCTGCTGGCTCTCCGCCTGCGTATCGACAAAATCGAATCCGTTCAGCGTCACATTGACATTCGCGTGCAGACTGCCGTCGTTCTCGCTTTGCCATGCCGAGATGTCCTGCACCTCGCCATGGACGACGATCGGCTTCCCTTGTGGAAATACTGGCAGATCGTCTCGCCTGTCTTGCCGAACGCCGTCACATCAACGAAGACCGCCTTCGCCTTGCCGTCATTTCCCTTGGCGCGCACATTCGTCGCCACGGTAAATGCCGTGAAGTTCGCGCCGCTCTTGCCTGTCTTGATCTCCGCATCGCGCGTCAATCTGCCGAAAAAAGAAACATTCATTTTGCATCCTCCTCAAAAAGGTACGCCATCGTCAAGTGTCATCGTCGTATACTGCGGATTTCCCTTTTCCGCCTCGCTTTTGATATAGGCGATCTGCTCATGCAGCACCCGCTCGTAGAGCATGGAATTGACCGGGCGCTTGTTTCGGGCGGCATAGCTGTTGATATAGTCCTCTATGCCGCCCACATCCCAGCCGACGAACGCCCAAAGCCGCTCAAGCTCCGCCTTTGGGTCGGCGTCCGTGTTCACAACGAAACTCCGCGCCGCCTGCCCTTTGGGCGCGGCCTGCTGCACTGCTTGCTTCGGATCGCCTGTTGTCGCCTCCAATACGTCGGCCTCGACAAGCTCAAAGGCGATCATGTAAAGATAGCGCCGCTCGTACGTCAGCACCGCGCCCAGATTCTGCACCGGGTGGCACGCCTTGAGCTGCGCTTGGCTCATCGGAATGGAAAACTCCAATCTCGCATCCTGCTTCTCCGTATCCTTGATTATCAGCAATGCCGATGTCCCGTCACTTGACACTGTGAAGATCGGCGTCACCTTGTGCTTTTGGCAAAGCTCCTGAATCTGCGGCAGAAAGTCTGCAAGCTCATAGTAGCTGTAGCCTGCATAGGTGTTCTTTTTGCCCTTCTTGATGCCTTGCTTTGCCAGCTCCACGCGCACCGCCTGCAGCTTCTCATAGATGTTCACTGGATTCTCAGCCCCCTCGTCTGCGTACGCCATGCGCCCGGCACCTCGACATTCGCCTTGAGATCATCCTTCACGCGGTCAATATTCAGCTCCAAGTGCTCCGGCACCACGTCGAAATACTTTTTGGGTATCTTGTCGCGCTGCCAAAGTTCGTGCGGATAGGAGTGCGGATTGTTCTGCACGCGCATCGTGCCGAACTCCGTCGCGACCTTGCTCTTACCCATCGCGTCGAGATTCTTCGCGTACCACGTCTTGATGGAATTGATGCGGTTCTTCAGAAACCGCGCCTGCGCCGTGAGTCGCGTCACCTCCGCCTTCATGCCCGCGTGCAGCGCCTCAAGGTGGCGGATCAGTCCGATGCCGTTCTGGCACTTGACTGTCAGCTCCGCCTCAATCGTCTGAAAGCCCTCTTCCAAGACGTTGAGATCCATCGTGTCGTCGAGCGCAAGATCAAGGATGTTGTTGAACCCGCTCGACAAATCGAAAAGTGTCTGTTTTGCCATGCTGTACTTCCCTATATTGCAGTAATCTCTTTCAGGATCATCCGAAGCTCGCGGATAAGCTCGATCATCTGCGGAATCGTCGTCTCCGGCGCGTGCATCCGATCGAGGCAGGCGTCGGCTGCCTGCCGATACGCATCCTGCTTGTACTCGTGGATCGGATCGCTGTCCTCCTCCTTACGGTAGGGACGCAGCGCCCGCACCCCGTCGACGGGATCCACATCAATGAAGCCGCGCGCCTTGAGCCGATGCTTGTACCGAGTCACCTGACGGCGCTCCCAGTCCAGCGCCGTCATAACCTCATCCGTCGTCGCCTTCGGATGTTCTGCATAATACGTATACAACTTCTCACAATTCGTCATTGACAATTCCCCCCTTGTTTGCTACATTGGAGGTATGATCCACATAAGTCTCCAATGGAGCAGCCTGTACCGTGTCCCTTGCGGTGCAGGCTATTTCTTTTGTTTGAAAATCAAGCGATTGTCGCTTCGCCATCCATGTTTTTCGCTCGGTGACATTCCTTGCATGGCTTTGACGCCTTTTATCGCCGCGTCATAATGCTTCTTGCAGAGCTTCTTTCCCGGCATGACCGGCTCATTGCATCTGCAGCAAAGGCCTTCGGAGAAATCCGTTTTTACACGCCTTGCTTCCAGTCGCGCCTCTCCTTTGCGTTTCCTGCGAAGAGCGCATTCCAAGCAGTGTGTTCTTCCCTTCACAGCCTTTTTCCCACAATATATGCAAAGACCCCGCGTCTTGTTCAAAGTTCTTACTTCATGCTTTCGACGAAGAGTTTCTTGCCGCTTCTCCTCATCCAGCGCGGCCCAATATCTCCTGATGCGTGCCGCATGTTTTGCCGCGCACTCCGCGCAGAGCGTCTTGTGCGGCTCCGCATCCTCCTTGCCGCATCTCGTGCAAATACCGTGTGCCTTGCGCCAATGGTATGTTTCCCGCGCGTACACCCGATTGTATTCCCGCGTTCCCATCGACCATCACCCCACCGCATCAACAGCGGCGTCGATGGTCGGGCAATACCGCTCGATCTCCTCCGCCGTGAGTCCCCGACGCCGATCGGCATCACAAAAAATCTCGATAAGCTCCTGCATGCGTGTTGTCTCTGTCATAAGACTACCTCCTCGTACTGCGCCTCGATTTCGACGCACCTCCACATCTTGACGTAGGCATCCACCCCGTACCAGCGCGGCAGGCTCAACCTCTGTGCTACCTGTGCCTCGATGCGGCAGCCCGTGCTCTCTTTCCAATCACCGCAAAATACGATGCCGTCGCATCGTGTGAGTTCACCCCGGCAGCGCGCCATGATGCCACAGCGTAGGACATCCCCCTAAACCGCTCCGTCATCCTGCCAACGGGGTTAAAGAACTCCGCATTCGGCGTCGCCTTACGCAGCAGCTCTTCTGCCTTCAATGCACGCTCGCGGTTCTTCTCCTCGTCACCCGTGTACGGATGCGCCAAGTATATTCTCACGATGCTGCACCCCTTTCTTCCGACTCTTCCTTCTCCGGCTGTTCGGCCTTGCGGATCTCGACCCCAAAATCTTTCAGGCCGCTCAGCTCCAACAATACGCGCCAGATATGCGCCGCCTGCGTCTCGGTCATAGGTTTCACATCCCTTCTCAGCACCCGAGATTCGCCATTACATCCCGGATCATCGCCGTCCCCGAATCCATTGCGACATTGACGATGCGCGAGCCACCATTTTCAAATGTCACCGTGACGCTCTCGCGCTCCGCGTCATACGTCAGTGATGCGATGTCTGCTGCATTCGCTGTGGCTTGCAGCGTTTTCAAGTAAGTCTCTCCTTTTCTCTTTACGTCCTCGCCATGCTATAATGAGCATTAGAAAGGATGTGATAGACATGAAACGTGATCTAGATCTACTTCGCGATATGCTGCTGCTCATTGAATCCTCAGAACCTGAAATCACCAATGACACTTTCGCTGAGTTGTCCGATGATCCGCAGCTTATCGCTTTTCATATTCAACTGCTGATCGACGCGGATTTCATTGCGTATTACGATGCTTCCACCTTGGGGAATCCAAATTATTTCATCATCACAAGGATGACCTTTGCTGGTTGCGAATATCTGGATTCCGTTCGCAACACAACAATCTGGGAACAAGTGAAGCGGAAGCTTTCAGCAGTCGGAGGAAGCGCTTCGTTGGACGTAATCACGTCGCTTTGCGCTGATCTCGTAAAATCTCAACTAGGCATTTAGCTTCTTCCGTCGCGATTTCGGCAATGCCGTCGTATATCTCTACCAAAGACCGTGCTTCAGCGACAATCGCTTCATCCATCCTCCCGAAAAGCTCTGCGTATTGCGCGTAGAGCTTTTCATTCTGCTCGGGTATCAGCCTGATGTTGAGCTTTTCCGCCAAACGGTCTCGTGCTCGGATCAGAAACCCAAGACGGCGCTGTGAAAATTCACTTTGCCGCATAATCTCCTGCATCCGCTCCATCTCACTCGTCTCCTCTCTGCGCCGCCCCCGCGCCCCGCCGTCTCACGGGGAGTTCGTCGTTGCCGCTCACCCTGCCCCGTGATACAATGTCGTGGAAAGGATGTGAGCGATATGCTTTCCATAAACGAAATGACCGACCTGGACTACGCAATCTTAGAAAAACTTGCCCAATCCGCCATGCTTGAATCTGTCTTACTCAACACATTTCCCCAACCAGCAGTCGCAAAGCACCGCTTGAACTTGCTCATGCACTCCGAATACGAAGACCTTTCTCCGTGGGGCGGGATGCCTACGCCAAGGCCGGATTCATACTATGTTCAGGAATCCGCCAGCAAGCTGGAACTATCGCCGCATGGATGGAAAACTCTTGAGGATTGGCATCTGCAAAAAAAGAAAGAACATAGAAAACTTGTGGCATGGCGTATAACAAAGTATGCGCCGATTGTCATCTCCATCCTCGCTCTCACTGTGGCGATAATATCGCTATTACAATCCCTGCACTGGATACACCTAGAGCAATCAGAGATATTACCAACGCCGCCAAGTCAAGTGGATGTGTCGAATAATACCAATGGCCGCCCCTCCATACCGTCGTCGCAATCTCCTTAAACGAGTGCGTGCGGCAGTAGGTATGGCAGTCTGCCAAAAATTCTCTCATCTCTTCACCTCCCCTCACGCGGGCTTCTTCTCGTCCTCGTCCCTCGCCGCGCTCTCCTGCTTGGCGGCGATCTCGCGGAAATCATACTTGCTCGAAAGCCCCGCGAGCACGCCAAGCTCGAACGCAGTGACCTTCGTCGCCTTGACCTTGCGAGCAAGCTCCGTCCATTGTTCTTTTGTCATGTTTTTCACCACCTTTTATATCTGTTTGTGATTATTTACATCATCGTAATATTACATAAATATATTTATGGCAATATATTTCTTGTGTTTTTATGTTTTTGTGATATTATATATGCAAAGGGGGTGGTTATATGACGATAAACGAACGCTTCAAAGCCGTGAGAAACGCCTTGGGAAAAAATCAATCTGAGTTTGCTGAAGCATTAGGCTTCACCCAAACTGGAATTTCTATGATTGAATCACATAAGCGCGATGTTTCCGATCGGCACATAAAAGCGATTTGCTCCATATTCAATATCTCTGAGCATTGGCTTCGTACGGGCGAAGGCGATATGTATGTCGAGAGCGACGCAAGCCTTGTGGATTCCCTCGCAAAGCAGATGAATATGTCGACAGAACAGAAAAAGCTTATGGAAATCTTCCTCTCCATGAGCGATGAGAAGCGCGATTCTATTTCAAGAGCGTTCTTCGACTTCTTGGAAGCAGCGCGTCACTTGGACGCCGCCCCGCCCGCCGAAGAACAGGACGCACCCGCTGCCGAAAAGCAGCGCACCGCTCCCTTGACGGACGAGGAAATCGAAGCCGAGCTTGCCGACTACCGCGCCGAGCTGCTTGCCGAAAGAAAGGCGCGGTCAGTATCCGAAGATGGAAGCGCGAAAAGGGCGTAAAAAATAGCCGCCCGTAGATGGAGCGGCGAAGAAGAACTTGCACACAAACAACCAAATATGCTATACTATGGGTGGCAGAATGAAACAGCGATTTTCATGCACTGTATGCGAAACGCCCCCCAAGTCGGCATCTTGGGGGGCGTTTCTATTCCCATACTGCGAGCAGGGCTTAACGCTCAGGCTTGTTGCCATTTGCTCTCTCGTCAAGCCATCTGCAAAGGTAGTGGCAGACTACCCCTGCCGCGACGGAGAGAAGGAATGAAACAGCGATCTCATTCATACACTGCATGCACCTCCTTCCCGTGCCGGTATGGAGATGGCAACGCATAAAGTATAGCATACTTCGCCGCAAAAATGAATCCGCCGCCGAAAAGCAGCGCATCGCTCCCTTGACGGACGAGGAAATCGAAGCCGAGCTTACCAACTACCGCATCGAGCTGCTTGCCGAAGAAAAGGCGCGGTCAGCATCCGAAGATGGAAACGCGAGAAGGGTATGAAAAAGAGCCGCCCGTAGATGGAGCGGCGAAGGTTCTCAAAAAACAGTATACGCAAAACTACAAATCGCGTATACTGTTATTGAAAGAAGGTGGAAGAAATGCTTGCAAAGCTGTCGCCGGAACAACTGCAGGATGAGCTTATCACCACACAGAAAGAACAGCAGCGCATTCATGCACAGATCCAGCAAAACACAAACATCTTCAATGAGGAGTGGAGCAAATGGACAACCCCACGGAAAATCAAGAGAACGACCTTGAAAATGAACAAGCCTTGATTGACATCTTCTACAAGAGTATCGCCGCCTAAATAGCCGCCCACAGGCGGCAGAAAGGCAAGAGGTGCATCCGATGGCATACATACGAAAACGCGGCGCCAAATGGTACTATACCATCGAGATCGGCAGCGGCAAAGACCGAAAGCGCAAGGAAGTCCCCGGAGGCAGTACGCGCCAGGAGGCAGAAGCCGCCTATGCCCGTGCGCTCGTCTCGCTCGAAGCCAACGGCGGCTACGTCGAGCCGACAAAGAAGACCGTCGCGGAATTTTTCACGGAATGGCTCTCCGACGATGTGAGTATCAACACGCACAAGAATACGAGCCGCTCCTATCGCTCCATCTTCGAGAACCACATCCGCCCTGCCATCGGCGATCGCAAGCTGCGCTCCATCCGCCCGCAGATGCTTCAACAGCTCTTGAACGATGCCAAGCAAAACGGACTTGCCCGTTCCACGGTGTCGAGTATATGCGCCGTGCTCAAGAAAGCCTTCATCTATGCCAGCGACTTTTGCGAATACCTCCCCAAGAATCCCGCGCAAAATATCAAGATTCCCAAATACACCGCCCCGCCGAAGGAAATCAAGACATTCTCCGGCGAGCAGCTTGCCGCGATCTTCCGTCAATTTCCGCCCGGGCATCAGTTCTTCCTCCCGCTTGCCATCTCCTACCACACGGGCGCACGTCTCGGTGAATGCTGCGCGCTCACATGGCAGGACGTAGACTTCGAGACGCGGGAGATCACCATTCAAAAGACCGTCATCGTCGCCGGAAGCGTCGAGCTGCAGGATGTTCCCAAGACTTCCCACAGCCGCCGCACGCTCCCTTATGGCGAAAAGCTCTATAAAATCCTCAAGGCAGAAAAAGCTCGCCAAGCCGTTGCCCGACTGCAGAACCCCAAAGCCGCCGATGCTTTCATCTGCCATACCAAACAAGGGCAGATGCTCAATCCCGACGCCATGCGCTATTTCAACACATGGTGCCGCGACACCTTCGGCGCGGGCTACACCTTCCATTCCCTGCGGCATACGCACGCCACACTCTTGCTTGAGGCTGGCGAGGACTTGGAGCTTGTCTCCAAGCGTCTAGGTCACAGCTCCATCAATACGACGGCGCAGACCTATTCCCATGTGCTCGATGCACGCAATCAGAAAACAAGAAGCCTGCTCGATCAAGTCTTGTAATAAAAAAAGACGTCACTCTTGCTCCTTGAGTGACGTCTTTTCCCTTCTGTTATTTTGCCGCCATTTCTACGAGCGGCGGCAAAATGGCGGCAACTATCGCATAAACCCTTGTTTTACCTGCATGTACCGTATGATTTATACTTATCGGAACTTATAATTATTTTGTTTATGTTTGTATTTTAGAGTCAGAAACGACGCTATGTTATCGGTACATTTCTCGACTTTTCCTGTATCGGGACAGTTCTCGCAGCTCACGTTGTTCTCGTTTTGGAATGTAGCTGGCGCGCAACAACCCATGCTGCAACAAGTCTGCAATCCACTCGGCATCCTTCATGTTCGTCTTCCTGCTGAGAACGTTCTTCATGTTCTCCTGGCATTGATGCACTTTTTCAATCGTTATCCACAGCAAGCAGCGAAAGGCTCTTTTTTATTTGTCTCTCTTCATTATTTGAAAAAGATCGACTTGCCGATGAATTCACGCAGGAGCGAGTTGTTCGGAATGTCGTATTCCTCCGTGATGTCCGAGAAGCAGCGGCAGAAGTCAAGCAGGCGGTTCGCCTTCGTGTACTCAGGCACATCGCGCGGCACCATCTCAAGAAGCGGCACGGCATAGCGCTTTAGGACGGCAAGCTCGTAAATCAGAGCCGAATTAAACATCGCATCCGCCTCCTCTTGAAACGGAAAGATGTTCTTCTCCTCCCCCGCACGCACATTGGGCCACTGACGCAAAGTCTTCAAGGCATAAGCGCCGCGGAACTGGTAGTCGCGCACCATGCGGCGAAGAAGCCGTGCATCCGTCGTCGGTATGCGGTTGTGCGCGTCGATATTGAGCTGCGTCAAAGCGCTGATGT
>ERZ773083.599-NODE-599-length-28380-cov-4.605296_pt1 | contig 28380 bp, 25 predicted proteins | sample MGYA00511465_ERZ773083 | MGnify/ENA primary metagenome ERZ773083 (study PRJEB29015, sample SAMEA2738001) | human oral metagenome | biome: human oral; feature: human-associated habitat; material: dental | place: China | collected 2060 ... | reverse complement strand
AGGGTCGATCGGTCTCTTCCGTTGCTTCGGTTCGGCGATGGAGATCTTCATGGGTAGTCTCCTCACGGGAGATAATGCAGGCGCTCCTTCGCCCTATGACTTCGCTCTAGGAGGAGCTGGCTCAGAGGCTCTTCCCCTAGGGGCTAATGGCACTCCCCTACGCCCTGGGATGGCTGTCATGATCGACATGGCGGGGAACTACGGCGTCTACTGCTCCGACATGACCCGCACCTATTCGATCGGAGAACTCCCCGAAGAGGCTTATCGCCTGCACGAGCTTAGCCGACGAATGCATCGTGAGATCATCCAGCAGGCAGGTCCAGGTACCTCCTGCGCTAGTATCTATAACGACTGCCTCACCGCTGTCAAGGAGGCTGGTGCTGAGCCGTACTTCATGGGCACGGAGCTACAGGCACAGTTCGTCGGGCATGGGCTAGGACTACAGATCAACGAACTTCCCGTCCTCATGGGACGAAGCAAGGACACGCTCCAGCCGGGGATGGTCGTAGCCTTCGAGCCTAAGTTCGTCCTCCCTCATATCGGAGCCGTAGGGATAGAGAATACCTATCTCGTCACTGAGACGGGGATCGAGAACCTCACCCCTGCCCCCGAGGAGATCATCGACCTCACCAAGCACTAGGCACGACGATGAAGCGAATAGCACTCTATGCTGGGTCGTTTGACCCCTTCACCCGAGGGCACGCCGACATCGTAGCTCGAGGGCTCGACCTCTTCGATGAGGTCATCGTCGCCATCGGTACGAATGAGTCGAAGCGCAACCTCTTCACTGCCGAGGAGCGCCTAGAGCAGATCTCCCGCTTCTATGCCCATGAGCCTCGTGTCCGGGTCGTCACCTACACGGGGCTGACGGTCTCCCTAGCACAGGAGCTCCAGGTGCAGGCACTCCTACGTGGCGTGCGTAGTAGCACGGACATGGAGTACGAGCGTACCCTGGCGGACCTGAATCGCCATATAGCAGATATGGAGACGGTGCTCCTACCCGCCTCCCAGCGATTTACCCATATCAGTTCGACGGTAGTACGAGAGCTCCTCCACTATGGGGGAGACGTCTCCGCCTTCCTTCCCGAGGGCTTCTCTCTGGAGGTCAGTAGCCCTCACTCCACCACTACCCAAGCCTAGCCTATGTCCGACTGGAAGAAGCGCCTCGGCGTGCTCTACAGCACGAACCCCGACTACGAGTACACGACTGAGAGCGAGGAGGAGCTCCCCACCCTCGCTCCTGAGCATCAGAAGCTCCGCCTCTCCCTCTCCCGTAAGCAGCGTGGAGGCAAGGAGGTCACCCTCATCACGGGCTTTGTCGGGACGACGACCGATCTAGAGGCTCTGGGCAAGACCCTACGTCAGCGCTGTGGCGTCGGTGGCTCTGCCAAGGACGGTGAGATCATCATCCAGGGCGACCAGCGCCCCAAGCTCCTCACCATCCTCCATAGCCTCGGCTACCGCCAAGCGAAGTAAGCCCCCCTTCGTCCCCCGGACTAGATCCTAGCCTGGGACATCCCACCACCACTCGAGCCCGAGCCTCCTAGTCCTAAGCTAGAGGGCTCGGGCTTGCTCCATCCTATCTATATATGTACCCGCACGAGGAGACAGCACGCTAGAGCTCCCCCACCCGCCTCCACTAGGATCGAGCACACTCCATCATCTCTCCAGCACCCTCTCCACCTTAGTTAAGGACCATTAGCGACACATTAGGACACAAACGGCACTTTTAGGACTCCGCCCCCAGATCCCCCTACTACCTTTGTCCCAGGGAAAAGGCAAGAGCGCCACTTCCCATTCTTTACTAACTCTAACTCTTTATTGTGATCTACTATGGCACTAAGATTCAAGATCGCCAAGCGTAAGCTTTACCTTGGCAAGCGTAAGGGACAGACCGTCTACTATGCGATCCAGGAAGAACATCCGCACACGAGCTGGGATGAAGTCGAAGGACGTATCACCAGCAGTACCGGCATCTCCCGTGCTGACCTCCGAGCAGCCGTCATCGCCCTGCACGACATCGTCCGTGTGGAGCTCAAGGCTGGACGATCCATTGATCTAGCAGACCTCGGGAGCTTCAAGGCTACTGCCTCGGGTAAGATGATGGACAACTTCGCAGCGGTATCCGCCGACACCATCCAGCATGCCAGTATCCGCTTCTACCCCAAGCAGAAGCTCTGGAGTATCACCAAGGAGCTGAGCTACGAGGTCGAGAAGGAGGAGCATCATCCGAGCTCTAAGAAGAAGACTAAGAAGCCCAGTAAGCCGAAGACCGAAAGCGGTGGCAATCCTCCCTCTGGAGGGGGCGAATCGGGCCACGTAGGAGCCTAAGCTCTTCCCCTCACCCCTTCTAGCTACTCCTCATCCTCTAGCCCAGGGCTTAGGGGATGAGGAGTCCTTTTATGGAGCAGGCTCTATCGCTGTAGACCTAGGTAGAAAAATCTATCCAAGAGCTAGGATAAACCTCGAGGATTGACTAACTTTACGGAGATCATTCGCTAGGTGTAGCCCACCCATCATGGGGCTACTCCCAGCCCTAAGAATGGGTTAGCTCACAAATACTACAGCCTATGGACAGCCAACTTTTCACCCCAGAGGATCTCTCCGAGCTACAGGAGAGGGGGATCAGCCTCGAAGAAGCCACCCAACAGGTCGAGGAGATCAGACGGGGCTTCCCCTACCTAGAGATCTTAGCCTCCGCATCACTCGATCAGGGGATCCTCCATGTCGAGCACAGCGAGGAGGTACGCTATATGGACCTATGGGAGGAATATCTCCTCTCGGGCAAGGCCTCTGTGTACAAGATGGTACCCGCCTCAGGTGCTGCCTCACGCATGTTCAAGATGCTCTTTGCCTTCCTCGATGCTCCCTATACGGCGCCTGAGAAGCCTGCCGAAGAGCTCTTCTTCAGCAAGATCAGTCAGTTTGCCTTCTATGAGCGACTGAACGAGGCCTGCCTGCGAAATAATTGGAAGAGCATCCCTAAGCTCATCGCCGCCGGTGAGTACAAGGCGATCGTGGAGAACCTCCTCCTACCCAAGGGACTTGGCTATGGAAGTAAGCCCAAGGCTCTACTCCTCTTCCACAACTACAAGGAGGGGGCTCGCACCTCTGCCGAGGAGCATCTCGTCGAGGGGGCTCTCTACGCTAAGGATCGGGAGGGAGATGTGCGCCTACACTTCACCGTCTCACCCGAGCACCGCAAGGAGTTTGAGGCACTCGTCACTGCCCTACAGCCCAGCTATGAGGATTACTACGGAGTGCGCTATGATATCAGCTTCAGTGAGCAGCTCGCCTCGACAGATACCCTAGCTCTCCTCCCTGATGGCGAGCTCTTCCGCACCGATGAGGGACACCTCCTCTTCCGACCAGGAGGACACGGCGCCTTGATTCACAATCTAGGCAAGCTCCCGGCAGATGTCGTCTTCATCAAGAACATTGACAATGTCGTCCCCGACCCCTACAAGGGCTCTACGGTGATGTACAAGAAGTTCCTCGGCGGGGTACTCATAGCCCTACGCAACCAGATCTTTGGTTACCTCCGTCTCCTCGACAAGGGGAAGCCCTCCCACGCACAGATCGAGGAGATCCTCACCTTCCTACACGATCAGCTCTCGATCACGATCCCCAAGGATCTCAACAAGGAGGACAGCAGTGCGATCACCTGGATACAAGGCAAGCTCAACCGTCCCATACGTGTCTGCGGGATGGTGCGCAATGTGGGTGAGCCTGGCGGTGGTCCCTTCATCATCAGAGAGATCGATGGCAGTAGCTCGCTACAGATCCTAGAGAGCTCCCAGATCAACATGAAGGAGGAGAGCCAGAGAGCCTTCTTCGAGGCTGGAGGCTACTTCAACCCCGTAGACCTCGTCTGCTCGATACGAGACTACCGAGGGCAGAACTTCGACCTCACGCAGTACGTCAACCCCAAGACCGCCTTCGTCTCACAGAAGAGCCTCAATGGGCGAGAACTCCTAGCCCTCGAGCTCCCTGGGCTGTGGAACGGCGCTATGCATGACTGGAATACGGCCTTCGTCGAAGTGCCTCTAGATACCTTCAACCCGGTGAAGGAAGTCAACGACCTCCTTCGCACGGAGCACCAGAATCCCGCATAGGACTCAGACTATCATCACAAACATCAATATCTATGTCTACAATCAAAGAACGCTTGGCACTCCTACGCCAAGAGATGAAGGCCAATGGTCTCTCGGCCTACATCATCACCTCATCGGACGCCCACCTCAGTGAGTACACCCCACTCAGATGGCAGGGTCGCAAGTGGATCAGTGGCTTCCTTGGCTCGGCTGGGACGGCTGTCATCACCCTCGACCGTGCTGGGCTATGGACCGACTCACGCTACTTCCTCCAGGCTGCAGAGCAGCTCGAGGGCTCGACCTTCGAGCTCTTCAAGATGGGGATCCCTGGCGTGCCTTCTATCGAAGCCTTCCTAGCGCAAGAGCTCCCCGCAGGGTCTGTCGTCGGAGCAGATGGGCTATGCCTATCCTTCGCCGAGGCAGATGACACCCAGCGCAAGCTCGCCAACTACGGTATCGAGTACCGCCTCAGCCAAGATCTCCTCGAGAAGGTATGGGCTGATCGTCCAGAGCTCCCCACGAAGCCCCTCTTCCTCCATCCCGAGGAATATGCAGGAGCAAGTGCTGCTGAACGCATCGAGTCGGTACGTGCCGAGCTTCGTAGCCAGGGAGCTAATGCTACCATCATCACGATGATCGATGAGCTTGCCTGGGTCTTCAATGTCCGTGGTAATGATGTCCTCTTCAACCCCGTAGCCGTCGCCTTCGGTTACATCGGGGAGAAGGAGGCTGTGATCTTCGTCCGTCCAGAGAAGGTCCCCGATGAAGTAAGGGCCTATCTCGTGAAGAATGGGGTGACGATCAAGGACTACACCGAGCTCGATAGCTTCGTAGCCTCTCTGGGGGCTGATGTCCGCCTACTCGTTGACACCAAGCGTATCACCTACCATATCTATTCGCTCATCCCCGCACACTGTCGCAAGATCGAGGGGGTGTCTGTCCTCACCCACCTCAAGTCGATCAAGAACGCCACTGAGCTTGCTAATCTCCGCAAGGTGATGGCTCGTGATGCTGTGGCACTGACCCGCTTCTTCAAGTGGCTCGAGGAGGCACTAGGCCGTGGTGAGACCTTCACTGAGTACGAGCTGGGCATCCGACTCAATGAGTTCAGAGCGAAGGATAAGCTCTTCTACGGGGATAGCTTCGGTACGATCTGTGGCTACCTAGGCAATGGTGCTATCGTCCACTACAGCGCACATCCTGAGACCTCCGCTACCGTTCGTGGTGAGGGAGTCCTTCTCCTCGACAGCGGTGGTCAGTATCTGGATGGTACGACGGACATCACACGTACCATCTCTCTGAGTGCACCATCCGACAAGCTCCGCACGGACTATACCCTCGTACTCAAGGGGCATATCCAGCTTGCCCTCGTGCAGTATCTCGAAGGGACTCGTGGTAGTCAGCTCGACATCCTCGCTCGCCATGCTCTCTGGCAGTCTGGGCTCAACTACGGGCACGGGACAGGGCATGGCGTCGGCTTCTTCCTCAACGTACACGAAGGGCCGCAGAACATCCGCACCGAGGTCAACCCCACTCCCCTAGAGCTCGGTATGATCACGAGTAACGAGCCTGGGCTCTACCGCTCTGGTGAGTACGGGATCCGTATCGAGAACCTCGTCGTCACCGAGCTACGTGAAGAGACTGAGTTCGGTCGCTTCTTCGGCTTTGAGACCGTGACACTCTGCTATCTGGACAATGCTCTTGTGAAGAAGGAGCTCCTCACCCAGGAAGAGATCGCTTGGTACAATGCCTACCAGGAGCGTGTCTACCAGACCGTCTCTCCCCTCCTCTCTAGCGAAGAAGCTGACTGGCTACGATCCAAGACCCTTCCTCTCTAAGGGCTGGTATCATCCCTAGAAAAGAAAATCCCCCCTTGAGCATGATGCTCAAGGGGGGATTTTTAGCTTAGATACCTCCTTGTGGGGAGGGTATCTAGATCATGTCGTTGGGACGTGCTTAGAAGACGAAACCGATCTTGAAGCCAGCCTTGACACCCGTAGCGAATTCGGAGGCGGAAGAGGTAGCCTTAGATTCGTTGACGGTGGTGTTCCCGTTGTTCTGGACGATCGTCGTAGAGCCCTTACCGAGGGAAGTAGTCTTCAGGTCAAGACCTGCTTCTACACCCAGGTAGACGTGGGGAGCTACATAGTAGTCAGCACCCAGCAGTAGCGTACCACCGAAGAGGAAGCGTGGAGCATTCTTGGTCGTAGTCGTAGAGGTCTTCGTAACGGTCTTTTCAGAGCCAGAGACCGACCCGATAGCGAGCTCTGCACCTACATAGGGAGAGAGGCGATCCGTACCACCGAAGTGATGTTCGAGACCGAGACCTAGGGTGAAGGTATTCGACTTCTTGACGACTTCACTCACAGGATCAGAGTTCTTGTCGGTAGTGTTTGCATTGTCGAGACCGAGGGTAGCACGTAGGGCGAGGTTATCCATGAGGAAATAGCGACCCTTGAGTGCAGCAGTGTTGAGACCGAGGTTGCTAACAGACCCAACAGGAGAGTTCGTTGTGTTGAAAATCCCGTTAGCGAAAAGGGTGAAGTCAGTCGTCACCTGACCAGCAAGTGGCTTGAGCTCTGATTGAGCCTGCGCTGATACCAGCGCTGTAGCTGCAAGAGCTACGGTCATTAGAATCTTCTTCATTGTTCAGTTGTGTTTATCTGAATCTCCAGGATGTGTTTGCCAAGGAGACGAAGCAAAGGTAGGGAAAAAGAATAAGGTGCAAAATAATATGAATCACAGGGAGAGAGCGTTACCAGATCTACATGGGGTTCGTAGCAAATCACCCTCCCCCAAGCTAGGCTTCTTTGCTTGGGGGTAGAGAGAGGCTCATCGCACACGCTACCTGCTCAGTATGATATAGTTGCCTCCCCCTCCCATCTTACACAAGACATCGCCAAATGCTACTTGCCAAAGGGAGTCCGCTATATTTAGGTTATCTTTGCCTAGAATGGAAGGTGGAGCTATCCCGAGTCAGAATCCGCTCCTTAGCATGGGGCATAGAGGAGAAGACTTCATCAGCTTCCACTCCGAAAGAATAAACGCTCGCCCTCGTTAACACTCCATATATCTGGAGTCATCTTCACATAGTAATGAGGCCAAGTTTTAATAGATATGAGACCCATCCGAGCCAAGATATCACTCCTTCTGGCAGCACTGAGCCTCTCGCTTAGCCTACCTACAGAGGGAATAGCAAGTAGCCGAAAGAAGCCTAAGACTTCTGTCAAGGCCAAGAGTACAGGGAGCAAGTCCTCCTCGAAGAAGGAGCGCTCCTCATCATCTAAGAGAAGCAGCAAGCATAGCTCCTCTCGCAGAGGGAAGAGTACCTATAATATACGCTCTCGTGCACGCTACCGTAACTATGCGCCATCAGCCCCTACAGAGGAGCAGCTCGAGCAGATGCGCCAGGATAGCATACGCCTACGCACCGGAGGTACTACCCCGACCCAGAGAGTCAGCGAGAAGGTTGCCCTGCCGAATGAGCTACTGACGACACGCTTCCGACGAGCCGACTCAACGCTCACACGTAGCGAGATCAGAGAACTCTACTTCACGGTAGACGAACGTGAGGATACCGCCCCCTTCCTCAGCAAGATCGAGACAGAGGCGGATCGTCTGATAGAAGCCCGTAGCTTCGCTGAGGCATTGAAGACCGTACAGCAGGGACTCTGGCGTACCCCGACACACATCGGTCTGATCAAGCGTGCCTGCGACCTGGCTCTTCACCAGAAGAGTCCTAAGTTCAACACCTATATGTCCCAGCTCGTCGAGCTTCTCAGCATGCTCGCCCATACGGGCGACGGCTCGAGCCTAGACAAGGCGATCCAGGTACGATCACTCTCCGATGCTCTGCTCTTCGAACTCCACTGGAATGAGACGCCTCGGGAGGAGATCGTAGAGACCAAGGAACAAAATGCTAAGGGCAGGGACTACATCCTCATCGAGGTGAAGGGTGACAAGGGTAAGGTAGAGACGCACTACTACGTCATCCATCCCCCCAAGTCTAAGACCACCTCATCCACCAAGTAGCATATAGTTAAGGAGACGCGACATGCCTAAAGCATGGGAAATCAGAAGATACTCTGCTGAAGATGAAGGGTTAGCTAATACCTTAGCCACCCAACTGGGACTCTATCCTGCTATCGGTAGACTCCTCGTTGACCGAGGTATCCGAAGCAAAGAGCAGGCTCAGGACTTCTTCGCTCCTTCACTAGAGCAGCTTCATGATCCATTCCTTCTAGAGGATATGGACAAGGCCGTGGTGCGTCTGAATAGAGCCGTGGAGCAGGGTGAACATATTCTCATCTACGGGGACTACGATGTCGACGGCACCACATCGGTAGCCCTACTCTACCGCTACCTTCGCTCGCACTGCCTTTCGTCTGAGCACCTCCACTATTATATACCTGATCGCTATGATGAGGGCTATGGGATCACACCCACGGGTGTCGATCACGCCGCTAGCCTAGGCGTAAGTCTTATCATCTCCGTCGATACAGGCATCAAGGCGGTTAAGGAGATCGCCTACGCTCAAGAGCGTGGAATAGACTTCATCGTCTGCGACCACCACACACCCGACGAGACGCTCCCTTCGGCGCTGGCCATCCTCAACCCCAAGCGTAGAGACAATCGATATCCCTTCACCGAGCTATCGGGCTGTGGAGTGGCCTTCAAGCTTGTACAAGGACTAGCTCAACATCGAGGGCTCCCCTTTGAGACGCTCCTTCCTCTGCTGGAACTCCTCGTGCTAAGTATCGCACAGGACCGAGTCTCCATACTTGGAGAGAACCGCATCTTCACCTACCACGGACTCCAGCAAATCAATACACGCCCCTCGGTCGCTATCACCTATCTGATGCGTCTAGGGAAGATCCAGCCAGGTCGTGTCGATATGGCTAGTATCTACTATGAGCTGGGACCAAGGATCAATGCAGCAGGGCGCATGGCTCATGGCGCTGAGTCGGTCAAGCTCTTGATCGCAGAGGACCATGAGACGGCAGAGGCACAGAGCCAGATCCTCGATGACTACAACCGACAGCGTCAGGATCTCGACCAGCTAGTTACCCGCCAAGCGATCGAACTTATCGAGCAAGAGCAAGCGCTCCTACAGCAACCCATCCTCATCCTCTATCGTCCCGAGTGGAACAAGGGCGTGATGGGCATCGTGGCTGCACGTCTAGCTGACCGATATCATCGCCCCGTCATCATTCTCTCTCGTAGTGGGAACTTCCTCGCTGGCTCTGGTCGCTCCTCTGGTGGCTTTGATCTCTATCAGGCGATACAGTCATGTAGCGACTGCTTAGAGAACTTCGGAGGCCACATCTTCGCTGCAGGCTTGACGATCCGAGAGGATCGTCTCGAGGAATTCCGTAGTCGTATGGAGGCCTATGCTACGGGGGCAGAGCACGGCCCACAGCGTATCACGCCTGTGCTGACTATTGATGCCGAGCTGAGACCCTCTGATATCTCCCGAGCTCTATTGAGACAGATCGAACTCCTTTACCCCTTCGGTACCGACAATGAGCGTCCACTCTTCCTTGTCAGAGGGATGAGAGATGCAGGAGGAAGCCGTCCCGTGGGGAAGGCTCAGCAGCACCTGAGCCTCCGCATGACTGATAGCTACCAGCGGATACGCCCTATCCATGGCTTTGCTCTCGGCTTAGCTCGCTATGCACCAGATATCACGAGGCACTGCGCCTTCGCACTCTGCTTCGAACTTGAAGAGAATAATTTCTATCCTCAGAGCTTCCTTCAGCTCCGAGTCAAGGATCTCTGCCTGGAGTCTGAACTCGCCGAGCGCCTCGAGGATAAGTAATGATCGCCCATGCTCCCTTCAGATACCGAAGCAGAAGATATAGAAAGCCTCCTCGATCCGCCTCTTCTCGGAGATGATGACGGCTTCCTTGAGTATCACCAGCATTGGCCAGAGGATCTCTTTGACCAATCGGTAGCCTCCCTTCCTCCGCTACATCCAGGGCGTGATCCGCACCCTGGCGTCCCTGATCAAGAACTTACACCCGAAGAAGTACTGCTACGCTACTGGGGCTACGAGTCATTCCGTCCGCTACAGAGTGAGATCGTCCATGCCGCCCTGAGTGGTAGGGATACTCTTGGACTGATGCCGACGGGTGGTGGTAAGAGTATCACCTTCCAGGTACCAGGACTCATGCTCCCTGGTATCACGCTGGTCATCACGCCACTAATCTCCCTGATGAAGGACCAAGTGGATCATCTCCGGGCTCGTGGCATCAGAGCCACAGCCATTCATTCGGGGATGTCGCAGGAGAAGATGCAGATTGCCCTGGACAATTGCCTCTATGGGCGGTACAAGTTCCTATACATCTCCCCCGAGCGTGTCGGTAGTGAGCGCTTCCAGACGTGGCTACGTGAGCTATCGGTCTCGCTGATCGTCATCGACGAATGCCACTGTGTCTGCCAGTGGGGCTATGACTTCCGTCCCTCTTATCTAGAGCTTCCCAAGCTCCGTGAACTTCTACCCGAGGTGCCCATCCTTGCACTCACGGCTACTGCTACGGTAGAGGTGGTAGCAGATATCGTACGTGTCCTCAGCTTTCGTCCTGACTACGCCTTCTATCAGACGAGTTTCCTCCGCCCCAATATCTCCTATTCGATCCGTCGCAGTGATGACAAGCCTGCGATGATGCTTCATATTCTGGAGCGAGTACCGGGGCCTGCTATTATTTATTGCAGGAATAGACTTCTGACACAGACCGTAGCTGAGGAACTATTGGCAAAAGGAATCAGCGCTACTTACTACCATGCAGCGCTGACTTATACGGAGCGTGAGATGCGACAAGCTCGCTGGATGCGGGGCGAAGTACGTGTGATGGTCGCCACGAATGCCTTCGGGATGGGGATCGATAAGGCTGATGTGCGCCTCGTCATCCATCTCACGATGCCCTCTTCTCTGGAAGAATACTTCCAAGAAGCGGGACGTGCGGGGCGTGATGGCGAGCGTGCCTACGCCGTAGCGATCATCAATGGGCAAGACTCTACGACACTACAGCGCCGACTACAGGATACCTTCCCCGAGAAGGAGTATATTCGCCTCGTCTATGACCAGATCTGCAACTTCCTCTCTATCGGTGAAGGCGAAGGACTAGGTCGTACCTACGACTTTGATCTCGAGCTATTCATCCGTCGCTTCCACATGCGCCCCATCCAGACACGGCATGCCATCGACATCATGCAGCTATCTGGCTGGCTGGAGTACCGTGATGACGACAGTCGCTCCGTGCTACGCTTCCTCATCCCCAGCAGAGATCTCTACCAACCACATATAGGACCAGATCGACTTATCCGTGCGCTACTGCGAAGTTACACAGGACTCTTCTCCGACTACACGACCATCAGCGAGCATGATCTTGCACTGCTCTCGGGCTATACAGAAGATGAGGTCTACGGCTTCCTCACAGCACTCTCCCGCCAAGGGATCATCCACTACATTCCTAAGAAAGCGCTCCCCCGACTTCACTTCCTCATCCGCAGAGAGGACAGCCAACTTCTTCGTATCCCCTATGCAGCCTACCAGGAGCGTAGGGATAAGATGAGCGATCGTATCTCGGCCGTACGCTCCTATATAGAGGAAGAAGAGGTCTGTCGATCACGTATGCTCCTAGCCTACTTCGGTGAAGTGGAGAGCCATCCCTGTGGACTCTGCGACGTATGTCTGAGGAAGCACCCCACCGGTCTCAATCAATATCTGATCGATGCGGTAGGCGAAGAGCTCGAGCGTGCCTTCCTCTCCACCGATCTGGAGAGCTATCCAGTGAGCCAACTGATCGATGCGCTCCCCTATGCTCCCCTTGATCTCATACAGGCACTACGCTATTGGGCGGGTGAACTGCAGGGTCAACTCGAGCTCGATGGACCCTATCTGCGCCGACATATCCATTAATTCCTCCCCCGATACTAAATCAACCAATCATATATGCTTAAGATCCAGCAATTCGTCTTCGGCCCCGTCCAAGAGAATACGTATATCCTCTACGATGAAGCAAGCCGTGAAGCGGCCATCGTAGATCCAGGATGCATGCGCCACTCCGAAGAAGATCGGGTGCGTGACTTCATCGAGGAGCATGAGCTAACTCCTGTGATGCTCCTCTGTACTCACCAGCACTTCGACCACGTCTGGGGTGCAGCCTTCGTCCTACGGCAATGGCCTCATATCAAAGCCTATGGTAATCGGATTGACTTTGAGAAGCTACCTCTACCCTCAGAGCAATTGAAAGGCTACGGCATTCCCCTTCCTCTGGAGGACGTCCCTATGGAGCGCTACACTCTAGTACAGCAAGACGACCTCATCAGACTGGGTGGTGAGGAGCTCAGAGTTCTGTTCGTCCCAGGGCATGCTCCTGGACATATCGCCTTCTATGCAGGAGAGTCAGACATTCTTCTCTCAGGAGATACGCTCCTACAGGGTACGATAGGGCGCACAGACTTCTGGTACGGCGACTATGATCAGCTGGTCGAGGCCATCAAGTCTCAGTATATGACGCTGCCCGATGAGACGATCGTCTTCAGCGGTCACGGCCCCGAGACGACCATTGGCTTCGAGAGAAGGAAGAATCCATTCCTTCAGTAGGGAGCGTACTGCCTGATGCTAGCGAATCAGGTAGCACTCTTCTCTCCGTCTAATAATAAGGGCTGGCACCACAAGTGGGTGCCAGCCCTTATCATTTGTCAAGCGATCGACGTCCGCCCTAGCGATAGTCGATGTAGAATGGATCACTAACTCCGAAGTACTCGTAGTGTCCACTATACCTATTAGCTTGAGGAAGCCATTTCTCACCCATGGAGCACGGGAGCGCTTGGTAGCGACCATCCTTGGTCTTCACGATCACTAACCCATTGACTACATGGTATGATTCTCCCTTCGATGAGGTACCATTAGACCAGTCATCACTGACGATCAGCATCTTGACGATATGATCCTTCGACCACACCCTCCGCATGATCCGCTCATAGTGTGCAAGCATATCGGGTCGGTTCATCTTACCAGCCTTGCGCATAGGATGTACACGCTCGCGTCGCTCACGTGCCTCGTCTTGGATCTTCTTGATCTGTGCATTTGTGCGTTGTTGCTGCTCATTCTTCATTTCTTCCAGTGTCCTTGGCTCGGGATATATGGATCGGTATTCCTGATCCATAGAGGCATAGATCTCCTTGAGGGAAGCCACGATCGCCTGTACCTGAGGATTGGAGTCCTGTAGACTTCCACTGACGAGGTCATTAGATAGCCTCTTCACCGCTTGGAATAGATAGTACTTCTTCATATTCATGCTAAGGCCTGGAGTCTGTAGGTAAGTAGTGAGCCTCCTAAGTAGCTCTTCTCCGCTCAGTAGTGCACGAACCGTGGAGCCATTAAAGGGAGCTATTAGTATCCGATCGACTGCAGCTGTCACCTTCTGATATTCCAGCGCCCACGCATCAAAGCGAAAGCCCCGAACTTGCTCACGTTTGGGATTATTCATTAGTTACATGAGATACAGCGCAGCTTTATTATCATCGGACCAAGCCATGGTCTCGAAGTCTCGCTGTTCTACAGCCTTCTTCAGCCTAAGTAATAGGCAAACGTCTCATACTGAGCTTGGGTATCCAGTGTCTGGTCAAGGGCACCATCATTATCCCGCTGTCGGGCTTGAGCATAAAAGCTATCGGGGGTCAACTCTCCGATCTGCACTTGCCTCATGATCGTCAGTGGATCGTCTCCATCAGGTGTAGGAGTCTGCTTCTGTGCTTGAGCTACTGCTCCCTTAGCCTGTGACGGGGTGCGATCTAACTGGTTTTTCACGTCGTCAGACACTTCTTTGACGACCTTCTCAGCCTTAGATTTCACCGTCTTGACCAAGTTGCCCAGTTGGGCATGAGCTGGCATTAGACCGAAGGCTAAGGCAAAGCTAAGTGCGCCGATCCTTCTCTTTAGTTTCGTTTCCATAGCAAATAGTAATTATGTTAGACATAGATTCATCATCTCTAGACGGCACAGAGCTGAGAGCGATCAGGTCAGTCAGCTCTCGAGTGCGAACGAAGGGACTCCCAGCGACTGGCATCACTGGGCTCGCCTCGAGGTATACGCCCCAGCTCTGTACCAAAAGAACCGAAGACACAGCTTGGAGAGAGGCGTTCGTTCACCTTCAGGTCGAAGGGAATTTAGCTTACACAAGCTAGGGCTTGGTAGGGTAACTAATCGGGAAGATATTGATTGCTTACAGCGCAAAGCTACATTATTCCCCCGAGACATACCATACTGCCCTACAGCTTTCTCTGAAATCAACACCAAGACAGGCGAAAAGGCGCACCGATCTACTTACCTATTCCCTCGGAGAATATTTACCTTGAGATGCCCCAGACAAGGATGCCCCAAGGGCACTATCCTGCTCGACGGCGCATCATAAGCCGTCATCGGAGCGCTCATCACAGGTAAATTCGCAGAAGAATACCGGTAATTTTCTTCGTCCGTATAGCTACTTATTAAGCCCTCGGCAGGATACCCATCATCAGGCTTCAGATCAACTCCTTAGGCACTCATGCTCAGCTACCTTCCTACTTCGATAGATCGGTCTTCTCCCTACGGAATATTCCTTCCCCAAGAGGGCTTGTCACGGGGATTTTTGCCTGCCAGAATCGCACCGATATTTGGAGAATCAGAATAAATGCTTACCTTTGCAGTGTCAAAAACGACATGAATCTTTAGCTCAGTTGGTTTAGAGCACTACCTTGACAGGGTAGGGGTCGGCGGTTCGAGTCCGCCAAGGTTCACCGAAATTGTCTCATGGTGTAATGGTAGCACAACAGATTCTGGTCCTGTTTGTTAAGGTTCGAGTCCTTATGAGACAACAAGAAGGAGCGCTAGTCGCTCCTTTTTTTATACCCTTTTGTCCGTAATGAGCGTTCTACGATAGCGATAGTTCTCCGGCGTTTACTACGAGATACAGCGACGAGACTCCGCAAGAATACCTACCTCTCCGAGAGGAAACCATGGTATGAAAATAAGGGTTAACTTTGTGGATAGGGACATCGAGAGTTGGCCCTTAGGTAGGAGGCGTCTTCATCACACGCACCCCACCCCATCTTCCACTGAATAGGTAGCTGAGCCTTAGCGCTCCAGCCAATAGAAATACGGTTATGTCTGACACTAAGAAGGCGATAAGCCAAGATCGCAAGCGAACGAATATCCTCCACGATCAAGAGATCGCCCTCATCGCTTATCTAGTAGAGCGAATCCCTCGATGGGTGACTTCGAATATGCTCACCTCTCTTGGGCTTGCGGGTAACCTGCTAGTTGCGCTCCTCATGTGTGTCGCCTCGGTCTACGGATCATGGTGGCTACTGCTCACTCCACTAGCATTCTTCATTAACTGGTTCGGAGACTCGCTGGACGGACGCCTAGCATACTACCGGAAGAAGCCACGCAAATGGTTCGGGTTTTGCCTAGATATTGTCGTAGACTGGATAGGGATCATCGCCATTGGACTGGGATACTACACCTACGTTCAGCCAGAGTGGAAGATCATTGGCTTCATCTTCGTCGTGCTCTACGGAGCAGAGATGATCATCTCACAGCTACGCTACAAGGTGACAGATAAGTACTCCATCGACTCGGGCCTACTCGGACCCACGGAAGTACGTATCATCCTGGCCATCCTCTTCTGCATGGACTTCTTCATCCCTGGGAGCATCCACTGGATCGGTCTTGCAGTATCGATCGTACTGCTCTTCTCTTTCATCTCCGACTTCCGTCAGCTCCTAGCTCTTGCTGATGAGCGTGACATAGCTCTACGCAATCAGCAGCAGCAAGCTTCCTAGAGCGCCCATGTCTTTGCTCCAGCGTCTTCGCCGGCTCATCCTGAACTTCTCCCAAGCCCAGATATCAGCTGGGGCTGGATCCGTAGTAGACTACGGCCTGATGGTCCTATCAGTCGAGGTCTTCCACTGGAATCTCTTCTGGGCAGTAGCCTGTGGTGGGATCGTCGGTGCCATCATCAACTTCTCGCTCAATCGCTACTGGACCTTCCGAGATAAGCAGCATGCCTATCGCCATGGGCTGAAGATGCAGCTCCTGAAGTTCGCAGCGACCGTCATGGGTAGCATCTTACTCAAGTACCTTGGCACGTATGCTCTAGAGCACGGACTCGGTATCGACTACAAGATCGGTAAGCTCATCAGCGATCTCTTCGTGTCCGTCCTCTTCAACTATACCCTACAGCGCTTCTGGGTCTTCCGCAAGGCCAAATCCTAACGACTACTCATCTCCCCATCACGCTCATGATAGCTCGCCCCACCCTATACCGCTCACTCCTCGGACTCATGCTCAGCTGTAGCCTCACCTTCGATGCTTACACCTCACCCCAAGCGAAGATCATGACGCCGAGAGCTAAGCAAGCCGACGAACTCATCGTATTCAGGGGGATCAACCAAACCGAGATGAACCGCTGGGTAGATAGTGTCTACCAGTCGCTTGACCTAGAGGCTCGGGTCGGACAGCTCATCATGCCGATCATCTATCCTAAGCCCGAGGACAAGACTGCCCTCATTCGGCGCATGAAGCAGGAGCAATGGGGTGGCATACTCTTCCAGAAGGGACTGCTCGCTGACCAGCGAGAGCTGACGATCAGCCTACAGCAGGAGAGCCAAGTACCTCTACTCATCGCCCTAGATGGCGAATGGGGACTCTACATGAGACTGAAGGACGCTCCCCGCTATCCACGGAATAAGGGGCTGGGTAACTACCAAGATCTAGACCTCATCAAGGCGTATGGCGCTGAAGTAGCACGCCAATGCCAGCTGATGGGCATACACGTCAACTTCGCTCCCGTAGTAGACGTCAACATCAATCCAAAGAATCCCGTCATCGGTACCCGTAGCTTCGGCGATACTCCTCAGCGTGTCGCCGAGTGCGCTGTGGCCTATGGCGAGGGGCTTGAGCTAGGAGGTGTGCTCTCGGTAGCGAAGCATTTCCCTGGTCATGGCGATACCTCCGAGGACTCGCATAAGACACTGCCGACCGTCTCTGTTAGCAGAGAGCGCATGGATCGTGTCGAGCTCTACCCCTTCCGTAGCTATAGAGACGCTGGACTTGGCGGTGTGATGACAGCGCATCTACGTGTACCCGCCTACGACGCTACAGGTAAAGCGGCCTCGCTCAGCGAACGAATCACGACGGATCTCCTTCGCCGTGAGCTCGGATTCCGTGGACTTGTCTTCACCGATGCCCTAGAGATGCGAGGCGCTCAAGTGAGCGGAGGGAGTTCCGTGGCCGTCGAAGCTCTCAAGGCTGGTAATGATGTGCTCCTCGGTCCATCGTGGCCGCAGCAGGCTCGTGAAGATATCCTCCAAGCGATCCGCCGTGGTGAGGTCAGCCTTGCTTCGATAGAGGAGAAGTGCCGTCGCATACTTGCCTTCAAGTTCGCCCTGATCATCAAGAAGAAGACCAAAGAAGCCAGCCCCGCTGACGTGAAGGAGCTTATCTGGACTAAGGAAGAAGAGGCTCTGCGCACGCAACTCTGGAGGGTATCCACGGCCTCTGGCGAAGGTGCTGACCCAACAGCTAAGACCACGGCTATACAGACCACCAAGGCATCTAAGGCTCGTCGCTAATCTCCTCTCGTCCATGCGCTCCCCTCGCCTCGTTACACTGCTCATCTCACTTACCCTCGGTCAGCTATCCGTCAGGGCTCAGCTCCAGCCCGATAGCCTGATGCAGGAGGAGATCCAGACGCCTGTTCCCCACCTGCTATCACCAGACTCGATCCCCAAGTCAGCGCTCCTTCGGATCGATAGTCTCGCTAAATGGGGCATCACACAAGGTGCTTACCCTGGGTGTCAGCTATTTGCCTTCTACCGAGGAGAAGTCATCTACGACAAAGCTTTCGGGACACTCACCTCGCTCACAGGCGCTAAGAGCGAACCCGTGACGACACATACCCTCTACGATCTAGCCTCTGTCACCAAGGCCGCTGCGACCACTCCCGCCCTGATGCTCCTAGTAGCCGAGGGCAAGGTGAAGCTCAACGCTCCCCTACTTAGCTATCTCCCCGAGACGAAGGAGTCACTACTGGGGATGGTGACACTGAGACAGCTCCTGCATCATCAGTCAGGTCTGCCCGCTGGGATCAATTTCTACACCGACCTCATCGACGAATCGAGCTACGAGGGTTCATTGATCCGCTACAAGTACTTCGCTGGTGGCGTCCCCCTTGTCGGGAAAGCTTGGGGCAATCCGAACTTCAGCTTCCGTGAGGAATATATCTCGGACAAGCCCACCGAACAGCATACCCTACGCTTCGGACAGAAGAAATACCTCGCTCCTTCCTTCAAAGCCCGGATGATGGAGCGCATACTCCTGGCCCGAGTCTCGTCAAACAAGGCCTACCGCTATAGTGATCTCAACTTCATCCTCCTACAGCAGGTCATCGAGCGTGTCACAGGAGAGCCCCTCGATCGCTATGTCCAGGAGCGCATCTACAAGCCCATACGAGCTCGTCTCTACTTCAATCCCCTCGAGCATGGCGTGAAGCTCCATGCCATTGCCCCCTCCCAGCAGGACAATTTCCTCCGGCGTGAGATCCTACGTGGTACAGTCGATGACGAGGCTGCGGCCTGTCTCGGCGGTGTCTCTGGTAATGCTGGGCTCTTCGGCTCTGCTGGCGAACTGGCCAAAGTCTGTCAGCTCCTCCTTCAGCACGGAGCATGGGGCGAGAAGCAGGTAATACCTACGGCCACCGTTCGCCTCTTCACCGAGACCAATGGCGCTGGAGGCATCAGAGCTTTAGGCTTCGACAAGCCCCGCTCTACAGGTGGTCCGACGGGGATCTACGCATCATCCCGCACCTACGGTCATCTTGGCTTCACCGGGACATGCTTCTGGGTCGACCCCGAGTACGACCTCGTCTTCGTCTTCCTCTCCAATCGCACCTACCCCTCTCGTCAGAATACAATCCTCATCCGTGAGCGACTCCGCCAGCGCCTTCAAGACCTCGTCTACGAAGCTATCGGAGCGACCACGCCTAGATAATCACAAGCATTCATCCATCAAGCTACAGCAATGAGTCAAGCAAATAGCACATCCACGACGATCATCGGAGTAGCTGGGGGCTCAGCCTCTGGTAAGTCTACGCTCGTCCGCAAACTCCAGGAAGCATTTGTAGAAGAGCACGTCACGACCCTCTGTCACGACTTCTACTACAAAGCGCATGATGAGCTCAGTCTAGAAGAGCGAGCTAAGCTCAACTACGACCATCCGCACTCGTTTGACACCGATATGATGATCGAGCATATCCGTCAGCTCAAGCAGGGGAAGACCATTCAGCGCCCCGTCTATTCCTTCACCGACCACAATCGTCTCCCGCAGACCGTGCTCGTCCATCCTGCCAAGGTGATCATCCTCGATGGTATCTTGATCCTCGAGAACAAGGAACTTCGTGAACTCATGGACGTGAAGGTCTTCGTCGATACGGATGATGACGTGCGTCTGGCCCGTCGTCTCGTACGTGATGTCCAGGAGCGTGGCCGAGATATGAGCTCCGTACTGAAGCAATATTTCTCTACCGTCAAGCCGATGCATCGTGATTTCGTCGAGCCTTCGAAGCGCTATGCCGACATCATCATACCAGAGGGTGGGATGAATCCCGTCGCCCTCTCCCTCCTTGTTGAGAACATCCATTCGATCTTACGGTAATTCCCTTCACCTTCACCTGTAATCAGTCTCATCGCTTCAATTCCATTCATGCAACATATCCCGTACAGTAGCGACACGATATGTGCCGTAGCTACAGCTCCCGGTAGTGGGGGCATCGCCGTCATCCGTGTATCGGGGAGCGAAGCTATCGGCATCGTCGATCAGATCTTCCTCTCTCGAGAGCTTCGCACCCTGGCGCGAGCCAAGGATCGGATGGCTTACTTTGGGCGCTTTCAGCATGAAGGGAAGGTCATCGACGAAGGACTGGTCACCTGCTTCCGTGCACCTCGCTCCTATACGGGCGAAGATGTCGTCGAGCTCTCCTGTCACGGCTCGCCCTTCATCCAGCAGGCTCTACTGGAGGCTCTCACAGATCAGGGCTGTCGTATGGCTGCTCCAGGCGAATATACCCGTCGGGCCTACCTCAATGGCAAGATGGACCTAAGCCGAGCAGAGGCTGTGGCCGACCTCATCGCCTCAGAGTCGGAGGCGCAGCACCGCATGGCGCTCACGCAGATGAAGGGGGGATATAGCGCTGAATTCCGCTCTCTGAGGGAGCGTCTCATTCACCTCACCTCACTCATGGAGCTGGAGCTGGACTTCAGTGAAGAAGATGTGAACTTCGCCGACCGCACACAGCTACTTAGCTTACTTGATGAGCTGACCAGCAAGATCGAACGACTCACCGACAGCTTCCGCCTTGGTAATGCGATCAAGAAGGGCATCCCCGTAGCGATCGCAGGAGCGACCAACGTCGGTAAGAGTACTCTACTCAACGCTCTTCTTGGCGAAGAGCGTGCGATCGTAAGTGATATTCATGGTACTACCCGTGATACTATCGAAGATGTGCTCAATATAGAGGGGATACTCTTCCGCTTCATCGACACCGCTGGACTGCGCACGACTTCGGACACCATCGAAGCGCTGGGCATCGAACGAAGTTACAGCAAGATCGCCTCTGCCCACATCGTGCTCCTCGTGGTCGATATGACTCGCCTCGGAGAGGGCAGTTACCTCGATTCTCTCAGCGAAGTACTCCCTCACCTAGCGGAGAAGCCCCTGCTCGTCCTACTGAACAAGACCGACCTCATCGGGGAAGAAGCTCTTGACTCACTCGTCACGAGTTCGCCATTCTTCAAGTCACTACCTCCCGACACACCGCTCCTTCCCATCTCGGCACGGGCACATACGGGGCTCGAAGGCTTGCGTAAGGCGCTTATTGATTCGCTAGCTCTCCCCCACCTCACGCCATCGGACCTCGTCGTCAGCAATGCTCGTCACCACGCTCTCCTGAAGGAAGCGCTCACGGGGCTACAACTTGTTCGCCAAGGTCTAATGGATGGTCTCTCCACGGACCTCTTGACACCCGACCTTCGTCGAGCGATCACGTCGATCGGAGAAGTCACCGGCAGCGAGATCACTAGCGACTCCATCCTCCACAACATCTTCGCCCACTTCTGCATCGGAAAGTAGTGAGGAATCTGGGTGCGACAATTGACGACAAGTACACGACAATCAACGTCAAGGTAGCACGCCTAAGCAGCGGGCCTCCGCATAGCGACTTGGGGCGTTCATTTTGCCGTCGTTTGTCTTTCTGTTGTCGTAGGTTTGTTGTTACTTTGTTGCTCAGATCCACTAAGCAACAACAAGCAACAAATCTATGGCCATCTCCAAAGATCCCGTGCGCCTGCGTCGGCGCACCACGCCCTCGGGGCGCATATCGCTATACCTCGACATCTACCACGAGGGGACGCGTCGCTATGAGTATCTAAAGCTCTACCTCATCCCCGAGAAGACACGCGCCGAGAAAGAAGCTAATCGCGAGACACTCCAGCTGGCCGAGGCTATCAGAGCTAAGCGACTACTCGAGCTACGTAACGGCATCTACGGCTTCGCCACGACAAAGCCTAAGGCGCGCTTCTTCGATTACTACTGCTCGCTCGTCGAGCAACGCCACGGGGACGAGAGCGAGGGGAACTGGAGCAACTGGCGCTCGGCGCTACACCACCTGCGCCAGTATGAACGTCGGGAGAGCCTCAAACTCTCCGAAATTACGCCCGACTGGGTACTTGGCTTCCGAGAGTTCCTGCGCCACGACGCCCGCGCTTGGTCGGGGAATTTTCGCAAGCGCATCGACGACAAGCCCCTCGCCGTGAATAGCCAAGTCTCATACTTCAACAAGCTCCGCGCCTGCCTCCGCCAAGCCCACGAGGAGGGGCTGATCCCGAGCAACCCCGCTAAGGCCGTTGACGGGATCAAAGAGGAGGAGGGGACGCGTATGTATCTCACAATCGACGAGGTTCGCCTACTGGCACAGACGGAGTGCGCCTATCCAGGCATTAAGGCCGCCTTCCTCTTCTCGTGCCTCACGGGCTTGCGCCGATCGGACATAACCCGCCTAACGTGGGCGGACGTCCACACGCACGGCGATTACACGCGCATCATCTTCCGCCAAAAGAAGACGCGCGGGCAGGAGTACCTCGACATAACACCCGAGGCTGTCGAGCTAATGGGCGATCGAGGACGCCCCGACGCGCTAGTCTTCCCCGACGTCCACACGGCTAACTGCACAAACAACGCGATACGCCTATGGGTGGCACGCGCGGGAATTGCTAAGGACATTACCTTTCACTGCGCCCGCCACACCTTCGCGACGATGATGCTCGACCTCGGCACGGACATATATACCGTGAGTAAGCTCCTCGGGCATCGCTTCCTATCGACGACACAGATATACGCCAAGGTCTTAGACAAGAGCAAGCAGGAGGCCGTGTCGTCTATACCCTCTATCCTAGGTGAGTAGCCAATCATTGCGAATCTGCTCGGGGATGGCGTCGCGTGCGCTTCCATTTTCTCGTGTGGGTGGGGGAGCAAACCATATCGTTGGCTCCAACGATATGGTTTCGGCTAGCCTTCACCGCCTCCTTATAGAGGTAGTCAAAAAAAACTTTCGCTAGATTTTGGTGATACACAAAAATGTACTATCTTTGCAGTGTGAGAGAGGGACAAAGACCTCCCACAAACGAACAGAACAACAACAACTAAAAAAGCAACGAAAATGGAAACGAAGACGATCACCCTCCTTGACAAGGAACTGACGATCAGCACTAGCTACGAATCATTCAGAAACGGCTTCACGGAGCAGAACGAGACTATCGACATCGAACGTCTTATGAACTTGGTCGGCGACGAAGACGAAGCTAAGCAGCTCGCCGAGGAAATGGTCAAGTATGTGTACAACAAGGTATACAGCGAGTGCGCCGAAGCCTCGAAGGTCGGCGACGCCCTCTACTCATACCACAACCTGCACATACACATCGGCGAAGGCGGACTTATCACCGCAACCGCAGTGTACAGCGAGTGCAACGACTACAGCCTCGTTGAGTTCTACGTCTACGACAAGGACATGAAGAAGGACGAGGAGGATGAAGATGGCGAAGAGATCGAGGAGAACGTCAAACACAACGAGATCGTAGAAGCCCTCTGTAGCGAGGAGTTCCGCCGTAAGATGGACGAAGACGACCTAGCCGACTTCGAACGGCTCGAAGACAAAGAACGTGAGAATTACAAGCGCCTACACCCCGAGGAGTTCGACGAAGAGTAAGCCTCACCCAACACCAAAGGAAGCGCCCCTAGCGATGCTCTCGCCTGGGGCGCTTTTTGCGTGTTATCACCCCATCCTCATGGCGGTAGAAAAAACTTTTCACGGCTTTTGGATAATACACAAAAATGTATTATCTTTGTAGTGTCAAAGGATAAGACCTAAGACAAGAACGAACAGTATTAACAGCTAAACAACAAGAGCAATGAAAACGAGAAAGTACAACAAGGCAAGAGCGATCAGTGAACTAGGGTCAAGAACCTTCACCGACTGCCTAGAAACCCTAGAGCGCTTCGTCGACACCGACAAGCTCACGGCAAAGCAGGTTGCAGACATCCTAGACGCAATGTACGCCTCGGGTATCTGGGGCTACAACCAAGCCTTCAACGAGTTTGGGCCAAAGACAAGCCAGAGCGAAGACTAGCACCAACAATCTACTAACCAAGGGGCGGGGTAACACCCGCCCCTCCTAAAGAAGAGCATCATGGAACAGACTACCATAAGCCTAGAGCAGATTAAGAGCGAAATCGAAAGTGGGGCGCTCGAACAAGTGAGGAGTGAGAGCATCATGAGGTCGCCCGATAGAGGCGAATCCCCTAGGGGCGAGGAAGCACAGCCATACCTAGGACTCTACGGGACTGGGTACTACGTGACCTCGGCCGAGTACACTCACCCATTTTGGGAGGACAAATACCTCAGCGATCGAAGAGTCTACGCCTACGCCGACCAGAGGAAGAGTATTAAGTCGATGAGTGACGATAGGCTGACAAAGTGGCACGATGAGATAAGCCTAGCCCTTAACGCACCACTGGACAAGAGACCACTACTAAGGCTACAGAGCCAGATAGCTAGGGAGCTCACGGCTCGACTCGGCGAAGAGTGGAGCAAGGGTGGAGTAAGGTAACCCACCGCCCCCGCCAGCATACACAGACCGCCCCGAGGCCTCAGCTTTGGGGCGGGCTTTTAATTGCAGGGATATTTTACGTATCTTTGCACTCAGCCTGTGAAGGCTAGATGCTACTTTAGTTGTGTAGCGTCTGTTCGTTTTTGATAGGGGGAGCTCTCGTAGCTTCCCCTATCTGCTTTTTCCCCTCTCAAAAAAAGTTTTCCGAAATTTTGGTAGTACACAAAAATGTATTATCTTTGTAGTGTGAAAGGGGAACAACGAAGCCCCGAAGCAAAACGAACAGAACAGCAACTAAAGAGCAAACGAAAAATGGAAACGAACAAGACCCTCTACAAGATCGAAGAGAAGATCCACGAAAAGTACAACAAGACGATCTATGTAGTGAACTTCACCGACCAATCAGAACGCCTCGTAAGCATGCAGGGAAAGATCGCTGTAGCTAGAAAGAACGACGGCTACTACTCCACCTTCGGAGAGGGCGGGTACATCTTCAAGAGCGAGGAGAAAGCGCAGGCCTTTGCAGATGCAGTGGTGGAACTAATCGAAGAGGCCAAGACCATCGACAGATCCGGATACTACGACCGCCTCATGTCTGAAGACTACAGCGTCGAGATCCCAGACGGGGCCCGCAAAAAGACCGAAGGAGAGAGCTGGGACTACTATCTCACCTATCGTATGGAGCTCACGATCCTAAACATCCTCAAAGGCAAGGTGTATCTACCAGACGAAGAAGACGTATACGAAGAGATCGAAAAAAGCGAAGCTACCCTGAATAGACTTACGGATAATGGCGCAGCCCCCGAGAAGATCGAACGAGCAAAGGCACAGATCCACTCACTCCACTACCTCCTAGACTACGTAGTTGAGCAGTACGGCAAGTGTGGAATCATCGTGAGAATGCCAGAGGCTAAGTACAGAGAGATCAGCGCCAAGCGCCAGAAGTATATGTACAACTAGAGGATATGCTCTGCAAGCGACTAGGCATACACTAATCAGACCAACCGAAAAAGCAAACACAATCATGGACGAATCAACCGAAGTTACCCTTTTCGAGATCGAAGGAGTTACATTTTTTGTAAGAAGCTGGGCTAAACCATCGTGGGCGGTGAGAGGGACATCTATCCCCGTGCTTACAAAGGGTGTAACAAAGAGCTTTGCCAGGGCCGTACGTATTGCCAACCAGGCGCACATAAAAATACGTGAGATATACCCTGACACATACAATAGCTACCTAGAGATAAATACGCCGAATGGTAAGCTAATATCTGTGTGTGACGAAAACAGAGAAGATATAGCAGACCACCCATATAAGGTCAAGGTGATGCACAGGATTAGAGAAGACGAAGAGATGGATTACGAGATTGTAATCCATAAAGAAGAGAAGTTCGCATCATTAGTCCGGGAGGGTGGAGTGTACCGAGATGAGTACATCAAGAGAAAAGGTCTGGGTGATTGGGAATGAAGACTCAGCAGTCTAGAGCACACGTAGCCATTACCCAGGTGTCACAAAATAAGAGCGAGGAAGTCCGAAGACCTCCCCGCTCTGTTTTTGACGTTGCGTGACGTGAGTCACATACATCTGCTCGCTCGTAAGCTCGCTTTTGAATTTGCTCTCATTGCTGAGTGCATTGAAATGCCTTGTGCATCTCGTGTTGTCGTTTCCATTCAGGCACCTATTACTAGGTGCGACAAAGTGCGCTAGGCGCTTATTTAGTGTCGTTTATACTCACACACCCCGAAGGGTGGACGCTGTAGAGGTCTACGACCATCTACACCACAAAGGTAGGCAAAGTTTTGAGACCGCCAAATACTCCAGCAACCTTTTTCGTGTGGTCACGCAAATGGTCTGTCTTTGGACATTAGCAATACCATGCAATACAGCGACTTGCGTGTATATATACCGCTCCACGTGTGCGCAAAGTGCCCGAATCTTAGACAGGTCTTGGCCATTACAGCCGAAGCACCCTCATCGCAAAGGGTAGCCACAGACGGCGGAAGCGGTAGCCTAGCCACAGCCCCCCGACGAAGAGCAGTAGCCAGAAACCCCTCATCTGCCAGCGTTGCCACTTGGTTAGCGGTAGGCGCACCTCCTTAGTTTCTGTGCGCACGCTATTGCGATCTCGGTAGACTATGCTGTCTCGGTAAATAATAGGCGTCTGAGCCTCGTGCGGGCGCTTCTGGGGCTTATTCTCTAGCCGATGCTGGAGTAGCCCGCTCGGGAGGATACGTGCCACTGAGAGGGCGTAGTCTGTCTCCAGTAGGCTCACCGTGTCCTTTGCCGTCCGCTCGGCGACCTGCTTGGGTATCTCTAGGTAGAGCGTATCCCTACGCCACTCTGTGCGGTAGCGCACCTCTGTGCGTATGCTGTCTCTTACTCGCTCGACTACCTCCGCCCGCCTCTTAGACCCGCACCCGAAGCTGACGAACAGCAACAGAGCGATCACGATAGATAGCAGTAGGATCTTCAGCTTCGTTCGTCTCGTTCCCATATCTTTTTTGATTATCTTTGATGCAACCAACACGGAGTCTATCCCCGTGGTTGGCTTCAAATTCAGTGTTGAGGAGGTGGGGAGTGATCCCCACCTCCTCTCTGCTTAGTACCCGCTAGGGGTGGGGTTGTCCTTGAGATTGCCTGAGGGTATCTACAACGTACTCAGAGATCGCATCAAAGAGCTTATCTGCGGAATCAGACGAGGGGATAAGATTCTCTGCCTCCTTGACGCTATCCCCGTTTGAGGCGTCACGATTAAGTAGGGTGAGGACACCATTGATCATCTTGTCACGATATGGTTTAATGGCTTCACTCACCTCATAGTCTCCTAGATTTTTAGTATAAGAGTAAATGGTCACGCTTGTTAGCATAAACATATTGTCAATAATTGACAGGATGGCCTTAATCTTATCCTCGGGGATCTGCTGTACCGACAGTGAGTTGACGGTGGCCTTGAGCTTGTTGAACTCCTCGAGAGAGACTACGTCGCCAGCGGGGGCGGGGGTAGGCACTACGGGGACTAAGCTCTTGAGCCACTCCTGGAGCGTACCCGTGAAGCCCTCCTGCACGGCCAGCTCGTAGGCGGATAGGCCTCGCTCTCCACGGAGAGCCTCGAGCGCCTGCGCTGTGATTCCGTCGGTGGTGGCTTCGGTGGCAATCTTAACGACCTTACAGAGCGGTGCTACGATCTCGTAGTCGTGGTAGCCGTCAGCGTAGTCCTTATCGGGCGTGCGACCTGTGACGATGAGCGTATATAAGCCAAGCCCGAGAAGGCGCGAGATGTCCGCCGTAACCTCTACCACAAGCTCTCCGTTGGAGATGGTGTATGGGATCGTGGCACACTGCGGACTCTGCTCACTCTTGACACTAACACGTAGCGCATCGAGTGTGGTAGGATCGATAGCCTTCCCCGATGGTCTGGCTACAAGAGCTACTCTGATAAGGGTGTCACTTCCTCGCTGTGCGAGTGGGAGCGTTGCCGTATTCTGCTGGCAGGCACCCTTTTTTAATGCGTTCATAAAGATTTGATTACGTTGTGTGAGGCTGTGATTATGTTGGCAGGTGCAGGCGGAGGCCTCACGTCACCGCCCGCACTGCTGTGTTAGTTACTTTAGTCGGACGAAGTTCTTGCCGTCGTTCGTCGTCATCGCCTCCTGCCGTGGCATTTCGCCCAGTGGTGGTATAGCGACGTGTACCCAAACGCTCTGTCCCTTGCGCTCGTAGATGACCTGCTGGAAGCCTCCGCGTCGGCGGATGATGTCGAACAGCTCACGCAGGCGCTCGGGGCTTTTCGCTGGCACGATGTCAGCGGCCTGCCCTGCGAGGTGCTGGCTATTCTTCACTCCTCCGACCGCTTCATTGACCTTCCAGCCTCTAAAGCCCGACGTTACTTTGATTGGCTCGCCGAACTCCTCGCGGATGCCGTCGAGGTAGTCCATAAGGCGCAGGAGGTCACGCTTCTGCGTCGCGTTAGGCGTGTTGTCCTTTCCGAGGCGCACGGCCGTTTGGCTTCGCGTCAGCTCATCGAGTGTAAAGTACTTACTCATGATCTTCACCTCCTTCCTTTGACTCAGCTTCGGCCTT
>ERZ773083.598-NODE-598-length-28411-cov-79.992735_pt1 | contig 28411 bp, 23 predicted proteins | sample MGYA00511465_ERZ773083 | MGnify/ENA primary metagenome ERZ773083 (study PRJEB29015, sample SAMEA2738001) | human oral metagenome | biome: human oral; feature: human-associated habitat; material: dental | place: China | collected 2060 ... | reverse complement strand
GGACGACGCGCCGTCGTCCTGCGACGCCTGCTGCGCGTCCCCCGCTCCGCTCGGCGACGCCTGGGACGTGCCGAGGTGCAGCGCCCGGGCGGCGACCTTGGCGTACGCGCAGTCCGGGACCATCCCCACGACCTGCGCCATGGACAGGAACGCCGACAGGACGCCTCTCGCGACCCTCATCATGCCGCTCCCCTTCACACGAACCACTCAAGTCGTAAAGAATCCTAGGACTTTCCGGTATCACATGCAAGGAGCGGAATCAGGATTGTAACAAAGCGGCCGAGGGGTCGGCACTCTCCCGCGCCCCGCACGGTCCGTTCCGACCACGAACGTGAGCCCACGGGTCACACCAGGCCAACGCCCGCCCCCCTCAGGTAGGCCTCCCTGTCCAATACGCCCTCCCTGGCGCTCACGATCACGTTCATAGACATGACTGCCATGCCGGACGGGTAGTTCATCGCAAAAACGAGCGAGCAGCAGATTAGGCACAGCGATATGTCGAGCCCAAGGCCCATATATCGACCGTAGCGATGACGCATTGCCCAAGGCCTGAGCGACCGGCTCCTTAGCGGGAGCCTCGTCGACGAACTCACAGCCCGATCTCCCCTGACGTCAGTCAGCACAGGCCGCAAGCCACCCGCCGCCTGGGGTCTCTCGGCCTCTTGCCATGCGAGGATTGTCACTCCACCCATCACCCGCGCCGCAAGGTGCGCCCCTTCCTGCCGCGATCGGGCCATCCGACCCGAATACGGCACCTTGGCAATGACCTCACGCTCAACAAGACGCGCTCCGCCTCGAAGAAGTTCGGCCACATGCCCTCACAGGGGCTTGCCGGAAGAGGGGTTGGTCGCACTCCTTGCCGACAGGGCTAATCCAGCTCCTTGGCACCCGTCCAGAGCTGCCAGTACTCGCCGCGCCGGGCCAGGAGCTCATCGTGCGTGCCGCGCTCCACGATGCGACCGTGATCGAGCACCATGATCGCGTCGGCGTTACGCACGGTCGAGAGGCGATGGGCTATCACGAACACGGTGCGCCCGGCCATGAGCTGGTCCATGCCGCGTGCGATCAGGGCCTCGGTACGCGTGTCGATGCTCGAGGTCGCCTCGTCCAGGATGAGCACCGGCGGGTCCGCCACCGCCGCGCGCGCGATGGAGATGAGCTGGCGCTGCCCCTGGCTCAGGCTCGCCCCGTCCGCACTGATGGACGTGTCGTAACCCTTGGGCAGGCGGCTGATGAAGGAGTCGGCATTCGCTATCTGGGCCGCGCGTCGCACCTCATCATCGGTCGCGTCAAGCTTGCCAAAGCGTATGTTGTCCGCGATGGTCCCCGCAAAGAGGTGGGTATCCTGCAGCACGATGCCAAGGGATGCGCGCAGGTCGGGCTTGCAGATGGCACGTATGTCGATGTCGTCGTAGGAAATCGACCCCGAGCGGATGTCATAGAAGCGGTTGATGAGGTTCGTGATGGTGGTCTTGCCGGCACCGGTCGCGCCCACGAAGGCAATCTTCTGGCCCGGCCTCGCCCAAAGCGAGAGGTCCTCGAGGATGGTCTGGCCAGCCAGGTAACCAAAGTTCACGTGCTCCAGGCGCACGTCACCGGCAAGGGCAACACAGCTGCCGTCCCCCTTGCGCCAGCGCCACGCGCGGCAGGACTCGCTGACGCCCGCCGCCTTGGTCGCCTCGCCCTCAACACACTCGAGGTGGGTCACGCCCTCGTCCGTCTCGGCCGGAAGCTCCATCACCTCAAAGATGCGCTCCGCGCCCGCAAGGGCGGTGAGCAGGAAGTTACCCAACTGCGTGAGCTGGTTTATGGGCATGGCCGCCTGCCGGACGAACACGAGGTAGCTGGCGAGACTACCCGCGTCCATCTGCCCAAAGAGCGCCATGAGGGCCCCCACCACGGCCACGATGGCATAGTTGGCGTATGACACGGCCACCGTCACGGGCACCATGGTCGCAGCATAGGCCTGTGCGCTCGTGCCCGTCTGCCGCAGGTCGTCGTTGAGCGCCCGAAAGCCCGCGAGGTTCTGCCCCTCATGATTGAAGGCCTTGATCACCTTCTGGCCGCTCGTCATCTCCTCTATGTAGCCGTCAAGCAGGCCCAGCGATTCTTGCTGGCGCGAGAAGTAGCGCTTTGAGCGTCGACCCGAGAAGCGTACGTAGAGCACGATGAGCGCGTCACACCCGAGCGTGATCAGGGTGAGGCGCCAGTTGAGCGCGAGCAACAGAGCGACCGTGCCCACGGTCTGTATCAGCGCCTGGACCATGTTCGCGAAGCTGTTGTTGAGCGCCTCCGAGACCGTGTCCACGTCATTGGTGAAGAAGCTCATGATGTCGCCGCTACGTCGGGAGTCGAACCACGAGAGCGGCAGGGTCTGGATGTGGGCGAGCAGGTCGCGACGGATGTCAAAGACGATGCGCTGGGCTGCGTGGACCATCGTCTGCGTGTAGCCGAGACAGGCCACCACACCCAGCGCGTAGATGCCGGCCGTCAGGGCGATACCTGACGTGAAGCCGTCTGCGTCTCCTCTTCCCACCGCGTTCACGACCGGTTTGATCATGTAGGTGCCCACGAGGTTGGCAAGTCCCGAGACGCTCACGAGCAGGGCGACCGCAAGCAGCTGGAACCGCGCGTGGCCAAGGTAGCCGGTAAGCTTGCGCAGCGTACGACCAAGATCCTGCGGCGCTCTCGGCGCATCTGCCCTAGCTGCCATGGCGCACCTCTGCCCCATCCTCGCCGCCGTCGCCCGGGTGGACGGCCTGCGCGCCTGCGTTCAGCGCCGATTGCGCCGCACCAACGGCCTCGTGGAGCGAGGCCACGCCCTGCGAGGCGCACAGCTCCTGGTAGATATGATCGTGCATGAGCAGCTCAGCGTGGGTGCCCGTCGCGTGCACGCGCCCGTCGTCCAAGATGACTATCTGGTCTGACTCCACGACGGAACTCACGCGCTGCGCGACGATGACCTTGGTCATACCGCCGAGCGCCGCAAGGCTGGAGCGTATCCTCGCATCGGTCTTCATGTCGACGGCGCTCGTCGAGTCGTCGAACACGATGACCTTAGGGTGCTTGAGGAGCGTACGCGCGATGCAGAGGCGCTGCTTCTGCCCACCCGACACATTGACGCCACCCTGGCCGAGGTCACCGTCAAGGCCACCTATCCTCTCTAGGAACTCGTCCGCACAGGCGACGCGACAGGCCTCGAGCAGCTCCTCATCCGTGGCGTCGGGGTTTCCCCAGCGCAGGTTGTCACGGACGGTGCCCGAGAAGAGCACGTTCTTCTGCAGCACGATGCCCACTGCCTCGCGAAGCGACGCGAGGTCGTAGTCGCGCACATCGTGCCCTCCCACCTCGACCACTCCCGTACTCGCGTCATAGAGGCGGGCGATCAGCTGCACGAGCGAGGTCTTGCCCGAGCCGGTGCCACCGAGGATGCCCACCGTAGAGCCCGGGGCAAAGCGCAGGCTCACGTGCTCGAGCACGTCCTTCCTGGCGTTCGCGCTGTACTTGAACGAGACGTCGCAGAAGCGCACCCCACCGTCAGGCACCGACGTCAGGCCATCTTTCGCGCTCGTGAGCGCGGGTCTCTCCCGCAGGACCTCACAGATGCGGTGGATGCTCGTAATAGCCCGCGCGAGCAGCAAGAACACGCTCGAGATCATCATCAGGGAGTTCATGATGAGTAGCACGTAACTCATGAACCCGGTAAGCGTGCCCACCCCGAGCGTGCCCGCCATGATCATCTGCCCACCAAACCAGAGGAGGCACACGCTTGCGACGCCCATTGACAGCTGAAAGATCGGCGTGTTGAGCACGGCTATCCTGAAGGTTCGGGTAGAGCTCTTGGCCAGTAGCTCGTTCACGCGCTCGAAGCGCTCGGCAACGTAATCCTCCCGCACATAGGCCTTGATGGCGCGTATCGCGACGAGGTCCTCCTGCAGAGCCTCGTTGAGGCGATCCATCGCACCCTGCATCACACCGTAGAGGGGAGCCACACGCAATACGATGATGGCGAGGATGACCGCCAGGACCGGCAGCGTCACAAGGAACACCAGTGCGAGCTGAACGCTCATGGTACAGGCGATCAGAAGGCCCATCACGAGCATGATAGGACCCCTCAAAAGGGGTCGAAAGCCCATCATGAGAGCGTTCTGCACGACGGTGACGTCGGTGGTCATGCGCGTGACCAGAGAGGACGTCTCGAACTCATCGAGATTGGAGAAGGCGAAGCCCTGTAGGTGAGCGTACTCCGCTTCCCGGAGGTTCGCGCCAAAGCCCATCGCGGCACGTGCGGAGGCGCGTGCGTAGCCCAAGCCGCATCCACCAGCGACGAGGGCCGTCACAAGCATCTGCGCGCCCGAAAGATAGATGAGGTCGAGCTTGGCCTGGGCTATGCCCACGTCCACGATGTATGCCATCTGAAAGGGAATCGTCAGCTCGAGCACCGACTCGGCGAAGGCAAATACCGTCGCGAGTGCAAAGTCGCGCCGGTAGCGCCCAAGGTAGCGGGCTACCAGGCTAAGGTCACCCTTCGCTGCCATTGCCGTCTCCGTCCTCACCTGATCGACGCCGTACGCACGTGCCGCCCAAAGGCTTCTGACGCCCGACCAAACGCAAGCGGCCTGGCGGGTGCTTAGCCCTATGGCAACGGTAGTCTCTTTTAGCCCCTTTCGCAAACGTCAATGGCGCAAACGCGAAATCTTGGGCGAATCAGCAGGAATGGCGGCGGGGGCAGGAGGGCTGGGACGGGGGCGTCGGGGTGGCGCGGGACACCTCACGCAAAAGCGCATTCTATGCCCAGCGGCTCACGGAAAAGCGCATTCTGCGTCCGCAGTTCACGCAAAAGCGCATTCTGCGCGCACGCAACCACGCAGAGTGCGCCTTTCCGTGATGTCGCACGCACAGAGTGCGCTTTTCCGTAGAATGCGCTTTTCCTGAGCTGGGCAAACGTCGAGACACCTCACGGAAAAGTGCATTCTGGGCTGATCCCTCACGCAAAAGCGCATTCTGACCTCGGTGGCTCACGGAAAAGCGCATTCTCCATCCCACGTACGCACAAAGTGCGTTTTTGCGTGAGAGGCCACGAGCAGGGCGCGCCTATTCGTGAGGTACACTCTTACCGACCTAGGAAACGGAGCGCTTCTTAAGACGGCTCCGGACGAGACCCACGACCGTAGGCACAAGTGACACAGCCACGATGCCCACGATGAGCAGCTCGAAGTGCTTCTGTACAAACTCGATACCGCCAAAGAAGTAGCCCAAGAGCGTGAACAGCGTTGACCAGGTAATGCCACCAAGCACGTTCCAGAGCACAAAGTTGTGCCACTTCATACCGCCCATGCCCGCAATGAATGGCACGAACGTGCGAATGAACGGAAAGAATCGCCCCAGGAAGATGGCCAGGTGGCCCCACTTATCAAGAAACGCCTGACTTTTCTCCATGCGCTCGGGTGTCATGGCCTTGACCCTGCCCGACGCGACGATCTTGCGCCCAAAGAAGTGGCCAATCATAAAATTGCACTGGTCACCCAAGATGGCCGCCACCCACACGACGCCGAGCAAGATGAAGATGTTGAAACCACCGCCATCACCGCCATGCGCAAAGAAGCCCGAGGCGAAAAGCAGGGAATCGCCTGGCAGAAAGGGAAAGAAGACGACGCCCGTCTCGATAAAGATAATGAGGAAAACGAAGCCATAGGAGACGAAGGGCCCCATCTTGATGGCAGCTTCTATGGACGTACGAGGGTCACGCAACAGTTTGACGATGAAGTTGACGAAGTCCATATACGAAGCCCGTTTCTTGGCAGTGGGGAGCAAGACAGGAAGCGCATGTCACGACGCGCACGTGCAGCGCGCTCGATGGGAGCGGACGCCCGCCAGAGGCCCCTTATGGCTGCTACCTTCCGGTCCTGACCAGGTTCGAGGTGTGACGCCGCCCGCACCCGTCGAGCGCGCTAACAGATTAATTTTAGCAAACCCTTCCCCACGCGACGAGGCCGCACAAACAGCACATCAAAAGCGCGAAAGGTTGCGGGCAGATTCTCTCCTCTCTTATATATATGTAGGGTCGGATATATATGTAGGATCGGCACAGTCACGACCCTCATCGATCCGCCTAGGCCACGCGTGCGTCTCTTTGGTCCTCTCCCCGTCGCTCATCCCAGCGAACCTCGAGACCGTCGGGACGGCGGGCATCTTCGTAGCAAAGACCTGCGTATCGAGCGCACTGAGCGGGGACTCCACGGAAGCCGACGCAAGCGCGAAGTGAGTGAATCACTCACTTCAGGAACATGATGTGAGTGATTCACTCACATCGCGCGGGAAGGGAAGGGGCGGGGCGACGGGAGCAGGACGGCACGGACGAAGGCGGCGAGGTACGGGAACGAGTGAGAGCGTCGTAAGCGGCGACGCCCCGTAAGCTGTACCTTTAATTTCCGCTCTTCGGTCATCAGGCTGCTTCTCTCTCGTTCGGTTCTACGACCATAGGTAGCGCAAGGACCTCGCGCATATCGACAGCCACGCCGGCGACCCCCGGTCCTCGGGGTCGAGCGCCGACAGCCAGCAACCGATCATAACCTTCTCGCAACGTGCCAGAATTTCCAGCACCCGCAGGTCCGGTAGTCGCCTCCTCTCCATATGGACCATGAGATCATCCAGGTAGAAGAGCCGCCCCGTAACGTTCATGCCGACGCCAAACCTCGTGACGAGAAGATTCACATCCGAATAGACGTCGTCGAAGCCCTCGAACACCATGTCGCAGCTCCCTGAGGGTGCATTAGGCTCGTGCAGGTCGTCGATGTGCAGCGCCAGGGTGCCTCCCGTCACGTCCAGACCCGCGAGCCTCCCGTCGTGCACCTGCGGCAACTGCGTGACATCACGCAGAAGGTATCTTTCCTCATCCATACAGTATCCAGCTCTCATATGCAACACGTAACGGTTTCCCGAGAGCGAGGCCACCGAGCCAGCCACCAACAGCTACGAGGCACTCACCCGGCCTCATCGGTACTCCTCAGGAATACCCCAGCCATTATCTTTCAGCCACTTTATCATTTTTCTGGTCAAGTGGGGAGCCACCTTCCCGTCATGCCCCCAGGTTTCATCCATATTCAAAGACTTGTAGTCACCTTTGAAATGAATATGTGGCTGAGTGCCAGAAGCAGTATTCCCGGTGTCGACACGATCCACTTCCTTTGGTGCCTGGCGTCTGCCAACCTGCTTCTGCATTTGATTGGGCGAGGTTGACTTAACCTTGGGCGTATCTGGTTTAGTCTGATCTTCTGCCGCACCCTTTTCAGTAGCGCCCTGCTCGGTCTCAGCCTGTCCGGCCTCAGCCTCGGCTGCTCCCTTCTCGGCACCACCTTCTGCAGCGGTGGCACCCTCTTCGACGGTAGCGGCGCCCTCCTCGGCAGCTGTGACTGTGCCCTCGATAGCCTCACCCACAGTCTCGGAGCCAGTCTCCTCAGCCTCCTCAGCCACCCCACTGCCCAGCGCCCCGAGAAGAGGGCCGAGGGCCTTGGCGACACCCTTACCCAAAGCACTGAGTCCAGGCGTGGCCTTCTTCTCCACATCACTCATCCCGGCAGATTCTGGGGCCGTGGCAAGTGCCTTTGTAATGAATGACCGTGTATCGAGCGGATTAAGCGCCACGACGAGCGCGAGGAATACGCTCATGAACCTTCTGAACCACTTGTTTGTCATGCCAACCCCTTCCATGCCCATCACACCTTAGTGCGCCTTGCCTGTGTAGCCTTCAACCCGCATGATGGCAACCACGGAAACGGGCAGGCCACCTCGCGAAGTGAGTGATTCACACACTTCAGGAACATGATGTGAGTGATTTCTCGACCCAAAATTGGTGTTACCTTCGGAGAACAAAATACATAAGGCCAGGTCAGAGGATTACTGAACAGTATCTCGAAGTGAGTGAATCACTCACTTCAGGAACATGATGTGAGTGAATCACTCACATCGCGCGGGGAGGGGCGACGGGAGCGGGACGGCGGAGACGAAGGCGGCGAGGTACGGGGACGAGTGAGGGCGTCGTAAGCGGCGACGCCCCGTAAGCTGTACGTTTTCGTCGCCTTAAAGAAACACTACCTGGGTGTTTATCGAGCGACGTGACGAAACGTACAGTTTGGAGGGACTCCCAAGTATGAGTGGGCAGAACGGCCCTCGGGAGGACCGCTCTGCGAGAGTCTAAATGCGAACCGAAAAAATCTACCTCCCGGCCCCGGCCTCGCACACCTCCGCTCAGTGGTGCCTGCGGATGCTCTGGTAGCTCTCGAAGTAGGGGTCGAAGTTGGGTTCCGTGTCCGAGTTCGAGGGGCGCCAGTCGCGATGCTTGATGATCGTCGACTGAAAGCCAAAGTAGGTGTCGATATAGCGTATGATCTGATCGAGCTTGTCGAGCTGTGCCTCGGGGTAATCCTGGCCCGTGAGGTGGACCATCTCGATGCCTACGGAGTAGGAGTTCATGCCGTAGGAGGTGTAACCTGACCACGGCGTGACGCCGTAAAGGTCGTCCCCGTTGCCCTTGCCGTCGTTGGACCCGACGCCAAACTTGCTGTCAAAGTCCCCAGGACCACCCCAGCCCGCATGGTGCAGGATCTGGTTCAGGCGCCCGCACTGAACGAGTGACCCGTCGCGCCCTATCACGAAGTGCGCCGCCACGGCACCACTGCGCGAGTTCTTCCAACCCTCAACGACGCTGGCGGGGCTACCCGCAACCTCGGTGTCGTGGAGCACAATGTACTTCTGGACAGCCTTCGTGCCGTGGTTGAAGTGCTCTCCCTGGATCCACTGAGCCCCCAGCTCGAGGGCGCCGGTCGTCTCGTTAAAGTGGTACTCGACGCCGTCGATCGTGGCACTGCCCGTCTGCAGGTGGCCCCCCGCGTCGTCGCAGTAGACGGCCTTGCCGCCATCGTTTCCCCCCGAACCGTCGTCTGTGGCAACCCACTTCCAGCCGCGCTGCACGTTGTCAGGGGCGGGTGTACCGCTGCCAGCCTGCGCCCCATCTTCCGTCTTGGCCGGGTCAGGTCCCGAGAACGTTATTCCTTGATCCAGCTTTTTGGCATCGGACGTGTTCTCGACGACCTCCGGTGTCACAGGCTGCGGCTGCGGCGCATCACCGTCTGGCGACGCGGCTGGGGAGGCGTCACTCGCCGTGTCTTGCGAGCGCGACGGCGAGAGGGCAAAGGCAACGGCGCAGCCCACGCCGGCAACGAGCACCACCGCCACAATAAGGTTTCTGAGCCACGCATGACTTCTGTATCCCACAGTCCACACCTCTCTCAGGCCAAGAGCCAACACTCACAGGTCCCATGATAACGCTGTTGCGCACGCGACACTCACTTGCGCTACTCTACCGACAAAGGACGGACGAGGATGGCGTCCGGAAGAGCCGGCGGACGAGGATGGCGCGAGGGAAGGCCGTCGGACGGCAAGGGGCCGCCGCCGGGCGGCAGCGATGACAGCCAAGACGCGAGGATGCGAGAATGCGAGGACACCATGATTAACCGCTTCTGCAAGATGCCGCTTTGGGAGTGCAACGATACGCTGGTGAGGGTCGCGCAGGGGCGGCAGCCCGCAGAGCTCGTGATCAAGGACGCGCACCTGGTGAGCGTCGACACGCGCGAGCTGCTGGAGCACGCAGACATCGCCATCGCCTGCGGGCGCATAGCCTACCTGGGCATAGGTAGCCACTCGGCAGACCACTGCATAGGCAAGACCACCGAGGTCGTCGACGCCGGGGGGCTCTTTGCCGCGCCCGGCCTCCTCGACAGCCACATACACATCGAGTCGTCGATGGTGGGGCCCTCCGAGTACGCGCGCGCCGTCGTGCCGCACGGGACCGTGGGCATCTATGCGGACCCGCACGAGGTCGCAAACGTCTGCGGCCTCGACGGCGTACGCGCGATGTGGGAGGACGCGGCTCGCACGCCGCTCAAGACGATGCTCACAACACCCTCCTGCGTACCCGCCGTCACGGGCGTCGAGGATACGGGCGCCAGCATCGACGCCGCGCAGATCGCAGAGTCCATGACATGGCCCGAGACCTGTGCCCTCGGAGAGATGATGAACTTCCCGGGCATCCTGGCGTGCGAGAAGAACGCCTTAGACGAGGTGCGCGAGACCCTCAAGACCGACCGCGTCGTGACCGGCCACTACGTGAATCCCGACATCGATCGCGGACTTGCGGCCTACATCGCCTCGGGCGCCTCGTGCTGCCACGAGTCGGGCAGCGTCGCCGACGTGCTCGCCAAGCTCCGCATGGGTATGTATGCGCAGTTCAGACAGGGGTCGGCATGGCTCAACCTCCCGGGGTATCTGCCCCAGCTCATCGAAAGTGGCGTGGACATGCACCACTGCCTGCTCTGCACGGACGACTCTCACCCCCACACCATCGTGAGCGATGGACACATGGACCGCGTGGTGCGCGACGCCGTTGCGCTGGGCCTCGACGCGATCGTGGCGCTGCAGCTGGCCACAATCAACGTAGCGGAGTACTTTGGCGTGGGGCGCGACATGGGTTCCATAGCCCCCGGCAAGTGCGCGGACATCGTACTCTTTGAGGACCTGCGCGACTTCAGGGCGGTCAGGGTCTGGATCGACGGGAGGCAGGTGGCCGAGCGAGGGCAGGCCCTCTTTGACGTGAGGCCCTTCGCGTGGCCCACGTTCATGACGAGCACGATGAACCTGGGCGGGCAGCTCTGTCCCCAATCGTTTGAGTTCAGGGAGGGAGAGGGCCGCCCCGACGGCAGCTGCCAAGTGCGTGCGATGGCCGTAAGCGGTGGAGACACGATCACGCAAGACAGCGTGGTCGAGGTGCCCGTTCGGGGAGGCAAGCTTATGGCTGACCCCGACCATGACATACTCAAGGTATGCGTCTTCGATCGCCACCACGCAGACGCAGGAACCTTCTCCCACGGCTTCGCAACGGGCTTTGGCATACACGGGGCGCTCGCGCAGACCGTGAGCCACGACGCCCACAACCTCCTCGTGATGGGCGACAACGACGCGGACATGCTGCTCGCGGCCCGCACGCTCGAGGCCTGCGGCGGCGGCGAGGTGGCCGTCCAGGATGGTAAGGTGCTGGCGCTCGTTGAGCTTCCCGTCTGCGGGCTCATGAGCGACGGGCGCGTGGAGGTCGTGAGCGAGAAGGTCTCGAGGATCGAGGAGGCCTGGCGCACCATGGGTTGCAAGCTGCCCTCACCCTTCATGACCATGGGCCTGATGTCACTCGCCTGCATCCCGGTGCTGCGCCAGACCAATCGCGGCTACGTGAACTGCGTCAGCTTCCAGACAGAACCACTGATCGTGGAGGAGACCGCATAGAGCCGCTGCGGAGCAGGCGCCCGGCTCGTCCATGGCAGGCGCCCGACTCGTCTAGTATAGTCATGGGTGATTTCTGCTTCACGAAAGAGGAGGGATCCATGGCCATTCTTGCCGCCTACGCCGTTCCGCATCCACCACTCATCGTCCACGCCGTCGGTCACGGTCGCGAGGAGGAGATCCAAGCGACCGTCGCTGCCTATCGCGAGGTGGGAAGGCGCATCTGCGAGCTTGCGCCCGAGACCCTCGTCATCTCGTCGCCCCACTCGATCATGTACAGGGACTACCTGCACATCTCACCCGGATCCGCAGCCTCTGGGGACTTTGGCCACTTTGGTGCCCCAAAGGCATGTCACCACGTGCGCTACGACGAGGCATTCGTGAGCTCGCTTGGGGCTGCAGCGGCGGCAGACGACCTTGCCGCTGGCACCGAGGGCGAGCAAGACCCCGCACTCGACCACGCGACTATGGTCCCGCTGCACTTCATAGAGGAGGCCTATCGCGAGGCGGGGCGCGATATGGACTTTAGGGTTGTTCGCATCGGGCTCTCGGGACTTTCCCCTACGGCGCACTACCGTCTGGGCACGCTGATACAGCGAGTGGCCGACGTGCTCGGCAGGCGGGTCACCTACGTGGCGTCCGGGGACCTTTCGCACAAGCTCACGAAGGACGGTCCCTACGGCTTTGCGCCCGAGGGACCCGAGTTCGACCGGATCGTGTGCGACGCATTCTTGTCAGGAGACTTCCTGCCACTGCTCGCGATGAGTCCACGCCTTGCCGAACGGGCGGCCGAGTGCGGCCTGCGCAGCTTCCAGATGATGGCAGGAGCGCTCGACCAGACAGAGATTCACCCCGAGCTGCTCAGTTACGAGGGACCCTTTGGCGTAGGCTATGCCGTGGCCGCCTTCACGCCATGCGGTCCTGAGCGCAGCTGTCCAAAGCGTGACTACCTCAACGTGTACGAGAAAGCTCGCGCCCACGAGCAGTCAGAGCGCAGGGCATCCGAGGACCCCTACGTACGTCTGGCTCGCCTCTCGCTCGAGACCCATGTGCGCGACGGAGGGCGCGTGCGACTTCCGGACGACCTGCCCAAAGACCTTACGCTGCCCGATGAGCTCGCGACGACACGGGCAGGCTGCTTTGTGTCGCTCAAGAAGGACGGTGAGCTCAGGGGCTGCATCGGAACCATCGCCCCTACGAGGGAAAGCCTTGCCGAGGAGATCTGCGCCAACGCCGTGAGCGCTGCGGTGCATGACCCGCGCTTTGCTCCTGTGCGTGCAGATGAGCTCGACGAGCTTATCTACGACGTGGACGTGCTGAGTCCCCCAGATCCGATCGAAGGTCCCGAGCAGCTCGACGTGCGCCGCTACGGCGTCATCGTGAGCACGGATGACGGAAGACGCGGCCTTTTGCTCCCAGACCTCGACGGCGTGGACACGGTGGACGAGCAGATAGACATCGCCGCACGCAAGGGAGGCATCGATCTTGCGCGCGACAGCTGGCGACTCGAGCGCTTCGAGGTCGTGCGCCACACATGAGCGCCCGTACGACCGTGCCTCGGTCCCCCACTGCGGCCGCCGCCACGGCTACCCCCACCGCGACCGCAGCCGCCGCCACAACCAGAGTCGCAACCACCGTCACCTGCGACGTCTGCCCGCACGTCTGCCGCATCCCCGAGGGTGGCATGGGGCGCTGCCGTGCTCGAGGCAACGTGGGCGGGCGCATTGTGGCCACGAGCTATGGCCACATCACCTCGCTTGCGCTCGACCCCGTCGAGAAGAAGCCGCTCGCCCGTTGGCGACCGGGAAAGCTGCTGCTCTCGGCTGGGTTCTATGGCTGCAACCTGTGCTGTCCCTTCTGCCAGAACTGGCAGATCTCGCAGGCGGGAGAGCATGACGTCCCCTGGCAAGAGATCACGCCCGCAGAGCTGGTCGAGACCGCGCGTCGTGCGCACCGGCGCGACGGGCGCGTCGTGGGGATCGCCCACACCTACAACGAGCCGCTCGTCGTCTGGGAGTACATTCGCGACGTGGGCACGCTCGCACACGAGGCCGACTTGGCCAACGTGCTCGTCTCGAGCGGTTGCGCACGCCCGCACATCATAGACGCGCTCGCGCCCCTCATCGACGCAGCAAACATCGACCTCAAGAGCTTCCAGGACAAAACCTACGAGCGCTATGGGGGCGATCTTGACACCGTGCGCGCGACCATCGAGCGGCTCGCGGCTGAACCCAGCTGCCACCTTGAGGTCACCACCCTCGTCGTGCCGGGCGAGAACGACTCTGTCGAGGAGATAGAGGCCATGGCCAAGTGGCTAGCCTCCCTAGACAGAGACATCACCTACCACCTGACGCGCTTCTTCCCCAACTGGCTCATGCAAGACCGTGGCCCGACGCCCGTCAAGGACATACGCGCCCTCGTGGAGGTGGCGCGTCGCTGGCTTTCCCACGTGTATGCGGGCAACTGCTAGCCCCTACCGCTCGCCTCCGGACCCAAGTCCGGAGGCACGGCATGTCACGCAACGCTCAGGGGCGCCCCGCCACGACGCGCAGCACCGTGGCGCCCGGGGGCGACTCAGGGCTACCTGCGATGGGCGCGGTAGTACGCGATGAGGGCCTTGGTGCTCTCGTCTTGGGTGGCGAGGGCCTCGTCGTTGTGGAAGGCGGGTGTGATCTGCTTGGCAAGCTGCTTGCCCAGCTCGACGCCCCACTGGTCGTAGGAGTCGATCCCCCATACGCTGCCCTCGACGAAGGTGATGTGCTCGTAGAGCGCGATCAGCGCCCCCAGCGTGCGAGCATCGAGCGTATCACCAAAGATGGAGGTCGTCGGGCGGTTTCCGGCAAAGCAGCGCGCTGGCACCATCCACTCTGCCGTACCCTCGGCGCGCACCTCCTCGGCCGTCTTTCCAAAGGCCAGGGCCTTGGTCTGGGCAAGGAAGTTCGCCAGGAAGAGCTCGTGGACGTCCTGTTCGCCGTCCTTGGCGGGGTTGGGCGTGTTGGCAAACGCGATGAAGTCCGCCGGGATAAGACGAGTGCCCTGGTGGATGAGCTGGTAGAAGGCATGCTGACCATTGGTGCCCGCCTCGCCCCAGAATATCTCGCCGGTCTTGGTGGTGACGGGCGTCCCATCCCAGCGCGTCGACTTACCGTTGGACTCCATCGTGAGCTGCTGCAGGTATGCGGGAAAGCGATGCAGGTACTGGTCATAGGGCAGGACGGCATGGCTCTCGGCACCCCAGAAGTTGACGTACCAAACGTTGACGAGTCCCATGAGGGCGACGACGTTCTCCTCGAGCGGCGTCTTACAGAAGTAGCCATCTATGTCGTGGAAGCCCTGCAGGAACTGAGAGAAGCGCTCGGGACCAAAGGCAATGATAAGGGAAAGTCCCACGGCGGCGTCAACCGAGTAGCGCCCGCCGACCCAGCTCCAGAAGCCAAAGGCGTTCTCGGGGTCGATGCCAAAGTCGGAGACGAGCTTAAGGTTGGTCGAGACGGCCACGAAGTGCCGCTTGATGGCCTCTGCCAGCGACCCATCGGAGCCGTCGATAGCCCCTTGTGCCTTCAGGCCCTCGAGCAGCCATGCCTTCGCCTCGCGAGCGTTGGTCATGGTCTCGAGCGTGGTGAAGGTCTTGGAGACGACAATCACGAGCGTGGTCTCGGGGTCGAGGTCACGGGTCTTCTCGGCCATGTCGTTGGGGTCGATGTTGGAGACGTAGCGCACCTGAACGCCACCATCCGCATAGGGCTTGAGCGCCTCGTACACCATAACCGGACCCAGGTCCGATCCACCTATGCCTATGGAGATGACGTTCTCGATCCTCTTGCCCGTGACGCCCTTCCACTCGCCAGAGCGAACCCTCTGTGAGAAGGCGTACATGCGATCGAGCACCTCATGAACATCCTTGACGCAATCCTGCCCGTCTACGACGAGCGTGCCGGCCTCACGCGCAGGACGACGGAGCGCCGTGTGGAGCACCGCTCGATCCTCTGTCGTATTGATGTGCACGCCATCAAACATAGCCGAGCGCCTCTCCTCGAGGCCAATGGCCTTGGCTAGGGCGACGAGGAGCTTGAGGGTCTCGTCGGTCACGAGGTTCTTCGAGAGGTCAAAGTACAGCCCTGCGGCATCAAAGCTGAGCTTCCTCACGCGCTGGGGATCGTTGGCGAACAGCTGCTTGAGGGTAACCGACTCCTTGAGCTTGTCAAAGTGCTTCTGCAGCGCCTTCCACTCTGAGGTCTGGGTCACGTCGATCGGTGCGGGAACGTTTGCCATGTCTGCTCCTCTGCCTTGAGTCCTGCCGCCGATGCGCTGATGCGACACCGGCACATAATAATAGTTCTATGATAGCCGATGGGAGGGTGTTCCGAACCAAGATAGCGCGTCAAAGCGCTCAGCGTCAGTAGGGCTCGCCGAGCGGGGGAAGCTGCTTGAGGCGCGCCCACATGAGCTGCTTCTGACGCTGGTCCAAAAGGGCTGCCGCAAAGCCACCAAGGTTCATGGCGCGCATGCCCAGAAGGGGCACGACCCAACCGGCTTCAAGCGCAGACTGGCGCGCGTCAGGAAGTGAGGAGAGCTCGTCCGCATAGGCCCCGCGCACCGCAGCTGCGGCCGCGTCATCGCAGATGATGAGCGTCGAGGGATCAAGGGTAACGACAGTTCGCACGAGCGTGTCTGCGGTAAGACTTCGACCGTCACGCAAACACGTCGCGGCCGCACACCAATCCTCGGGCGCATAGCCCAAAGCCGCGAGCGACGCCCTGAGCGCGTCACCGTCCGCACCCGAGAGCAGGGCCGCCCCCTCCCGCTCCTGCCGCGAGAGCTCCCCCTTGAGGAAGCACACGCTCGAGAAGGCGTTGCCTGCCAGGACGACACCTGCAGCCTCGAGCCTCGCGACTTCGGTTGCCACCTTGTTCACAAAGGCGAGCCTGCGCTCATCTCGCGTTGTTGCCATCTCTCCCCTCCGCCCTACTCGAACGCTCGACTGAAACTTCACGAATACCATTCTATAGCTGCAGCCGCCCCACGTTCTGGGTATAAGCGCTGCATACCCAATGACCGCGCACTCATGCGCACGTTAGAGGAGAGACCAATGTCCAACGCACTGACCGCTTCTGATTTTGACCAGCTTGTCGCCGGGGCGGACAAGCCCGTCCTCGTTGACTTCTGGGCAGCCTGGTGTGGCCCCTGCCGGGCCCTGGGCCCCGTGGTAGAGGAGGTCGCAGAGGAGATGTCCGAGAGGCTCGACGTCTACAAGTGCAACGTCGACGAGGAGTCGGAGCTTGCCCAACAGTTTCAGATCGTCTCCATTCCCACACTCATCCTCTTCAAGGGCGGCAAGGCCGTCCACACCATGGTCGGCAACATGCCGAAGGCCGAGCTCATAAAAGAGATCGAAGCAAATCTGTAAGGCTTGTACTCAGCTTTTACTCGTCGCTAGTTGATCACGACGAGTCATCGGTTTGCCGTAAGCCGCCTGTTTCCGGTGGCATTCTCACGTTCGGTTCGTGTAGTCGGGACGGCTGCATATGCGGTCGTCCCTTTGTTTTGGAGTGTGGTCGCAGGTGAGTACCCAAAGCAAGAGGGCGCATCGGACGTTTGCCAGGCTCGTGCGTGATAACCTGCGCACCATCATCGTGGTTGTAGCCGCACTCATCTTCATGCGGCTTGCGCAGGAGATCCTCGCGGGCGAGGCCGTTAAGCTCGATTCCTGGGCCTATGAACTGGTCGTTGTCTATATGCGCAGGCCGTGGCTCACGCCCGTCATGCAGTCTATCTCCGAGCTTGCGCTACCGGTGGTCCTGATCGTGATGCTGCTCGCCGTCGAGGCATTTGCGCCGGGCAGGCGCCCCGCAATCTGTGCGGGAGTCAACCTCGTACTCGTACTCGTACTCAACGTGGTGCTCAAGCAGATCGTCCACCGCCCCCGCCCCGAGGGTTTTCGCCTCATCGCCGAGACAGGGTACAGCTTCCCCTCTGGCCACTCCATGATCGCGATGGCGTTCTACGGGCTGCTCGCCTGGATGGTATGGCACTATGAGAGGGACCGCTTCGTCAAGTACCTCTGCATGAGCGGGTTCACGCTCGTCGTGGTAGCGGTAGGGCTCAGTAGGATCTACTTGGGAGTTCACTATGCCACCGACGTGCTGGCGGGATTTTGCGTCTCGCTCATGTGGCTGGGGCTCTACACCAAGATCTTCGTACCGCTCTTTTTGCCAGATGGAACAGACCCCCAAGCTGTGGACAGAAAGCCCGAGGCGTCCTCGCCTAGCTCGCGAGCTGGATAATCTCGGCCGAGAGGACCTGCCCCTCCTCAGCCATGATCCGCCCCATGCTGGGCCCACTCGCACGTGGATGGGTAGGACTTCCGGGGTTCATGACCAGAGTGCCGTAGCGCTTGTCCCTCTCTACGAGGGGGCGATGTGTGTGACCGCAGACAGCGACGTCGCAGACGGCAAGGTCAAGGCGCTCTCGATAGTGACATACCTGCCAGCGTAGCTTACTCGAGTAGAAGCGATAGTCTCGCTTGGCGAAGGGGCCGTAGTCGTACCCGTAGTCATTGTTGCCGATGCAGAACTTCACCGGTGCGATGTCCTCGAGCCTGTGCAGGTCTCTCGCCGAGCAGATGTCGCCCGCATGCACAATGACATCGGCACCCTCAAGCGCATGAAGCAGCTCGTCAGAGAGGTACCCGTGTGTATCGGCGATGATGTCGTATCGCATGCCCCACCCCATCAGAGTCCGAGGGCGCGCTTGAGTGTCACGACGCGCCTCCGCGAAACCGGTATCTTCTTCTCCGGTATGTTCTTGATGCCCAACTGCAGAATGCCACTTGCGATGACCTCAATGTCCTCGACATGCTCGAGGTTCACGATGTATCCACGATGCACGCGGAAGAAACCGTGCGTGGTGAGCTTCTGCTCGAGCTTCGCGAGCGAGACGGTCGAGAGAAAGCGTTCGCTCCCGGTATAGATGCAGGAGTAGTCGTCCTTGGCCTCGATGTAGTGAATCTGGCTCACCGGAATGAGCACCTTGCGCCCACCCTTCTCGACCGGAATGCGCTCGACGGAAGGCTGCGCGTGGGTGATGGGCTTGCTGCGCGCCTCCACCTTGTCGAGCGAGTGGATGAGCCTGTCGGTCTCGACGGGTTTCATCAGGTAGTCGATGGCGTCCACGTTGAATGCCCTAAGCGCATACTCGCTGTAGGCCGTCACGAAGACGACCGCAGGCGGGTTCTTGAGCTGATGCAGGGCCTCCGCAAGCTGCATGCCCGAGGTCTTTGGCATGGCAATATCCAAAAAGAGCACCTCGATGCCACGGCGGCGGTTAACATTCTCCTTGCGACGGACGAGGGCCTCGACTGCCTCCCTCGCGTTGGAGGCCTCCTCTATGCAGTCAATACGACCCGTCTCCTCGAGCAGGAACCTCAGCTCGGAGCGCGCAGGCTCCTCGTCGTCGACGATAAGCGCATTCATCATGCGGCAATCACCTGGCCTTCTCTGCCCTAGATGAAGGCACGACGTCGAGCCGCGCAGCACGCGGACGCCTTGTGCCTCATCGATGAGCCTTGTCCCATCAATACAATACTACCCTTACTCCTTGATCTTTGCGACGTCAGGAGCAGCCCCCACGAGCTTCAACGTCACGGCCGTACCAGCCCCGTCCTTCGACATGATCTCGACGCCGGAACCGCTGCCATAGAACCTCTCTATGCGATCGGCCACGTTCCTGATGGCGATACCCGCGCCCTGCTTGCCATCGCTCGCCAGGCGGTTCCGTGATGACTCGGCGAGCAGGCGCCGGGCGGATTCCTCGCTCATGCCCAAGCCGTCATCGGCCACCGCTATCAGGACGTCATCACCATCTGTGGTCGCCTGCACGTCGATGTGGAGGGGTCCCTCGTCGCGCATGCCGTGGCGCACGGCATTCTCGACCAGGGGCTGTACGATGAAGCCCGGGACAAGGAGCTGTTCGACACCGAGCTCTATGGCCTCCGACTCGATGATGCGGTTTGCCCCAAAGCGTGCCTTCTCGATCTTGAGGTAGCGCTTAGTCTGAGCCAACTCCTCCGAGAGGGGAATCAAAGACTCGGAGCTCTCGAGCGTTCGACGATAATACACAGAGAACTCGCGCAAAAGGTCACGGGCTTTTACCGGATTCGTGCGCGTGAGGGCGGCTATCGTGTTGAGCGTGTTGAAGAGGAAGTGGGGGTTTATCTGGGCCTGCAGCGCCTTTACCTCGGCGCGGGCGGCAAGCTCTGCCTGGGCCTCGAGCTCGTAGGCAGAGAGCTGGGTGGAGAGCAGCTCACCGAAGCCGCGGGCGATGGCCAGTTGCGTGCGGTCAACCTCGCGCCCGTGACGGTAGTAGAGCTTGAGGGTACCCTCGATGCGATCGGCCACCCTGAGCGGAGCAAAGATCCCCACAGGTAAAGACAGCTCGCGCGGACCTCGCTCCTCGTCCAAGACCGTACCCACCCACTCGTCCTCCCCCAAGTTCGAGAAGGTTTGCACACGGCCAGACTTGAGCACCTTCTTGGTCGCAGGCGAGTTGGCCGTGCCGCCCGTATAGCCGAGAACCCCATCACCCACATAGGCGAGGGTCTTGATAGTATCCGTGATGGAGATGGCGGCGGCGCTCGTCTCGGCAAGGAGCAGCTGACAGACCGCAGCGGCGTTCTCCCGGGTGAGCCCACCCGACATGTGCCTGAGCGTCGCGGAGGCAACGCGCAGGGTGCGCTCCGTCGCCTGAGAGCGCAGGTCATCTGGGGCAAGCAGGACGGATCCCGCCATGGCGATGATGACGGCAAGGCCAGCTCCCGCAACCACCGACGCGACCAGGCTGCTCGTACCGATGCCCCAGGAGAGAAGCCCCAAAAACGCCGCGGTCGCAACGAGCAGGAAGCCCCGGATGAGGAAGGCGAAGTGGGCGGATGTCCACCTGCGCACCTTATGCATCGGCCGTCTCCCCACTTGGAGGGCAGTCTCGACACTGCGGCCTCGTCACAGGTGTAGGCCTGCCCATATGGAGCAGGCGCCTGGCGAGGGAGGTGTCCTGCCAGAGGCTGCCCATGATGCGGGGCCAATAGGTCTGAAACTCGAAGTAGCTCCCCGAGACGCGCCTTGCCCACCTGCGCGCGCGCAGGCGCCCCACCAGCAGTATGCGCAGATACGCGAGGCGCTCGGGTCCAAAGATCGCCCGCATGAGCGCAGTGAGGGCGATACGGGCATGCACCTCGGGCGAGAGCCAGATCGCAGGATAGGGCCTCAGCGACTCAGGACGTACCTGGCGCATGCCGATGGTCGCATTGGCTCGATCGAGCTTGGCAAGCTCGTACTCCCAGCGGTAGACGTCCTGCAGAAAGCGTGCGGCGCGCGAGGGCATCTCGGGAGGCAGGTGACGCACGTGCCACTTGTTGTCAAACCACACGTCCAGGCCCAGCATCCTGAGGTTTAGCAGGTAGTCGAGATCCTCTCCCCGCGTGATGGTCGGATCAAAGGCGACGCTGGCGTACGCCTCGGCAGTGATCGCAAAACAGCCTCCGCAGATACAGTTCGAGCGAGAGATTCGCGTAGCCGACAGGGCCCGATGCATCCACTCGTTGAACTCCTCGCGCTTCGCCCAGAAGCGATCTCGCAGGCGCGGGCCGTCCATCGCGGCAAAGGGGGAGTCCTCCCTATCGATAAAGTATCCGCTCTTGGCATAGATGGAAAGGCCCTGCCTCGTCTCCATCCCCAGGCCGTAGGTGGCGTCAAGGAGAAAATCTTCGTCGAGGACAACCTCGTCGTCATCCAAAAACACCACGACGTCATGTCCGAGCACGGCGCAGACCGCCAGCCCCATGTTCCTGATGGCGCCATAGCCCCTGAGCGAGATGGGATCCCCGCTCAGCCCTGGCGCCACGCGATCGACCGCCCGCGCGATCTCGCCTGCCTCGCGTGCACCCACCACAAGCGGGTGCAGATCAGGGTGCATGCGACAGATCCCATCGACACGTGCGCGAGCCGCATCCTCGCAGCCGCCGGAGGCAACGAGGAGCACGATGACCCTGAGCACCCCCCGTACCATCTCAAGCGAGTCAAGGCAGGACTCGAGCTCGGGAAGCGGCTTGAGGACGGCTGTCGCGTGGTCGTAGGCACCGACGCGCCCAATCTCGGCAGACTCGTCCCTCTCGGTCCAATATGACGGGATGACGATGGCGGGGTTCAAGGTGGCTAGGTCCTCTCGGTCACATGGCGGTCAGTTCTGCCCCCCGTCGCGCCTCCACCCTCATGGTCAGGCGGCCCGTCGATAGACGTCCGTCCACCATCGGTGGTATCTGCCTCGGCAACGAACTCACGAACGAGAGGGCTGCTCAGCAGCGCGCGCCAAAGCGGAAGGCCCAGCGCATAGAGAACAACGGCCTCGCCGATACCGGTGGCCAGAAGGCCAAACAGATACATGAGCGCATACGAGTCATCGAGCGAGATCGAGGTGAACGGAATCGTGGAGAACTCTATGCCCTTTAGCATGAGGGGAAGATAGGCCGGCACGATAAGCGCGTTTGCGACCACAGGGCCAAGCACGGCAAGCCGAGGGTGCTTGCGCAGGCGCCAGGTACACCACGCGCCGATAAGCGTTGCCAAGGAGCCAAAGACAACGTCAAGCATGCCGAGCATCCCCGTACCCGACACGGCAATGTTGGCGATGTTGGCGATGGCACATCCAAGGGCAAGGCCTGGCACGGCGTCAGGACTCAGGAGGGCCAGGACGCAGAGTGCCTCAGAGAGCCTGAACTGGATGGGACCCCACGCGAGGCTACCCAAAAAGAGTAGGCACACCAAGGTGGTTGCGGCATAGAGCGCAGCGATAGAGGCAATGCGCGAAATGCGTTGCGCCGTGAGAAAGGCAGCGCATCCCCTGGAGCCTGAGGGCGACTTTTGAGGCGAGCCGGGCGAAACGATCAATGCGTGAGACCTCCTGGGCAACGATGGGCGACAGACCACACACCGTCTGTCGCATGGGTCTTGACAAACGGGGGCAGAACCACTCCTATTCTAACCCGTGTTGACCTCGTATGGCCATCTGAAGCTTGCCTCAATCAATGTTTTTACCATATCCGCGCCAGAGGGCGGGGCGAGCGGTGTTGGGGGGCGGAGGGGGCGGGGAACCTGGTGTCAACGCCCATCGCCCTGAGCTCACGGGACAAGGGGGGCGAGGGGCGCGGAGAGGGCCAGGGAAGTAATGCTGAATTCCCGGCACCCCCTTAGCCTACAACTGGCAGCCTGATGGTGTCCCAGCCTGGCCCGGGGTGCGCTCTCAGCGAGGCCCTCTGCCCAGACTGCGCTTTTCCGTGAGGCGCCGGGCCCCAGGCCGAGGCCTGCGGGTCCCCGGCGCACCCCCCCGCAGCCTGGCGGGGGGTTGCTCGAGTACGTTTGCCCAGTTGGGCTACTTTCCATAGTGCCCCGCAGGCTGGCGGGGGGTTGTGTCCCACGCCTCCCGGGCGGCGACGTAACGGAAAAGCGCATTCTGCGCCAGCGACGCCACCTCGACGTGACCAAAAGGCGCATTCTGGGTGGGCGATGTCACGGAAAAGCGCATTTTGCGTGTGGGGCTCACCAAAAAGCGCATTCTGCATGCGGGCGGTCGCGCAGAGTGCGCCTTTCCGTGAGGGCCCGTGCGCAGAATGCGCTTTTCCGTAGAGTGTGCTTTTCCTTACCTGCGCAAACGTGGAGCCACCTCACGCAAAGGCGCATTCTGCGCAGACGGTCTCACGTAAAAGCGCAGTCTGCACCCGACGACTCACGGAAAAGCGCACTCTGCAACCGATACCTCACAGAAAAGCGCATTCTGTACCAGCGATGCCACCTCGACGTGACGGAAAAGCGCATTCTGCGCAACATGGGAGCCGCAGAGTGCGCCTTTCCGTGAGACGTCGGGGCAGGATGCGCCCCTCCGCAGGTCCGCGCGCGACCCCGGCGCCGTCCCCCCGCGGGCTTGGCGACCGTCACGCGCGGGCGGTGGCCCATGGGTCTCCGCAGCCGGGCGCAGGCCCTCGAGGCAGGCGACGGCTCGGGTCTGTGTCCAGCGGGTTAAGGAAGTGCCGGGGAGTCAGGGTAATGCTGTCAGGCTACCCTGAGGCAGGTGGCTCTGATGCAGGTGACCCCGAGGCGGGTAACCCCGAGAACCTCCCCACACAGCCGGAAGACAAGGATCCAGTAGGCTGTCGACATACTCCACGTCTATAGGGCACGGAGCCTCAGAAGGCTGGGCATGTACGACAAGGCACAGCTCCTGCAGCTCCTCAGGAGAGAGGCCGGCATGAGATAGTACGCTGTCAAGACGCTTGTGGGTATGCGGGACACGTCGATAACCTGCCGGTATTTCGCCCACAGCCGTTGCAGGATACAATCGGGGTATTTGGCAGTACGTCTCACACTGCCACTCGGTGGTGAACGTGCGGGACGGAACGTTCAGTGGCGAGTGGCAGTGTAGCCCTCACTGCCAGACGGCATCGAGCGTACCGTATTGGTACGATCGGGGCCGAGTGGCAGTGCGGTCGGTACGCTCGAGGGCGAGTGGCAGTGTACTTCACACTGCCACTCGGCGGTGAGCGTACCGGGTGGTGCCTCTCACACTGCCACTCGGCGGTGAACGTGCGGCACGGAACGTTCAGTGGCGAGTGGCAGTGTGTCCGGTACGCTCAGGGGCGAGTGGCAGTGCCTCTCACACTGCCACTCGGCGGTGAACGTGCGGCACGGAACGTTCAGTGGCGAGTGGCAGTGCGGTCGGTACGCTCGGGGGCGAGTGGCAGTGCGCCGTACACTGCCACTCGGCGGTGAACGCGCGGGACGGAACGTTCAGTGGCGAGTGGCAGTGTAGCCCTCACTGCCAGACGGCATCGAGCGTACCGTATTGGTACGATCGGGGCCGAGTGGCAGTGCGTCCGGTACGCTCGGGGGCGAGTGGCAGTGTATTTCACACTGCCACTCGGTGGTGAGCGTACTGGGCGGTGCGTCTCACACTGCCACTCGGTGGTGAACGTACTGGACGGAATATTCAAGGCTGAGTGGCAGTGCTGATCGGGACGGGCTCCGAACCCGCAGCCGTTGCGCCGACGTCAAGACACCCCGGCCGGAGTGTGACATGGGCCTTATCCTTACCCGGAGACGGCCCTTCGCAGAGAGAGTCTCTTTACGGACAGGACGGTTTCTCGACTGGTTGGGCGGATTTGTTCTGTGTCTCCCTAACGCAGGCGACCCCGACGGACCTGGTCAAGCAGCCTCTCGTAGCTCCTCTGGAAGCGCTCCCCCTCGACTCCTGGCGCGTCCGCAGCCCTCACGATGCCGTGCTCGTCAGAGACGAGGAAGAACTCGTCGTAGCCCAACTCTCCGTTGTCAAGGTCATCGAGGAGGCTCTTGCTTCTCTCGACAGGAATGCCTAAGGTCCGTGCCAGGTCCTCAACAAGCGATGTCGCCCCCGAAGGTGCCGAGTCCTCAGGAATCCCCCAGACGAGGGTGTCCTCGCTCACGATCCAGATGCTTTCGGGCGAGACCCCCGTCACAAGACCCTCATACCAGGATTCCCTCGCACGCGCGATGAGTGCGGACGTCGAACGGCAGGCCAAGGGCTTATGGGGTCCCACCGTCATGGCAGCACGCCCACTCTCGTCGACGATGAGCATCAGCACGCCGTCTGGGTGCAGGGCACCGCCGTCTGCAAGCGTCCACTCGATGTGCTGCTTGGCCCAGGCGACAAGCGCCTTGTCCATCTCTCCGCTGTTGACGTGGCGACGCCCGAGGGCGCGAAGGTGTCGGTTCTCCAGGGGCAGACGGGCACCAGCAAGCCGCCAGCGGCAGACGAGCTCGGGTTTCCCAAGCTGGAACGCCCCGTCAGTCTGAGCTGCTCCCGTCCTCGCCACGGTATCCCCAGGTGCTCGCATCGCGCTAGCCTCACGTTCCCCATATGGCCGTCACATCCCCACCTGCGTCGATCCTCCGCATTCCCCCGAAGGCCGTGGGGCCAGATGGCCGGACGATTATCACGACTTCCATCCTTTGCGCTCACAGAGACTCTACGCCTACTTCGGCGCTTTGCGCAAGCGTTGCTGGAGAACCAGAGCAACCGCCCCGCAGGCTGGCGGGCGGTTGCTCGAGCACGTTTGCCCAGTTGAGGCATTTTTCATAGTGCCCCGCAGCGTGGCGGGTGGTTTCCCGGCGGACGAGCTGTTGTCCCGCGCCTCCCGGCCGGGCGGTTGCCCCACGCCTCCTGGCGGCTGGGCGGTTGCCCAGCGTTGCCTAACCGAACCGAACGGGCGGGCCGGTTGAACTTCCTATGCTGGCGAGAGGCAGCTTCCTTACCAAGGAGGAGCGATTTCGAGTCGGTTGAACGTAACGAATGATCTTGCTCCTTTAGGTATACGGAAATACTTTCTTTTCAATATATTCTCGTGTACCACTAGGGACATGAAACTACGAGACACGCTCAACATACTGAAAAACTGGGACATTCGCGGGCGCTACGTGTTCCGCAAGTGCGATCTCGCTATCGTGCTGGGCGAGTCGGACCGCACGCTCGACCAAACGCTTGCGCGTCTCGTGAAGGCGGGCGTGCTCGAGCGGCCTGCACACGGCGTGTACCTGTTTGCGCACAGCAGGAACACGGGTCCCGCCACCATCGAGCACATCGCCCGCAACCTCCGACGCGGAGAGCTCACCTACGAGAGCCTCGAAAGCGCCCTGTCTCTTTACGGCGTAATCTCGCAGATCCCCGTCGACCGGATCACTCTCATGACCACCGGGCGGAGTGGCGAGTACCATACGCCCCACGGCGTCATCGAGTTTACCCATACGAAGCAACCCACCGAAGTCATCGTGCCCGAACTCGTCGGGCGCGAGGGGCACGCGCTACCGCTGGCCTCCAAGCGGCTCGCCTACAAGAACCTCTGTTCAGTTCGACGTAACCTCGACCTCGTTGATGAAGGGGAGCTGCATGCCCAAGATTGACTTCAACGCCTATGCTACCCAACTCGCACGTACAAATGGTCGACAGACCATGGCGCCGGTTATCGAGAAGGAGCTTCTGCACTACGAAATCCTGCGCGCCATGGAGGAGGACGGCCTTCTGGGAGGCCTCGTGTTCCAAGGCGGCACATGCCTGCGCCTCTGCTACGGCGCGTCGCGCTACAGTGAGGACCTCGACTTTGCGGGTGGCTTCGATTTCGACGCTGCTGACCTAGGGAAGCACTGATATTATATTTTATGTTGATAACGATCTGTGGACATACAGATGCACTTACACTGTCGGTCATAGGGATGATGCTATTTTTAAGTTTAATCTTGAGAATCTGTTAGACTATCAGCCGATAAATCGAGACTATTCAGCCAGTGAGTTATGTGAAAACTGTCCTATAGGCGGATACTGCTCTGGTGGTTGCGCCTTGTCCGCTATGAGTGATTTTGAGAGGCAGTGTGCTGAGGAACTCGACAATTTTGATTACTTGGTCTCCCACACACTTAAAGAGAGATTGTTGCAGCTTGCGCATAAAGGTGACGGGATCGTATGGGACAGCACTTCAATGTGCTTAAGCTAGCACTCTTCTTCAATAGTTGTATCTTCTATGCTCCTGTGGCTCTTTTGGTTCGGACCCAGCAAGGTATTAGCTATGGCGAGTTCTTTCTCCTGCAGGCCGTGCTTTCTGTAGGTGTGCTTGCCCTCGAGCTTCCAAGCGGTTTTGTTGCCGATAAGATAGGTTACAGGAATACGCTCATAGGGGCGTTTACTGCCACCCTCGTCGCCCGTATCCTTATGCTTCACGCTAGGGACTTCTGGCTCTTTGGCGTGGAGGCGGTGGCGGAGGCGTGTGCCATCGCGCTGTCCTCAGGGTCCCTCGAAGGCTACCTTCTGAGCTGCAATCCCGGCAAGGATCAAGCTAGGCTCATGGCGGACGTGGGCAGGTACTCCACGGCGGGGTTTATTGCGAGTGTCCTGTCCTATATGTGGGCCTACACCATGGGCGGACTGCGCCTCCTGCTTGTACTGAGCGTGGCCAGTGCCGTGGCCGCACTGGCCTGCGGGTTGTTAATGCCATCCGAGCCACGCAAGACCTCTCGCGCCGAGCATGCGAACAGCCCAGGCTCCCCGCATGGGATTGCGCGGTTTGCCGGGCAGGTGGCGCGAAGCGCCGAGGCACGGGCCATTTTGCTCATGCTGGGGGCGCTATGCCTTGCGCGGCTCATGGTGAACTTTTTCTATGTCGATTGTCTGGTGCAGGAAGGCTTCCCCGAACAGTGGATGACTCCCATCATCCTTATCTACTCGGCGCTCGACCTACCGCTGCCGCGCTTGCTCAGCTGGATTGGAACGGACAATCGCATGAGGCGCGGATGGATGTGTTCTCTCGCGGTGGCAGTGGGGTGCCTCCTTGTCTTGTCGGCTGGGGCGGCGGCCCCTGCCGTTGGTGTCCTGGCGGCCATGGTCGTGCTCCCGCCGCTCCTGTCCCTTATGGGGTACCTCTTGTATGGGTGGCAGCAGACCTGGCTGCGGCGGCGGGGCTACGGCGCTGATATTGCACTCTCGATCTCTGGGTTCAGCCTCCTGACCGACGCGATCGAGCTGGTATTTCTCCTTGTCACCAGCGTGGTTACGGTGGAGCGTTCAGCCCCCCTGTTTCTTGGGGTGGCCATGCTCGTCACTGTCACGGGTCTCATGGCTGGCACCCGACTCACACGCTGGCGAGACGGGCTTGACGGAGCAAGGCCATCTGTACCTTAAGCTCTCGAGTGGAAGTACCGCCACGGACCCTTCCCCACCACTGGAACATGCGTGAGGGCAGCGGTCGTCTTTGAGGCGGGTGGACTAGTGGTTAGTTAAGCCGTAATCTTTGGGTATAGCTGCTTAAGCTTCACTCTGGCGTCCGCGTTGGTGAACTGCCAGTCGACGCCGCCTCCCCGCGCGTCGCGGTCGTCCTCCCACGCCTCGCGGAGCCTGCGGAACGTGTCGTAGTCCGGCACCCGGGCGGGCAGGCCGTGCCCCATGAGCACGCCGATCCCTGTCTCCGCCATGCCCGGCCACGACCCGTGCCTGGGCGCGAGGTGGACCCCCGGGCGGT
>ERZ773083.597-NODE-597-length-28470-cov-13.740595_pt1 | contig 28470 bp, 14 predicted proteins | sample MGYA00511465_ERZ773083 | MGnify/ENA primary metagenome ERZ773083 (study PRJEB29015, sample SAMEA2738001) | human oral metagenome | biome: human oral; feature: human-associated habitat; material: dental | place: China | collected 2060 ... | reverse complement strand
CGGTCTTGCCCACGCCCGGCTCCCCGATGAGGACGGGGTTGTTCTTGGTGCGCCGAGAGAGGATCTGCATGACCCTCTCCATCTCCTTCTTGCGCCCGATGACCGGGTCCAGCTTGCCCTCACGGGCGGCGGCGGTGAGGTTACGGCCGAACTGGTCCAGGATGGCGCTGCCGGACGGTGTGCCCTCCTTGGAGGGGCCGCCGGCGTTGACGGTCTCCTTGCCCTCGTAGCCCGAGAGCATCTGCATGACGGTCTGGCGCACGCTGGACAGGTCGCCGCCGAGGTTGGTCAGGACCTGGGCGGCCACGCCCTCGCCCTCACGCAGCAGGCCGAGCAGCAGGTGCTCGGTGCCGATGTAGTTGTGGCCGAGCTGGAGGGCCTCGCGCATGGAGAGCTCGAAGACCTTCTTGCCGCGCGGCGTGAAGGGAATATGGCCGGTGGGGGCCGACTGCCCCTCGCCGATGATCTCAATGACCTGGCCGCGCACAGCATCCAGGGAGATGTCCATGGACTCCAGCGCCTTGGCGGCAACTCCCTCGCCCTCGTGAATGAGGCCGAGAAGGAGGTGCTCGGTGCCGATGTAGTTGTGGTTCAGGGCCCGCGCCTCGTCCTGCGCGAGCACGACGACGCGACGGGCGCGGTCGGTAAAGCGTTCAAACATCAGTAATTCCTCCTCGGCACGCGCTCAGTGCAGGACCGCTCGTCCGGTGGTGGCGAGGGATGTCGCAGCGCCGCGGAGAGATGGCGCTGAGAGCACGTGCTGACAAGGCTAACCAGGCCGACGCCTGGGCCATGCCCCTGTTCGCGGTAGGCGTGAGTAAGCCTTGAGCCGGGTCGACTCAGCCCTGGGCGCGCCTGCGCAGGCCCCACATCATCCCCCGGGTCATGAACCTGGCGACGGGGCGCACCGCCCACACCACCGCCGTCGTCGCGCTCCGGTGGGGTAGGTAGCGCTCCCGGATCCGCAAACGGCAGCGACCGGAGCGGGGAGCGTCAAGCTCGTCGAGCACGAAGGCCCAGGAGAAGTCGAAGTCCATGCCCGCTCCGGGCGGCGCGGCGCCGCCGTCGGAGGACAGGACGAGGCAGTGCCCGGGTTCGAGACGCGCGACGGTCAGGGCGGCGTCGGCGGCCAGATACACCCGGTCACCGACGGCGAGGTCCTGCCACCGCGGCTCGATGCGTCGGGCGTTGGTGATGCCCACACCCGCCAGACGCTCGAGCAGATCGAAGCTGTAGAAGCCGCCGCGCTCGTACCCCAGCTGCACCAGCCAGGGCCAGACCGCGGCTACCGGGGCGTCGATGTCGATCTGGTGGGTCTCGATCATGGTTGCCTCGGGCACCAGGTCGTCGCCGGGCAGCGGGAGCGAGTCGTCCCCCCGTGGACGGGCGGCGCAGGCGGCCAGCACCAGCGCTCCGCAGAGGCCGGCACCGGTGGTTGTCAGGAGGGCCAGACGATGGTGCGAGCAGTTCATGAGGCCATGATCCCCGTCCATCGTCGTCTTCGCAGGCTCAGCCTCCGCCTGGCGCGCCGCCCCATTGGTCGCGTTCGTAGGGTAGGTCTCGCGTTCGTACCCTTAACCCCCGAACGCGAGGCCCAAGGCACGAACGCGATGGCAGGGACGGCGTCGGTGTATTCACGCGGCGCAGGACGAACTGCCTCGCGAATTCTGCCGCACGATCCGGAGCGGCCCACCACAATGGAGGTTATGCCTCCCGTGACTTCTCCAGCCGACGCCGATCATGACGACACGCCGACTGACACCTCCGACACGTCCACCGGTCAGGCCGCTGACACCGAAGCGCGGGAGGCCAGGCGAGGGGCCGCGGATATCGCGCAACGTCTCCTGCCCGCCCTGCCGGCGTTGAGAACCGGGGCGCTGCTCAGCGTCATCGGAGCCGTTGCGCTCTTCTTCGCCTGGCCGAGTGGCGTTTACACCTTCCCCTTGTGGAGCACGCCACCTGCCGTGATCGCCGCATTCTGGTTCATGACCATTATTCTCCGTCCCCTGCCCTCGCGGTTCCGCGACCCGGCCCATGGTTCCCGCATCACCGCCATACGCACGGCGATTGCGATCCTGGCGATCAGTGGAATCACGGCGTTCACCGTCTGGGTGACGTGGACGTACCTGTCGATGTGGTCCTCCGTGCTCTCCCACACCGGAATTAACGCCGTGGAACTCGTCGCCATAGCCGTGGGCGCGGTGGGACTGGCACTCCTGAGCATCACCGACATTCTCATTCGCACGCTCCGGGCCGCCGTGCTGCCTCCGGAGCTCTACCGGCGGAAATGGTGGACACGCCTCCGGCGGCCCAGAAGGCCGGTTCAGCGCCCCGAGGGTCCGCGACGTCGGACGCTCGCACGCGCCGCTCTGGTGCTGGCCCCCTCCGTCCTCCTTGCCGGGGCCGCTGCCCTTCCCCTGAGCCGACCCAAGAGGGTGATCCAGAAGCCGGCTGCACCATCAGTCGCCGAGAACCTTCCCGCCTACCCCACCTCCCTGGCCAGCGAGCCGGCCTGGGTCAAGGACATCGACAACGTCCTCGACATTGTGGCAGGAGCCGCCGGCCCCGTCATCCACACAGCCGATGGCGTCATGGGCCTCAAGCCCACAGACGGCAGCGTCCTGTGGAGCTACGAGCGCCCGGGCTCAACGTACCTTGAGACTTTCAATCGCCTCCCGAATTTCATAGGCAACAGATTCCATCGGACGCTGACTGTCAGCCCCAACCATCGTTACGTCGCCTTCCGCCTGGCCGGCCCAGAGCAGACAGGAGACGTACGAGACATTGGCCAGTCGGCAATCACAATCGTCTTGGACACCGCCACCGGACGGGTGGCTATTGACCATTTATCCGACGGTGGCGCCCTTCAGATCACGGACTCCGCCATCATGGACGGGAGCAAGATCTACACCATTGACAGCGACACCGAGATATGGGATTTCGATGAACATGGCTCCACCCCCTTCAGTCAGGGGATGAAATACTCAGGAACAGCGGGACACTCGACCTTCATCGTCAATGCCGACGCCGACAGCGAAAGCGGTCAAGGCGACCGCAACCCACAGTACGGCCGCCTATCCCTTGTTTCACAGGCCAATCCCGAGCAGGTCCACACCTCTCCTCCATCAGTGCTGACGACAGAGTATCCGAATGCCATCTGCATTGATGGCTGGACGGTCGTCTATCGCGACGGAGCCCCGACGAGCGCCAACGGCTCTTTCCACCAGGGCTGGGAGATGCAAGCCGTCACCCTGGACTCCCTAGTCTCCGAAGAAGGCTCTCAGCAGCAAAGACATGACCTGGGGAGAAGTGCGGGCATCAACGACACTGCATCAATCACCACAGGAAAGATCGTCACGCTTCCAGGAACACCCTCATCGTCAGCACAAAAGACCCTCACGGAACACTCTTTCGGTTCCTGGGAGGAACCTCGTACAGTCTCAGCGGTCTTCGATCCGTCAACGCAGAAGCTCCTGCCCATGGACCAGCCCTCAGGACTCATCCGAGCGGTTGGGGTATCACCTACGAGCACACCCGACAGCCTCGAGGCAAGACTGCGAGTCGCCCCCATGGGCCACGGAGAGGAGGTCTCCTTCCCCATCTCGCCGGGGAGCATTTTCCACCCACCGGGATCAGACGAATACAACCCCGACATGAAGGATATCGCCATCGCGCTCGACGATTCCTCGGAGGTGTCCGCGCTTCACGCCCCAGGCGCCAACATCATCATCCTCAACCCCACGGCGCAACCCAACGACCACCCCCACACCTATCGCCTTTTCGGCCTCACGGAGGGTGCAACGAAATGAGAATGGTCGACCATCGGTATATAAGGGATAGCCGTTACTCACATCGTCCCCGACGTCGCTTCACCACACTGGTAGCACTCACCCTCACGCTGACCTCGCTGACTGCATGCCAGCTCACGGACAGCACCCCGGATGAGTCCGGCAAGCCAGTGCTCAGTTCCGTAAGCGCCGAGGAGGCCAAGGCAATCGAGATTGACGACGGCCGCCCAGGAGACATCTCTCCCCTGCCGACCAAGAGCGGCCCTCTCCATCTCGACATCACCTGCGATATGGACGCCCCTTCAGCACTGGTGAAACATGGCACCCAGGGCGATATCGTCTGGGCCAAGAAAACCACTCCCAGGATTTCTGGCGTGTGCACGAGCGAGACCATGACTCCCCAAAGCGCAGCAGTTCGTCTCCTCTTCACCTCAACCAGTGGTTATGCAGTTGTCAGCCCAGATACTCGCTACGTCTCCTTCATTCTCCTCCGCTCCAACGCGACGAGCGATGACAGGCTTCCGGGCGACAAGAGGACGAGGGACTTCACCGTCGCAGACCAGCGCGCCTACGTCGTCGTCATCGAGACCGAGACCGGAAGGACCGTTCGCACCGAGGAGGTCAAGGGGCTGATCCTGGGCCAGGTGCTCACCAATGACACCCTGGCCGTGGAGACCTCCCAGGCCTACTACCCCGGCGGAAACGGACACGGGACCATCACCACGTACGCCCTGGCCAAGCCGACGGCCAAGGCAGCCACGATCCCCACCGACAAGTGGCTCGTCGGAGCCACCCAGGACTCCCTGCTGCTGGCGCCGTCCAACATGAGCGGAGGGCATTACATCGCTCAGCCGCTCACCCGCCTGAGCAAGGGCGGCGACGTCGTCGGAACAATCGCCGGAGTGACCGACGTCTATCGGGGCGGATGGGTCGGACGGGTCAAGGACACCAGCACACCGCCCCCGAAGGACACCTCAAACCCTCCTCAGACCGTCCCCACTGAACTGGTCCACCTTGACTCCGGCGTCACCACCGACGTCGCGGGCCTTGAGGTGAAGGAAGTCGCGTTGCCGACTGCTGCAGGGCTCCTCGTCTCCCGGGAGACCTCCACCGGCGAAGGCCAAAACCGCGAGACCACCTCCACCCCGCAGTTCTGGCTCAGCGCCGCCGACGACGGCCATCCCCACACCGAGAACCTCGAGCAGTTCTCCACCAAGTAGCGCCCATCCGACCCACACCGAAGGACCCACACCATGCCGCCTACCGCCGAGTCCCCATCCGATGCCGACACTGACGCCGCCGAAGAGACCCCGGCTCGTCAGCACCGTCGCGGATGGTCCAAGCGCCTCACCAGCATCCTGAGGGCGCTTCGGGTCGGTTTTCTGCTCGCGTCGGCCACCGCCGTCGGGCTGTACTTCCTGTGGGGTATCGGCCTGTCCCACCTGTTCACTCCGCTGCGCAAGCAGTGCCAGTATCCGGTTCTCATCGCCGTCGGGCTCTGGGCCGCCTGCGCCGCCATCTGCACCAAGAGCTTCAGTGAGTGGGCGGAGCAGAACGTCGGCACCCCCAAGCCACCGAAGATCCCCCTCATCCTCCTGCCGGCGGGCATCGCGGGCTGTGCGGGCTACGCCGTCTGGCGAGTCATCCTGCTGTGGCGCGAGGTCCTGGACGCCGGCTTTCATGTCGGCGAGCTGCTGGCCGTGGCCCTCGGTCTGGCCGCCGCCGGCCTGTTGGCGACATGCGACGCCGTTCTCCGTGGAATCCGAGCATGTCGCCCTCGTGAATCAGTCCCCGCCAAACGAGGCCGTGGCCGGCACCCGTGGGTCCCGACGCTCAGGCCCGTGGCGCTCAGCCGGCGTACGGTTGCTGCCACCGGCGCTCTGATCCTTCTACCATCTGTTGTCCTAACGGGCATAGCGGCGGTCCCGCACTACCGCTGGACTCCCCGCGTGCACCACACGACCGCAGCCGCCATCAGCGACTCCCAGCTGCCGTCGGCCCCCTCAGCTCTCGGTTCCCAAGCCGCCTGGAGCAAGGACGTCGATGGGATGCTCGACGTCGTCGGGGGCGCCGCTGGCCCCGTGGTCCTGACCACCACCGGCCTCATGGGGCTCAACCCGAAGGACGGATCCGTTCGCTGGACGTACCAGCGTGACGGCGCGGTGTACTCCGCGCTGGCACTGGGCTTCGCTACGCGATCCATGGATGACACCTACCTCATCACCAGCCCCGACCACCGCTACATCGCCTTGCGCCTGAGCGGTCCAGGTTTCATCATCAATGGCGGGCGACAGCACCACAGCAGCCCGGACGATCACGATGTACAGCCGCATGTCTCCCTGGTACTCGACTCGGTCACCGGCAAGGTAACTCACGAGCGCGTCAGCGCAGGAGGAGCCTTCCAGCTCACGGACAGCGCCCTGCTCGATGACACAACCGTCTACTCACTGGATAAGGGCACCAAGCTCTGGGACTTTCGGAGCGCCAGGATTCGGGGACTGGGCCTCGATCCGGGCACCTACATCGGTACGGCCGGGCACGCATCCTTTCTCATCGAGAGCGCCAAGGACCGGCGTCTGTCCCTCATCCCGCAGGCGCACCCCGACCAAATCACTCCTGCCCCGGATTTCCTCACAAACAGGTCAGGATACCCAGTCATCATTGACGGTTGGGTCGGCTATTTCACCTCCGAACGCGAGCCAAGAACGCAAAGTGCGATCCACCCGGGGCACGCCCACGCCGCAAGCCTCGATGGCCTAGCCAAGGTCACCGGAGCGGACACTCAGACATACGACCTGGGCGTCACGCTGGGAGTCAACACTACCGCGTCTCGTGCGTCAGGAACACTGGCCTTGTTCCCATCAAGCCCACCCACCAAGAAGACCGAAGGGCTCCCCGACAGCGATAGCTCCTGGGATGGAGTCCCATCGATCGGGCAGGTCTTCGACCCGCACAGCAAGGCAGTGAAACCCGCTCGCGAATCGGCAGGAATATCCGGTATCGCCGTCGGCATCACCTCTCGGGCAACAGAGACAAACCCCGGAGGCCAGATCACCGCCCGCACCCCCGACGGCCACTCCGTCTCCCTGCCCATCGCCCCCGGGACAACGTTCTACGCGCCGGGGACCGGCGACCCCTCCAACACGAAACTCAACGACCTTGCGGTTGCTCACGCCAGCTATTCCTGCCTCTCAGCGCAGAGTACACCTGGAGCAACTCTCATCCTCCTGGACACAGCACCATCCTGGGACGGAAGGTCTCATTACTTCAGGATCTACGGCATCACGGGAGGGAAATGATGGGCAAGCACCCTCGCAACGCACTTACTTTCATGCCTCCTGCCAGCGGCACACCACACACGTTCTTCATCGCACTGTGCGCCATCACCGTCACCCTGACGCTTTCCTTGGGCGCCTGCGCGCCTCTCAGCTCAAAAGCCACTCACGAGTCTCTCACGATCACCTCACGCGCCCTGAAAAACGCCAATGCTCTACATATGCCATCCACACCAACCAACGGCGGAACATTTGTTTCGACCAACTTCAAGAACAACATCCTCACGGTCGCGAGCATCAACTCCACAGAGCACACACCTCAGTGGGCTCTCGACATCAGCCTGACCAACGCCTCTGACAGCAGCATCTCGTGGCCGGACTATTCAGACCACGATCTGACAGGGCGACTGATGTCGACAGCTGTTGGCGCGCTCGTCGTGAGTCCTAACGGGAACTACGTCTCCCTCGCGTTACAGGTGACTCGGAAGCAGGAGGACGAGCCGCAGCTCACCGACCAGTCAAGCACCGTGGAACTGGCCTCCCAGCAACGCGGTTACGTCGTCGTTCTTGATGCCAGAACCGGGAAGACCGTCCTCAGCCGGGAGTTCTCCGGCTTCATCCTGGCACAGGCCCTCACCAACGATCACCTCGCCGTCGAGACCGCTCGCGCCTACTTCCCCGCCGGGGAGGGCAAAGGCACCATCACCGCCGTCCCACTTTCCGGCTCTGCCTCCCCCACCACAATTCCCACCGATCAGTGGCTCGTAGGAGCCGGCCAGGACTCACTGCTCCTGTCACCGCAGCCACTGCACCACGACATGTGCAGCAGCCCCTGCGGCCCCTTCACCCTGACGCGCATCAGCACGAATGGTCACAAACTGGCTACCATCACGCATGCAGACAGGGTCTACCGCGGCGGCTGGGTCGAGAGGTACAAGGAGCCCGCCCCAGACGGCGGGGACGGCGAAGCGTCTGCGCAGGCAGCGAGAGAGGTGGTCGACGTCGACACCGGTGCCGCCACCGACCTCAACGGCGACCATGCCGAGGAGACAGGGCTGCCCACTGGTCCAGGGCTTCTCGTGACGAGGAGAACCGATCCCGACAAGCAGAGCTCACCGTCGGTGCCGGTCTCCTGGCTCAGCGCCGCCGACGACGGCCACCCCCACACCGAGAACCTCGAGCAGTTCACCACCAAGTAACGCCCAAGCCGCCCTGAGGAAAGACTGCCCACCATGCCGCCCGCCACCGACGTCGACCACCCCATCGACGACGCCCCCTCCGCTTCCAGCCACGGCGCCGACCAGGCCGATGCGGCCCTCAACCGGCGCAGACGCCGCCATCAACGCATCATCGCTGCCCTGACGTCGATGCGCTTCGGCTGCTTCCTCGGCATGGTGGCCGCGGCCGCCCTCTGCGTCATCTACGGCAGCGGGATCGCCAAGGTGCTGCTCAAGCTCCCCCTGCTGTCCTGGAAGGGTCTGGCACTGGCCGTGTTCCTGTGGGCGTGCGGGGTCGCCCTCTGCCCCGAGCCGCGCCATGACAGCCGCAGCACGCGCAACAGGGTCCTGACCGCGGCCCGCTCAACGCTCATGCTCCTACCCGCCGTCCTGGTCCCGACCGCTGCCGTGTACGCCATCCTCCCGATCGTCAGTCTCTGGAGGTTCGTGTTCTCCACCTACGCGGTCAACCTCGGCGAGGCCCTGGCCTACTCCATGGGGATCGCCGCCTTCGCCCTCTTGCTGTCCACAGACATTCTTCTGCGGGCCTCGCGCGCTCTGTTCGAGCCCTATGCCGACGAGTCGCTCTACGTTCCCAATCCGATCTCAGAGCGGATACACGACCTGCGCCATCAGCTGCGGCGACCGTGGCGCTCCTCCCTCCGGACTCTGGGCCCTCGCGCCCTACTCGCCCTCGTTCCCGTCGTGGCACTTGTCGCCTCCTTCGCCGTGCCCTACCTCGGCCACCCGACGACGTCCGGCCGGCCCACCATCACCCAGGCCACGGGCCCGTCGGTGAACGCCGACCAGCTGCCGGCATACCCCACCGGCTTCGCCTCGCAGGAGACGTGGACCAAGAACCTGGCGAGCGGACAGGACGTGATCGCAGGAGCCGCCGGCCCCATCGTTCTCACCTCCGATGGAGCCACTGGGCTCGACCCCCGAGACGGCTCGAACCGCTGGAGCTACCAGCGCAAGGGCTCAACAGCGGGAAAAGTCATCCGCAGCCCCGACGGCCACTACATGGCGTTGAGATTCGATGAGCCGGACGTCTACACGTCCATGACCGGAACGGACGGAAATCTCAGTTCTTCGACGCCGAAGACCACCGTCGTCCTGGACACCATCACCGGAGCCACGGTCTTCGACTGGCGCGGCGACAGTACCCTCCAGATGACCGACTCGGCAGTCCTCTACGGCACCACCGCCTACTCGCTGAAGGACCGGTCGACCATGTGGGACCTTCGAAAGCTCAGCGTTGACGGCGCCTCAGGCTCTCAGTCCGCCCAGGCCGCCTACTCCGGCACAGCCGGTCACTCGGCCTTCGTCCTCAGTCTCCCCTCGGGGGACCACGACGTCGTCGTATCGCAGAAGGATCCCACCACCACGCATGAGCTTCCTGACCTCACCCCGCAGTCATCCTCACCGACCACCGGCGGGTCCGACGTCGACGACAGCCCCGTTGTCATCGACGGCTGGGTGGTCATTGACAAGCCCGCCGGGAAACAGGTCAAGCCGTCATGGTCCACAACGAGCCTACAGGATAGGGAGGTCCAAGCAGTCAGCCTCGACGGCCTGGCCGGTGTTCCCGGTGCAGACACTCGGGCCTACGATCTCGGCATGACCTCCGAGGTCAACTCGGTCGCCTCCAGGAAATCGCAGACCCTCGTGACCCTCCCGCCCCTCCCAGCGGAGAAACCAGAGAATGACGTCGACTCGGACCTTCTCCTGTGGGAGGCCTCTGGAACTGTCGGCTCCGTCTTCAACCCTCGGACACGTGAGGTGACGGCAGCGGCTAAGACGCCGGGGCTGGCCGCCGCCTCCGTCGGCATCACCCAGGCCGCAGTGGGTGAAGCCGTCGAGGGACGGATCACCGTCAAGCCCGCAGACGGGTCGTCGGGCGTATCAATCCCTCTGGCACCGGGGACAACATTCGCTCCGCCGGGAGACAAGCTCTACAACCCTCACCTCAAGGATCTGGCACTGGCCGACGTGAAGCCGGAAGAGAATCTAGTGAGCGCCATCAGTACTCCCGGCGTCACCATCATCATGGTTCGGACAGGCACACGGTATTCCGGCACCTCTCGCATCTACGCCGTGGGAGGAGAAGCCCGATGATGCGCCACACGACACACGCGACGAAGCCCACCCCCATGCCCTCAATGCGCCGTCACCGCACCGGTTCGGCGGCGAACCGTGCCACCCGCGCCCTGGTGGCAGCGCTCCTGATCTCACTACCACTGTCCGGCTGCGGCTCCTCAACCCCGAAGACAGCAGCGACCACGCCGTCGGCGGGAGTCTCCGTCAGCCCGCTCAGTGCACATCAGGTGGAGTCCGAGCGGAACCACTTCGACGTCATTGACGTTGGCGACCTGCCTACCCGCTATGGGACCGTCAGGGTGGACAACTCGCAGGTCGCATCCGGTGCCAAGTTGGAACGCGCAGGAGTCGTCACCAGCTACAAACCGGGTAGCACGGGGCACAAACCGGATGTCAAGGGCCTGCAGTGGGCAAGCCGCATCGAACCCGCGGTGATCGATCATGAGTACGAGTCCAGCAGTGATGACTGGGCAACCACTCAAAAGAACACGTTCCGTCTTCTCGAACAGGAATCCTCCGGCGTGGGCGTCGTCAGTCCCGACGGGAAGCACATCTCACTCATTCTCCAACCGCACCGGACGGCTCAGGACGACGACTTCTCAGCCCAGCGCGCCTACGTCGTCGTCCTCAGCGCCGAGACGGGGAAGCTCGAAGGCTCGGTGGAGGTCTCCGGACTGATCCTGGGGCGGGTCCTCACCAACGACAGCCTGGCCATCCAGACCGCCCAGAACTACTACCCGGGAGCCGAGGGTCAGGGAGTCATCTCCGTCTACCCGCTGAGCAACCTTGCGGGCAAACCATCGACCATTTCCAGTGACCACTGGCTCATCGGCGCCTCCCGGGACTCACTCCTCCTGTCCCCGTACTCCCCCACCGCCAGCAACGATGGGAGCACCCGGTTCCGCCCGTTCACGGTGACCCAGATGGGTACGGACGGCACAGTGCGCAGAACCATCACCGGCGTCAACCGGCTCTACCCCGGCGGATGGCTTCAACGCTTCAGCGATCCTGCCGCCGCGGCCACACTCGCCGCCAGCACCGCAGGGAAGGACGATGACCAGACTCAAGCCGCCTGGGACGCCCTACCCACCCAGATCGTCGACCTGAACTCCGGAAGCACGCACGACCTCATGGGAGGAAAGGCCGAATCGGTCGGTGTCCGCACCGGCCCCGGCCTGCTCATCAGCCGTGAGACCGCCGACGGCAACGGCAACCCCCAGCAGTTCTGGCTCAGCGCCGACGACGACGGCCACCCCCACACCGAGAACCTCGAGCAGTTCACCAGCAAGTAGCGGCACGGAAGACAGCACGATGACCGATCAACCCACGGGCGAGGACGTGGAGCCTCTCGCGGCTCCCACTCCCCTCACCTCGGAGAATCTCTACTCCTCGCTATCAGCCCTTGCCCGCCGTCGGCGTCCCCGCACGCCTCAGGAGCGCCGTCGGGTCTGGTCGCGGCGGTTCGACGGCCTCTTCTGGGCGTTGAAGGTCGGCGCCCTGCTCACCGTCCTCGTAGCGGCCGGCCTCTACCTGGCATGGCGCGCTGATCTGACGATGCGGTGGGTGCTCCTCTACCTCGGTCTCGCGCCGCTGGTCACGGCGCTCGTCCTGTGGGGGATCGCCATTCTCGCCTGGGAGGAGCCGGCCGAGTACTGGGTCGACTGGCAGCATCGGGTACGGGCATGCCGGCGCATCATCAAGCGGCTCCTGCCCGTTGCCGGGGTGGCCGCCTGCGGCCTGCTCAGCGCCGGAGAAGCATTGCGCCTGTGGCACGGCGTCTTCATGACGCTGGACACCAGCGCCGGCGAGCTGCTCGCCTTCGCGATGGCGGCCCTGGGGCTGGGTGCCTTCTTCACCTTCGACCTCCTCCAACGCGTCACCCGCTCCTTCTTCCCCGAGCTCGCACAGGCCTCCTCGCTCCATTCACGGCTGCGTGACAGGTCCGCTCCTCTCTCACGCCTTCTGCCCACCCACCTCCGGAGCGCCGGCTCCTGGGGGCCGCGCATCGTTCTGGTGGTGATCCTCCTGGCCCCAGCCCTTGTGCTCAGCGCAAGCGGCTACCTCGCCCACAACTGGGACCGGTCCCGCCCGACCCCTGTGGCCGCCCCCGCCACCTTGCCCACCTACCCGACCTCCTTCCCGTCTCAGGCGACCTGGACCCACGACATCCCCTCCGCGCTGGACGTGACCGCAGGGGCCGCCGGACCCCTCGTCCTCACCGATGACAGCCTCATCAGCCTGGATCCCTCCACGGGGAAGATCCGCTGGGACTACCACCGCCAAGGCAAGAAGTTCGCCCAGTACGGGGGAAGTGTCAACGGCGTCCTTGGTGAGCCCCCGTATCTCATCACCAGCCCGGACAGGCGCCACGTCGCCCTGACGCTCGGGGAGCTGGAGTCCCAGCGCATGCGCTCTGACGGCGATCTCGGTCGGGAGCAATCCCTCACCATCGTCCTGGACACCGTGACCGGACGGGTCACCAACGAGCACCTCCACGACGGCAAGGCCGTCCAGCTCACCGACTCCGTGCTCCTGGCCGGCAGCACCGTCTACTCGCTGGCTGACGACTCCGTCCTGTGGCGGCTGAGCGACGTCGACCTCGATCTCTCCGAGGAGGACCACCAGTACACAGGTACAGCGGGCCACGCCAGCCTCATTCTCGAGGAGAAAGCCCCCGGTAGCCTCAACGGGATCGGCCGTTTCACGCTCGTCCCGGATACCAACCCCCGCGGAGTCGTCAGGGACGTTCCAGTCGCCTTCGCCAACCTGGAGCCGCTCATCGTCGAGGGCTGGACAGTCACCTACCCCGACGCCACGAAGGACGAGTCCACTGGGTCCGAGTGGGACTACTCGAAGGCCCACCGCGCCCAGGCCGTCTCCCTTGACGCCCTGGCGAAGGTGCCCGGCGCCGACACCCACACCTACGACCTGGGCCAGACCCTCGGCATCGCCCCGATGGCGTCCCTCCTCTCCGGGAGGCTGGCCGTCCTGCCGGAGATCGCACCCGACCCGGTCGAACCGAACGAGAGTCGCTTTCCCGATACCTGGAAGGACCGGTCCACCGTCGCCACCACCTTCAACCCCAGGACTCGTGCTGTGCTGGCAGCCTCCCAGGACCCGGGGCTCGTCACCGCCGTCGGGGTCACCCGGGCCGACGACGGGCAGGGACGCATCAGCCTTCAGTCGGGAGACAAGTCGAAAGCCACCTCCATCCCCCTGGAGAAAGGTACAGTCTCCTTCGTTCCAGGAGCAGGCGGTCCCAACGCCGGCCTTGACGACTTCCTCGTCAATGAACCAGGAGGTAACGGCGGTATTAGCGCACTCAGCGCGCCGGGCGTCACGGTCGTCCTTCTACGCCCCACCTATGAGAGCCAGCCCACCGGCACACGCCTTCGTCTCTACGGACTGGTAGGAGCATCGTCATGAGCCAGCAAGCCGCCCGGTACCCCCATCGCACGCCCGCGGCGCCTGGGCACCGTCGACGTCGATCCCCCCGGCTGCTCCTTGCCGCAGCGCTGCTGTCCCTCCCGTTGAGCGCCTGCGCCGGTCAGCTGACCTCAGCCCCGGACCAGGCCACACACGAGGTCACCGTCAAGGCCACTGTGCTCAGCGCCGACCAAGTCACGAGCATGGAGGCCGACGCCACCACGGGCCCGGACATCGAGTTCCCAACGCTTCCCGCTCACAACAGCACCATCACGGTGCTCATCAACTGGGAGAAGAACCATCGCAAGCCCGTGGGAACCACCCTCGTCAGCCGGAACCGATCAGACGGCGCCCTGAAGTGGGCGGTGACGATCACGCCGCCGGGTGCCTCGCTCAATGCGCTGGAGGTTACAGAGGCCCCGCAGCAGAACGTCTCAGACCTGCTGAAGTCCCATACCAGCGGAGAGATCGTCGTCAGCCCCGACGGGCGCCGCATCTCCCTCATCCTCACCCCGCATCACGGGCAGCTCGAGGAGAGGGTCGCCGAGCAGGAGTCCTACGTCGTCGTCCTGGACGCCACCAGCGGCACCGTGGTGCGCACTGAGGAGCTCAACGGAGTGATCCTGGGGCAGGGTCTGACGAACGGCTCTCTGGCCGTGGAGACCGCCAACGACTACTTCCCCGGAGGTACGGGGGAAGGTCAGATCCATGTCTTCGGGCTGGAGGACCCGTCCTCCCCACCCTCGTCTTTCGCCACCGATCAGTGGCTCGCGGGGGCCGGGACCGACTCGCTGCTGCTGTCACCGCAGCCGCCTTACCCGTCAAGCGACTCCGGCGCATCGACGGTGACCCAGGTGGATACCTCCGGGAAGGTCCGCGCAACCATCAAGGGTGTTGAGGCCGTGCACCCCGGCGGCTGGGTGACACAGGTCAGTGACCCGGCAGCCGTCAATGCTTCGGCCAACCACACGGCGACGGGCAAGAAGGAGAAACCGGCCTCTCTCAACGCCGCCCTGCAGAGTCTGACGCGGAAGGTCGTCAACGTCTCCACGGGAAACAGCGTGGATGTCACCGGAACGATCGTCGAAGAGCGGGGCGTCCCGACCGGACCCGGGCTGGTGGTCAGCCGGACGAGCACTGACGCGAGCGGTGAGACGACCTCCACCCCAGTCTCCTGGCTCAGCGCCGCCGACGACGGCCACCCCCACACCGAGAACCTCGAGCAGTTCACCACCAAGTAACGCCCAAGCCGCCCTGAGGAAAGACTGCCCACCATGCCGCCCGCCACCGACGTCGACCACCCCATCGACGACGCCCCCTCCGCTTCCAGCCACGGCGCCGACCAGGCCGATGCGGCCCTCAACCGGCGCAGACGCCGCCATCAACGCATCATCGCTGCCCTGACGTCGATGCGCTTCGGCTGCTTCCTCGGCATGGTGGCCGCGGCCGCCCTCTGCGTCATCTACGGCAGCGGGATCGCCAAGGTGCTGCTCAAGCTCCCCCTGCTGTCCTGGAAGGGTCTGGCACTGGCCGTGTTCCTGTGGGCGTGCGGGGTCGCCCTCTGCCCCGAGCCGCGCCATGACAGCCGCAGCACGCGCAACAGGGTCCTGACCGCGGCCCGCTCAACGCTCATGCTCCTACCCGCCGTCCTGGTCCCGACCGCTGCCGTGTACGCCATCCTCCCGATCGTCAGTCTCTGGAGGTTCGTGTTCTCCACCTACGCGGTCAACCTCGGCGAGGCCCTGGCCTACTCCATGGGGATCGCCGCCTTCGCCCTCTTGCTGTCCACAGACATTCTTCTGCGGGCCTCGCGCGCTCTGTTCGAGCCCTATGCCGACGAGTCGCTCTACGTTCCCAATCCGATCTCAGAGCGGATACACGACCTGCGCCATCAGCTGCGGCGACCGTGGCGCTCCTCCCTCCGGACTCTGGGCCCTCGCGCCCTACTCGCCCTCGTTCCCGTCGTGGCACTTGTCGCCTCCTTCGCCGTGCCCTACCTCGGCCACCCGACGACGTCCGGCCGGCCCACCATCACCCAGGCCACGGGCCCGTCGGTGAACGCCGACCAGCTGCCGGCATACCCCACCGGCTTCGCCTCGCAGGAGACGTGGACCAAGAACCTGGCGAGCGGACAGGACGTGATCGCAGGAGCCGCCGGCCCCATCGTTCTCACCTCCGATGGAGCCACTGGGCTCGACCCCCGAGACGGCTCGAACCGCTGGAGCTACCAGCGCAAGGGCTCAACAGCGGGAAAAGTCATCCGCAGCCCCGACGGCCACTACATGGCGTTGAGATTCGATGAGCCGGACGTCTACACGTCCATGACCGGAACGGACGGAAATCTCAGTTCTTCGACGCCGAAGACCACCGTCGTCCTGGACACCATCACCGGAGCCACGGTCTTCGACTGGCGCGGCGACAGTACCCTCCAGATGACCGACTCGGCAGTCCTCTACGGCACCACCGCCTACTCGCTGAAGGACCGGTCGACCATGTGGGACCTTCGAAAGCTCAGCGTTGACGGCGCCTCAGGCTCTCAGTCCGCCCAGGCCGCCTACTCCGGCACAGCCGGTCACTCGGCCTTCGTCCTCAGTCTCCCCTCGGGGGACCACGACGTCGTCGTATCGCAGAAGGATCCCACCACCACGCATGAGCTTCCTGACCTCACCCCGCAGTCATCCTCACCGACCACCGGCGGGTCCGACGTCGACGACAGCCCCGTTGTCATCGACGGCTGGGTGGTCATTGACAAGCCCGCCGGGAAACAGGTCAAGCCGTCATGGTCCACAACGAGCCTACAGGATAGGGAGGTCCAAGCAGTCAGCCTCGACGGCCTGGCCGGTGTTCCCGGTGCAGACACTCGGGCCTACGATCTCGGCATGACCTCCGAGGTCAACTCGGTCGCCTCCAGGAAATCGCAGACCCTCGTGACCCTCCCGCCCCTCCCAGCGGAGAAACCAGAGAATGACGTCGACTCGGACCTTCTCCTGTGGGAGGCCTCTGGAACTGTCGGCTCCGTCTTCAACCCTCGGACACGTGAGGTGACGGCAGCGGCTAAGACGCCGGGGCTGGCCGCCGCCTCCGTCGGCATCACCCAGGCCGCAGTGGGTGAAGCCGTCGAGGGACGGATCACCGTCAAGCCCGCAGACGGGTCGTCGGGCGTATCAATCCCTCTGGCACCGGGGACAACATTCGCTCCGCCGGGAGACAAGCTCTACAACCCTCACCTCAAGGATCTGGCACTGGCCGACGTGAAGCCGGAAGAGAATCTAGTGAGCGCCATCAGTACTCCCGGCGTCACCATCATCATGGTTCGGACAGGCACACGGTATTCCGGCACCTCTCGCATCTACGCCGTGGGAGGAGAAGCCCGATGATGCGCCACACGACACACGCGACGAAGCCCACCCCCATGCCCTCAATGCGCCGTCACCGCACCGGTTCGGCGGCGAACCGTGCCACCCGCGCCCTGGTGGCAGCGCTCCTGATCTCACTACCACTGTCCGGCTGCGGCTCCTCAACCCCGAAGACAGCAGCGACCACGCCGTCGGCGGGAGTCTCCGTCAGCCCGCTCAGTGCACATCAGGTGGAGTCCGAGCGGAACCACTTCGACGTCATTGACGTTGGCGACCTGCCTACCCGCTATGGGACCGTCAGGGTGGACAACTCGCAGGTCGCATCCGGTGCCAAGTTGGAACGCGCAGGAGTCGTCACCAGCTACAAACCGGGTAGCACGGGGCACAAACCGGATGTCAAGGGCCTGCAGTGGGCAAGCCGCATCGAACCCGCGGTGATCGATCATGAGTACGAGTCCAGCAGTGATGACTGGGCAACCACTCAAAAGAACACGTTCCGTCTTCTCGAACAGGAATCCTCCGGCGTGGGCGTCGTCAGTCCCGACGGGAAGCACATCTCACTCATTCTCCAACCGCACCGGACGGCTCAGGACGACGACTTCTCAGCCCAGCGCGCCTACGTCGTCGTCCTCAGCGCCGAGACGGGGAAGCTCGAAGGCTCGGTGGAGGTCTCCGGACTGATCCTGGGGCGGGTCCTCACCAACGACAGCCTGGCCATCCAGACCGCCCAGAACTACTACCCGGGAGCCGAGGGTCAGGGAGTCATCTCCGTCTACCCGCTGAGCAACCTTGCGGGCAAACCATCGACCATTTCCAGTGACCACTGGCTCATCGGCGCCTCCCGGGACTCACTCCTCCTGTCCCCGTACTCCCCCACCGCCAGCAACGATGGGAGCACCCGGTTCCGCCCGTTCACGGTGACCCAGATGGGTACGGACGGCACAGTGCGCAGAACCATCACCGGCGTCAACCGGCTCTACCCCGGCGGATGGCTTCAACGCTTCAGCGATCCTGCCGCCGCGGCCACACTCGCCGCCAGCACCGCAGGGAAGGACGATGACCAGACTCAAGCCGCCTGGGACGCCCTACCCACCCAGATCGTCGACCTGAACTCCGGAAGCACGCACGACCTCATGGGAGGAAAGGCCGAATCGGTCGGTGTCCGCACCGGCCCCGGCCTGCTCATCAGCCGTGAGACCGCCGACGGCAACGGCAACCCCCAGCAGTTCTGGCTCAGCGCCGACGACGACGGCCACCCCCACACCGAGAACCTCGAGCAGTTCACCAGCAAGTAGCGGCACGGAAGACAGCACGATGACCGATCAGCACAGTGACCAGTCACAGGACACCGAGTCCCCTGCACCCGTCGGCTCCGCGGAGGCCGCGGAGGCCACCGAGACCGCAGAGACCACGGAGACCGCTGACTCCGTCAGCGCCTCAGACGGCTCGGTACCCGATCCTCCGCGACGCATCCTCACGATGCTGCGGGCTCTGCGGGCCCTGCGCCTCGGCTGGCTCCTAGCCGTCGGGGCGATGGTCGTGCTGTTCCTCGTCTACCAGAGCGGGATGGGGGATCCCGGTGACGCGATGAAGTCGGTCGGAGGCTTTATTGGCGGCCTGGCCGCGCTCATATGGATCGCCGGCTACTTCAAGTGGAGAGAAACCGCGCGTTTTGCCTTGAAGAGCTATCCCACCTCACCGCGAGCGCTCATCAGGAAGACCGTCCTCTTCCAACCGCTGTGCTTCCTGGTGTTCTCGGGCGGCTTCACCGTCGTCCTTCTGCGCCTGTGGCACGCCCAGCTGCGCAGCACCTCGGTCAGCATCGACCAGCTGCTCACGCTGGCGGTGGGGGTGCTGGGCCTGGGCCTGCTGGCGGCTACCGATCTCCTGGTTCGTGCCACCCGGGCCACCTATTTCCCGCCGCCGCAGAAGCAGCACCTGAGGGCGCGGCTGGGAGGTCTGCGGAGGATCCGGCTGCCCCGGCCCTCGTGGCGCTCCGTCCTCGGCGCGGTCATTCTCATCGTCATTCCACCGCTCGCCCTCGGGGCAGCGGCCACCGTCCCACACCTGGTCGCGAGCCGGGTCACGCCGTCGACCGCTGCGAGCATCGACACCTCTGCGCTTCCGGCACTGCCCCGGTCCTTCGCCTCGACGGCGGCCTGGTCGCAGGACATCCACAACATGGCGGAGGTGGTGGCCGGTGCGGCCGGGCCGGTCGTCCTGAGCAGCGACGGCGTCGTCGGACTCAATCCCGCCGACGGCTCGACCCGGTGGACCTATCCGCGCAAGCACGCGCGCTTCATCCGCTGCCACCCGAGCCCGGACCGCCGTCACCTCGCGGTGACCCTCGATGCCACCGACGGCGAGCAGCCGGAGGGCATGAGCGTCGACCCCCTGGTGGTGGTCCTCGATACGGTGACCGGACGCGTCACCTATGAGGGCTTCATGCAGGAAGGCGTCCTCCAGCTCACCGACTCCGTCCTGCTCAACGGTGCCACCGGATACTCGCTCACCGACGGCTCCCGACTGTGGTCCATCGACAAAGAGGATGTCTCCGTCTCACCTGATACCTGGCCCTACTCGGGAACGGCCGGTCACTCCTCCTTCCTCCTGCGGGGCACGCAACGACGCCCCGATGGGCAAGAGTCCAGTGACGGAGTGTACGGAACCTACACACTCATGCCCGACACCGCCCCCTCGGTACGCCGTGAAAGCGCCCCACTCCTCACCGACGGCCGGGGCAGTCCTCTCGTCGTCGACGGATGGGTGGCCGCCTTCACGCAGACTCCCACGCCGATCGACTTCAAAACCTCCCCCACGGGTTGGGCGGCGCAGGCCGTCAACCTGGACGCCATGGCCGGCGTCTCCGGAGCCGACACGACCACCTACGACCTCGGCCTGACCTCCGGAGCCAACATCACTGCCTCCCGCGCCACGAGCACGCTGACCACTCTCCCTCCACGGACCGTGGGTCACGGAGCCGGCAGCATGCCGACATCTCCTAAGGAACTCGAGGGCGGTACTGCTACCGCCGCGATCTTCGACCCGCGGACCCGGACCGTCTCCCACTCGGCGCAGGAGGCGGGGATCCTGTCCTACGCCGGTCTCGCCCGCGCCGAGTCCGGTGGTGGCGGCGTCCTGAGCGTCAGCAGTGGGGAGCGCACCCCGACGACGGTGGACGTGCCCGCGGGCTCCACCTACTACCCGCCCGGGACTCGGCACGTGTGGACCATCGAGGATCCGTCGCCGTCGTCGAATCCGCTGCTCACCACTTTGAGTACGCCGGGAACGACCCTCGTCATCATGGCCACCGGCCCGGACAAGGGCTCCCACTCCTTCCGCATCTTCGGCATCTCAGGAGCCTCGTCATGACCAGCACACGCCCTCACCTCCGTCGCCGGCGCATCATCGGCTCAGCCCTGGCTGCGGCAGTCCTGTTCGCGGGGGCCATGAGCGCCTGCAGCCCGAGCCCCTCGCAGCTGCCGCAGGTGGAGTCCACCGCCCTGAGCGCCTCGCAGGTCAAGGAGCGCATCTCGAAGACTCCCACCAGCACTGACAGCGACTCCATACCCGTCGGCGAGGACTTCCTCCACGTCTCCGCCCCGGAGCTGACGGAGAAGGAGAAGGCGCAACGCGGCAGACAGGACCGGTCGGGGGCGAACAGCTCCATCGTCGCCAGGTACCGCGGCGCGGACGGCTCGGTGCTGTGGGCGCGTGAGATCAAGCCGGCCGTCGTCAACTGGCTCGACGACGACGACGGCAGCTCTGCCCAGGACGTTGCCCACGATCTCCTCGCGTGGCGGCCGGCCGGCTACGCCGTCGTCAGCCCCGATGGCGACTATGTCTCGCTCGTCCTGCGTCCACCGCAGATGAGGCCCGTGCTTCATGACTCGGATGAGGACCGCAACCCGCTCGACGTCGCCGCTCAGCGCACCCACGTCCTCGTCCTCGACGCCGCCACCGGGGAGACGGTCCGCACCGTGGAGGTCTCGGGGCTCGTCCTGGGGCAGGTGCTGACCAACGACGCCCTGGCCGTGGAGACCGCCCGGACCTACTACCCGGCCGGGGACGGGAAGGGGACGGTCACCGTCTACTCCCTGACCGACACGTCCGCCGCTCCAGCATCCTTCGCCACCGACCAGTGGCTCACCGGGATCGACGACGGCGCCCTCCTCCTGTCCCCACAGTCGCCGGCCACCGGACGGCACGACGACATGTCGGTGACGCTCACCCGCGTCGATACCCGGGGACGAAAGCTCGGCACCATTGAAGGCGTCACCGCACCCGACCTGAAGCACTGGGAGCGCCCGAAGCAACGCTAGACCGCTTCCTGGGGCGCTTTCCCTTGCCCATTCAACCGAGTGATGGCCCTGCAAACACCTGACATAGTCACGGATGGGTCACCACAATAGGCTCATGCCTCCCACCCCCGACGCCGACACCGACGACAGCACCGATCAGCCCGTCATCGATCCCGGCACCCAGCCAGGCGCTGCAGACTCCGGCGACGAGTCCTCGACGGACCTGGACACCGGTGAGCCGAAGGCCAGCGCCGACCATGCCCTAGCCACCAACAGCGAAGATGAGGCCGAGGGCGAGCCCTTCCCACCACGCGGCGCCCTCACGCTGCGCGCCCTGCGCTGGGCCGGGCTCCTCGGCGCCCTCATGTTCGGATCGATCGCGCTGGTGCTGCGCCGAGAGCTCAAGGACACCAGCAGTCTCATACCCGCCGAGGCCTTCACATTGACCGGCTGCATGGTCTTCGGAGGGCTACTGGTCTGGCCGTTGCTCAACTTCTGGGAGAAGAAGGGCCCCATCCTGACGACGGTCATGATCACGGTCATGGCGGCCTTGGGCATGACGATGTCAGCGTCTCTGATAATGGCGTGGTGGAGTACCTACCAGGAGACAGGGTTCTCCGTCCTGTTCCTGCTGGCGCTGGCTGGAGCAGCGCTCTCGGCCACGCTCTTCCTGAGCGTCGGACCGCTCCTGCACTACCTGCGCATGCGCACCACCGCGGCAGGTATAGGCGATCCCAATGACCCGAGCCGCTGGCGCCGCCTCCATTTCGAGAGTGGAGAGAAGACCGACCAGGGACGCCCCCGCTACGAGCGCATTCGGGTACCTCGCCGTACCCGCGCCAGCCTCGCGGCCCTCATCATTGCGCCTACGCTGACGCTCGGTTCCGCCATCGCGGGAACATGGGCACTGGTCAACCCGGTCCACCATGTCATCGCCAAGGCCCCCGCCGAGACCTCGCTGACGCCGCCCACATCGCTGGCACCGAAGGCCTCCTGGAGCAAGGAAATCTCCTCCACTGAGCTGACCACCGTTGCAGGCGCCGGCGGCCCCATCCTCCTGACCGACGACGGCGTCTTGGCACTGAGTTCCAAGGACGGCAGCGTCCTGTGGAGCTACAGCCGCAAGCAGGCCATATTCGCCTCCTCCACTTCCACCCCCTACGCACGTCGGCTCATCACCAGCCCTGACGGCAAGTACGTCGCGCTAAGAATCCTGTCACCCAAGTTCGTAGAATCCACCGGCGACACCTTGGTTTTCGATGCCCTCACCGGCAGGATCGTCTTCGAGCGTCAAGGTGCCGGCGGCCCGCTTCAGCTGACCGACTCCGCAGTCCTCGACGGCGACACCGCTTTCTCACTGACCGACGGGGCCAAGATGTGGAATCTCCCGGGGAGCTCCGGCGCATCCTACTCCGGCCCGGCCGGACACTCCTCATTCATCCTGACGTCTTCCGAGGAACCTTCCTCCAAGAACACACCTACCAGCATGTATAGGTCGACAGTAACCACCAGGATCTTTCCTCAGAACGACCCCACCGCCGAGGTCGAGGTCCCAAACATCCTGTCAGAAATTCCGTCTGAATCGAATGCGCTCGACAACTATTTCAGTTTTTTCATCAACGGATGGGCTGCACGCTACACCGGCGAGACCGATACGTCAGGAATCCCAGTAGCTGAGGCGATCAGCTTAGACGCGCTGGCCAAGGTCGACGGCGCCGACATCACAACCTTTCCCTTAGGAGCAACCTCGGGGATCAATACGGAGGCGTCACGTCTCTCAAGCAGCATCGTCACTTATCCCGCCATCAGTCGGGACGCAAGTCTCCCCTATCCCCCAAAGGACTCACGAGCAGCGACAGTCTTCGATCCGGCCACCCGTTCTGTCACCCCAGTGTCACAGGATCGGAGCCTCGCCGCAGCTCGCACCGGCATCGTCGAGGTACCGGCCGACGACGGCTCCGCCTCCGCTGCACTCGTCATTCGGCCCGGCGACGGCTCGCCCGGCACCACCATCCCCATCACACCCGGTTCCACGTATCAGCCATTCCAGAAACTGATCGACAAGGACAATGCGCCGATCCAACCACTCTTCTCCCAGCACGCCGATTCCGAAAGGCCAGCAACGGCAGTGAGGACTCCTGGCGCTGTCGTCGTCATCTTCAATACAACCGGCATAGGTTACGACGGTTGCAGTTCCGGACCCGGGAATGACAACCAGAGATGCCGAGACACCTATCGGATCTTCGGCGTCACAGGAGGCCAGAGATGAGAACCACACATCCTCCGAGTCCCCGTATGTCCTCCACGCTCCGGAGACTGTCGGCACTCGCCACAGCCGTGACACTCGCGCTCATCATCGGTTCATGCACTACTGAGAAGAGTGATGATGATCCAGTCATCTCCTCCCTCAACGCTCAGGAAGCAGATGCTACCAAGCCGCAGGATTCAATCAGCGACATGGACAACCAACCGTTATCGACTGCCAGCGGCCTTGTCACCATGAGCACATCGTACGTAGCTGAAGGTACTGGCTCCACTGCCAAAGAAATGGCAACCACCGTCGCGAGTCGAGAGCGTTCCACTGATAAGTTCCAGTGGGCAGTTTCCGTCAAGCCCGCAGTCGCCGACCAGGAGAGAACCAAATACGCAGACAATGCCCAAAGTGCGATGAGCGAGAACATGGACCGCTCGTCGACAGGAAGCGCCGTCGTCAGTCCTGACGGACGGTACCTGTCGCTGATTCTCCTTCCCACCGAGCAGCAGTCGGGAGAGACAGCAGCCGACCTACGCACACATATCGTCGTCCTTGACACCACAACCGGCGAGACGGTCAGGGACGCCACAGTCTCCGGGATCATCCTGGGTCAGGTCCTCACCAACAGCGCCCTGGCCGTGGAGACCGCCCACAACTATTTCCCGGCCGGCTCCGGGAAGGGAACCATCACCATCTTCTCCCTGACAGACACGAGCGCTCAGCCCTCCCCTTTCCCCACCGACAAGTGGCTGGTGGGAGCCACCCGGGAGAACCTCGTGCTCGCGCCCAACCTTCTTCCGGACGACTGCTTCAACGAGTGCTCGATAATGACCACCGTCTCCCTCCTCAACACCGACGGAAGCACGGCCGGGAGCATCTCCGGAGTGACTGCCATCCACCCCGGCGGCTGGATCCACAGGTTCGCGAACCCCAAAGCAGCCAGCGAGTATCAGCAACACGTGAAGGCAGCGTCAGATGACGAGAGGAAGTCCCTCAGCCGCTCCCGGGAGGCAGCTGAGGAGCAACTCGTCAATCCCAGTATCAAGAAGACAATCGACATCACGGGAAAGAACACCTTCGAACGCCGTGTACCGACCGGCCCCGGACTGCTCGTCGAACAGGACGTTCCCAACGGGAAGGGCTCTACGGAGTCCAAGCCCGTCTTCTGGCTCAGCTCATCCGATGACGGCCATCCCCACGCCGAGAACCTCGAGCAGTTCGAGATCAAGTGAGGCGCGGGCCAGGACACCCCAACCGGGCGGCACCGGGAGCGGCCGGAGCAGCACCCGAAGCCCATCCACCGGAGTGTTCCGCCTGGCCAGTTCAAACAAGTGACGTCCTCGCAAACACCTGACATAGTCACGGCCGGGTCACCACAATAGAACCATGCCTCCTACGCCCGACGCCGCCGAAAACAGCACCGATCAGCCTGACACCGATCCCGGCACCCAGCCAGGCACTGCCGACTCCGGCGACGATGCCTCGACGGCGCCGGACATGGGCGAGGCCGAGGGCAGCACCGACTGCGATGCCACTGAGCCTGGCGAGGCCGCAACCGGCACCGGCGACAACGAGGGCAACACCGCGGGCACCGGCGAGGCCGATCCCTTCCCACCTCGCGGCGCCCTCACCCTGCGTGCCCTGCGCTGGGGAGGACTCCTCGGCGCCGTCGTGTTCGGAGCGACTGCGCTGCTGCTGAGCCGAGATCTCAATGACACCAGCAGCCTTATCCCGGGCAAGGTCTCCGCACTGACATGCTGCATGATCGTCGGAGGGGCGCTGGTCCGGCCGTTCCTCAACTTCTGGGAGAAGAAGGGAGCCGTCCTGGTGACAGTCATGACCACGATCATGGCGGCCCTGGGCATGACGGCCTCCACATCCCTGACTCTGGCGTGGTGGAGCACCTACCAGGAGACCGGATTCTCCGTCCTATTCCTTCTGGCCCTGGCAGGAGCAGCGCTCACAGCCACGCTCTTCCTGAGCGTCGGACCGCTCCTGCACTACCTGCGCATGCGCACCACCGCGGCAGGTATCGGAGATCCCAATGACCCGAGCCGCTGGCGCCTCCTCCATTTCAAGACCGGAGAGAAGACCAACAAGGGGCTCCCCCGCTACGAGCGCATTCGGGTACCTCACCGTACCCGCGCCTACCTCGCGGCCCTCATCATTGCGCCTGCACTGACGCTCGGTTCCGCCATCGCAGGAACGTCGGTATTCATCAACCCGGTCCACCACGTCACGGCCACCACCCCTGCCGACGCCTCGCTGGCGCCGCCCACGTCGCTGGCGCCGAAGGCCTCCTGGAGCAAGGAGATCTCCTCCACTGAGGTGACCACCGTCGCAGGCGCCGGCGGCCCCATCCTCCTCACCGACGACGGCATCATGGCACTGAACCCCAAGGACGGCAGCGTCCTGTGGAGCTACAGCCGCAAGCAGGCCACATTCGCCCCCAACAGCTACTCCGACAGCCCTAGACTCATCACCAGCCCTAATGGTAAGTACGTGACCACCCGAATCCAGCTACCCACATTCGTCGCCTCTCCTCACGCCATCACCTTGGTCTTCGATGCCCTGACCGGCAGGCTCGTCTTCGAGCGTCAAGGTACCGGCGGCTATCTTCAGCTGACCGACTCCGCAGTCCTCGACGACGACACTGCCTTCTCCCTGACCGACGGGTCTCAGATGTGGACTCTCCCGGAGAGCTCCAGCGTGTCCTACTCCGGTCCAGCCGGACACGCCTCATTCATCCTGGGATACTTTGAGGACGATGCCGTCGAGGTTACTCCCTCCGGCACGAAGAAGGCTGCAATGACCATCACGGTCTGCCCGCAGAACAATCCCACCGCCGAGGTCGAGGTTCAGCAGATCCTGTCAGAGTTTACTTTTGATGAAGAGTTTTCCAACACTTTCACTTCATTTATCAACGGATGGGTCGCCCGATATACCGGTGAACTTGATTCCTCGGGTAACCCTATGGCTGAAGCGATCAGCCTGGACGCACTGGCCAAGGTCGACGGCTCCGACGCCACAAGCTTTCCCTTAGGAACGACCTCGGGAATCAATACTGTGGCATCACGCCTCTCGGACAGCATCGTCGCCTATCCCGTTATCGCTGCGGATGCAGTTTCCAAGTACCCCCAAGCGAATGCGCGAGCCGCGACAGTCTTCGACCCTTCCACCAACACAGTCACCCCCGCGTCACAGGATCGGAGCCTCGCCAGTGCGCGTACCGGAATCGTTGAGATACCAGCAGACGACGGCTCCACCTCCGCCGCACTCGTTATTCAACCCGGTAACGGCTCGCCCGGCACCACCATACCCGTCACACCCGGTTCCACATTTCGATCACCCCAAGAGCTAGCAGACGACAACGGCATACCACTCCAACCATTATTCTCCCCAAACACCGCTTCCGAAAGACGAGCAAGGGCCGTGCGGACACCTGGCACCACCGTCGTCACCCTCAACACAACTGACATAGGTTACGCGCATTGCAGCAATGGGCCACGGACTGACGGCCAGAGATGCCGGGACATCTATCGAATCTTCGGAGTCGCAGGAGCCGAGGAATGAGAGCCACACACCCTCTTACCCGCCCGTCCTCCACGCTCAGGCGACTGTCGGTACTCGCCGCAGCCGCAACGCTCGCGCTCACCATCACCTCATGCAGCGTTGGGGATAGTGACGACGGTCCAGTCATCTCGCCTCTCAATGCTCAGGAAGCGAATGCTGCCGCTCCAAACAATTCTAGAAGCCTCATGGACAGCGATCCCTTGCCAACCGCCGAAGGCACCGTCACCATGAGCACCTCAGACCAGAACAGAAAGAAAGGCACCGTCGCTGGCGACATGACAACGACCGTGGTGAGTCGAGAGCGTTCCACCGATAAGTTCCAGTGGGCGGTCTCGATCAAGCCCGTAGCCGCCAACGAAGAGAGGACTGAATACGCGGACAACGCCCAAAGTGCGATGAAGGAAGACATGGGCCGGTCGTCGACGGGGAGCGCCGTCGTCAGTCCTGACGGACGGTACCTGTCACTGATCCTTCTTCCCGCCGAGCAGCAGTCGGGAGAGACGGCAGCCGACCAACGCACGCATATCGTCGTCCTCGACGCGCAGACCGGCAAGGCCGTCCGAACCGCCGAGGTCTCCGGGATCGTCCTGGGGCAGGCCCTCTCCAACAGCAGCCTCGCCGTCGAGACCGCCCAGGACTACTTCCCGTCCGGTTCCGGCAAGGGAACCATCCGCGTGTTCTCGATCAAGAGTTCCGGCGCTCAGGCATCCTCATTTTCCACCGATCAGTGGCTCATCGGCGCCTCGGGGCAGGACCTCCTTCTGGCGCCGGACGTGCCGACCTACGAGTGCACGTCGGATTGCGCCCCGTACACCGTGACGCGGAGCGGTACCGATGGGCACACTATTGCCACCCTGCCTGGAGTCACCGCCGTTCATCCCGGAGGGTGGGTGAGTCAGTATCGGGACCCGAAAGCGGCCGCCAGCCTCCTCCACAAAGTGCATGCCTCTCCGGACAACAATGTCGCAACTGAGGACGCACGCCAGAAGCTCGAGATGCTCCCGAAACAGCTCGTCCACATCGACACTGGCCAGACCACGGACATCACTGACATGACCGTGGACGAACGCAGCGTGCCGAACGGCCTCGGACTGGTCGTCTACCAGGACGTCTCCACCGGGGAGTACTCAAGAGAGCGCAAGCCCGCCTTCTGGCTCAGCTCATCCGATGACGGCCACCC
>ERZ773083.595-NODE-595-length-28548-cov-20.788229_pt1 | contig 28548 bp, 28 predicted proteins | sample MGYA00511465_ERZ773083 | MGnify/ENA primary metagenome ERZ773083 (study PRJEB29015, sample SAMEA2738001) | human oral metagenome | biome: human oral; feature: human-associated habitat; material: dental | place: China | collected 2060 ... | reverse complement strand
AAAGAATTTCTGCATCTATGACGGTGCATGTTTTAAATAATTTGTTTTTAGCAATTATGGATATTTTTGGAATTTAATTATAATAAAATTTTTAAGAAAATTATAAATAGTATAAAAACTAAAACCTTACAAAGTGTGAATATTATATTAAAATAATAATAAAAATATATGATGATAATTTGTTGATATATAATTTTGAATAATATTGTTCACATTATATCAATTTTAAAGATTGGTATTTTTGTTGTATTTTTTAAATTTATTACATTAAAATCAACATTAATATATAAAAATTTATAAAAAAGGGGGAACAAAAAATGGCAAATGGACCAGGAAATTCAAGCAAAGCTCCAAGTGCGATAAAAGATCCTAAAGAACTTTTAACAAAATCAAATAAGGAGAAACACCTAGGAGTATCTTCAAAGGCTCAATATTCTGGAAAAGATAGGTTTGGTGGAGCAAATACAAATAGTCGCAAAAGACCTTTTTGTTCAAATTGTGTATTTTGTTGTATTAATTGCACAGGAACATCAAACATAGAGATAAATGAAGAAGTAATTCTATAAGATATGCTGTGGATATCCACAGCATATCTTATAAAAAACAAATTAAATATAGTAAATAATAATTTTCAAGGAGAAAGTTATGATATCTAATGAAAATTCTAAAAAAAATGTAGTACTTGTTTTAATGTTTGTTTTTTGTGAATTTATTTATAGGCAGCGAATTACAAAATATATATTTTCTAAGAATTTTTTAGTTGTTAATTTTTTTGGAAATTCTATTTTGGATAAGAATATTTCTTTTGGATTGTTAAATTTTGTTGTTGCGGTGGTTGTTTTATTGATTTCTAAATATATTTTCAAAGAAAAATTAACTTCAATCGATAATTCTGATAAAATTAGTTTTAAAAAATCTACTATAATAACATTCCTGATTTTGGTTTTATCAATGATTGTATATTACTTACTAACTTATATTATATATGATGTTTTTGGAACGTCAGTTAATAGTTTGACTGCTATTTATGTTACAGAAATATATATGCAAAATAAATATGTTTATGTCGTTTTTGTATTTTTTACAGTTTTTTTTGAAGAAGTTGTATATAGAAAATTATTATTTGGATATTTATATGATTTATATTCAGGATGCAATAGATGTGTCAGGTTTATTACATCTTTGTTAGTTTCAGCAATTATTTTTGGGGCAATCCATGATGGAGCACTTAGTTCTGGAATGATTTATTACGTCATAGCTGGGATAAGTTTTACTGTTGTTTATTATTATACAAAAAGAATTTCAGCTGCTATAGCTATACATTTCTTATATGATGTATGTTTAGAGTCAATTATGATGTACATTTACAGTCAATGATTAAATTTTAAATTTTAGGAGGAGTATATGTTTCATATTAATCAATTTATTATTAGCAAAAGTGATTTAGGCGCTATAGTTCAAAATTCTTTTGGAATTACAATTATAGAAGAAAAGAAATTGATGGATTTTTTGTTTTACTTAGATAAAAATGGGAAAAACAATTTTTTTGATGAGGATTTAGAGTTATTTTTTGAAAGAGAAGAATTTGAAGATGTAATAAATTTTCTTTTGGAATCATCTATAATATATGAAAAAAAAGAGATAGAAGGAAATTTTAATAATATAGGAATTTATTCTAATAATCAAAATTTTAAAGATTGTTTTGAATTTGTTGAAGATGATAGATTTAAATTTGTAAATGATTATACGAAGTTTGGTGATTATGATTTAATGGTATTATTTTTCAATCCGTTTTCTTTAGTTAAGTATAATCAATTAGCTGATTATATTTCGGAGAATAATATACCTTGTATTTTCTCATTTTTTTATGATTCGAAATTTTATATAACTAATTTATATAGAAAAGAGTGGTATTCACCATGTCCTAAGTGTTTTTTCTATAATCTGGAAGCATCAATAAGATCTTATGGAAAAGTAATGGATGAAATTTCTTTTCAAACTATTGTTGATATGATTTATGCACAAAACCCATTATTTGAAGTGGAAGCAAAATTAAATAAGAAAGAAATATTTTTTCTAGTGACTGAAATTTTAAAAATGATTTCTCAAAATGTTAATATATCAGGGAAAAAAGTTGTTGAAGTTGACTTGAATGGTAATGTATCATATGATGTTCCTGTTCATTTTGAATTGTGCGATTGTTTTGAAAAGTAGGTGGATTATGTCTAAGAATTTAATAAAAAAAGTTCATCAATCTTTTAATTTTATAGGTGATAATAATATAGAAGGAAATCTTAAATCTTATAAAGATTATATGAAATATACTACTAGAGAGATGGTATTCTCTGAATTTTGTGTGGGAAAAATGCCTTTTAAGGAAATTTTACATTTTATTAAAGATATTTCGGATAAATATCCGTATTTAATTTTATCTTTTGTTGAAGTAAAATCAGAAGAAAAAATTTTAAAACATACTTTTTGGAATGGGGAGTATTTGCTTGATGAAATACAAGATTATAAACTCTTTAGAACTTTAAAATTACCTTTAGGAAATTATTTTTCAATATTTTTTGATATTTTCGCTGTAGATTATTTAGGTGACTTTATTTATTTTCATTCTATAAAAGAGTCTGGAAAGATATTGAAGAGTATTGAAAATTTTGCTTCTGAAGATGTTGAGTTTAAAGAAGTTTTTAAAAATGGAAATTTGATAACAAGATGTTTAAATTACAATATTTCAGAAGTTTTACATATTTTAACTTGTAAAATAGAGGTTTAATTTATGTTTTTTAGAGATTATAAGAATAGTGTAACTTTTTTTAGAAGAAAGTTTGAATTAGGAGAAGTTTGTACTCATTATGGGCTTCAATCTTTTATAGTTAAATCAAAATATGAGTTACCTTGGACGGGTTCTTCTATTTGTAAAAATAAAAATATGGCAGTTAGAAAGTTATTGAGTGAAAGTTTTGAAAGACTTGCATTAGGATATAATATGGAGTCTGAAAAGGAAATAAAATTATTGTCTTTTAATGCTGATAATATAATTTCTGTAAAAGGAAAAGAAGTTTCATATGGAAGTAAATATGTTTTTGGTAGCATAGATACTACAGGTACAGCTTCAGGAGTTTTTAAATCGGATGATATTATTAATAAAGCTATTTTCGAACTTTTAGAAAAGAATGAATTACTGTTATTATGGTATGGATTATTAGCAGAAGAATATAAATTATCTAATGAAGAGTATAAAGAGTATATGAAATATTTTAATAATTTATATGTTTTAACAGATGAGATTAGAGTATTTTTTAATAGAAATTTATCTAATGGATTCGGATTCTTTGTTTTTTTATTTAAAGATAAAAAGTTGGTAGGAGCGGGATGTGCTTTTAATTTAGTTTTTAAAAAAGCTTTGTTTTCAGCTATACAAGAAGCATATAACCTTACTATAATATATAGAGATACGTCTTTTGGACATTATAAACATTTAACAGATGAAGAACACAAAGAGATACTAAATCATTTGGATCGAATATCTTTAAGCAAATACAAGATTGATAATTTTGATGAAAGTAAAAATTTAGAACTTGAAGATTGTAGTGATGATATTTATATTTGTTTTTTGAATAGATGTAAATTTTCATATGGAAAGACTATAAAAGTGTATTCTAAAAAAATGTATAATTGTTTACCATCAAGATATAATTTTAAAAGATGTGGTGAAAAAGAAATTTTAAAATATTTTAAAATTGATATTCACAATGATGAAATTCCAGATTGTTGTATTATATAAGGAGTGTTTATGATTTATAATTTAACTGCAAAAATAAATAATTCAGATAGAAAATTTATTGATAAGTTCCATTCGTTTTCTGTAAATAGTAGTATGAATGAGAATATCTCCGGGGGTGCTACTAGACCGTTCTTACGAGAAAGTATTTTAGCTGGTGTTGGAGAATATTTTGAAAGAGATGCAGTTTTTGCTTTTAATAGAAATTTTGCAAACAAAGAGCGAGTTGGTTGTTTGAATTTATTGACAAAAAAAGTAAATTATTTTGATATTTGTAATGAAAAATATAAAATATACTTTTCTGACACTTGTGGTTGTGCATGTCATACAAATTCAGATAATTTAGTTAATAATTGTTTTTCTGAGTTTGTTGAAAGGCAGTCTTTTATGCTAAGATATTTAAGTAAAACAGCTATGTATAAATTAAAATTTGATAAAAATTTATTTGAAAAATTGATTCCAAGTGAGTTAAGACACTTAAAGTTTTACAATATTTCGTTAGTTGATTCATATTTTGTAATTTTGTGTATTGGAACTTTGAATAATGATTTTTACATTGGGTTGGGTGCCGATTTTAATTTATTTAATGCTATTAAAAATTGTATTAAAGAAGTTATGCAAATGAGTTCATTTTATACTAATAAGAATAAAAATGATAGTAAAAAATTCAAGAATAGAGATAGAGAATTTAAAGACTATATCGATTATTTTATGGAGTTAGATTCTAAAAGATTAGAAAAAGCATATTTATTTTTAGATAGGTTTGAAGAAAAAGCTGTGGATAAAAATTTGTTATATAATTGTTACGATATTAACGATACTTTAAGCGAACTTTATGATAAGTATAAGATAGAACCATATTTGTTTTTTATGGAAAATATGTATAATTTTAAAATAGCAAAAATAGTAGATTTTAATTGGTTTCCAACTTTGTTACCAAAGACAATTTCAGAAGAGAAGATTAAAAATATTGAAAAAATTACAGGATTAACAATTGACAGGAAGTGCAATTTTATTCCGTTTCCTTAAGGGGTGTAAATATGAATGTAATACATAATAACTGGAAAAGTTCAAATTTTACTAAGGATGGAGCAGAGGTTTGCATAGAGAATAGGATGGTACACCTACAGGGTGAAAATTATAGTAGATATATGTATCCGTTGTTTAATGAATTTACATATGTTAATTCTGTAGATAGGCTATATAATATACTCTTGACTAGAATATCTGAAGATGTATCCTTCGAAAATTTTATTGATATAATTAATAAACTTTTAGAACACAAAATTTTAATTTTAGTTGAAGATAAAAAAATTTTAGAATCCCAAAATAGTATGAATATTTCAATATTTGATTTTTCTTATAGTGGGGTGGCTGAGAAAATTTCTGAAATAAGTTCTTTAAAAAGTGATTTATATGTTTCAAGCGACTTTTTGATAAAAGATAGAACAAAGTTAAAAGAATTAGATTTTTATAATCTAAAAAGTGAAATAAAAAAAGTAAAAAACAACAAAATTGTTATATGTATTATTAATAGAAATAATTTTAATTTGTTAAAAGTGCTTTGCGATTTAGATTTAACAGGTAATGAATGTATTATACCGGTATTTGTTGATTCAAATGTTTTAGTTATAGGATCTATTGTTTCAAAAGAACTTATATTTTCAGAAAAACAATCTTTATGTTATCAGTTTGAAAGTATTTGTAGAAGATATATTTTTAATCGAACATATTTTGAGTGTAACGAAGATTTTTTGATTTCTAGTATAGGACTATTGGATAAAGAACTTAGAGAGATAATTAAAATTTTAGATGGTAATGTTGGTTTTTCAAAAATTTGTAATAATGTAGTTATTTATAATTACAATACAGGCAATTTATATTATGAAAAATTATTAAAACACAAATTTGAACTTGAAAGGATATTAAAATATGAATAGTTTAAAAAATTCTTGTATTAACTATGATGGGAAGACTTTGCATGAAGTTTTTCATGAAAATACCGCTTTGTCAAAAGAAAATATAGGAGTATTTTCTCATTATATAGGTACAGCTATGGAAAGCGGAAATGTAAAGATGATAAAAGATTATAAGAACTTTTCTAATTATGAAAGAATTGATATCTCCAACTATTGCAATAGGGGTATTGATGAAGTTAAATTGGTAGATGTGCTTTTAAATCGAAGAAGTTGTAGAAGTTTTAATGGTGATTCTATACCATTTAATGATTTTGCAACAATATTAAAATATTCTTGTTGTGCTTCTTATAAAAAAGATGGATTTTATTTTTTTACATATCCAATTTCCGGAGGAATAGATTCGCTTTATTTCATAATTATCATTAATAATGTTGAAGGGCTTGATAGTGGGATTTATATTTTCAACAGTATTGATTGTGAACTTATTTTATTGTCCCAAGGTTTTGAGTATACAGAATATGAGAAAATTACAGCCTCTTTTTCGTTATCAGAGAAGAGTTGTTTTTCCATTCATATTATGGCTAATACTGAAATCAAATGCTTTAAGTATCAGGATAGAGGCTATAGATTTTTAAATTTAGAAGCTGGACATGTTGCTCAAAGTCTTTGTTTAGTTGCTGAGGGAGTTGAAGTTGGCTCTGTTGCATCAGGTGGTTTTTTAGATTTAAACTTTTTAGATTTCTTGAAGTCTAGGAATATTAAAGATTCATTTTTTGATAATGGAATATTATTATATGAAATATTTTTTGGAAAATATGATTTTTAGGAGGAAGTTATGAGTGTTAAGACAAAAAATTTTATTGTATCATTATTAATATCATTGGTATACTTTTTAGGAATTTCAAGATTTTCCACACTAGCAAATAAGTATTTAAAATCAGAATTTGTACTTAAAAACATATCAAATATAAATATTGTTTTAAGTTTGATTTTTGCGGTTTTAATATATTTGCTTTGTAAAAAATTCCCAACAAATTCAATATCCAAAGATAGTAAAAAGGAACTTTTAGTAAAATCTATTTTAATTGGGGTCTGTTCAGGTATAGCTTTACTGGTTGTAATTCAAATTGTATATAAGGTTTTAGGGTTTTTGGGATATCCTTATGATATGACTGGAGAATTTATTAGGATTAAAAATGTAGTTTCAAATAATAAAATATCCTTGATAAATTTGGTATTTATTATTCCTTTTATAACTGAAATAGTTTATAGAAATGTAGTATTTGGTTACTTATATGATTTATATGAAGGTGGATACAAATTTGTTAGATTATTTACACCGGCTTGTTTATCGGGAATTTTATTTGCACTTATAAATATAAAACATGCGCTTCCCATAGTGGTAGAGGCGGTGATTATCTCGTTGACTTTTGGATATGTTTATTTAAAGACAAAAAGAATAGAAAGCGCAATAATTGGACATATCGTATTTAGTACAGGTATTGTAATACTTTCATTTATCGTAAAGACAAGCGTTTTATAAAATAGAAAACTAATAAAAAAGCATCTTATAATTAAATTGGTTTATAATTATAGAAAAATTTTGTACATTTATAAATTTGTGTTAATTAGAAGATGTCTTTTTTATTGTGTAATAACAAAGTTCTCAAACATTATTCGGTGTAAAACAAGAGTTAATGGTAGAAAGCACATAATTTTTATAAAAGTTTAAGAAACGAATTTCATTTTATTTTTTGCTTCGGGTTAAAATTTTTAGATTTTACCTCGATTGGCTTTTTACAAGTTGAAAAATTATTCAAAATGATTTTTATTTTTGTAACAGATTAAATTGATATAAATTATTTGATGCTCAAGGTATAATATGACAAAATTGTGTCGTTAAAGAGACTGTAATAAATAAAAAGAGAATTATGTTTTTTCTAAAAAATATAAAAAATGAATAAATATGCACTATTAAAATAGCTCATCATTTTGAACAATGAACTTTAAAAATGTTTTCAAGACACTTGATTATTCATTTTAAATATTGTATAATTATAATTGAATTTATAACATAGATACATTTATTGACAAAAATTGTTTTAATCTTAAGTTGATTTTTGTTTTATAAGGAATTATTTTTTAAATTTTTATTCCTTTTCACTTTGATTTTTTATAAATATAGAGAGCTTTAAAATGTATTTATGAATTTATAGAGAATAATACCAAAACACAAAGTTAGGGGGAGAGAATCTATGGATCAAAAAGAATTACTTTTGGAAATTAAAGATTTACACACAAGTTTTAGAATCCGTGATGAATATTTTGACGCAGTAGATGGCGTTGATATGAAATTATTCTCTGATGAAATACTAGCTATAGTAGGAGAAAGTGGTTGTGGTAAATCGACTTTGGCTACTACTATTATGGGTTTACATAATCCGAATTATACTCGTTCAACAGGAGAAATTTGGTTTGAAGGGAAAAATTTAGTAGGTTTGTCAGAAAAAGAATTTAATGAAATTAGAGGAGAAGGTATTGGAATGATTTTCCAAGATCCGCTTTCATCTTTAAATCCTTTGCAAAGAATAGGAAAACAAATCGAGGAAGGTTTGATTTATCATACAAAAATGAATGCTGAAGAAAGAAAAGCAAGAGTTTTGGAATTGATTGAACAAGTTGGTATTCCTAATCCTCCTCGTGTTGCAAGACAATATCCGCATGAATTGTCAGGTGGTATGAGACAAAGAGTTATCATTGCAATTGCTCTTGCTTGTAAACCTAAGATTATTATAGCGGACGAACCGACAACTGCACTTGACGTAACAATTCAAGCACAAATCTTAGACCTTTTGGTTGAAATTCAAAAGGAAATCAATGCCGGAATTATTTTGATTACTCATGATTTAGGAGTTGTTGCTCAGCTTGCAGACAGAGTTTGTGTAATGTATGCCGGACAAATAGTTGAAGAAGCACCTGTTTTAGAGTTATTTACAAACGCAAAACATCCTTACACTAGGAGTTTGTTGAACAGCATTCCTCAAATGGACGCAGATGATGAAGATTTGTACGTTATACAAGGTATGGTTCCTTCACTTAAAAACTTACCAAGACAAGGTTGTAGGTTTAAAGCTAGAATTCCTTGGATAAGTGATGAAGAACATGAAGAAAATCCTACAATGCATGAAGTTGAACCTGGACATTTCGTAAGATGTACTTGTTATAAGAATTTTCATTTTGATGAAAAGGAGGGTAATTAATGAGCTTTTTAGAAATTAAAGACCTAAAGGTTCACTATCCTATAAGAGGAGGCTTTTTCAATAAGATAATCGATCATGTTTTAGCTGTTGACGGTGTAGATATGGTTATTGAAAAAGGAAAAACTTATGGACTTATAGGAGAGAGTGGTAGTGGTAAGAGTACTATCGGGAAAGCCATAATTGGTCTTGAAAAGATTACTAGTGGAGAAGTTATTTTTGACGGAAAAACTCTTACTAAGAAAATGGTAAGAAAAGACAAAGAGTTTACAAGAGATGTTCAAATGATTTTCCAAGATAATATGGCGAGTTTGGACCCTAAGAAGAGAGTTATCGACATAATTGCTGAACCTCTAAGAAACTTTGAAAAAATGACTGTAACAGAAGAAAGAAAAAGAGTTTTAGAACTTTTAGATATAGTTGGTATGCCGGGAGATGCACTATATAAATATTCATTTGAATTTTCCGGTGGTCAAAGACAAAGAATCGGTGTTGCAAGAGCTATAAGTTTAAATCCTAGACTTATCATAGCGGATGAACCGGTTTCTGCTCTTGACCTTTCAGTTCAAGCACAAGTTTTGAACTTTATGAAAAAAATTCAAAAAGATATGGGATTGTCATACCTTTTCATTTCTCATGACCTTGGAGTTGTAAAGCATATGTGTGATTACATAAATATTATGTACAGAGGAAGACTTGTTGAAAGAGGAACAAAAGAAGACATTTACAAAGATCCGCAACATATTTATACTAAGAGATTGATTGCAGCCATTCCGGAAACAGATCCTAGATTAAAAGAGCAATTAATTGCAAACAGAATAAAGGTGGAACAAGAGTATAAAGAATTAGAAAAAGATTATTACGATGAAAAAGGAAAAGTATTTGATTTGATTAAACTTACAGATACTCACTATGTAGCAAAAAAGGAGGGAAAATAGTATGTGGAAAACCGTGTTAAGAAGATTCCTTCTGATGATACCTCAACTAATAATATTAAGTATTCTTGTATTTATTTTGGCTAAATTAATGCCTGGTGATCCTTTCACAGGGCAAATTACACCAACGACTGATCCTAATCAGATAGAAGCGTTGAGAAGAAAATTTGGTTTTTATGATCCTTGGTACCAACAATACTGGAGATGGATTACAAATATGTTTAATGGTGATTTTGGAACAAGTTATGGATATAAGATGCCGGTATCTACACTTTTAGGACAAAGAGTTGGAAATACATTTTGGTTATCACTACTTTGTGTAACATTTTTATATGCAGCAGCACTACCTCTTGGTATTTTCTCAGGTAGATATAGTGGAAGTAAGTTCGATAAAGCTGTTACATTATACAACTTTGTAACTTATGCTATTCCGGGCTTTATTTTCTACTTGCTTATGATTTTGTTGTTCGCTTACACATTGCATTGGTTCCCTGCATCAGATTCTGTTGATCCGGGTGTTACGGGATTTGCTTATGTTATAAGTAGGTTAAGACATATGATATTACCAGCATTATGTTATACTTTGATAGCTACAACAGCGATAGTTCAATATTTGAGAAATGAAGTTATAGATGCTAAAGGTTCGGACTATGTAAGAACTGCAAGAAGTAAGGGAGTACCTATTGATAAGGTTTATACACATCATATCTTTAGAAATTCTCTTTTACCGATAGCCGCATTCTTCGGTTTCACATTAACAGGACTTATTTCAGGTTCAGTATTTATGGAAACAATCTTTGGTTATCCTGGAATGGGAAAATTATTTATAGAAGCTATACAATCAAGAGATTATTCAGTATTGACAGCATTGATTATGATTTTTGGATTTATGACTTTGCTTGGAAGTTTGTTATCAGATATCATTATGAGTATAGTTGATCCAAGAATAAGAATAGAGTAGTAGGAGGAGTGATAAAATGAGTAAGAAAAAAGAAATGGAAAAAGATGCTTCCCTACATAATCAAGAAATTACGCCAAGTGCTTTTCATGTAATCGTTAGGGAATTTAGAAAAGATAAATTAGCGACATTTTCACTTGCAGTATTGACAATAATAATATTGACAGTATTTATAGGAAGTTTGTTCTTCGACGTAGAAGAAGTAATGAAAGTAAATCTGATGGATTCATTTTTAAGACCGGGAGAAGAAGGATATCTTTTAGGAACTGACCAAGCAGGAAGGCCTCTTTTGGGACAACTTTTCATCGGAACAAGAAATTCAATCCTTATAGGTGCATCAGTAACGATTTTAACTAATATAATAGGGATTATTGTCGGTTTGATTATCGGATATTATGGCGGTATCGTAGATAACATCATTATGAGAATTATAGACTTTATTCAAGTATTGCCTATCCTTATGCTTATCATAGTATTCGTAACATTAGTACCTTCATACAATATGGTTACATTCGTATTTATTATGAGTGTATTCTATTGGGTAGGTATTGCGAGACTTGTAAGATCAAAAGCTCTTTCAGAAGGAAGACGTGATTATGTAAGTGCATCTAAGACAATGGGAACACCTTCTTGGAAGATAATGTTTAGAGGAATCTTACCAAATATCAGCTCAATTCTTATAATTAGTGCTATTTTGGATTTAGCTGGTAATATGGGAATTGAAATCGGACTTACATTCCTTGGATTCGGTTTACCACCTGGGGTACCTTCACTTGGAACTCTTATCAACAAGGCGTTAGACCCTACAATCTTAAGAGATAGAATGTATATCTGGTTCCCTGCATCAATGTTAGTACTTGTTCTAATGCTTTCAATTAACTATGCGGGACAAGCATTAAGAAGAGCATCAGATGCAAAACAAAGACTAGGTTAGAAATAATTTAATATTTATAAAATTAAGCGTAGGTATTTTTGCCTACGCTTTTTTGTGCAATAATAAATTTTGAGGATTTTTGTCTAATATTTATTGTCTGATATAAATACCTTAGAGAAAAGCACCTTAAAATATCATAAATTTTTTATCGGAAGAAAGTTTAAAAATATGTTTACAAACAGTATAATAAGAACCCCACCCTTCCACGATGCTTCGCATCGGGTGGGTTCCAGGGAACCTTGTTGTTTCACAATAAAAAAGATGGGTGTTTCTTTTACATCCATCTTTTTATTGCAACAAAATTATATCAACGACAGTGAAAGATTTGTTTATATTAAAATCAGGGAAGATTAAAAAAGAAAACCTGTACTGTCAATATGTAGAGTGTGGCAGCAAAGAAAAGGAAAACTTATGGGAGGAGTTTATTATCTTAAACACTACCACACAATTAATATATACCTTAAAAATATTTTTTGAAACACAAAAAAGTAGTTTAAAAAAATTTTTTTGTAAGATAATTTAGAAAGTGTTTTTTAAAATTATGAGATTTCCACAGTCGATTATAGCCAAATCAAAGATTTGAACAATCTTTGCGTCAGACCCGCTATTATTTGTAAACAAAAGTAGGCTTGATGGAACGACTGAATAGAAAGTAAAATAATTCACGTCTATAATACTTTGAATAGAAATGCTCCCAATACGTCATTTCGGCTGTAGCGTTAAATGTATCTACGATACATTTACTTTTGCTAAAGCAAAAGTATGAGATCTTTCGACTACACTCCGCTATGCTACGTTTCGCTCAAGATGACGTATATAAGAAGTATCTTTGATTAGTAGCCAGACGTTAAAGGTAAATAAACTTCATATTTTATAAAAATATATTATATATAAAAGAATAAAAATTTATATCATTGTATCTAACTATAATATATAAAATAAAATAATTCACGTCGCGATACTTTGAATAGAAATGCTCCCAACACGTCATCTCGACCGTAGTGAAACGGAGTGGAGAGATCTCATACTATTATTTGTTTACAAATAATAGTAAGTCCTGCAAAGGACTTGAAAATAAAATAATTAGATAAAATTATTATGCAAATCTCTCAAAGTCCTATTTAGTATGAAATTTCAATGTATCTACGATACATTTATATTTGCTTGTAAATAAGCAAATATATGAGATCTTTCGACTGCACTCCGCTCTGTTACGTTTCGCTCAAGATGACGTATAAAAGAAGTATCTTTGATTAGTAGCTAGACGTTAAAAGTAAATAAAATTCAAAAATATTAGAAAATCACATAGAGAAAAAGAACCATACCATTCCATGATGCTTGGCATCGGGTGGATATCCGGGAACCTTGTTGCTTCGCAACAAAAAACTCCACGAAAGTGGAGTTTAGTCAATTCTTATTTTTTACTGTCTTTATATAAATCCGTTAAGCATCTATAATTTACATTATCTTCTTCGTCTAAAATTGTATTTTCATCTACAACAACTAGCTTATATTTAAAATCTTTGGCAATAATATATTTTTTGCCATCTCTTTCTTCGATTTTTACATCGGAATACTCTTTGTTTTTACTTTTTTCATATTTGTCTCTATTTTTTTCAATTTCTTCCGGATTTGTATTAGGTTTAATTAGACTTGGGCCATGAAACATAAGTTTTGGAGACTTAAATTTTTCCTTTACTATAACTAATTGTGCTCCGCCGTCTCCATCAAAAACCTTATTTTCAATCTTTTTCAATATACCTGAAGATGCACAAGAACACAGTAGCAAAGAAACTAATAATAAACTAACAAATTTTTTTAGTTTAGTTATAACATCCTCCCTATTAAAATTATTTAACTAAAAACATAACACTACATCAACTAAACGATGTACAACACTGATACTTTTATAAATTTATTGTATCATAAAATTATACTTTAGTCAAATGTTTTCTCTTGTAAAATTTTGTAACAAAACTTATATAATTTCTGTTGTTGAATTGACTTTTTTTTTCGTATTTAGTATAATTATACGAATAGTATTGTAAATTTTTAAGGAGAGATATTATGGATGAAAAAGAAATATTTTTAACTGCTGAAGGGTTAAAAAAATTAGAATTAGAATTAGAAGAATTAAAAACCGTTAAGAGAAAAGAGATTGCAGAAAAAATAAAAATTGCAAGAGATTTTGGAGATCTTTCTGAAAATTCCGAATATGATGAAGCTAAAAATGAACAAGCCCAGATAGAAGAAAAAATTGTTAAACTTGATAATATGATTGCAAATGCAAAGATAATAGATGAAGTTGAGCTGGATACAAAAACTGTTAATGTGGGAGCTACTGTTACTTTAGTTCAAGTTGAAAGTAAGAAAAAGCTTGAATATACAATTGTAGGTTCTGCTGAAAGTAATCCTCTTGAAGGAAAAATTTCAAATGAATCACCTGTTGGTAAGGCTATTTTAGGAAAGAAAAAAGGAAATAAAGTTCAAGTACAATTACCGAACGGAAATGTTGTAGAATACAAGATACAAAATATAAAGAGAAATTAAGAGGTGGTATAGTGGAAGAACAAAATTTGAATGAAATGCTATTGGTTAGAAGACAAAAATTACAGGAATTAGTTGATTCAGGTAAAGATCCACATGAAATAGAGAAGTTTGAAGGAACAATTTATGCAAAAGAGATAAAGGATAATTATGAAAATTATGAGGGAAAAGTTGTAAGACTTGCCGGTCGTATTAGAACTAAAAGAGGACATGGTAAAGTTTGTTTTATGGATTTGCAAGATTTTTCCGGAAAGATTCAACTTTTTAATAAACTTGACGTTTTAGGCGAAAGCTATGAAGAAGTTAAGACTTTGGATATTGGAGATATTGTAGGGGTTGAAGGTGAAGTTTTCACAACTCATGCAGGAGAAATATCAATAAGAAGTTCAAAGGTTGTCTTACTTACAAAATCTTTACAACTTTTACCGGAAAAATTTCACGGCTTAAAGGATGTTGACTTAAGATATAGACAAAGATATGTAGATTTAATCGTAAATCCTGAAATTAAAGATGTTTTTGTTATGAGAAGTAAAATTATTTCTTCTATCAGAAAATATCTTGACAGCAGAGGATTTTTGGAAGTTGAAACTCCAATTTTAAATACAATTCCCGGTGGAGCGAATGCAAGACCTTTTATAACTCATCACAATACTTTAGATATTGATATGTATCTTAGAATTGCTAATGAATTATATTTAAAGAGATTAATTGTAGGCGGTTTCGATAAAGTTTATGAAATGGGTAGAATGTTCAGAAATGAAGGTATGGACAAACTTCATAATCCGGAATATACTGCAATTGAATTGTATCAAGCCTATGTTGATTATGAAGAAATGATGAAACTTTGTGAAGAAATGGTTTATACTGTTTGTATGGAAGTTGTTGGAAAGTCTGAAGTTGAGTTACAGGGTAAAGTTATTGATTTTAAACCACCTTGGAGAAGAATTTCAATGGTTGACGCTGTAAAAGAATATGCAGGAGTTGATTTTGAAACTATTTTAACAGATGAAGAAGCTAGAAAACTTGCTATTGAAAAGAGAATAGAAGTTACTGAACATACTACAAGGGGAGAAGTTATTTCTCTATTCTTTGAAGAATTTTGCGAAGAATATATGGTTCAACCTACTTTTGTTACTAAGCATCCTGTTGAAATCAGTCCGCTTGCTAAAAGAGATCCTAAAGACAAGAGATATACTCAAAGATTTGAGGCTTTTGTAAATTGCGGAGAAATTGCAAATGCTTTTAGTGAATTGAATGATGCGATAGATCAAAAACAAAGATTTTTAAAACAAGTTGAAGCCAGAGAAAACGGAGATGATGAGGCACAAATGATGGATTATGATTTCATCAATGCGCTTGAGATAGGTCTTCCACCAACAGGTGGTATGGGAATAGGAATTGACAGACTTATTATGTATTTGACAAATCAAGATACTATAAGAGATGTTTTACTTTTCCCAACAATGAAACCTATGGTTGAAAAGGATAGTGAATAGGAGTTCATTATGAAAAAAAGAAATTTAATTGCAATTTGTTTAGTTTGTCTTTCTTTTGTGGGTTGTCAAAAATTCCATACTGGAAAAGTTGTTATAGACGACAAAAAAAATGAAGAAAAAGTTGAAAATGTGGAGTATTTGGTTGTTGATGAAGAAGATAAGGAATCTTTAATCAAGAATATCAAAGCCGGTAAAGGCGCCGTTATTGATAAAAAGAAGAAACCAAGTTTAGACAAAAGCGATGAAAGTGCTGATGTTACTAAAGATAAAGATGATAAAAACAATAACAATAATAACAACAGCAATAACAATAATAATAGATAGGATAGTGATTATATGAGAATAGAATTTTCTCCGCCGGATATTACCCAATTAGAGATTGATGAAGTTGTTGATACTTTAAAATCAGGTTGGATAACAACCGGTCCGAAAACAAAAAGATTGGAACAAGAGCTTTCTGTTTTTACAAATACAGATAAAACTGTTTGTTTAAATTCTGCAACAGCAGCAATGGAGCTTACTTTAAGATTACTTGGAGTGGGAGCCGGAGATGAGGTTATAACTTGTGCATATACTTATACTGCATCTGCAAGTGTTATTCATCATGTTGGAGCAAAGATTGTTTTAGTTGATTGTAATAAAGAAGATAAGTTTATGGACTTAGATGCTTTAGAAAATGCTATTACAGAAAAGACAAAGGTAATTATTCCGGTTGATTTGGCAGGAAAGCCTTGTAAATATGACGAGATTTTTGAAATTGTAGAAAGAAAGAAATCTTTGTTTAAACCTAATAATAAATTACAGGAAAAAATCGGTAGAGTTATAGTTATGGCCGATGCAGCTCATTCACTTGGAGCTGTGTATAAGGGAAAACCAAGTGGAAGTATTGCAGACTTTACTTGTTTCTCTTTCCATGCAGTTAAGAACTTTACTGTTGCTGAGGGTGGCTCAGTTACTTGGAATAGAAATTTAGGTTTAAATGATGATGAAATTTATAGAGAATTTCAACTTTTATCTTTACATGGACAGTCAAAGGACGCACTTTCAAAGACGAAACTAGGTTCCTGGGAGTATGATATTGTTGCTCCTAATTACAAATGCAATTTAACTGATATTGCTTCAGGTATTGGTTTAGCTCAGTTAAAGAGATATCCAAGTCTTTTGAAAAGACGTTTTGAAATTGTGGAAAGATATAATAAAGGATTTGAAGGAACAAGAATAAAGCCTTTTATTCACTTTGAAGAAGATAGAAAATCTTGTTGTCATCTTTATATTGTAAATATTGAGGGTGCAAGTGAAGAAGATAGAAATGAAATAATTGTAAAAATGGCTGAAAGAGGAATTGCTACAAATGTTCATTATAAGCCATTACCTATGCATACAGCATATAAAAATTTGGGCTTTGATATTAAAGATTATCCAAATGCTTATAACAATTATAAGTCACAAATTACTTTGCCACTTCATACATTATTGACAGATGAACAAGTTGATTATGTAATTGAAAATTTGAAGGCGTTGGTGTAATTATGAAGATAAAAAAAGTCGTGATTCCGACTGCCGGACTTGCAACTAGAATGTTCCCTGCAACAAAGGGTGTTCCAAAGGCAATGTTGCCGATTTTTGACAAACCGACTTTGCAATATGTTATTGAAGAAGTTGTAGAAGCGGGAGTTGATGAGGTAATTCTCATTGTAAACGAAGATTATTTTACTATTGATAAACATTTTAACTCTGAAATTGATATTAGGGTTAAAAATTCAAGTAATGTATCAAAAAGTGATATTGAAACTTTGGAAAAAATATTAAAATGTAAGATAAGTTTTATAATTCAAAAAGAACAAAAAGGATTGGGTCATGCGATTCTTTGTGCAAAAGAAGCTGTGAATGGCGAAGATTTTTGCGTTGTTTTGGGTGATGTTATAATTGACTGTAAAGACAGTTCTTGTACAAAAGAGCTTGTCGATATTTATAACAGATACGGAAAAACAGTGGTAGGTGTTGAAATTGTGCCTGATGAAAAAAGGCATAATTACGGCATTTTGGAAGGCAAAGAAATAGAAAAAAATATTTTTGACTCAACCAGACTTATAGAAAAACCGAATATTGATGAAACGAATTCAAATTTGGCAATGGTCGGAAGATACATTGTTAAAAATGAAATCTTTGAAATTCTGGAAAATCAAAAAGCGGGGAAAAATGGAGAAATACAATTTACAGACTCCTTAAATGAATTAACTTTAAAAGGAGATTTATTAGGCTATAAGTGCGACGGAAAAACTTATGACGTCGGAAATAAACTTGGAGTCTTAATTGCAAGTATCGAATATGGTTTGAAGGATGAATCAAATCAAAATGCTATAAAAGAATACTTGAAAAAATTGGTATCTTCAGAGTTTAAAATGGGAGAATAATAATGGCCAGAAAAATATTTTTAATAATATTGGATATTATAGTTATAAATCTTTGTTACTATTTGGGCTTTTTATTAAAGTTTGATTGGCATATTCCTACAAGTTATTGGCATATGTATATGAGATGGATAGTGCCTATAGTGTTAATTAAAATTGTAGTTTTCGCTCTATTTGGATTATATAGAATAATGTGGAGATATGCCGATTTTAAAGAATTGTTTAGAATTTTTATGGCAATAGTTATTGCAAATGTTCTAACTGGAATATTTTTAATTTCGATGAATGTAGGATTTCCAAGAAGCGTTATAGCACTTGTGTTTGTAATTGATATGTTTTTTGTTACAGGTACTAGATATCTTTCAAAAGCTAGAAAAAATTTGGTTTTTTCAATTCCTGTTGAGAAACTTAAAAGAGTTTTAATCATTGGAGCCGGAGATGCCGGCGTTTTAGTACTTAATGAACTTAGAAAACATAAGGAACTAGGTTATAAGGTTGTAGCTTTTATCGACGATGATAAAAATAAGGTAGGAACGGAAATTTTAGGAATTCCGGTTGTTGGTGGAAAAGAAAAAATAATTTCAGCTATTAGTGAGTTTAGGATAGATGAAGTTATTTTGGCAATGCCTTCAGCAAATAGAGAAATTCAACAAGACATTTCGGATATTTGTTCAAAACTTTCTATGAAGATTAAAATAATTCCCGGAATGTATGAATTAATTGATGATCAAAAATTAAATATAAGAGATTTAAGAGATGTTGAAATTGGAGATTTACTTGGACGTGATGAAGTTAAATTAGATCAGGAAGTGCTAAATGATTTCTTGAGAAATAAAACGGTCTTGGTAACAGGCGGAGGAGGTTCAATTGGCTCCGAGCTTTGCAGACAAATAGCGAAATTCAGTCCAAAAAGATTGATAATTTTAGACATCTACGAAAATAATGCTTATGAAATTCAAATGGAACTTGTAAGACATTATAAGGACTTGGATTTAGTTGTAGAAATTGAATCAATAAGGGATGCAGTAAGAATGGATATTATCTTTGGAAAATATAAACCGGATGTAGTATTTCACGCAGCTGCACACAAACATGTTCCACTTATGGAAAACAGCTCAACTTCTGCAATTAAAAACAATGTTTTTGGAACATTAAATGTTCTAAGAGCCTGTGATAAGCATGGCGTTTCAAGATTTGTTTTAATTTCAACAGATAAGGCTGTAAATCCGACATCTGTAATGGGAACTACAAAGAGAATTTGTGAAATGTTAGTTCAAACATTTAACGAAAAATCCAAAACTGAATTTGTTGCAGTTAGATTCGGAAATGTTTTAGGTTCAAACGGATCTGTAATTCCACTTTTCATCAATCAAATTAAAGAGGGTGGACCTGTTACAGTTACTCATGAAGACATAATAAGATACTTTATGACAATCCCTGAAGCTTGCCAACTTGTATTACAAGCAGGAGCAATCGCCAAAGGGGGAGAAATCTTTATACTCGATATGGGTGAACCGGTTAAAATTCTTGACTTGGCAAAGAACCTTATCAGACTTTCAGGCTTTGAACCTTATAAAGACATAGACATTAAGATTACAGGACTTAGACCGGGCGAAAAACTTTATGAAGAATTACTATTAAATATGGAAAATTCAGTAGCAACTGATTATGAAAAAATATTTATAGAAAAACCGATAGTTCACGATGTAGAAGCTTTAAAGGACGGACTTGAAAGACTTGATAAAGTTAAAAACACTCTGGATAAAAAAGAAATTACAGACATCTTAAAAGATATGGTTCCGACATTTAAGCCGGACTTATTGAATAAGTAGAATACTCCACCGAAAAGGTGGAGTTTTTTTGTGAAACTTTTGTAAATCTATTGACTTTATAATTCTATTATTGTATAATAGTCAAAGAAAATTTGACGGAGGTAAATTTTATGACGAATTCAGTTAAAATGTCGGTTTTTAATAACAATAAAAATTGTTTAATTGACTCTTTTGTTTTTGTTCTTAAATTTTCTCTTTTTAATAAACTTAGTAATTTAGCTAGGAATTCATTTTTTAAAAAATGTATTTCTAGCATTTTTTTTAAGTTTATAAAAGTTCCTTTTACTAAAGCTGTTAAGGACTTTGTAAAGGAATTATATTTAATATTTTTCGTTAATATTTTAAATTTTAGGAAATAACTTTTAGTTATTTCCTTTTTTTGTGATTATGACAAGATGACTTAATAGGAGGGATTGTATGAAAGAATTTAGAAATTTAGTTAGTAGTGAGGACTTTTCTTGTGAAGAGTTACTTGAACTTATGGAGTTAGGAGCAGAGATTTATAATAATCCTGAAAAATTTTCAGAAAAATGTAGGGGAAAAGTTTTAGCATCATTGTTCTTTGAACCGTCAACAAGAACAAGATTGAGTTTTGAAGCGGCTATGCTTAGACTTGGTGGAAGTTGTATAACTGTTCCGGATCCAAAAGTTTCATCAGCAACTAAAGGGGAAAGCCTACAAGATACAATAAGAACAGTTGGTTGTTATTCAGATATAATAGCTATGCGTCATCCGCACGAGGGTTCAGCAGAGCTTGCAAAAGAAGTAACACTTGTTCCTTTTATTAATGCAGGAGACGGAGGACATCAACATCCCACTCAAACTCTTACAGATTTACTTACAATTTCTCAAAATAAGAAAACTTTGGAAAATATGACTATTGGTCTTTGTGGGGACTTAAAATTCGGAAGAACTGTTCATTCACTTGTTAAGACACTTTCAAAGTTTAAGGGAAATAAATTTATCTTTATTTCACCTGTTGAGCTTGTTATTCCTGAATATATCAAGATGTATCTAAACGACCACAATGTTGAGTTTATCGAAGTTAGAACAATTGAAGAAGTTATGGATAAACTTGATATTCTATATATGACAAGAGTTCAAAGGGAAAGATTTTTCAATGAGGCTGATTATGTAAGACTTAAAGATACTTACATTTTAGATAATAAGAAGATGAAAACTGCAAAGGATGATATGATAATTCTTCACCCATTGCCAAGAGTAAATGAAATTGCTACAGAAGTTGATACAGACCATAGAGCAAAGTATTTTAATCAAGTTAAATTCGGTATGATAATCAGAATGGCATTAATCTTAAAATTATTGGAGGTAAAATAATGTTAAATATTAATAGTATTTCAAATGGAATTGTAATAGACCATATTAAACCGGGTCTTGGATATGAAATTTTTAAACTTTTAGAATTGGATAGTGCAGATTTTACAGTTGCACTTATAATGAATGCAGATTCTAAAAAATATGGCAAAAAAGACATGATAAAGATTGAAAATGTTATGGATATTGACCTTGCGATTTTAGGTTTAATCGATAAAGATTTGACTGTAAACATCATAGAAAACGAAAAAATCAAGGAAAAACTTTCAATGATTTTACCGGAAAAAGTAGAGGGTTTTATAAAATGTAAAAATCCACGTTGCATAACTTGCCACGAAAATGTTCCAAATAAATTTATATTAGTTAATAGAGAAAAGGGAATTTATAGATGTAATTACTGTGATAATTTGTATTCTTGTGGAGGACATAATGAAAAAAATAGTTAAAAATGCAATCTTGGTGGATAAAAATATAAATAAAGTTGGAGAGATAAAGATTGAAGATGGAAAGATTGTAGAGATTGGCGAAAATTTGAGTTTTGATGATAGTTATGAAATTATAGATGCAAAGGGAAAGACTGTTATGCCTGCATTTGTAGATTTGCATGTGCATTTTAGAGATCCGGGTTTTACTTATAAGGAAGATTTAAAAACAGGCTCACTTTCAGCTTTAAGAGGTGGATATACAACTGTAAATACAATGGCAAATACAAAACCGATTTGTAGTGATTTAAAAACTTATAATGATATAATGAAGAGAGCAAAGGAATTGGATTTAGTAGATATAAATCAAATAGTTGCAGTTACTAAAAATTTTGACGGAAAAAATTTGGTTGACTATTCAAAATTTGAAAATGCAAAATTTTTATCCGATGACGGTAAGGGTGTGCTTTCTGAAACTACAATGTACAGAGCGATTTTAGAGGCGAAAAAATATGATAAAATCATAATGATACATGCAGAAAGTGAACTTTCTCCAATTGATTATAGAATAGCAGAAGACCTTATGACTTTAAGAGATGTTTATCTTGCAAAGAGATTGGATGGAAGAATTCATCTTTGCCACGTCAGTACAATCGACTCTTTGGAAGCTGTAAGACGTGGGAAAAAAGAGGGAGTAAAGGTTACTTGTGAAGTAACTCCACATCATATTGCACTTTGGGATAATTCCTACAGAGTAAATCCGCCAATAAGAGAAAAGTCAGATGTTGAAGCTCTAATAGATGGAATTGTAGATGGAACTGTTGATGCGATTGCAACTGATCATGCACCACATACTGCAGAGGATAAGGCAAATGGAAGTCCGGGACTTGTTGGACTTGAAACTGCCTTTGCGATTTGTAATACAAAATTGGTTAAAGAGAGAAATATCGACATAAGAACTTTGTCAAAGGTAATGTCCTATGGTGGAGCTAATTTAATGGGAATTAAAAAAGGTCTTTTAAAAGAGGGATATTTTGCAGATTTGGTTATAGTTGATACTGATAAAAAAATTGTTGTAGATTCAAGTAAATTTGCATCAAAAGCAAAAAATACACCTTTTGATAAAATGGAACTTTACGGAGAAGTGCTTATGACAATTAAAGCAGGAGAAATTAAATATAAAGGAGAATTTTAATGATAGTAGATAGATTATATGAAGCAGTAAAAGAAAAAGGATTTGTTTGTGTAGGACTTGACAGCCATTTAGATTATATCCCAAATTATATTAAACAGAAACACGAAAAAATTTCAGATATAATTTTTGAATACAATAAGACAATAATTGATGCAACAAGTGATATTGTAGCAATCTATAAACCACAAATTGCATATTATGAAGCAAACGGACTTGAAGGCCTTATTGCTTACCAAAGAACTTTAAGATATCTTAAAGAAAAGGGACTTTTAAGTATCGGGGATGTTAAAAGAGGAGATATTGCAAGTACTGCAAAGGAATATGCAAAGGCACATTTTAAAGGAGAGTTTGAAGCGGATTTTATAACTCTTAATCCATATATGGGAATGGACAGTATCACACCTTATTTAGATTATTTAAAAACAGGAGAAAAGGGAGTTTTCGTTTTACTTAGAACTTCAAACGAGGGAGCAAAGGATATTGAATGTCTTGACTACAATGGAGAGGCTCTATATTTTAAAGTTGGAGATGAACTTAAAAAATTTGCTGATGAATTGACTTCTGAATGTGGATATTCTCCTTTGGGATTTGTTGTAGGGGCAACTCATAGCGAAGAAGCTAAAAAAATAAGAGAAAGATATAAAAATATTTTCTTCTTATTACCGGGATATGGGGCACAAGGTGCAAAAGCAGAAGACATCAGAACTTACTTGAATGACTTTAACGGTGGAGTTGTAAACTCTTCAAGGGGAATTATAAAATATTATCAAAAATTTGAAGACGGCGAAGAAAGATTTGCTCATTATACAAGAGAAGCCGTTTTGAATATGAGGAAGGATATTTATGGAGAATAAATCATACGAAAAAGTTGAAATAATTTTAAATAAAAAAATCTCTGAAGGCATTTACAAAATGGATGTCAAGGGGGAATTTAAAGCTAAAGTTGGACAATTTTATATGGTTAAATGCTTTGAGGACGGGACTATGCTTCCCCGTCCGATAAGTATCTGCGATATGGAGGACAATAAATTAACTTTTCTTTATGCAGTTGTGGGAAAAGGAACAAAGATTATGTCTGAAAAGAAAGTAGGAGACAACATAGAAATTTTAGGACCACTTGGTAACGGATTTCCGATTGATGAATATAAGGGTAAAAAAGTCGCACTTGTTGCAGGGGGAATTGGAATTGCACCAATGCTATATCTTGCAAAGAAATTGGAAGCCGATGTCGATTTATATGCAGGCTTTAGAGATGAAATATATTTTACTGAAGAGTTTAAGGAATTTACAAAAAATACATATATCGCAACAAATACGGGAAGTGTAGGACATAAGGGATTCATAACTGAGATAATAAAAGATGATTATGATGTAATTTATTGTTGTGGTCCAAATCCCATGATGAATTCAGTAAAAAAATTAGGCTTTGACATACCTGTCTATGTTTCTTTAGAGAGTAGAATGGGTTGTGGAATTGGAGCTTGTCTAGCTTGCAGTTGTAAAACTAAAAATGGAATGAAAAGAATTTGCAAGGAAGGGCCTGTATTTGAAGTTAAGGAGGTGAATTTTTAATGTTGGAAGTAGATATTTGTGGAGTTAAATTTAAAAACCCCGTTATCGGAGCGTCCGGAACCTTCGGTTTCGGCAGAGAATATGCAGAATATATCGACTTAAATAGAATAGGCGGTATTTCTACAAAGGGACTTACTTTTGCAGGTAAAGACGGAAATACGGGAATTAGGATTTACGAAACACCTGCAGGGATAATGAACAGTATCGGACTTCAAAATCCTTCAGTACCGACTTTTATTGAAGAAGATTTACCTTTTATGGAAAGTTTTGATACACAGATTTTAGCAAACATTGGAGGTTCACAATTAGAGGATTATTTAAAATCTATTGAACTTATAAATAAAACAAATATAAAAATAATTGAATTAAATATTTCCTGTCCGAATGTAAAATCAGGCGGAATGGCTTTTGGAATAAAATGTGATATTGCAGAGGGAATCGTAAGAAAAGTTAGAGAAAATACGGATAAAGTCCTTATGGTAAAATTATCTCCAAATGCTGAAAATATAAAAGAAATGGCAAAAACTTGTGTTGAAGCGGGAGCGGATTGTCTTTCACTTGTAAATACTTTTAATGCCTTGGCAATAGATATTTACAATAGAAAAGCAGTTTTTGACAATGTAACGGCAGGACTTTCAGGAGCTTGTATAAAACCGATAGCTCTTAGAATGGTAAGAGATGTCGCTTCGGTTGTAGATGTTCCGATTATCGGAATGGGTGGAATAATGAATTGGCAAGATGCGATTGAATTTATTATGGCTGGAGCAACTGCAATTCAAGTCGGAACAGCAAACTTTATCAATCCGAGAGTTATGATTGATATAATTGAAGGAATGGAAAAATTCTGTAAAGAACAAAATATAAAAAATTTAGAAGAAATTAGAGGAATTATTTAGGAGGAAATTATGGAACAAAGAGTATTGGAATTATTAAAAGAAAGTGAAGCATTATTAGAAGGACATTTCTTATTATCATCAGGAAAACATAGCGACAAATATGTTCAATGTGCAAAACTTTTGATGTATCCAGAAAAAGCTGAAGAAGTTTGTAAGGTAATCAAGAAAAAACTTGAAGATGCAAATGTAAAAGTTGATGTAGTAGTTGGGCCTGCAATGGGTGGAATTGTAATTGCTTATGAATTGGGTAGAGCCTTAGGAGTAAGAGCGATGTTCACAGAAAGAGAAAATGAAATGATGACTTTAAGAAGAGGATTTTTCATAAATGAGGGAGAAAATGTACTTGTAGTTGAAGATGTTGTTACAACAGGTAAATCTTCATTGGAAACAATAAAAGTTCTAAAAGAACATGGAGCAAATATTGTTGGAATTGCTTCAATAGTTGATAGGACAAATGGAAAATCAGATATTGAATATCCACTTTTCCCAGCGATTTCCTTAAATGTTCAAGCATTTGAAAAGGATGATTGTCCACTTTGTAAAGAAGGAAAAATTGAACTTGTAAAACCGGGAAGCAGAAAAAAATTCTAAAAATATTTTAAAATAAAAAAGCATACTCAATGTGTTTTTACTTGAGTATGCTTTTTTATTGCGAAGTAACAATGTTCTCAGGATCCCACATGAAAGCATCGAGGAAGAGTGAGTTGTTATTGCGAAAGCTAATAAATATCTAAAGATATTTAAACATCGTATAGAAAACAAAAATTTCACGTCATAGCAGTTGACGAAGAAAAGCTCCTAATATGTCATATCAACTATAGAAAAATCTTCTAAAGAATCATAATATACTTTATTCACTTTACACGATAGTAATTTAAATATATATTTAATACATTTGACCTAAAAATATAAAAATGGTATTATTGTTATTGTATCAATTAAATATTGTTTCGTTCGTTTTTTGAAATTTATTTAAATTAGGTTATTAGTTAGGAGGCTTCTAATAACTATGTATTTTTGAAAATAAATAGGATTTTATTTTTAAAAATAAGTAAAATATTAATTATTATTCTATGAGGAGGAGTACAATGAAAAAAAGGTTTTATTGTATTATGTTGAGCGTGCTTATGGTGTTAAGCGCTTTATTACCTGCTTTCAGAGTTTCGGCAGAAGAAAGAGGTAAAAATATTTCACCTGATGTAAATATTACAAAATTTACAATCGAAAATTGGGAAGGAAAAGAAGTAGATGAACTTTCACGTTGGAGCAGATTTAAAATTAAATTGGATTGGAATGCTCAAAAGTATGGAAATACTTTAAAAAACGGGGACTACTTTGAAATTAATTTACCGGATACTTTTAAGTTTATAGAAGATTCTTCCGCTATTGATTTTCCAATATATGGAGTAGATGGAAAAGTTTATGGGAAAGGACATATTGATGTTAAAAAAGAAGGTGGAGGAACTTTAAGAGTAACTTTAAATGAAAAAGTTGAGAATCTTTACAATGTAAAAGGAAAAATTTCTTTAGAGTCTTTATTTAATCAAAGTAAAATAAAGACCGGAGAAGAAAATACTTTAGAAATAGATATTAATGGTAAAAAAATTAAGAAAAAAGTTAATATAAAAAAACCGGGAAAAATAGATGATGAAATTTTAGCTAAATGGCCTAACAGAATAAGTGATAATGTTAATCAAGTAGGTTGGAATGTTCGTTTTAATGTAAAAGGTAAAAATTTTAAAAAAGTTGTATTTGAAGATGAATTGACTATTTCCAGAGGCACTTTTGACGGACTTCATTATATAAAGGATAGTTTTGTACTTCAAAAAGTTAAAATTAATGAATATGGAAATATAACACAAATTATATCTGAGAAAAATATTGGAAATGAAGTTGAGTTTTCTAATAATAATACAAAATTCAAATATGAACTTGGAGATATAAATCAAGGAGAACAATATTTTTTAACATATAAATCAACTTACAAACCTAATCTTACAATAAAAAATAGAGTAAAAATGTTGGCACAAGGTGAAAGTCACGAATCATCAAGTAGCTATAAAAATGCGATTTCAGACGGAACTATTGAAGGCGATTTACTTGGTAAAATAAAGATTATTAAAGTTGACTCTGAAAATAATCAATTACTTTTAAAAGGTGCGAAATTTAAAATTACCAACAAGAAAACAAATGAAACTTTTGAATTGGTAACTGACGAAAAAGGAGAAGCAGTTTCTGACAAATTAGTTCAAGGAACTTATGAAATTAAAGAAATTCAGGCTCCTTCAGGTTGGATAAAAAGCGACGAAATAATTAATGTTGAAGTAAAAGATGATGTAGCTGTAATAAGAACAGTAAAGAATAAGAGAGAAAAAACTGAAGTAAGTGTTAATAAAACTTGGATTGGAAAGAAACTTTCAAGTGTTAAAGTTAAATTATTAGCTGACGGTAAAAAAATTGATGAAGTTACTTTAAATGAACAAAATAATTGGAAGCATACATTTACTAACTTAAATAAATATAAAGATGACGGGAAAACTGAAATTAAATATACTGTTGAAGAAGAAAAAATCAACGGATATGATACAGAAATAAAAGAAAATTCAAAGAACGACTTTACAATTACGAACAAAAATAACGAAAAAGTAAAAATTCCTGTAGAAAAGAAATGGGAAGATAATAATAACCAAGATGGTAAGAGAGTTAAAGAAATAGTTGTAAGATTATTGCAAGACGGAATTCCTACAACTAAGGTATTAAAATTGAACGAACAAAATAATTGGAAAGGTGAATTTACAGACCTTGATAAGTATAACGCTCAAGGAAATGAAATCAAGTACACTGTTAAGGAAGAAACAGTAGTAGAAGGATACGATACTGAAATAATTGCAGGACAGGTAGACGGAGCTCTAGGATATATAATCAAAAACAAACATAATGTTGAAAAAACTGAAATTCCTGTAGAAAAGAAATGGATTGGACCACAAAGTGTTGAACAAGTAACTGTAAAATTATTTGCTGATGGTGTAGATACCGGAAAAACTTTAACTTT
>ERZ773083.594-NODE-594-length-28582-cov-5.024082_pt1 | contig 28582 bp, 26 predicted proteins | sample MGYA00511465_ERZ773083 | MGnify/ENA primary metagenome ERZ773083 (study PRJEB29015, sample SAMEA2738001) | human oral metagenome | biome: human oral; feature: human-associated habitat; material: dental | place: China | collected 2060 ... | reverse complement strand
TTTTTTGTTCAAATAAAAAGAATGCCAGCTCTTGGCTCCTCAGAATTGGTAAATTAGTCTTTTTTTATTTGAAAACTTCTCCAGCTTCCTTATACCATAGAACCAAATCTAGTTCATTCATATTTATTTTACAAAATTTTGAATAATTTCTCATTTTTTCTTCTATTTCGTAATATTTTTTTTCAGTTATTGTTTTTGGAATACTGTCAATAATATTTAATTCATTTAAATTTCTTAATATATGTCTATCTAAAATAGCTATGTTTTCTCCAAATCCAAGATTTCTTAGAACGTGGCTTGCTTCTTTTAATCCCATTCCCTTTATGTTTTTTAAAATCCATTTTCTTTTTTCAAAAGTATCATTTATTTCAGATAATATTTTTTTTGGCTGAAGTTTTTCATCTCTTGTCATTAAATTTCTTAGTTCTATTAAATACTTAGATTTGTTGTTTTTGAATCTTACAATATTTAAGTAATCTACTATCTCTGTGGCATTTCCTGTGTATAAAAGATTATTTTCAACAAGAGTGGTGATTGCACTCCAGGCGTTTTTTGCCTTGGATTGGGGAGTTAAGATACAAAATGCTATTTCTGCAAAAATTTCTTTTTCTGATTTATTCCATGCCTCTTTATAACCTTTGATTGCCTTTTTTATTTCAGGTTTGATAGTTTTATAAATTTTCAAAATTTTTTCATTTTTTTCTTTATTTATTGATTTTTCAAAATCATTTTCAGTAGTTTGTTTCAAAATTCCTCCTAAAATTTATGAATTCAGATAAAAATTACATATTTCATCAATAGTTTCATTAGTTTCTTTTAATGGTGCTAAAATCCAGTCGTGACACATATTTTTTCCGACCTTCACTTTGACAGTTGTTCCAGTTGAAGTTTTTAGCTTATTATTTAGTTTTAGACAATCTGGATAAAAAATTTCGTTTGTACCAAAAATTAAAAAAATATCTTTTAAATTGTCCATATTTCCATATATCGGCGAAATTAACGGGTCTTGAGTATCCAAATTTCCTGCAAATTGTTTTCCCGTAGTTATTAAACCATTTAATGGAAGAAGCGGGTCTTTCTCTTCAAAATTTTTAATTTCACTATTTGTCATAGAAACGTCAACCCAAGGGGACATCAATACTGTTTTTTGAGGAAAAGGGACGTCATTTCTATTTTTTAGTTGCTGTAAAAAAGATAGTGCCAGTCCTCCACCAGAAGAATCTCCAAATAAGAAAAACTCATCATTTTTATATTTTGAAGTAATTTTTTTGTATGTTTTTGACAAAATTTTATGTGCTTTTTGAATATCATTTTCAGGTGCCAAGGGATAGTCAATAAACGTGACTTTTAAATTATACTTTTTTGCCATTTTTTCAATTATAATTTTGTGCCCTTTGACAGCTTTCATTACATATGCTCCGCCGTGTAAAAATATAATGTGTTTATTTTTAGTATTATTTTTAAAAATTGTCAGTACTTGAAATCCGTCAATAAATTGTTCTTTTATATTCAGAGTTTTATCAAAAAATTTTTTATTTAAAAAATCAGTATTTCTTTTTGGATTTAAGAAATCTTTTTCTTTATATTTTTTCACATTTACTAATTTTGCAACAGGTACTGCAATATCTGATAATATACTCATTTAAAGTTTTTTTATATCCTTTCTTAGTTTATAACTTTGTTTATTATAACATTTTTGTAGATTTATTTGTACTAAAAATTATTATTTTTATTTTTTGAAAATTTTATACTTTGAAAAATAAAAGAAGTTTGGTAAAATATTAATATGTAGCTTTATGTTTAATAATGATAATTTTTGTGATAATTAAATTAAAAAAAGAGGGTGTTTTTAAATGCTAAGCAAAAATAAACGATTGGAAGCGATAACAAAAATAGTTGAGAAAAAGGGAACGGTGAGAGTTTCGGAGATAGTTACGAGCTTAAATGTTTCCGATATGACTGTGAGGCGTGATTTTACTGAGTTGGAGGAATTGGGAATATTAAAAAGAACACATGGGGGAGCTAAAAGTAAAAATACATTTCAGTATAAGGAGTTGTCGCATGAGGATAAATATGTCTTAAATATAGAAAAAAAGAGAGAAATAGCTTTAAAGGCTGTAAAATTGCTAGAAGAAGGAGATACAATTTTTTTAGGTCCAGGAACAACGGTTGAATTAATGGCAAAAGAAATCAGTCTTAAATCGCTTAGAGTTTTGACAAATTGTTTACCTATCTTTGAAATTTTGTCTGAAAAAAAAAGTGAGACTTTCAATGTGTTTCTTGTTGGAGGAGAGTTTAGAAAAATAACGAAGTCGTTTGTGGGAGAAATAGCAAATATGACGTTAAAAAATATGAATTTTAATAAAATGTTTTTTAGCTGCAATGCAATAAAAGAAAACGATATTATGACTTCTACATTTGAAGAAAGTTACACACAAGAAATAGTTTTGAATAATTCAGAAGAAAAATATTTACTTGCGGATGATTCAAAAATTGAAAAAATAGATTTTATCAACTTTTACACATTGGATAAATTGACGGGAATTGTAATAAATAATACTGAAAAAGAAATATTAAATAAAATTGAGAAATATGTAAATTTAGTTATTTAATAAAAATTAAAAAAATATAACTGTACCAAAAAACTTAAAAGTTTGGAGGTACTTTTTTTATATCAAATCTTAAATTCAAATCAATAAGTTAAAAACATTATTTTATTATCTAAAATAGCAATTAAAACTTTGTTTACTTCAAAACAATCCACTTAAATTATATAGAAAATATTATATAAAAAAATTTGTTTACTAAACAAATAAACAATTTTATGTTTGAAATACGAACAAAAACTATTGTTTTTTGTTTTTTTTGAGGTATACTCTTAACAGAAAAAGTAAAAAGAATATTAAAATAAAGGAGATGACCGTGATGAAAGTAATATTAGGTGCTGATACGGACGGCAAAAATTTAAAAGATTATATCAAAAATTATCTTTTGGAAAATGGGTATGATGTAATTGATAAATCTGAAGATAAAGATTTTGTAGATACAACTTGTGCAGTAGTGAAAGAAGTTTTATCAGATGATGATAATTTAGGAATTGTGTTTGATGCATATGGTGCAGGAAGTTTTATGGTTGCTACAAAAATAAAAGGAATGATAGCAGCAGAAGTTTCTGATGAAAGATCAGCATATATGACTAGAAGACATAACAACTCTAGAATTATTACAATAGGTTCTGAAATTGTGGGAAAAGGACTTGCTAAAAATATCGTAAAAGATTTTTTAAGCGCTCCTTATGACGGTGGAAGACATCAAATTAGAGTGGATATGTTAAATAAGATGTGTTAGTTTATTTAGTTTAAAAATAATAAAAAAATGATGAAGGATGGGAAAAAATATGAAAATTGCAATTGGATGTGATCACATAGTAACCGATGTGAAAATGGCATTATCGGATTTTTTGAAATCAAAAGGTTATGAAGTTTTAGATTGTGGAACTTATGATTTTACAAGAACACATTATCCAATTTATGGTAGAAGAGTTGGAGAAGCTGTAGTAAGTGGAAAAGCTGACTTAGGTGTTTGTATTTGTGGAACAGGAGTTGGAATTAATAATAGTGTAAATAAAGTTCCAGGAATCCGTTCAGCTCTAGTAAGAGATATGACTTCAGCACTTTATGCAAAAGAACATTTGAATGCAAATGTAATTGGATTTGGTGGTGCAATAACTGGAAAATTATTACTATTTGATATCGTGGAAGCCTTTATAAAAGCAAAATACAAAAAAACTGAAGAAAGTGAAAAATTAATTGAAAAAATTAAAGCGGTGGAAACTGTGAACCCTGAACAAAAAAATGAAGATTTCTTTGATGAATTTTTGGAAAAATGGGACAGAGGGGAATATAAAGACTAAAAAAATTTAAAGTTTATTTTCAAAATTTTTTGATTATATAATGAAGTTTAAAATCGGACTTAAAAAAAACCTGTTAATTTATAATATTTTCTCTTCTTAAGTTCGATTTTAAGAAAGGAGCTAGTTAAATGATTTTGACGGTAACGATGAATCCGTCTGTGGATATTTCATATCCCTTGGAGAAATTTAATTTAGATACTGTAAATAGAGTAGTTAAAGTTAGCAAAACACCTGGTGGAAAAGGGTTAAATGTTACAAGAGTGCTAAAACAGTTAAATGATGAAGTTGTTGCAACAGGATTTATAGGTGGTGCTTTAGGAACTGATATTCAAAAAAAGTTATTAGAAAAAGGGATTAAAAATAATTTTTTTGAAATTTCAGGGGAAACTAGAAATTGTATTGCAATTTTGCATGAGGGAAATCAAACTGAAATTTTAGAAAAAGGACCGACTATAACAAAATCTGAAAGTGATAATTTTTTGAAACACTTTGAAGAATTAGTAAAAAATAAAGAAATTAAAATTATTTCTATTTCAGGAAGCTTGCCAGATGGATTGGAAATCAACTATTATTCAAAAATGATTGAAATTTGTGAAAAGTATAAAAAATCAGTTGTATTGGACTGTTCTGGAAAAGCATTGTTAGAAGTTTTAAAAAATGAATATAAACCAAAAGTAATAAAACCTAATACAGAAGAGTTATCACAATTAATTGGAAAAGACGTATCTAAAAATCCAGATGAATTAAAAAAAGTTTTAAAAGACAAATTATTTGAAAAAATTGAGTGGATAATCGTTTCACTCGGAGCAGATGGAGCTTTTGCAAAGCACAATGATAAATTTTATAAAGTAAATGTGCCTGACATAGAAGTTGTAAATCCTGTAGGTTCAGGGGATTCAACTGTAGCAGGAATAACATCAGCAATTCATGAAAATGCGAGTGACGAAGATTTATTGAGAAAAGCAAATGTCCTTGGAATGTTAAATGCAATGGAAAAATTGACAGGATTTGTAAATTTGGAAAATTATGACAAATTATTTAATGAAGTAGAAATTTTAGAAATATAATTTCAAAAATAAAAAGCAATTAACAAAAATATTTATAGAGCAAGGAAGAAAAATCTCTTTGTGAAAAAGTATAAAAAAACGGAGGAAAAAATAATGAAATTATCAGCACAAAAAAGAAAATATTTAGAAAATTTAAGTGATAAAAATGGATTTATATCGGCACTAGCGATTGACCAAAGAGGTGCCTTGAAAAAAATGTTAAATAAACATCAAGAATCTGAAGCAACAGCTGAACAGATAAAAGAATTTAAAGTATTAGTTTCAAAACATTTAACAAAATATTCTTCTTCAATTTTATTAGATCCTGAATATGGATTGGATGCAGCAAAAGCTAGAGATAAAAATGCGGGATTATTATTAGCTTATGAAAAAACAGGTTATGATGCAAATGCAGTTGGAAGATTGCCAGATTGTCTTGTTGACTGGTCTGCAAAAAGATTAAAAGAAGAAGGAGCAGACGCTGTAAAATTCTTGTTATACTATGATGTAGATGAAAGCGAAGAAATAAATATTCAGAAAAAAGCATATATGGAAAGAGTAGGAGCTGAATGTGTTGCAGAAGACATACCTTTCTTTTTGGAAATTTTAAGTTACGACTGTAAAATTGACGACAACAGCACAGCAGAATTTGCAAAACTAAAACCAAGAAAAGTTATTGAAGCAATGAAGGAATTTTCTAGTCCAAGATATAATGTTGACGTTTTAAAAGTCGAAGTTCCTGTAAATATGAAATATGTTGAAGGATTTGCTGATGGAGAAGTTGTTTATACTAAAGAAGAAGCAGCAAACTATTTCAAACAACAAGACAAAGCAACAAACTTGCCATATATTTATTTAAGCGCTGGAGTTAGTGCAAAATTATTCCAAGATACATTGAAATTTGCTTGTGATTCAGGAGCTAAATTTAATGGAGTATTATGTGGAAGAGCAACTTGGGCAAACGGAGTGGAAGTGTTTGCAAAAGACGGTGAAGAAGCTACAGTAAACTGGTTAAATACAGTTGGAAGAAAAAATATTGAAGAATTAAATGAAGTAGTTGCAAAAACTGCTACATCTTGGAAAGAAAAAGAAAAATAAAAACTAAAAATAATAAATATAGAAAGAAGGGATTCTCTATGAATAAAGACGATGTAACAATGATAGGATTTGAAATTGTTGCTTTTGCAGGAGATGCACGTTCAAAATTGTTGGAAGCATTAAAAAAAGCAAGAAATAACGAATTTGAAATGGCAAGAACTTTGGTAAAACAGGCTGAAGAATGTCTTGTTGAAGCACATAATTCACAAACAAAAATGATACAGCAGGAAGCAGGTGGAGAAAATATTGAAATAGGATTTATTGCCGTTCATGCACAGGACCATCTTATGACAACAATTTTGTTAAAGGATATAATAGAAGATTTTATAGAACTTTACCAAAGAAAGGGGTAAAATATTATGACTGGAGTAATAAAACAAATTGAAAAAATGAAACCTTTTTTTGAAAAAGTATCAAGAAATATATACTTAAGAGCTGTAAGGGATGGATTTATTGCAGCGATGCCAGTAGTTTTATTTTCAAGTTTATTTGTATTAGTTGCATTTGTTCCTAATATTTTTGGATTTAAATGGCCTAAAGAAATAGAAGATGCAATTATAAAACCATATAATTATTCGATGGGAATTTTAGGACTTTTAGTTGCAGGAACAACTGCAAAAGCGTTGACTGACTCATTTAATAGAAATTTAGAAAGCACAAATCAAATAAATAATGTCTCAACAATGCTTGCATCAATAGTTGGATTTTTAGTTCTAGCAGCTGATCCGTTAAAAGATGGATTTGCTAAGGGATATTTAGGGTCAACAGGATTAATCACAGGATTCTTTGCAGCATTTATAACAGTTGGAATTTATAATTTTTGTATAAAAAGAAATATTACAATAAAAATGCCAAGCGAAGTTCCACCTAACTTATCACAAACATTCAAAGATGTAATACCATTTAGTGCTGTAATTATATTTCTATATATTATCGACATTATCGTTAGAAGAGTATCAGGACATGGATTTGCACAAAATGTAATAGAAATCTTTAAACCATTATTCTCAGCAGCAAATGGATATGTTGGGATAACAATTATTTATGGAGTTATCGCAATGTTCTGGTTTGTCGGAATACATGGACCATCAATTGTAGAACCAGCAATTTCAGCAGTTGCATTTATAAATTTAGATGCTAATTTAAAATTATTTCAGGCTGGACAGCATGCAAATCACATAATAACACCAGGGACACAGATGTTTGTTGCAACAATGGGAGGAACTGGAGCAACACTTGTAGTGCCATTTATGTTTATGTGGCTTGCAAAATCAAAGCAAAATAAAGCAATAGGTCGAGCTTCTTGTATTCCTACTGCGTTTGGAGTAAATGAACCAATTTTATTTGGAGCACCAATAGTTTTAAATCCAGTATTCTTTATTCCATTTATTCTAGCACCAATTGTAAATGTATGGCTATTTAAAATATTCGTTGATATTCTTAATATGAACAGTTTTTCATACTTCTTGCCGTGGACTACACCAGGACCAATCGGAATAGTTCTAGGTACAGGATTTAGTTTTTTAGCTATAATTTTAGCGTTACTATTAATTGTAGTCGATACAGCTATTTATTATCCTTTCCTTAAAGTCTATGATGAAGAAATATTAGCTAAAGAAAAATTAGCTGCTACTGAAGAAAATGAAAATAGTAAAAAAGAGTTTATGACAAATGATAAAGTAGAAACTAGAGAAGAAATTAAAGTTGCTTTAAAAACACCAGAAAAAGAAACTAAAACTGAAGAATCAGCAGGTGGACCAAAAATAAAAGAACAAAAAAATGTACTTGTATTATGTGCTGGCGGTGGAACAAGCGGACTTCTTGCTAATGCCTTGAAAAAAGCGGCAAAAGAGTACAATGAGCCAATTGATGCAGCTGCTGGAGCTTACGGAGCACATTATGATATGATGAAAGATTATGATTTAATAGTTTTAGCACCTCAAGTTGCTTCAAATTATGAAGATATAAAAAAAGATACTGATAAATTAGGAATAAAATTAGTAAAAACACAAGGTGCAGAATATATTAAATTAACAAGAGATCCAAAAGGAAGTTTAGAGTTTGTAAAAAAACAATTTGAAAATTAAATATTATTAATGACAAGGGGAGAAAAATTCCTCTTGTTAAAAATTAAAATAGGAGAAAAAAATGAAAAAATTACCAGAAGATTTTATTTTTGGAGGAGCAACAGCGGCATATCAGGCTGAAGGCGCAATCAAAATTGATGGGAAGGGACCAGTTGCATGGGATAAATTTTTAGAAGAAAACTATTGGTATACGGCAGAACCTGCGAGTGATTTTTATCATCAATATCCAGTAGATTTGAAACTTTGCGAAGAATTCGGTATAAATGGAATAAGAATTTCAATAGCATGGTCAAGAATTTTTCCAAATGGCTATGGAGAAGTAAATCCAAAAGGAGTAGAATTTTATCATAAATTATTTGCAGAATGTAAAAAAAGAAAAGTAGAACCTTTTGTAACTCTTCACCATTTTGATACACCAGAAGTTTTGCACTCCAACGGAGATTTTTTAAATCGTGAAAATATAGAGCACTTTGTAAATTATGCGAAATTCTGTTTTGAAGAATTTAGTGAAGTAAACTATTGGACAACATTTAATGAAATAGGACCAATTGGAGATGGTCAATATCTTGTTGGAAAATTTCCTCCAGGAATAAAATATGATTTTGAAAAATTGTTTCAGTCACATCATAATATGGTTTTAGCACACGCAAAAGCAGTTAATTTATTTAAGAAAAATGGCTATCACGGAGAAATAGGAATGGTTTGTGCATTGCCAACAAAATATCCCTATGATCCAAATAATCCAAAAGATGTTAGAGCCGCTGAACTGGACGATATTATCCATAATAAATTTATTTTAGATGCAACTTTTAAAGGTGAATATTCAAAGAATACAATGGAAGGTGTAAATCATATTTTGCAAGTTAATGGCGGAAAATTAGATTTAAGAGAAGAAGACTTTGAAGAATTGAAAGCTGCAAAAGATTTGAATGATTTTCTTGGAATAAATTATTATATGAGCGACTGGATGGCTGAATATGATGGTGAAACTGAAATTATTCACAACGCAACAGGAAATAAAGGAAGTTCCAAATATCAGATAAAAGGCGTGGGACAAAGAAAAGCCAATGAAAGCATCCCAAGAACTGACTGGGACTGGATAATTTATCCAAAAGGACTTTATGATCAAATTTCAAGAGTTAAAAGAGATTATCCAAACTATAAAAAAATCTATATTACTGAAAATGGTTTAGGATATAAAGATGTTTTTGAAGACAATACAGTTTATGATGATGCCAGAATTGACTACATAAGACAACATCTGGAAGTAATTTCAGACGCTATAAGAGATGGAGCGAATGTAAAAGGATATTTCTTATGGTCGTTAATGGATGTATTTTCTTGGTCTAATGGCTATGAAAAAAGATATGGATTATTCTATGTTGACTTTGAAACACAAAAACGTTATCCGAAGAAAAGTGCTTATTGGTATAAAAAGGTAGCGGAAACAAAAGAAGTTGAATAAAAAAACTGGGGATAGTTTGGGTTATCCCCATTTGTAGTAAAAATTTTTGATTAAATAAATGATTTTTTGCTTTTTTTATTATACAATATATTCATTATAAGTTTATTTCTATTATAATTTTTAAAAAGTTCTTACTTTTGATGTATTTTTATTCAAAAAATCTTGATAAAATAAAAAAATAAAATATTATAAAAATTTATAAATTAATAGAAAGGAGGATAAAATGGCTACAATCAGAGAAGTTGCAAAAAAAGCAGGAGTTTCAATAACAACAGTTTCCAGAATATTAAACAATGACGACAGTTTTAATGTGAGTAAAATTACAAAAGAAAAAGTTTTAAAAGTTATAAAACAATTAAATTATGAAAGAAAGAAAAATAAAAATAGAATATCACAGTCAAATATTTCAGTAATAAAGTGTTTTGATGAAAAAATTGAAAACGAAGATCCTTATTTTGTCTCTTTGAAAATAAATTTGGAAAATATGCTAAAGAAAAAAGTTTCAAAAGTGAAATTTTTTGATCTGGAAGAAATTGAAAAATTGATAAATACAATGAAATATCAAATTTTTCTTTGACAGATGCCGTTATTTTCATTGGAGAAACGAGTAAGGAAAAATTGAAATTTTTTAAAAGTTTAAATGAAAATATTATTTGCGTAGATGTATATGACACAGATAATATCACAGATTATATCAAGTTTGATATGAGAAATTCTGTTGAAATAGTTTTAAATTATATTTTTAAATTAAATCATAAAAAAATTGGACTATTGGTAGGAAGAAATAAAGTTGTAAAAAATTTAGTGGATTTTCGTGAGAAATATTTTAAGGAAATAATGGTAAAAAATGGATTGTATAGAGAGGAATATCTGCAAATTGGGGATTTTTCGATGGAAAGTGGCTATATTATGATGAAAGAAATTTTAAAATTGGAAGATAGACCAACGGCAGTTTTTTGTGGAAATGATTCAATTGCAATGGGAGCATATAAGGCAATTAGAGAAAATAAGTTAAAAATCCCCGAAGACATATCAATAATAGGATTTAACGATTTGAAATTATCACAATATTCTATTCCGCCTTTGACAACAATAAAAATTGACACAAAATTAATCGCTCAAGAAACGGTAAATTCTTTAATTGAGTTATTGGAAGGTAAAAGGGACTATCATAAAAAGGTTTTTTTACCGATTGAATTAATTGAGCGGGAAAGCTGCCAAAGAATATAAATTTAGATTTTTTCCAAAAAATAAAAAAATTATACAGACATAAGAAAATTTAGATTTTTAAAAGCAAATGAAAAATTTGTTATTTAAAATATTTCTAGTCTGTATTTTTATTGTAAAAGTGTAAATTTTTTTGTAAGGCTAAAAAAATTGCTATATTACTTAATTTGTGCATATATTTACACAAGATTATGGATATTTTATTTTTAAAATAATTTTATTTTAATCTATAGTTCATTTGTAAATGATTACCGTTGAAACCGCATATTCTCTGCTATGTGAAATACTTATCTGAATTTTGAGATTTTTTGCAAGTTCCTTTATTTTTCCGTAAAGTATAACATAGGGTTTTCCCAATTCGTCATTTAAAATTTCAATATCTTTTAGGGAAAAACCGTACACCCCTGTTCCAAATGCTTTAGAAACTGCTTCTTTTGCTGCAAAACGTCCCGCATAACTTACATATGGATTTCTTTTTTTTTCAATATATTCAATTTCCTTTTTCGTATAAACTTTACTTTTGAATAAAGCTGTGTTATTTATTGCATTTTTTATTCTTGATATTTCAATAATATCGGTTCCAATTCCATAAATTTCCATATTTTTACCTCAATTTTATTATTTTTTATATTTTAATATTTCTTCAAAAAGTCCGTCTTCCGTGTATCTTTTTGCTTCAATTTGAACATTACATCCATAGTTTTGAATGGTTTTAGTTGTGACGGGACCGATTGAAGCGATAATTTTTTTATTTAACAAATTTTTATTTTTTAAATTTTGCCAAAAATTTTTAAATGTTGAAGAACTTAAAAACATCAAAATATCACTTTTTTTGACATAGTTTTCCACAATTTCTTCTTCATGTTTCACGCCGTTTGTATTGTAAACTACGACTTTTTCAAATTTTCTTTCGTATAAATTGCTGTATTTTTTAGTATTTACTGGTGAAATATTTGAAACTACAAATAAAATTTTGTCATTTTTAGATGTAAATTTTGTACTTTCATAGGCCAATTTTTCGACTGTGTACTCTTTTGGATAAAAATCTGGAATAATTTTATATTTTTCTATTTCTTCGGCAGTTTTTTCACCGACAACACCAATTTTTACATTCGCCAAAATTCTCATATCTTTTATTTTTTTCATAAATCCAATTACAGAATTTGCGCTGTTAAATAAAATGGCGTTAAAATTTTTTAAATCTGGCAAGTCAAAATCTAAATATTGAATGTCAATAAATGGCAGTAAAAGTGCATTTCCGCCAAATTCATTTATTTTTTGCAAAATATTTTTTTGTTTATTTTTGTTTCTTGTAATTAAAATATTTTTTCCAAACAATTTTTTATTTTCAAACCATTTCATTTTTTCTCGCAATCTTACAACTTCCCCAATCACAATAATTACAGGAGATTTAACATTATTTTTTCGCACAATTTCACAAATATTTTTTAAATTTCCAACAAATGTCTTTTGTTTGGAAGTCGTCCCATCTTTTATAACTGCAACGAGTGTATTTTCATCTTTTCCATATTTTATAAGGTTTTGTGTTATTTTTTCCAAGTTTGAAAGGCCCATCAAAAAAATTAGCGTTCCTTTTAATTTTGCAATTTGTGAAAAATCATGCTCTTTCCCATTTTCTCTTGTGTGTCCTGTAAAAATGTGAAAAGAAGTATTAATTCCTCGATAAGTAACTGGAATTCCAGCGTATTCTGGCACAGCGATTGCAGAAGTAATTCCTGGAATCACTTCAAAATTTATTTTAATATCATTTTTTTTATTATTTCCCAAAATCGCTTCAATTTCTTCTCCACCACGACCGAAAACAAAAGGATCGCCACCTTTCAGACGAAGCACAATTTTAGGTATACTTTCAGAATTTTGAGTCGCTTTTTCGACAATCTTTTCGTTTATTTTTTTTTGCAACTCGCCACCTTCAAAATTTTCTTTTCCCATATAAATGACTTCGGCATCATTTTTTTTATATTTTAAAATATTTGGATTGACAAGTCTGTCATAAATTATGCAGTCGGCTTTTTCAATAATTTTCTTTAGTTTTAGCGTAATTAATTCTTCGTCACCGCAACCAGCTCCAGCTATAAAAACTTTATTATTTTCCATTTTTATCCCTTTTTATCCTTTCAATTATCCTTTCAAAATTTTTTCATATTTGCTTTTTTATTTTTTGTGCCAGTTCTTGTGCCAATTTTTTTGCATCTTCTTTTTTTCCAGAAATGTTGCAGGAAATTCTTTGATTTCCGTTGTAATACATTCCTTTTACCGTAATTTTATCATCTAAAATTTTTGCACAGCAGCCAATTGGAGTGTGGCACCCGCCATCAAATATTTTTGAAAATTCTCTTTCCGCAACACAAATTAATTTTGTATCGCAGTCATTTATTTCAAGCAGGAAATTTTTTATAATTTCATCGTCATTTCGACATTCCACACACAAAATAGCTTGTCCAGGAGACGGCATAATTTCATCATCACTAAAATATTGAGTAATTTTATTTTCTAATCCAACTCTTTTTAAACCTGCCGCAGCAAGAACAATCGCATCGTAGTCTTCCGTTTCAAGTTTTTTTAGTCTTGTATGAATATTTCCTCTTATTCCTTTTACAGATAAGTCACGTCGCAAATTCAAAATTTCTTTTTTTCGTCTTGCACTTCCAGTACCAATTACAGCGCCTTTTGGCAAATTTTTTAAACTTTTTCCAGTTTTTGAAATTAAGACATCCCTTGAGTCTTCTCTTGCAGGAAAAGAGATATTTATAAGACCTTCTGGAGTTTTTTGCGGCATATCCTTTAATGAATGAACTGCTAGGTCAATTTTTTTTTCTAGCATTTCTTTTTCAATTTCTTTTACAAACAAATCTTTTTGTGTATTAGATTTTATTTTTTCAAAATCCTGCATATTTTTGTCGCCTTTTGTCACAATAACTTTTATTTCAATTTCCAATTCTTTCACATTTTCTTTAAAAATAGATTCAATTTTTTTTCTATCATTTTTTAAGAAAAAATCAAATTTTTTTTGCAGCAATTCTTTAATTTTTTCAGCTTGAGCTAATGCCAAAATACTGCCTCGTGTCCCAATAACAATCTTTTTCACATTTTCTCCTTAAATTTTTGAATATTTTTTCTGTTTTTCCAATTTAATTTTTAATTTTTCAAGTTGTTCTTTGATTATATAAAAAAAGTTTTCCACAATTTGTTCCCGTTTTTCCACATTTTGATTATAAAGTTCCCAAATATCGTCCAAATTATACAAAAAAATATTTTTAAAAGCTGTAATTTTACTGTCAATATCTCTAGGAACCGCTAAATCCAAGAAGAAGCGCTCTTTTTCATCACGTAAAATATCTTTTATTCCACTATATTCCACAATTAAATGTGGTGCAGAAGTTGCGCTAATTATCACATCACTTTTTTTTATAAATTCATATTTTTGGCTAAATTTAGCGGTTCTTATATTGTCATAAACTTTTTTTAATTCCGTTGATTTTCTCTCGCTTCTATTTGTCACAATCAAATTTTTATGTCCCATTTTATGAAATAAAGTGAGAATTGACTGAGTTAAATCGCCAACTCCGATTATAAAAATAGTTTTGTCTTCAATATTTTTTACTTTTTCTTTTATAAATTTCACTGAAATTGAATCAAGCGACATATTTTTTTCATTAATTTTACTTTCCGTGCGAAATTTTTTCCCAGTTTCTATTGCACTGTTAAATATTATATTTAAAAGTTTAGAAGTTTTTTTATTTTCTAAACATTTAAAATATGCCTTTTTTATTTGTGCCAAAACTTGATCCTCGCCTTTTATAACCGAATCCAAGCCACAAATCACGTCAAATAGATGAAATATCGCCACATCATTTTTTAAAAAGTTGATATTTTGAAAATCAAATTGATAAATCAAATTATTTATCTCAAAATCTTTTTTAGTTTCCAGATAAATTTCAATTCTAAGGCAAGTTTCCACAATAACATATCCCAAAATATCCCCTTTTTCAAAAAAGTTTTCAATCTTAGTTTTATATTTACTTTTTACAAAATTTTCTCTTTCTTCAATCGACATTTTTTTATAACTGAAGCTAATTACAAAAAAATTTTGGCAAAAAATATTATTTTGCATCTATTATTTCCTTTTTCCTCTCTAAATTTTATAAATTTAATATAAATAAAGTATAACATTTTACTATACAAAATAGCAATAAAAATATATTTTTTCATTTAGTAAAGAAGAAAAATTTTATTCAACTCTGTGGAAAATTCACGAAAAATATGGTAAAATAAATTGTAAAAGATACACTTTTGGTAGGTAGTTAAATAAAAAAATATGGAGGCGAAGTGAATTATGGATAAAAATTCAAAAAATTCTTTTAGAAAAAAAATTAATTATGCAAAATATGTAGCAGTAGCGATACTTGCCTTTTCAATTGTGAGTTGCGGAGGTGGAGGTGGAGGAGGTGGAAGCACAATAGGTTCTTCAACACCTGTTGCGCCTTCAAATCCAGTAGAAAAACCTACAATTCCACCATCAAGTGGTCCTGCACAAACAACAGCACCTTCAGTATCGTCTGGAACAATCGCTTGGAATGATTCTTCAGTAAGTTATGACAAGGATAATCAGCACAGCCACTCAGATACGACTTATAAGGGAAATAGTGTAAAAGTTGGGGTTATTGATGTAGGATTTGAAAATTCTTCTTTAGCTTCTGATTTAACTGCAAAATTTGGAAGCAGACTTCACAAATTGACGGTTTCAGGGTTCACAGCTGAACCTAGTCAAAGTGATGACCACGGTGTTGTAGTTGCTGCATTTTTAGGAGGCGCAACTGAAGGAACGGCAAAAAATGTTGAAATTTACGCAATTGATGCCGCAAAACGAAATAATGAAGGAAAATCATACCCAGAAGTCAGCGTTGGCATGTATCAAGCATTGGAAGGAGCCGGAGTAAAAATTTATAATCAGTCTTTTGGAGTGGATAGCGATGTTACTAAATTCAGCTCATCTTCAACTGCGTCTAATTATTATGGAAATCAGATAGGAAGTGACATCTTAACATTTTATAAAAACGCTGTAAATAATGGTGCACTATTTGTCTGGGCAGCAGGAAATAACTCAGCGGATATAAATCCTTCACTTGAATCAAGTTTGCCTTATTTTGATAATACATTACAAAAAGGTTGGATAAATGTAGTTTCTCTAACTTCTAAAAAAGATTCGGATTTGGGAAATACTTCTTGGGATAATCTTACTGCATTGACACCAGCGGGAGTTGCCAAAAACTGGACAGTTACAGTTGTGGGAGATCAAGTTTTTGAAATAAAAGGTAAAAGATATGTCGGTTCAGGATCTTCTTATGCAGCGCCAGTTGTTTCAGGTACAGCGGCATTACTTAAAGAAAAATATCCTTGGATGGACGGAAGCCTTATAAGACAGACTATTTTGTCGACAGCGACGGATATAGGGGATCCAGGAGTGGATTCGACTTACGGTTGGGGACTTATAAATATTGACAAAGCTCTAAATGGACCTGCCAAATTTAGTAAGGAACTTGCGTTAGATGAAAATGTTACAGTTGATATACCGAGTGGAACTTACACATTTTCAAATGATATTTCGGGAGATGCCGGTTTGATTAAAAATGGAGCTGGAATATTGGTTTTATCGGGAAATAGCACATTCACAGGAAATACAACAGTAAATGCAGGAAAAGTTCAAATAAATGGAGTTTACACTTCTTCACTTAACGTAAGACCGCAAGCGACACTTGCCACTAGAAACGCAGTTATACAAAATGATGTGACAAATGCTGGAACAATAGAAAATACTGGCCGAACAACATTTGCTGGAAAATATATTTCACTTGAAAATTCAAGAATTAAAACAGATACAAATTCCACATTGCATGTAGCTGGAGATGTCAAATTAAATGATGTGGCGATAGAAGTTGCAGCAAAAGACCAAAATGGACAGGATAAATATGTTACAGCTAAAGGTATTACAAATGATGTAATAACTTCAGACGGAACAGTTGAAGGAACTGTAAAGGGTGAAAATGAAAGAGATTTGGTAAATGTGGATGTTCAAAGAAACGGAAATAAAGTTGTAGCAAACCTTAGCCGTAAAAATGTGGAAACATATGTAAAAGATTCTGAAAATTCTGATGAAATGCAGCAAAATACAGCGGAAAATATAGAAACAGCATTTCAAAAATTAGATGAAGAAGTTGAAAATGGAAACACGCAAAGTGTAGAAAACTTTGAGAAAAAAGCGGCGATATTACAGGGACTTTCTACAAAAAATACATCAAGTGCAGCAATATTAGACAGTTTGTCTGGACAAATTTACGCTTCAGCACAAGCGCTAACTTTCCAGCAATCACAGACAGTGAATAAAGACTTGTCTAATCGTCTTGTAATGCTTGGAACACTTGACAATGTCGGAGATAAATTCGGACTTTGGATAACAGGACTTGGAGCAAACGGAAAATTGAAACAGGATGGTTACGCTGAAGGAAAAACTAAAGTTTACGGTGGTCAAGTTGGAGTTGACAAACAATTTGGCGACAATTTGATTTTAGGAACTGCATTATCTTATTCCAAAGCAAATGTCAAATTTAACAGATACGGTGGAAAATCTGATGCAAATAACTTTGGTGTTTCATTGTATGGAAGATTAGGAAATAAAGAAAATCCTTTATATTTACAAGGACGTGCAGGAATCGGATTTGTGGATAGTGATGTCGAAAGAGATATTATTTTGAGTCCGACTGATGCTTCAAGAGCTAAAATTAATCATAATGACAAAGTAATTTCAGGATACTTAGAAACAGGATATGACTTTAAAAATAAAAAAGGTGACTTTGTTGTGACACCATTTGTTGGAGTTTCTCATGATACAGTAAGACGAGGTTCTTTTTCAGAAGATAACAGCCAATTTGGTCTAAAAGCTGATAAAAAAACATATGCTCAAACTTCGGGATTAGTTGGACTAAGAGTTGGAAAATCAGTTGACTGGAAAGGTGGAAGCAAATCGACATTCCAAGGTTATGTAACTCACCAAACTGCCTTTAATAACGAAGACTTAAGTTTTGATGCAAGTTATACAGGACTGTCTAATGCCAAATTTAAAGTAAAAGGAATTGGTTTACCTAAAAATAGAACTTGGGTAGGAGTCGGAGCATTGACAGAAGTGAATAAAAACTTTGGCTGGTATGCAAATTACGACGGTTCAGTTGACAGCGGTAAAAAAGGAAAAGGACATAACAATGTATTTACAACAGGAGTGAGAGTAAACTTCTAAAAAAATAGATTTATTGACTTTTTAGATAACAGATGTTACAATACTATAAAATAAAATTAACGGAGGATTTTTATGAAACAAAATACTTTAATTAGTAACATTGTAAATTTTGAAACAAAAGAAAAAGAAACTTTAAAAAATATTCTTTTAGTGTTAGGTGGAGTTGCATTTTTATCATTAATGTCGCAAGTTATAATTCCGCTTCCTTTCACTCCAGTGCCAATCTCGCTTGGAACATTCGGAGTTACATTGATGGCGTTATTATACGGGAGAAAATTGGGAACAGCAACTATACTTTCATATGTTGCAGCAGGTAGCTTGGGAGCTCCTATTTTTGCTGGATTTAAATCAGGATCGTTATTTTCACCAACAGGAGGATATATTTTAGGATATATTGTAGCTACAATAATTTTAGGATATTTATCTGACAAAGGTGTTACAAAATCTTATGTAAAAACATTTTTCTCATTGCTACTTTCAAGTGCTATTATTTTAACACTTGGATCAATAGTATTGTCAATATTTGTGCCAGGGAAAAATGTGTTTATGGTTGGAGTATTGCCTTTCCTTCCTGGAGATGCGATAAAATCAACAACAATTACACTTTTACTTCCAACATTGTGGAAAGTTATTGGAAAAGATAAAAATTAAATATAAAAATAAAAAATCTCCTTTGAGAAAAATTCTTAGGAGATTTTTTTGTAAATTACAATAATTTTTTATAAAGTTCTTTTATTTCTTCCAAGTTTGTATCTCGTGGATTTCCGCCAGTGCAGACATCATTCAAAGCTGATTCAGCGATAAAATCCAAATCTTTTATATCCATTATTCCCTTTAAATTTTCAGGAATATCTACATCATGTGCCAATTGTTTTACAGCGCCTACTGCTGCTTTTCTGTATTCTTCAGGAGCCATTTTTCGAGTGTGCTTTATTCCAAAAGCCTTTGCTATTTCTCTAAATTTTTCTCCTGTATATTCAGCATTGTATTCCATTACGGTTGGTAAAATTATTGCGTTTGCAACACCGTGCGGAGTTCCGTAGAATGCTCCTAGCGGATGAGCCATTGAGTGTACGATTCCAAGTCCTACATTTGAGAATCCCATTCCTGCTAAATATGAGGCAAGAGCCATCTTTTCTTTGGCTTCTTTGTCATTTTCCACAGCTTTTCTTAAATATTTTGCTATTAATTCAATTGCTTTTAAATGGAACATATCGGTCATTTCCCAAGCCGCTTTTGTTGTAAATCCTTCGATTGCGTGAGTTAGTGCGTCCATTCCAGTTGCCGCTGTCAATTCTTTTGGCATTGTCATCATCATTCCTGGGTCAACTATTGCGACTATTGGCATATCGTGCGGGTCAACACAGACAAATTTTCTATTTTTTTGGGCATCTGTTATAACATAATTTATTGTAACTTCGGCAGCTGTTCCAGCTGTAGTTGCCACTGCGATAATTGGAACGCATTTATTTTTTGTATCTGCAACTCCTTCAAGACTTCGTACATCAGAAAATTCAGGATTATTTATAATAATTGCCACAGCTTTGGCACAGTCCATAGCAGAACCTCCACCAATTGCAATAATATAATCTGCACCACTTTCTTTAAATTTTTCAACTCCAGCTTTTACATTTTCAATTGTAGGATTTTGTTGAACATCAGAAAATATTAAATATTCCAAATTAGCTTTATCAAGTACATCAGTAATTTTTTTAGCAGCTCCAGCTTTGATTAATCCAGGATCTGTACAAATAAAAGCCTTTTTGAATTTATTTTTTTCTACTTCACTTGAAATAGATTCAATTGCACCAAATCCGTGATATGATACTTCATTTAAAATGATACGGTTTGCCATAACAAGTCACTTCCTTTTATTATAAAAAATATTTGTTATTATTTGTTTTTTATTTTTCTCTAATATAATTGTATCTCAAAAAATTTTATTGTCAAGATTAAAAAAATATAAAAAAAGAAACTTAAAAAACTTAAGCTTCTTTTAATATTCTTCTTTTTTTTCTTTCTTAAAAATTTTTGTGGCATTTTCCATATCAATGTGACATTCCTTGTCTGGATGTTTTTCCAAATAATTTTGATGATAATCTTCAGCTGGGATGAAGTGATTTAGTTTCTTGACTTCAACTTTTATATCTGTAGAATATTTTTCTTGCTCTTCTTCCATTTTCTTTGTGATAATTTTTAAGTCATGAGGGTCTTTGTAGTAAATTCCAGTTCTGTACTGGCGACCTTCGTCGTATCCTTGTCTATTTAAACTAGTTGGGTCAATTATTGAAAAATAATAAGTGAGCAATTCGTCTAAAGAAACTTTTTCTGAATTATATTTTATATAAACTGTTTCCACATGGTCAGTCATCTTTAAAATGTCATAGCTAGTTTCTAAAGTTTGACCATTTGCATAGCCAACGGTTGTCTTTAAAACACCGGGAGCTTTTTTAAAGAATTCCTGTACTCCCCAAAAACACCCTCCAGCCAAATATATTTCTTTTTCCATATCAAAATGCACCTCCTCTAATTTTTTTATTATTTTAATATCTATACATTATATAAATAGTTAAATAGAAAAAGATTATTATAATCTTTTAATTTTATGAGAAGAGAAAGTGCTTTGCGTATAGACAACACTAAACATCAATGCTGTTGCTATTTTATTCAATTTTATATGTAATTTTAATGTTAAGTATTAATTATATTTATGTTTAAAATTTTCAATTGCATTTTTCAATTGATTTAAAGCTTTTTCTAATATACTTCTAGGGCAAGCAGTATTTAGTCTCATAAAGCCTTCAAGTCCCTTTTGAAAACTTTGTCCAGAATTTAGTCCAATTTTTGCTTCTTTTATCATAAATTTTTCCAATTGTTTCTGATTAAATCCAAATTTTTCACATAATTTTCGGCAGTCAAGCCAAACTAAATAAGTCGCTTGTGGCACATTTGGCTTAATTTCTGGAATATATTTCTTGAAGAAATCATTTAAAAATAAAATATTGTTTTGTAAATATTCAATTAATTGTTTCAAATATTCTTCACCTTCATCGGAATAGGCAGCCATTGTGGCAACTAAGTTAAAAGGATTGTTTCTGTGAACTTCCAAGTCTTTCCAAAATCGGTAAAATTTTTCTTTTGTTTCCAAGTTGTTGAAAACAATTGTCGCACATTGTAGTCCCGCTACATTAAATGCTTTTCCAGTCGAAGTGCAAGTGATTGTGTTTTTTCGTATTTCTTCAGAGACACTCGCCATGGGAATGTGTTGATTGTCCCACAAAGTCAAATCTGAGTGAATTTCATCAGAAATGACAGTGACACCGTATTTTATACACAAATTTCCAATCGCTTTTAATTCGTCGTAAGTCCAAACTTTTCCAAGCGGATTGTGTGGATTACAAAAGATAAGAAATTTTGGCTTTTCTTTTAATTTATTTTCCAAATCAACTAAATCTAGTGAATATTTTCCATCTTTTTCGATAAAACGATTTTCTATTACAATTCTTTTATTATCTTCGTTAATATCGTAAAATTCTGAATAAACTGGTGTTTGAATCAAAATTTTGTCATTTGGTTTTGAAAAAATTTGGACAAGAGAGCCAAGCGTTGGAACAACACCGATACTAAAACTTACAAGTTCTTTTTTTGGCTCCCAGTTGTATCTTCTCTTTTGCCAGTTGATAAACGATTCAAAATATTCATCGGGACGGTAGACATAGCCGAAAATACCGTGCTCAGCTTTTTTTTGAATGGCATCAATTATAGGTTGTGCCGTTTTAAAGTCCATATCGGCAATCCAAAGCGGAATAATGTCGCTGTCTTTATCAACTCCAAATTTTTTATCAATTTCACAATATTTTACAGAGTGATTATTTTTTCTGTCGATAATTTCATCAAAGTTGTATTTCATAAAATTTCCTGCCTTTCTGTTAAATAATTTAAATTATTATTCTATTTATCTATTTATTTATTTAATTTCTCAGTTTTTTATTCTTCAATTGTCGTTCTCAAAATCTCAAAGTTTCCTTCAAGTTGTACTTTTAAATCGACTGGAATCAAAATATTTTCTCCTTTTTTTAGTTCCAAAAATTCATTTTCATTCCAGAAAACTTTTCCATTTCCATCTAAAACAGTATAAATTATCATGCTTTCAGAACAAAAGTCTTCATAAGAATTTAAAATTTTTATTTTATCAATTGAATAAAATTCATTTTTTATTATATTTTTTTTATTTTCTCCATTTTGAAAATTTGTATTTTTAATTTCCACTTTTTTTTCAAAATCAATAACATCAGCGGCATTATCCAAATGCAGCTCTCTTTTTTTCCCATCTTTGTCAATTCTGTCAAAGTCATAAATTCTGTAAGTGACATCAGAACTTTGCTGAATTTCTGCAAAAATCACACTTCCTTTTAAACTTGCATGAACAGTTCCAGGAGTTATGTCAATAAAATCTCCAGTTTTTACAGATCTTTCTTCAAATAAGTCGCTAAAATCATTATTTTTAACTTTTTCCAAAAATTTTTCCTTTGTGACACCAGGTTTTGTCCCCAAAATCAAAGTGGCATCGTCACTTGCGTAAACAATGTACCAAGACTCGCTTTTTCCAAATTCATTATGTTTTTTCATTGCAACTTCATCGCTTGGATGAACTTGGATGGAAAGTCTGTCGTTTACATCCAAAAATTTTATAAGAAGTGGAAATTTATCTGGATATTTTTCAAAAACTTTTTTTCCAACTAATTTATCTTTGTATTCAGAATAAATTTCTTTTAAAGTTTTACCTTTCAGTTTTCCATTTAGAGCAATTCCCATTCCATTCGGATGAGCGGAAATTTCCCAAGATTCCCCGATATTTTTATCTTTTGGAAGATGAATATTAAGTTTTTTTTCTAAATTTTTTCCTCCCCAAATTTTTTCAATAAAAACTTTTTTAAATTTTAACGGATATAGCATAAAAAACCTCCATGATTTTAATTATTTTTATATATTTGTGTTTTAATAATAACATTTATATGAAAAAAAAACAATTGAAAATTTTTTGTCGTGTCGCCATTGAAAAAAATTTGGTAAAATGTTATTATATTATTATAAAATTTAGTTAAGTTAAATAAAAAGAAAGAAGGAAAAAAGTAAAGAAAAGAAAGAAAGGAAAGGAAAAAATTATGAATATAGTATTATTTGGAGCACCAGGTGCTGGAAAAGGGACTCAAGCAAAACAACTGGTTAAAAAATATGGGATTCCACAAATTTCGACAGGAGATATTTTGAGAGCGGCAATCGCTAACAAAACTCCGCTTGGACTACAAGCTAAAGAGCTTATGGATCAAGGAAAATTAGTTTCAGATGAAATTGTAGACGGACTTGTGGAAAAAAGACTTGCTGAAAAAGACTGCGAAGAAGGATTTATTTTAGACGGATTTCCCAGAACTGTGGCACAGGCACAGGAATTAGACAAAATTTTGGATAGACTTGGGAAAAAAATTGATAAAGTTATAGAACTTCGAGTGAGTGACGAAGAAATTATCGAAAGAATAACTGGAAGAAGAGTGTCGAAAAAAACAGGAAAAATTTATCATATAAAATACAATCCGCCAGTTGATGAAAACCCTGAAGATTTATACCAAAGACCAGATGATAATGAAGAAACAGTTAGAAACAGACTAAAAGTTTACAAAGAACAGACAGCGCCAGTTTTGGATTTTTATAAAGCTCAAGACAAAGTTTACAGCGTTGGTGGACATAAAGAAAAAATGGAAGAAATTACGCAAGCTATTGTTGAAATTTTAGAAAAATAAATTAAAGAACTAAAAAACATAAAATTAAAATAATAAATAAAAAATAAAAGAGTTAAAGAGAGAAAAAAAAGAAAAAAAGAAAGAAGAATTGAAATGATTGTTTACAAAACATTAGAAGAAATCAAAAAAATAAAAAAAGCTAATGAAATAATTGCAAGACTTTTGGAAGATGTTTTGCCAAAATATGTAAAAGCTGGGGTCAGCACTTATGAATTGGATAAGATTGCAGAAGATTACATAAGAAGTCAGGGTGCGATTCCTGGAACAAAAGGATATGACATAGGAAGACCATATCCGCCATATCCAGCTGCAACTTGCATTTCTGTAAACGAAGTTGTTGTTCATGGAATCCCAAGTAAAGATAAGATCTTAAAAGAAGGGGATATTTTGACAGTTGATACAGTTACAGTTTTGGACGGATATTTTGGAGATGCGGCGACTACTTACGCTGTTGGAGAAGTTGACGCAACTTCTAAAAAGTTGATGGAAGTTACTGAAAAGGCTCGTGAAATTGGGATTGAAGCTGCAAGAGCTGGAAATAGAATTGGAGATATAGGAGCTGCAATTCAAGAATATGTCGAAAAATATGGATTTTCTTTGGTCAGAGATTTTGCTGGACATGGAGTTGGAAAAGAGATGCATGAAGATCCGATGATTCCAAATTATGGTCGAGCTGGAACTGGTGCAAAAATTGAAAATGGTATGGTAATTACAGTAGAACCTATGGTAAATGTGGGAACTCATAAAGTAAAAATCCTGCCTGATATGTGGACTGCTGTTACAAGAGATAAAAAAAGATCCGCTCAATATGAACATAGTCTCGCTATTATTGACGGAAAACCTGTTATTTTAAGTTTAAAAAATTAATTTAGCTAAAGTTTATAAACAGTAAAAAAATATATTATTTTTTAGAAAGGAAAAATTATAATTTTGAGTATATTAGCAAAATTTTTAATACTTTTAGTGGCACTGGAGCATTTTTATATCTTATTTCTCGAAATGTATGGAACCGAAAGTAAGACAACTCAAAAGATGTTTAATTTGGATTTGGAATTTTTGAGAGATGAAAGAGTTAAAAAAATGCTTGGAAACCAAGGATTATATAATGGATTTCTAGCTTCTGGACTAATTTGGAGCTTGATTGAAGCAACGGAATATCAAGTTCAAATCGCAGTATTTTTTATTGTTTGTATCATCTGCGCAGCATTTTACGGCTCAGTGACAGTATCTAAAAGAATATTTATATTACAGGGAGTTCCGGCAATTTTAGCATTAATAGCTTTATTATTACCACTACTAATTTCATAAAAAAAGAAAATTTAAAATAATAAATGCATAAAAATGTTAAAATATTTAACATAAATAATGCATTTTTTATTTTGTAAAATTTTAAAAAATGACAAAATGAAAAAAATATTGTATAATAAATTACTAAAATATGAAATTATTAAGTGTATAAAAATATTATATTTGTTGGTATAAAAAATCGAAAGAAAGGAGAAAAAAATGAATAAAAAGAGAAAAATAGAAGGTTTTATCTGGATTGTAGCTGGGATAATACTGATATTGCTATTGGTTATTAATTCACCAGATAAAAGTTCTAATGACAATTTGTTTTCACTAATTTTGATGTTTTTTGGTAAAATGACTTGGTTTTTAGGACTTTCTGCAATTGCTTATGGAGCTTTTGTGTTTTTTTTGGAAAAAGTGAATGTCACTCGTGGGAAAATAATTGCTTTTATCGGATGGTTTTTGAGTTTGTCACTAATTTTAATTAGAAATTCTGTTTTGCATGGAAACCCGCTTAGTAAAACGTTTATTGAAGCAGGAAGAGAGCTGCTTAGTTACGGATTTAATAAACAGAGCGGAGGAGTTTTTGGCGGAGTTGTAAGTATGCCATTTTATAAAGTAATCAGTTCCTCTGAAATGGGAATTTTACTTATTGTTTTTATGATTGTATCTATTTTTTTTGTTGTTAAGGATTTTATAGAATTTGGATATGAGTATATAAAAGAGTGGATTAGATATTCAAAAAGTGATGAGTATAAAGAGAAAAAAAGAAAATTGGCAGCAAAAAAATATGCTGAAAAATTAAAAAAGACTAATTATAAAGAATATCAGAAACAGATGTTAAAAGAGAAAATTATAAATTCGAGAAATGAAAAATTAAGCTTTGAGATTTCAAAAAAGCCGAAGGAAAATTTTTTGCAAAAGACACAAGTTTATTCTGACGAGGAATTAAAAGAAAAAGAAAAAGAATGGATGGAAATTTTAGAAAAAAAAGAAAGTCAAGATAAAGGAATTAAAGAAGATAAAAATTCAAAAAAATCAATTGTTGAGAACAATCTTAAAAGCGAAATAAACACATTTGAAAATAAAGATGACAAAAAAGAAGAAAATGACAACGATATTCAAAAAGAAAACTCAAAACAAAAAAAAGGTATGAAATTGGAAATTTTATCGCCATTTAAAAATGATAAGATAAAAAAAGATTTGGAAGAGGACTTGAGTTTTCAGCAATTTCCTAAACTTTCAGCTTTTGAAAACAAAGAAGTGATTGAAAAAGAAAAAAAATTAGAAGAAAAATTAAAAGAGGCAAATAATTTATTGGAAAAAAATCAAGGGTATAATGAAATTATAAAAAAATCAATTGAAAAAATTTTTAAATCAAAACCGATGGATTTTGAAACAAAAAGAAAAATTGAGAAAAGTATACGAGATAATGTAAGTCATCTGGAAAGTGTCTTAAAAGAATTTGGAATTGATGCAAAAGTTGTGAATTATGAATACGGGCCTACGATAACGAGATATGAGATCGTTATTCCAAAAGGGATTAAAGTGAGCAAAGTAACTAATTTAGCGGACGATATTGCTATGAATCTGGCTGCAGAAAGTATTAGAATAGAAGCGCCAATTCCAGGGAAAAATACAATTGGGATTGAAACTCCAAATAAGATAAAGGAAAATGTTCATTTTGCCAACATTATAAAAAATAATGAACTTGATAAAGGTGAATTAAAAGTAATTTTGGGAAAAAATATTGTAGGACGGGATAAATTTATAGATATTGTAAAAATGCCACATTTACTTATTGCGGGACAGACTGGTTCAGGAAAATCAGTTGCAGTAAATACAATAATTTCAACTTTGATTTCAAAAAAATCGGATAAAGAAGTTAAATTTATAATGATTGATCCCAAAATGGTGGAGCTTATGCCATATAACGACATTCCGCACTTGCTTGTTCCCGTTATAATAGATCCGCAAAAAGCAGCAATTGCATTAAAATGGGCAGTCAATGAAATGGAGAACAGATACAAAAAATTAATGGAAAATGGAGTTAGAAATATTGTAAGTTACAATTCCTTAAATTTTGTTGAAAAAATGCCATATATTGTCATAATTATTGACGAACTTGCAGATTTGATGATGGTTGTATCGAATAGCGTGGAAGAATCTATAGCAAGAATTGCACAAAAAGCAAGAGCTGTTGGAATACATTTGGTAGTTGCAACTCAAAGACCGTCAACAGATGTGATCACAGGAATGATAAAGGCAAATCTTCCAAGCAGAATTTCCTTTGCGCTTCGTTCTCAAATTGATTCAAGAACGATTCTTGATACATCGGGAGCTGAAAAATTACTAGGACAAGGAGATATGCTTTTACTTGCAAATGGTTCTTCTAAGTTAGAGAGAATACAAGGAGCTTATATTTCAGATGAAGAAGTTAAAAATTTAACAGATACATTGAAAAAAAGTAAAAAAGTTCAATATCGAAATGAAATTTTGGAAGAAACTTACGAAGAAGAAAATGACTTAGATCCATTTTTCGATAATGCGGTAAAAGTGATAAGGGAGGAGCAAAGAGTATCAATTTCACTGCTTCAGAGAAAATTGAAAACAGGATTTAACAGGGCTTCAAGAATTTATAATCAGTTAAAAGATAATGGAGTAATTAGTGATGATGGTCAGATATTAAATGAAGATTTGAATAAGTAAAAAAATTTTTTGTAATGCTGATTGAGATTATTTGAAAAAAATGGTAAAATACACTATGTATACAAAATTGAAAATAAGAGATAAAAAAATCTTCTATTGTTTGATTTGAAATAAATAAAAAATATGTGAGAAAAGGAGAAATTAGATGAAATTTTTAGATTTTTTTAAAACAAATATTTCAACTAGATCAATGCGTGATGTAGCGATTGATCTGGGAACAGCGAATACGGTTGTCTATGTAAAAGGAGAGGGAATTCAAGTAGATGAGCCAACTTATGTAGCAATCAATGTAAAGACAGAAGATGTGGAGTTCATTGGATCAAAAGCTAAAGAAATAATAGGAAGAACTGCGAAACATACAGAAATAATAAGACCTCTTAAAAATGGAGTAATTTCTAATTATGAAATAACAGAAAAAATGATAGAGGAATTTTTAGGTAAATTAAAAAAGGATAAATTTAATAGTGCAAGAGTTATTATTTGTGTGCCAAGCGGAGTAACGCAAGTTGAGAGAAGAGCGGTTGTGGAAGTTGTAAAAGATGCGGGTGCAAAAGATGTTTACTTAATTGAAGAACCTGTTGCAGCTGCAATTGGAGTTGGAATTGATTTATTTGAGCCAAAAGGGCATCTTATTGTC
>ERZ773083.593-NODE-593-length-28634-cov-10.664089_pt1 | contig 28634 bp, 25 predicted proteins | sample MGYA00511465_ERZ773083 | MGnify/ENA primary metagenome ERZ773083 (study PRJEB29015, sample SAMEA2738001) | human oral metagenome | biome: human oral; feature: human-associated habitat; material: dental | place: China | collected 2060 ... | reverse complement strand
CCTATCATATTCATGAGCGCAATGAATCCTATCGTGAGGTTTTCGACGACGCACTTGCGCGGTATTTCCTTGATATTGTTTGGGCGTATACCGAGTCTTTTCGTCGATGAGGGGCGAGGCAGAGGAGAAACGATAACATGCAATTTGGATTATTGCCTGAGCTGTTAGATGATGCGACTGTTCCAGAGCCGATTCGGCAGGCACTTATATTTTTGCAGACGCATGACATTTTGGAGATGGCACCGGGGCGTCATGAGATTGCGGGTGAGGATCTTTATGTCAATGTCTTTGACACGGTGACTTTGCCCTATGGACAGCAGCGAGCAGAATCACATGAACGCTACTATGATGTACAGTATCTTGCATGCGGCGCAGAGCGGCTGTATTATGCTGCGGCGGGAACGGCGGCTGTAGTGGATGAGCGGATCGCAGAGCGTGATGTGCTGTTTTACGAGGGGACGCCGGATGTGGAATACATTGATGTGTCTGCGGGCACAGTGACGATTTTTGCCCCCGGGGAGATTCACCGCCCCGCTGTCGCTGCGGATGTGCCGCATGATCTGCGCAAGGCGGTTGTCAAGGTGTGCGCGGCACTGATTCCATCATAATTCTTGCAAAAAATGGCAATTTATGCTACTCTTACCAGTACGTTTCACACAAGAACAGATGATGCTATGCGGACGCCTTCGTCCCCTCGGGGCGGGGGCGTTTTTTCAGGAGGAATAGATCTATGAGCGAGTCCGGTGCGAATATACCAAAGACGTATGACCCTCAAAGTTTTGAGCGGAAGTGGTATGCGTTCTGGGAGGAGCGGAAGTTTTTTCATGATGATGTGGATGAGAGCCGCGCGCCGTACAGCGTCGTCATCCCTCCGCCGAATGTGACGGGACAGCTCCACATGGGGCATGCACTTGACAACACATTGCAGGACATCCTCGTGCGCTATCAGCGGATGCGCGGGAAAAATACCGTCTGGGTGCCGGGCTGCGATCATGCGGGCATCGCGACGCAGGCAAAGGTGGAGGAGGCTCTGCGCGCGGAGGGGACGAACCGCTTTGCACTCGGGCGTGAGAAATTTTTGGAGCGTGTCTGGCGCTGGAAAGAGCAGTACGGCGACCGCATCATGTATCAGCTGCGCATGCTCGGCGCGTCCTGCGACTGGGACCGCGCGCGGTTCACAATGGATGAGGGCTGCTCACGTGCCGTGCGGGAGGTGTTTGTCAGCCTCTATGAACAGGGGCTGATCTATCAGGGAACGCGCATCACGAATTGGTGCCCGAGCTGCACGACGGCGATTTCAGATATTGAGGTGGAACATGAGACAGAGGAGGGGCATCTCTGGCATCTGCGCTACCGCATCGAGGGCACAGATGACTATGTGGAGATCGCAACGACGCGTCCGGAGACCATGTTCGGCGATACGGGCGTTGCCGTACACCCCGATGATGAGCGCTACAAAGACCTCGTCGGCAAAACGCTGATTCTGCCCGTGGTGGAGCGGCGCATTCCGCTCTTTGCAGATGCGTATGTCGATCCTTCGTTTGGAACGGGTGCGGTCAAGGTGACGCCGGCACACGATCCAAACGATTTTGAGATGGGGCTGCGGCATAATCTCGAACAGGTCGTTGTCATCCATGCAGACGGTACGATGGGGGAGGGCGCGGGGAAATATGCCGGGCTTGACCGTTACGAGTGCCGCAGGCAGCTCGTAAAGGAACTGGGGGAAATTGGCGCACTCGTGCGTACGGAAAAGCATGAGCACGCCGTCGGGCACTGTTCGCGCTGCAAAACCACAATTGAACCGCTCATCTCGAAGCAGTGGTTCATTCGTATGGAGGAGCTTGCAGGGCCCGCCCTTTCGGCAGTGCGCGAGGGAAAGATCCGCTTTATCCCTGAGCGCTTTACGAAAATCTATGAAAACTGGCTTGAAAATATCCGCGACTGGTGCATCTCGCGCCAGCTCTGGTGGGGACACCGTATCCCCGCATGGCACTGTGAGACATGCGGCAAGACGACGGTTGCCCGCACGGATGTGACCACATGCGCACACTGCGGCAGCACGGAGATTCATCAGGACGAGGATGTACTCGATACATGGTTCAGCTCGGCGCTCTGGCCATTTGAGACGATGGGCTGGCCTGATAAGACAAAGGAGCTGCGGCATTTCTACCCGACGGCGGCTCTTGTCACGGGCTATGACATCATCTTTTTCTGGGTCGCGCGCATGGTCATGATGGGGCTGCGCTTCGGGGGCGATGTGCCGTTTCGCGATGTGTTCATCCACGGGCTTGTGCGTGACAGCGAAGGACGCAAGATGTCAAAGTCGCTCGGCAACGGCATCGATCCTGTGGAGGTCATTGAAAAATACGGTGCGGACACGCTGCGCTTTATGCTCATCACGGGCAATACGCCGGGCAATGATATGCGCTTTTACTGGGAGCGTGTGGAGGCTGCGCGCAACTTTGCCAATAAAATCTGGAACGCCTCGCGCTATATGTTGATGAATCTCGAAGGCGCAGACACTTCCTTTGTTCCCAACGAGAGCGATTATACGCTCGCCGACCGCTGGATTCTCTCACGCGCGGCACAAACGGCGCGCGATGTGACGGCGAACCTTGAAAACTATGAGCTGGGCGAAGCCGGACGCATGATCTATGAGTTTTTGTGGAGTGAGTTCTGCGACTGGTATATCGAGCTGACAAAGGCGCGCCTCTATGACAAGGAGAATCCGCGCGCGAAGAATACGGCGCTCTTTGTTCTGCGTACGGTCTTGGAGCGTACGATGTGCCTCCTGCACCCCTTTATGCCCTTCCTCACAGAGGAGATCTGGCAGAAACTGCCGCATGCAGGCGAGAGCATCATGCGTGCGCCATGGCCGGAGGCTGCGGAATCGGATATTGATCCCGCGGCAGAGCGTTCGATGGGCGCCATCATGGAGGTCATTAAGACGGTGCGCAACCTGCGCGCAGAGCTTGGCACCCCGCCGGGCAGGAAGAGCCCGCTCATCCTGCGTGTGCGCGACGGTGTGCTTGCGGAAACCTTTGCATCTCATGTGGATTATTTCCATGCGCTTGCCTCTGTCTCTGAGGTCTCTTTCCTCGCTGCACAGGCCCCCGATCCGGAGAACGTCGTGACAGGGGCGCCCGCAGGCGCGGCGGTCTATCTGCCTCTTGCGGGCCTCATCGACGTGGAGAAGGAGCGCGCGCGTCTTGAAAAGGAACGTGAAAATCTCGAAAAGGAGATTGCGCGCATTTCGGGAAAACTCGCCAATGTTGGCTTTACGTCAAAGGCGCCTGCACAGGTCGTTGCAGCAGAGCGTGAAAAACTGGCGGGGTATGAGGAAAAAGCCGCGCTCATGCGCACCCGTCTTGCGGATCTGGCGAAACTTTGAGGTATGTTGATGGACTATCAGGAGGCTCTTGTCTATCTCGATGAACTGAATACATTCGGCATACGCTTGGGACTCACGCGTATGGAGGAGCTTTGTGTGCGCCTTGGCAGCCCGGAGCGCAGCTTTGCATCCATCCATGTCGCCGGCACGAATGGGAAAGGGTCCGTCACACAGATGATGGCTGCGGTCTGTCAAGCGGCCGGCATCCGTACAGGCCGCTATCTTTCGCCCCACCTCATCTCCTATACGGAACGCATGAGCATAGATGGCCGCGATATTTCCGAGGAGATGTTTGCCGCGCTCCTCACGCGCGTCCGCCATGCGGCAGATGAGATGGCAGCGGCAGGACACGAGCACCCAACGCAGTTTGAGGCACTGACAGCGCTTGCATTTTTATACTTTGCAGAGCAATCCGTGGAGGTCGCCGTCATCGAGACGGGCCTTGGCGGGCTGCTTGACTCCACGAATGTCATTCACCCCATGCTGACAATCATCACAAATGTGGCGATGGACCACGCCGACCGCTGCGGCGGGACGCTCCTCGGGATTGCAGAGCACAAGGCAGGCATCATCAAAGAGGGCGTGCCGCTCATCACGGCGGCGACGGGAGAGCCACTTGCCATCATCCGCGCACGTGCCGAAGCCCTGGGCGTGGACACGTTCATTCACGGTGTGGATTTTTCGGCGCAGATGGCGATTTTTGCGGAGGGGCAGCGCGTCACGTTCCACGCCGCCCAGCAGGCTGCGCCGGCATCGTTTGTACTTGCGCTTGCGGGGGGGTATCAAGCGGAGAATGCGGCCCTTGTCATCATGGCGGCAAAGCTCCTTGCGCGTGAGGATGTGCGCATCACAGAGGAAGCAGTGGGCACGGGACTGCGCACCGTGCATCATCCCGCGCGGTTTGAAATCCTCGCGCGGGAGCCGTATCCCATCGTCGTGGACGGTGCGCATAACCCGGCTGGAATGGCGGCATTGCGCGTGGGACTGGATGCGTATTTCCCGCAGGAGCCGCGGATCTTTTTGCTCGGCATCTTAAAGGACAAGGATATTGACGCCATGCTCGCAGCACTTTTGCGGCACGGCGATCAGGTCATCACCGTACGCCCGCATTCTGAGCGCGCAGCAGGTGCCGATTTTGTCGCGGCGGCAGCGGCCGCGATGGGGGTCGATGCGCTTGCCTGCGGTGACGTGCAGACAGGGACCATCGAGGCGGTGCAGCGTGCCCATGCATTTGGCCGTCTGCTTGTCGTTTGCGGTTCTCTCTATCTTGTGGGCAGTGTACGGCAGATGCTCATGGAGCATGGGAGGTGAGCCATTGGCAGAGGATTATTTTGGTGCCAAGCGGCGGATTGCGCGCCGCCGTCATTGGAATGAACGGCTTGCCAAGGGGATGCTGTATGCTGTCTTAGCAGAGGCTTTTTTGATTCCGCTCGCACCTCTTGCTGCCATGGCGGCGCTGCTCATCGGCTGTGGCCTCTTGCTCCTGCGCCGGCATTTGGATCCGGCGTTTCGTCTGCGCCGCCTGCACTACGATGCGCCTGTGCTGCTTTTTGCCCTTGTGGCACTGGCCTCTGTGTTTGTGTCCCCGGATGTTTCGTTCAGTTTTTACAACTATTACCATCTTGTTCCCATCTATGCACTGACCTACATTCTCGCAGGGCAAACGCTGCGTACACCAAAGGAGCTTGTGCAAATCGTATGCGTGATGGCGGCGGCGGCAGGGATTGTCATTCTCTATGGCTTTTATCAGTTTATCTTCGGCATCGACATCTCTGCGATGAAATGGGTGGATGGAGACGCATTTCCGGAACTTTCCAAACGGGTCTTTTCTACGTGGGAAAATCCCAATATTCTCGCAGGGTATCTCGATATTGTCATCTGTGTGGCCGTCGGGCTTATGACAAGTTTACAGCGCGGCTGGCGCACCCTTGCTGCTGTAGTTCTCGTTGCCGCTCTTGCCTGTCTTGCAATGACCTATGCGCGCGGTGCATGTCTTGTCATCGCTGTTGTGCTTGCAGGCTATGGCGCACTGCGTGACTGGCGCATTCTCTTAGGGTTTATGCTTCTCGGTGCGGGGGCGTTATTTTTCGACCCCGTGCTTGCCGACCGACTGCTTTCCGTCTTTACGCGCATTGACACCTCATCTGAGATGCGTCTCGCGTTTTGGGAGAGCACCATTGCGATGATCCTTGACCATCCCTTTCTGGGCATCGGCTGGGGCGCGTACTTCATGGTATATCCGGACTATGATTTTTACTTGCAGGGTGCGCCTGTCCAGATCGTTCATGCACACAATATGTATCTGAACTACGCCGCGGAGATCGGCATTCCGGGGGCGCTGTCATTCCTGTGGTTCTTTTTTGGATCGCTGATTCTGGCCTTTCGCGTGCCGCGCCGGACACCTCCGTGGCAGGATGTGGCGGCAGCAAAGGACAGCACGTGGGACACTGTTGCTCAGGTACGCGCGGATCTGACGCGCTGGCGTATGAGTAAATGCATGGAGGGGCTTTCGATTGGCCTTGGACTGGCGCTGGTTTCGATTGCCCTCAATGGACTGACCGATCATTTGCTCTTTAACATTCCCTCCTCGATGCTTCTCTTTATGCTCGCTGCGATGACGGCGGCGCTTTATGCGTGTGGGGAGACATGGAAAGGATGACTATGCAGGAAAATGCTTCGATATCCAAAGCGACCGTAGACCGTCTGCCGCTGTACTATCGCGGGCTGCGCCTGCTTGCAGAGGAGGGCGCTGTCATCGTGTCCTCGGAAGAACTCGGACGACGCCTCGCCATCAACCCGGAGCAGATCCGAAAGGATCTGACTTCCTTTGGACAGTTTGGCAAAAAAGGTGTTGGTTACTATGTTGATGACCTCAAGGAAAGTGTCAAAAGCATTCTCGGTCTTGACCACCATTGGAACATTGCTGTTGTCGGTATGGGGCATCTCGGCACGGCACTTGCCAATCATCAGCATTTTATCCAGCTCGGCTTTCGGCTCGTGGCGCTCTTTGATACCAATCCGGAACTGATTGGGACGATGGTTGGCACGCATCGCGTGGAGGATGCGGCACGCCTTTTTGAAATCGTTCAGGAGCGTGCGGTGCAGATTGGGATTATCGCCGTTCCTGCGTCCTGCGCCCAGCGCGTTGCTGACGATCTTGTTGCGGCGGGGGTGCGCGGGATTTGGAACTTTGCACCGGTCAAACTGCAAGTGCCGCCTGCCGTTCCGTTCGTCAGTGAAGATCTCTCGGTCGGGCTGAGCAGCCTCTCGTATTATCTTGCAAATGGAGGTGCGGACGGCGGTGTGTCGTCGTAAAAATACAGCGAATTAATGCGTGCTTGGACTTTTTTTCACAAATCACAGAAAATGCCGTCAATACAATCTTGACGGTATTTTTTTTTCGTGATATTCTATGAGGCAGATATAATTGGTATATGCGACTATGATAATTCGTAGCTATTCAATACATTTCGCGGTATATGTTTTTCTTATATCAGCGGAGTTGGACGGGTGCGAATGACGTGGTGCGCAGGCCAGAAGTGTATCAGAGTGCGTTGGAAACAAGAGTTTGCCAATGCGGCAGAGGGAGGTTTTTCTATGATCGATATTTCCGATCGCGTGCCCAAGTCTTTGCAAAACAGAATTGTGAGTGCGGAAACAGCTGCGGAGTACTTCTCCGACGGCATGACCATCGGCGCCAGCGGATTTACGCCGTCCGGCTATCCGAAAGCCGTACCGCTTGCTATTGCAGAGCGCATGAAGAAGAACCCGTTCAAAGTAAACATTTGGACGGGCGCCTCAACGGGGCCGGAGCTTGACGGCGCCATTACGGAGGCCGACGGCATGAAACAGCGCATGCCGTACCAGACGAATACGGCGTTGCGCAATGCGATCAACAGCGGTAAGGTAAGTTACATCGACATGCACCTGTCGCAGATGGCGCAGCAGGTGCGTGAGGGCTTCCTCGGCAAGATTGATGTCGCTCTTGTGGAGGCCGTTGCCATTACTGAGGAGGGCATCATCCCCTCTACATCAGTCGGCAACACACCGTCGTACATCCAGAGCGCGGATGTGGTCATCGTTGAGGTGAACACGAGCCAGCCGATGGAACTCGTCGGTATGCATGACATCTACATTCCGCTCGATCCGCCGAATCGTCTGCCGATTCCAATCACAAAGGCCGGCGATCGCATCGGGACGCACTTCATCCCATGTCCGTTGGAGAAGATCAAATATGTTGTTCCTTCTGACATTACGGATAAGACGCGTCCGCTTGCACCACTTGATGATGCATCGAAGAAGATGGGTGAACTTACGGTTCAGTTCCTTTCGAAAGAGCTCGAAGAAGGGCGTATGCCGAAAGGTCTCCTGCCGCTCCAGTCCGGCGTCGGCAACGTAGCAAATGCCGTTATCTCCGGATTTGTCAACTCTGATTTCACCGACCTTGAGGTCTACACCGAAGTCATTCAGGACGGCATGTTCGACCTTGCGGATGCAGGCAAACTCAAAGCCGCATCCGGCACGGCATTCTCGCCCTCGCCCGAAGGCCTGCAGCGCTTCTACAAGGACATCGATAAGTACAAGAAGATCATGATGCTCCGTCCGCAGGAGATCTCGAACAATCCTGAGGTCGTCCGCCGTCTCGGCGTCATCGCGATGAATACCGCCATCGAGGTCGATATTTACGGCAATGTCAACTCCACCCACGTCATGGGCACGAAGATGATGAACGGCATCGGCGGCAGCGGCGACTTTGCCCGCAACGCTTACATCACCATCTTCTTCACGACATCTGAGGCAAAGGGCGGCAAGATCTCCTCGATCGTTCCGTTCTGCTCACACATCGACCATGGCTGCCATGACGTCGATGTCATCATCACAGAGCAGGGGGTTGCAGATCTGCGCGGCAAGTGTCCGCGTGAGCGTGCGCTTGAGATCATCAACAACTGTGCGCATCCGGACTATCGTCCGCTCCTGCTCGATTACTACAACCGTGCACTTGAGGCAACGAAGGGTGCACAGACACCGCACCTTCTTGATGAGGCGCTTTCCTTCCATCAGCGCTTCCTGGCGACGGGGTCGATGCAGAAATAACACAGATAAAAAGGGCATAAAGCCCTTTAGGGTCAAAGAACCCAACAAGAACTGTTAAGGTAAAGGAGAATACTTTCATGAGCAATGAAAAGATCCAGGCGGGGCTTGACAAGTACAACGCTACCGTAGAGAAGGCAGCAGCGAAGTTCCCCATGCGTCCAAGCATTCCTGAGCAGGGCCTTTATACCCCTCTCGATATTAAGGACACGGACTACGCAGAGGACATCGGCTTCCCCGGTGTCTATCCCTACACCCGAGGCGTTCAGCCGACGATGTACCGCGGGCGTTTTTGGACGATGCGTATGTACGCAGGATTCTCCACAGCGGAGGAGTCCAATAAGCGTTATCGGTACCTCATCGAGAGTGGCGCAACGGGTCTTTCCTGCGCATTTGACCTTCCGACACAGATCGGCTATGATTCGACCGACCCCATTTCTGAGGGCGAGGTCGGTAAGGTCGGCGTTGCCATTGACTCCCTCGCTGACATGGAGATCCTCTTTGATCAGATTGATCTCGGCAAGGTCTCCACGTCCATGACCATCAACGCGCCGGCGTCCGTCCTTCTTGCAATGTACATCGCGGTTGCAGAGAAGCAGGGCGTTTCGGCAGATAAGCTCAAGGGCACGATCCAGAACGACATTCTGAAGGAGTATGCGGCACGCGGCACGTACATCTTCCCGCCGCGCCCGTCCATGCGCCTTATCACAAACATTTTTGAATATTGCTCCAAGAACGTCCCGAATTGGAATACCATTTCCATCTCGGGCTACCATATCCGCGAGGCCGGTTCCACGGCATCGCAGGAAATCGCATTCACCATTGCGGACGGTATCGCCTACGTTGAGGCTGCCATCAAGGCCGGTCTCAATGTCGACGATTTCGCAGGACGTCTCTCCTTCTTCTGGAACGCACACAACAACGTTCTCGAAGAGGTCGCCAAGTTCCGCGCATCCCGCCGCATCTGGGCAAAGGTCATGAAGGAGCGCTTCAAGGCCGAAAAGGCAAAATCCCAGATGCTCCGCGTTCACACCCAGACAGCCGGCTCCATGCTCACCGCACAGCAGCCGAACAACAACATCGTCCGCGTCGCGCTTCAGACCGCAGCAGCGGTTATGGGCGGCACGCAGTCGCTGCACACGAACTCCCGCGACGAGGCGCTTGCGCTTCCGACGGAGGATTCGGTTATGGTCGCCCTGCGTACGCAGCAGATCGTTGCGCATGAGAGCGGTCTCGCCGATGTGATTGACCCGCTCGCAGGCTCTTACTATGTCGAGGCGATGACAAACCGCATCGAGAAAGAGGCATGGGAGTACATCAAGAAGATTGATGATCTCGGTGGCGCTGTTGCGGCGATCGAGAAGGGCTACATCCAGAAGGAGATCCAGGACAGCGCCTATAAGTGGCAGATGGATGTTGAGTCCGGTGCACGCGTTATCGTCGGTGTCAACAAGTTCCAGGTGGAAGAAGAGGCTCCAAAGAACCTTCTCCGCGTGGATGCTTCCGTCGGCGAGAAACAGAAGGCAAAAGTCGAGGCGATGAAGGCAAAGCGCGACAACGCTGCTGTACAGGCGGCTCTGGCTGACCTTAAGAAGGCTTGCTCGAATGAGAACGAAAACCTCATGCCGCACATCCTTTCGGCGGTCAAGACCTATGCAACGCTTGGTGAGATCTGCGGCGTGATGCGTGAAGTCTTCGGCGAGTACGAGGCACACGTCAACCTGTAAGAAGCGGTTTTTGGTGAATACACACGGGGCAGCGCCGCTTTGCGGCGCCGGCTCCCTTCAGGAGGAATATAAAAATGGCAGATAAAATCAGAGTGCTCGTTGCAAAACCGGGTCTGGATGGTCATGATCGCGGCGCCAAGGTCGTTGCGCGCGCACTGCGCGATGCCGGCTTTGAGGTTGTTTACACGGGACTTCGTCAGACCCCCGAGGAGATCGCTGAGGCGGCTCTGCAGGAGGACGTCAACGTGGTTGCAATGAGCATCCTCTCCGGTGCACATCCGCATCTTTTCCCGACGGTCGTGGATCTCGTCCGCGGCAAGGGGATGAAGGACGTGCTCATCATCGGCGGCGGCGTTATTCCCGAAGGGGATATTCCCGCGCTCAAGCAGGCAGGCGTTGCAGAAGTCTTCACGCCCGGTACGCCGACCAGCGCGATTGTTGATTTCATCAAGGCAAATGTCAAGGCGTAAAATCGTTTTTTGAAAGGATGGATGACAGACAGGAAACATTCGGTCTGTCATCCATTCCCTTGTTTCTTGTGGAATCACTGCGCTGAGGAGGTGGGCATATGGATATTGCAGCTGAGGTGCTAAAGGGCAATCGCCTCGCACTCTCACGCGCCATCACGGCGATTGAGAATGAGCGCGAGAATGCAACGGACATCATGAAGTCGCTCTATCCGCATACGGGACATGCCTACGTACTTGGCATTACCGGCCCTCCGGGTGCGGGCAAAAGCACCATGACGGATAAGATAGCCAAGGAATACCGCAAACGCGGGAAAACCGTAGGCATCATTGCCGTCGACCCTACGAGTCCCTTTTCCGGCGGTGCCATTTTGGGCGACCGCATCCGTATGAATGACCTGACGCTCGATGAGGGCGTTTTTATCCGCAGCATGGGTACGCGCGGCAGCCTCGGCGGCCTATCGCATAAGACGGCTGACGCGGTAAAGGTGATGGATGCGTTCGGCAAGGATATTATCTTTGTTGAGACCGTTGGTGTTGGGCAGTCCGAAGTGGATATCGTGCGGGCGGCGGACACTACGATGGTTGTTCTGATCCCAGGGATGGGCGACGATATCCAGGCGATCAAGGCTGGGATCTTGGAGATTGGCGATGTATTCGCCATCAACAAGTCCGATCTTGACGGCGCGGATAAACTCGTGCGCGAGATCAACATGATGCTTGATCTGGATGACCATAAGTCTGACTGGCGGCCGCCGATCCGCAAGGTCGTCGCAAACCGCGGCGAGGGGATCGCAGAGCTGGTGGATACGGTAGAGGAACACCGTGCGCACATTGAGGCAAACGGCGTTCTTGCCGCACGGCGTACGCGCCGCACACGCGATGAAATGCTGGACATCCTGCATGCAGGTGTTCGGCGCCGCATCGAAGGCCGCATTGTCGATACGGGCAGGCTCGAAGATTATGTGGCGAAAATCAAGGCGCATGAGACCGATCCCTATACGGTGGTCGGCGAAGTCATGGCCGAAATGTTAGCATAGCTAATAGGAGGAAATACCATGTTCAAGGTTCTAGGAGTGGATCACATCGGCGTTGCTGTAAAAGATCTCGAAGAGGGGAAGAATTTCTGGGCAGATGTGATCGGGATCCCCTGCACGAATCAGGAGACCGTTGCAGAGCAGAAGGTCACGACGACGTTCCATCCGACCCCGAACGGCAGCGAGATCGAGCTGCTCATCGGCACGGCACCGGACAGCCCGATTACGAAATACATTGAGAAGAACGGCGAGGGCATTCAGCACATTGCCCTGCGCGTTGACAACATCGAGAATGCAATTGCCGATCTTATGGCAAAGGGTGTCCGCATGATCGATGAGAAGCCGCGCATTGGTGCAGGCGGTGCAAAGATTGCGTTCCTCCATCCGAAGGCGACGAAGGGCGTTCTCCTTGAGATCTGTGAGCATGAGGATCGCTGAGCGACTTATCTCAGCATCTGTTGCAACCACGACGCATCCCATAGTCCCACGGAGAAATATCGGTGACTTCGGTGTTTCTCCGCAGGAATTTTTACTATAAAAACATCAGGAGGGATATGATGTCCACAGTCCAGGAAAAAATTGACTTGATGCTCAAGAAAAAAGAGCAGCTCATGCTTGGGGGCGGACCAAAGAGTATCGAAAAGCAGCACAGCAAAGGAAAGCTGACAGCGCGCGAGCGCATTGCACTGCTCTTTGACGAGGACACCTTTGTCGAGCTTGACCTCTTTGTGCGTCATCGCTGCACCAACTTTGGACAGGAGAAGAAGGATCTGGCCGCTGAGGGTGTTGTGACAGGCTACGGCACGGTCAACGGCCGTCTTGTCTATGCCTTTGCGCAGGATTTTACGGTCGAGGGCGGTTCCCTTGGCGAAAAGCATGCACATAAGATCTGGAAGGTCATGGATCTCGCGATGAAGATGGGCGCACCCTGTGTCGGTATCAACGACTCAGGCGGCGCACGCATCCAGGAGGCTGTTGATGCGCTCTCCGGGTACGGCGGCATCTTCTACCGTAATACAAAGGCGTCGGGCGTCATTCCGCAGATCTCCGTCATCATGGGACCCTGTGCAGGCGGTGCGGTTTACAGCCCTGCTCTTACAGACTTTATCTACATGGTGAAAAACACCAGCCAGATGTTCATCACGGGTCCTGCTGTCATTAAATCCGTTACAGCAGAAGAGGTCACAGCAGAGGAACTCGGCGGTGCGATGACACACAACAGCCGCTCCGGTGTTGCGCATTTTGCTGCAGAGAACGATGAGGACTGTATCGAGCAGATCCGTTATCTCCTCTCCTTCCTCCCCAGCAACAACATGGAGGAGACCCCGCGCGTAGAGACGGGCGATGACCCGAACCGTCAGGATGACCTCCTCAACACTGTTGTCCCTGACAATCCGAATGCACCGTACGATATGAAGGATGTCATCCGCAGCATCGTTGATAATGGCGAGTTCTATGAAGTGCATGAGCATTTCGCGACGAACATCATCTGCTGCTTCGCACGCTTTGACGGCCGCAGCGTTGGCATCATCGCAAATGAGCCGAACGTCATGGCAGGCTGCCTCGATGTCGATGCATCCAACAAGTCGGCGCGCTTCATTCGCTTCTGTGATGCGTTCAACATTCCGCTCGTCAACCTTGTCGATGTGCCGGGATTCCTGCCGGGCGTCGATCAGGAGTACAGCGGCATCATCCGCCACGGCGCAAAGATGCTCTACGCATACAGCGAGGCAACTGTGCCGAAGGTCACCGTCATCACGCGCAAGGCATACGGCGGTTCCTACATCGCAATGTGCAACCGTGAGCTCGGTGCAGATCAGGTCATGGCATGGCCGACGTCTGAGATCGCTGTTATGGGCCCTGCTGGTGCAGCCAATATCATTTTCCGCAAGGATCCGGATAAGGATGCGCGTACGGCAGAGTACATCGAGGAGTTTGCGACCCCGTACAAGGCGGCTGAGCGCGGCTACGTCGATATGGTCATCACGCCGAGCGAGACGCGTCCCTACATCATCACAGCGCTCAATGCCCTTGCTAGCAAGCGTGAGGACAACCCGGCCAAAAAGCATGGCAATATTCCGCTCTAATTGTAGGAGGAGTATCTATGAGCACGAACCGCGTTGCGCCTGAAATCGTCGCTGCGATTACCGCCGCCGTCCAGTCCATCATCGGCAGCAAGGTCGTGGCCGTCCGCATTCAACCGGCAGAAGTCTGGACGCTGCTTGGTCGTGACTGCCGCTGATAAGACGCTGCATACCGCAGCGCTTTCATAAAACAGGAACCATATACTTTTGGAGGAATGACACATGAAAAAGTTCAATATCACTGTCAACGGCACTGCTTATGCGGTAGAGGTTGAGGAAGTTCGCGGTGCTGGCGGCGCAGCAGCTGCTGCGCCGCGTCCGGCGGCACCGGCACCTGCTGCTGCGCCGCCTCCGGCACCTACTGCTGCTCCCGCTGCTAAGCCGGCAGCTGCTGCTGGTGCAGGTGAGAGCAACATCGAGGCGCCAATGCCGGGCAAGATCCTGGAGGTCAAGGTTTCGGTCGGACAGGCGGTCAAGGCTGGCGATACGCTCCTCATCCTCGAGGCGATGAAGATGCAGAATGAGATTGCTGCTCCTGCAGATGGTACGGTCAAGGCGATCAACGTCTCGGCAGGCCAGTCGGTCAAGGTACGCGACTCCCTCGTTATCCTCGGCTAATCTCTTTTGAGACGAATCCCGAAAGCCCCGCATGTTTGCGGGGCTTTTTGTGTCCTTGTCTTTTGTCTTTGAAAATGGTAGAATAAAATGAATATAATTGAATGGAACTGATCGGAGGAGATCCGCAGCATGCGGCTGAAAATCCGGATTCTCGACAAATACATATTCCGGGAAGTGTTTTTTTCCTTCCTCTTTGCGATTTGTGCGTTTTCAGCTGTTTTTATCGGCTCGGGGACTCTCTTTCGCATTGCAAAATATATTACGGATTATGGGGCGTCGCTTCCCTCGGTCATTAAGATCTTCGTGTTCAGCCTGCCAGGGGTCGTCATGTGGACGTTCCCCATGTCCATGCTGCTCGCGAGCCTTCTCACATTTGGCCGTCTTTCTGCCTCGAGTGAGATTACGGCGATGAAGTCCTGCGGCATCGGCTTTATGCGTATTGCCGCTCCTGCCGTCCTGCTTGGGTTTCTCGTGAGTGTTGCTGCCATCCTCTTTAATGAACATGTGGTGCCGCGGGCGAATACGGCGTACCGCAATGTTATTTACTATGAGGTCGAAGGCAACTCCGGCATGAAATCCCAGGAGCATGTCATCATCAAGGAGATTACAGGCGGGAATATTCAGCGGCTTCTCTACGCGCGGGAGTATGATGCGGCAACGCAGCGCCTGACAGGGGTGAGTTTGCAGGTCTTCGGCGACGATGGCAAGGTCAGTCACGTTGAAAACGCCGAATATGCGGAATGGACAGGTGCAGAGTGGATCATGCACCGCGGCGACCTCTACGATATTGCAGAGGATCGGTTGGAGCGCCATCTGCGCTTTGATACACAAGTGCTGCCTGTGAAAAAGGACCCACGCCAGATCATCCGAGAGCAGAAGGAGCCGGAGGAGATGACCATGCGCGAGCTGCGCAGGCAGATCGCGGTGATGCAGACCCAATATGTGAATACGAACAAGATGGAGGCAGAACTTTATCAGCGGGTTTCCGTTCCCATGGCGAGCCTTATCTTCACGCTCATTGGGGTACCGCTCGGACTTCAGCCGACGCGCAACACCTCATCGGCGGGCTTTGCCATGAGCGTTATCATCATCTTTTTTTACTATGCGCTGATGACGATGGGAAATGCGCTCGCGCGCGGCGGCGTGCTGCCGCCGATGCTTGCCGTATGGATTCCGAATATCGTGGGCATCATTGCAGGACTGATTCTCCTGCGCAGGGCATCGCGGTAAATGACGCACACAGTCTCTATGCGCAGAGAACGTGCCGTATGATACGAAGTGAGGTGACTCTATGTATGGCATATCGCTGATTCTTGTACTCGCCATTGTCGGCGGCGCCATAGCATTCATCGGTGACCGCCTCGGCACACGCATCGGAAAGCGCAAACTCTCCATCTTTGGTCTTCGTCCGCGGCATACGGCGGTTGTCGTCACCATTTTCACAGGGGTCTGTATCACGACGGTGACCTTTGGCGTTATGGCGGCCGTATCAGAGGATGTCCGCACGGCGCTTTTTGGGATGGATAAGCTCAATGCCATGATTGCAGATACACGCGATGCACTCGACCGGACCACGGCACAGCTCATGAGTGCGCATGAAGAACAGGAACAGGCGAGCGAAGCGCTCAGCAAATCTAAAGAGGAAGTTCAAAAACTCAAAGAAGAGCGGCAGGGCCTTGAAGAGGAATCTGCCCGCCTATCAGAGGGAAACCATGTACTCATGGCTGAAAATCAAGGGCTTGTATCACTCAACAGACATCTCACAGGGGAGAATGAGAACCTGCTTGCAGATATTCATGCACTTGGGATCCGTGCCAATGAGCTGCGGCAGGGAATTGTGAGTCTGCGTGAGGGGGATATTGTCTATCAGGCGGGGGAGATCATCGCGAGCGGAATTGTGCCTGCGGGACTTAGCCGCGATGAGGTTGAGCGGGGGCTTGCAGGCCTTGCGCAGCTCGGTACACGCAACATCTCTGCACGCCTTGGCGAAAACCGCACCGATCAAGACATCTGGATCTATCCGCAGGAGTACGATGCCGCGGTTCATACCATCGAAAAGAGCGAGACGGATATGATTGTTCGCATTGTTGCAGCGGGGAATCTCGTACGCGGCGAGGAAATCCGTGCAACACTGGAGCTCTATCCAAACCGCACGATTTATCGAGACGGAGAGCGCATTATTGCACGCACCTACCCACCGAGCGCTGTCGCCGCAGATGCCGTTGAACAGACGGTTTTGGCATTCCTTCGTGAGGTCAATGCGGCAGCTTCGGCGAAAGGCATTTTGCCGGACCCCATTCGCGGGACGGTCGGCGTTATCGAGGGGGCTGAGTTTTATGGACTGGTACATGAGCTTTCGACACAGAGCGGCGCTGTCATCATGTCAGCTTATGCCAACGGCGACACGGATGCGATGGGGCCGCTGCGTCTTACATTTCGGATTGAGAGCAGGGGAACTTCCTCATGATGGAGGCCGTTCTTGCCATTGATCCCGGGCGTGATAAATGCGGCATTGCCGTGCTCACTGCGGAAGGGACCGTTCTATATCAGGAGGTCATTCCGGCAGAGCGTATTGTGGATGCTGCCATGCGCATCATTGCAGCGCATGACCCAACCATCATCATGGGCAGCGGAACGACGAGTGCGGCGGCAAAGCGCCGCATCGAGGAGGCAGGCGGCGGGGACGTTGTGCTCGTGGATGAATACCGTACAACGGACGAGGCGCGCCGCGCCTATTGGAAAAAATATCCGCCGCGCGGCTGGCGGCGATTTGTCCCACGCGGCATGCTTCTTCCGCCGGAGCCTGTGGACGACTTTGCGGCGGTGATTCTCGCACAGCGATTTTTAGCAGCGCGTGCCTGTCATTCATCCAATTGACATCATGTATGGCTTGCGGTAAGATAAGCTGGATTTTGTAGGGATACAGTAAGGGAGAAGATACGTTCATGCCCGATAATGTCTTAGCATTTATGATTGCGCTTGGCATGGCGCTGATTTTGACGCCTGCTGTGATTGCACTCGCACGGCGGACGGGGGCGCTCGATGCACCGGATGCGCGCAAAGTGCATGCGCGCCCGATTCCGCGCATTGGAGGGGTTGGCATCTATGCCGCCTTTATGGCCTCCATCCTCATTCAGCTTACCTTCATTGATTTGTCGCCGGAGTTTATGACCAGTCTCATCGGGCTCATCGCCGGGAGCACCATCATCGTATTCATCGGGCTTGTCGATGACTACTGTGATCTCCCGGCACGGCTGAAGCTCCTCGGTCAGATCATCGCAGCGGCTGTGCTCGTCATCGGTTTTGATGTGCGCATTGATGTCATCACCGACCCGCTTGGGGATTATATCTATCTTGAATACCTTGCAATTCCCGCAACGATTTTCTGGATCGTGGGACTGACGAATACCGTCAATCTCATCGACGGATTGGATGGCCTTGCTGCGGGGGTTTCCTCCATTGCAGCGTTTACCATCTTGCTCGTAGCACTGGAGGAGGGGATTCCCTTCGTCGCTATGGTGACGGCGGCGCTCGCGGGGGCAGCGGTGGGCTTCCTCTACTATAATTTCAATCCGGCACGCATCTTCATGGGCGATACGGGAAGCATGTTTTTAGGGTTTATGCTGGCAGGCATTTCCGTTGTCGGTGCCGTCAAGAGTGCTGCGACGATTGCGCTTATCGTACCGATTCTGGCATTGGGGCTGCCGATTCTCGATACTGCGTTTGCCATTGTGCGGCGTGCACGTAACCACCGCCCCATCTTTAAGCCAGACAAGGGACATCTCCACCATCGGCTGCTTGCACATGGCTTTACGCAGAAGCAGGCAGTGCTTCTCATGTACGTTGTCAGTGCACTCTTTGGACTTTGTGCCCTGGCGTTGACGTCGGTCAGCATACAGGCAGCGGCGCTCATCATCTTTATTGTCGGTACGGCAGTCTTTCTCGGTGCGCGCAAGCTGGGGATTTTGAGACTCGACGTGCCGCAGCAGAAATAGATCATCAATATGCAGAGAGGGGCAGAGGAAGGATGACCGGAAAAATCAAGGTCATGACAATCTTCGGGACGCGTCCTGAGGCCATTAAAATGGCTCCTGTCGTCATGGCGCTTCGGCAGCATGCGGATGAAATCGAGACGCACACACTCGTCACGGCGCAGCACCGTGAGATGCTCGATCAGGTATTGCATCTCTTTCATATTGTGCCGGAGTACGATCTCAATATCATGGCAGCGGGACAGACCCTCTTTGACATCACGACGCGTGCCATGATGGGGCTGAATGAGGTCTTTCAAAAAGATCGGCCGGATCTCGTGCTCGTGCACGGTGATACAACGACGACCTTTGCAGGGGCGCTTGCCGCATATTATCATCAGATTCCCGTCGGGCATGTCGAGGCGGGACTGCGCACGCATGATATATATTCACCCTTCCCCGAGGAGATGAACCGCCGACTCACGGGAGGAATTGCGGCGCTGCACTTTGCACCGACCGCCACCGCACATGATAATCTAAGAGCGGAGGGCGTTCCGGAGAGGGATATTTTCATCACGGGCAATACGGTGATTGATGCACTGCATCATACCGTGCGCCCGGACTATGCGCTTCCGGCAGAGCTCACGCAGGTGGACTTTGCGCATCGGCGTGTGCTCCTCGTCACGACACATCGGCGTGAGAACCTCGGGGAACCGATGCGGCACGTCTACCGTGCCATCCACAATATCATCCATGAAATAGAGGATGTGGAGGTCATCTTCCCTGTGCACCGGAATCCAAAGGTGCGTGAAATCGTGCAGGAGGAGCTGGGCCGCCTCCCACGAACCCATCTGATCGATCCCCTTGACTATGAGCCTTTTGCCAATCTCATGGCGCGTGTGTTCATCGTTCTCACGGACTCGGGGGGCGTGCAGGAGGAAGCGCCTGCACTCGGGAAACCCGTACTCGTCCTGCGGGACACGACAGAGCGCCCCGAAGCAGTCGCTGCGGGGACCGTGCGCCTTGTCGGCACGGATGAGCAGCGTATCTATGGCGAGACGATGCGCCTTCTCACAGATCCCGCCGCATACCGTCGCATGGCGGAGGCTGTGAATCCCTATGGCGACGGCAGGGCGGCGCAGCGCATCATCGAAGCCATTCTTTATCATGCGGGGCGCCGCAGTACGCCGCCGATTCCCTTTTGCAGCGATCCTCTTTTGGGCGGCTGAAAGGAGCATATGATGGCGGAGCAGCAAAAGAGAGATTCATCTGCGCTTATGGAGGCGCTGCGTGCCTTTTCCGTGCTCTCGGGTGCCGGTTTTTATATTGCTGCTGTTCTGGGGCTTTTTATCTTTCTTGGGCACTGCACCGATGATTTTTTCGGGACGGGGCATACCTTTACCGTCATCGGCATACTGCTTGGTTTTCCAGCGGCCATCTACGCGCTTTATCGACAGCTGAAGCACTATAAAATCGTGTAGCACGGAGATTTTCGTGGTTTTCAGCCGGTGTCGAGGATATTCGTATGCTGAGAATTGAGGATAATAACGATCTTATGCCGGCGATTGAAATGGTTTCTGGATGAATAAGGACGCTAAAAACGCCGCTGTGCCAAAGCTTGGTACGGCGGCGTTTTTTGATGCATCCATTGAGCCGGATCATGCGTAGAACTTTCGGTAGAGGTCGATGAAGAAGAGAATCACGGCAATCCCAATGGTGGCAAACCCTGCGCGCTCGATGAGCTTTCGCTGCATTTCGGTACGCTTTTCCGAATGACGGCGCGCATAGGTGAGTGCAAATGAGATGGTCAGCAGAATATACATCGCACGGTTGAGTGTGTCGAGTGTCTCCCATCCGGCGACGGTAATCAGCACCGTGAAAAGTGTTATGCCGATGAGCAGGTAGTCTTTTCCGGCAGAGCGCTCCTGTTTTGGCGCTTCCTGCGGCACCATTTTTTGCTGCAATTTTTTGAACATCTTTGCCATGGTATCATATCAATCCTTTTTATATCATTCATTCGTGATTTAAGGCACCACTGATAAATTCAGCTGCGCCATCTTGACGCATCTTTTTTGCCCGTACTTCGGCGGAAAGTCCTCCACAGAGCACCACTCTGCGTCCGGTTTTCTACCTTGTTCGGACGAAAAATCTATGTCAATCTGACGAACTTCATTTTATCGGTGGTCTTTCAAGTATATCATAGAACAATCGCTGCCGCCATAATCTTTTTTTAGGGGTGGGGATAGCTCTTGCCTTGCGTGACATAATAGAGTAAGATAAACATAGGGTTTTACTGATGGAAAGGATGGATTGTTATGAAATACCGTGTCACATTTACTGCGATTGGCGATTTTGCCCTTCAGCTGCTACAGACGCGCGGCAGCCTCATCATCTTTGACAAAGACGTTCCCTACTCCTATGAGAATATGGTGCTCTCTCATACGAAGGGGGAGCTGAAGGGCGATGTCGCAGTCGGTGATACCCTGCTCATCGCCGATCGCGAGTACAAGGTTGCGCAGGTGGGCGAGGACGCCAATGCGAACCTGCGCGCCCATGGACATGTCACGCTGCGCTTTGTGGAAGCGGATGCGGGAGAGGATGTTCAGCCCGGAGAGATTGTTCTTGTCGGCGCAGGGATTCCCCGCGTCATGGTTGGAGACGTGCTGGAAATCGTATAATCTGTACAAAATCTTTCAAAAGGCTGTCTTGAGAGCTTCAACGGGAGTTTCTGCGGCAGCCTTTTTCATGTGCTGTTGCGTATCGTATTCCGGGTGTAGTATACTGACCATAATCGAATCCGAGCGGTGAGACGCTAAAATTTTGGCACAGAAAGGGAATCCGATGGACACGGAAGAAAAGCGTGCGCTTGAGGCAGAGGTGATGGAGAAAATGATCGTCATTTACTGCCATGGGAAAAAACATATTGTGGACGGCGGTGATCCGCCGCTTTGTCCGCGCTGCCGCCGCCTGCTTGCCTACGCGCGCGGGCGTGTTGAGGATTGTCCGCGTATGGCGGTCAAATCCTTTTGCTCTGCCTGTCCTGTGCACTGCTATACGCCGGATATGCGCGCAGAGATCCGCGCAGTGATGCGTTACAGCGGGCCGCGCATGCTGCTGCACCATCCTGTCATGACGCTTCACCACATGTGGATTGACTGTCGGGCGCGGCAGCGGGAAAAGAAAGGCGTGCATTTATGAAACGGATTCTGCTTCTATCGACCGGCGGGACGATTGCCTCCAAGCAAACGCCATGCGGCCTTCGTCCTGCACGTACGGCCGAAGATCTGCGCACGGCACTCGGTACACCGCAGCATGTTCAGATTGAGACAGAGGATCTTTTTGCACTCGATTCGAGCAATATCACCCCTGCGCATTGGCAGATGATGGCACGTGCCGTCGCTGCCCGCCGCATGGACTATGACGGCTTTATCATCACGCATGGAACAGATACGATGGCGTATACCGCTGCCGCACTCTACTATATGCTCGTGCAGATAGACCGCCCCGTCGTGCTCACGGGGGCGCAGCGTCCGCTTGGTATGGCGGGGTCAGATGCCGAAGAAAATCTCCGTCTGGCCTATCGTGCGGCATCTTCCGGGTACACCGGTGTGTGCATTGCCTTTGGCGGTCGCCTCCTGCATGGGAATGCAGCGCGGAAGATCTATACCAAAGCAGATGATGCATTCCGCAGCATCGGGCGTGCGGATATTGACCTTAGCATAGCAGCACCACGGGAGGCGATGCAGCCCTTTCATCTGTGCGATGCGCTTGACCTGCGCGTTGCTGTTGTGAGACTTTACCCGGGGATGCCGCTTCATGCACTCACAGCGCATCTGGAGGCAGGCTGCCGTGGGCTTATCATAGAGGCCTATGGCTGCGGCGGCATACCGGGGGCGGAATCACCGCAGAGCCTTTTGCCCGCGCTCTCTATGGCGCAGGAACGCGGCTGCACGGTTGTCCTGACGACACAGTGCATCTATGATGGGGCAGATATTTCTCTCTATGAGGTTGGGGCACGTGCGGCAGCACTTGGTGCACTCTCAGGCGGCACACTTCCGACCGAAGCACTCTATGTCCGCCTCATGCAGCTGCTCGCTGACACACCCGAAGGAACGTGTCTCACCGCGCTTGCATGACAGTCATGCAGGGCGGCGGACGGCGATGGATGGAAAGGAGCTATGATGGAACTTCAAGCAATCGGCAGAGTACACAGTATGTATAAGAACCTCGCGGATATACCACGGCAGGGATGTTTGAGTGATGCGGTATCAGAGATTGAGATTTTCCCTGCATTTGTGGATGGACTGCTGCACATCGAGGGGCACCGGCATTTGATTGTGCTTTACTGGGCACATCTGGCGCGCCGTGATTTACTAAAGACCATCCCGCCGCGCTCCTCAGAGATTCGGGGGGTCTTTGCGAGCCGCTCTCCGGGCAGACCGAACCCGCTCTCCCTCTGCATGACAGAACTGATCTCCTGCACAGGGAATCTTCTTCGCGTCAGGAATCTGGATGCACTCGACGGCAGCAGCGTCATCGACATCAAGCCATATACTGCGATGGACGCCATCTCTATGGAATCATGAATCATTCGTTCCTCGCTGCTGCATTGCATCAGTCATCTTCCGCCAGCCAATTGGCTGGTTTTTTGTGTTCTCATTTTCACTTAGGGAAAAAGAATATTCATAAAAATATTTGCAGCAGATCTTGTATTGATATTCATTTGCTATTATAATAACAGCTGCATTTGTTTTTGCTCTCGTTATAAATGCACTGATGGATCGGTGCATTCTTTCTGTTTACATGGAGGAGGAACTCACATGATGAGGAAAAGGGCACGGCACTCTATGCGTCTGCTCTCATATGCGATTACGGCATGGCTCGCCCTGCCCGCCTATACGGCATGGGCGGATGACGGTACGGGCGGAAAGATTTCGACGGCGGACATCCATGTAGAGGTGGATGCTGCACAGGAAGAAGCAAAGGTCGAGTCGCAGCAAAAGACCATCATCACCAAGGAGGACATCGAAAAGAAGCAGGCAAAGTCTGTAGAGGATATTATTTTCAGCGAGACGGGTGTTTCGCGTACTGTGGACGCGATGGGGCGCGTCGGTATTTCGATTCGCGGTGCAGAGCCGCGCCATACGCTGATTCTTGTCGATGGGCAGCCCGTCCTCGGCGACCTTGCAAAGTATTCCGGCGCGGCGGACGAGGTCATGCGTCTTGGCACAGAAAATGTCGAACGCATTGAGATTATCCAAGGGGCTGCGAGTGCGAAGTACGGTTCCGATGCCATCGGCGGTGTCGTCAACATCATCACGCGCAAGGCGACGAAAGAGCCGGGGCTTCAGTTCAATGTCGAAGGGCTGCGCAAAAAGAGCGACAGCGGTCTGCCGTTCTCAAACTTTTTTCTGCGTGCAGATTCTGGACAAATGGGTAAATTCCGTGTGGGGCTGTCGGGCAGCAAACGCGATATTGTGCCCATCTATGCGAGCGTGCACCGACAGCAGAGCGGGCTTTCCTTTGACTACAGCAAGCGGGATTTTCGCCCTACGGCACTGCGCTACTATGGAGACACGGCGAGCATCGGTTTGGTCGGCACCTACGATGCAGACACGCGCAACAGCTTTGAGTTCCGCGTGGATCGCTACAGCGAGGATCTCATCCGCGATGTTAAGCGTACAGATTCGGATCTGGAGCCGCAGCAGCATTTCAAGCGGAAGACAGGGCGCAATGCCTACAATGTCGGTTGGAAGGGTTTCAGCAACACGAGTGACTGGAACATCGAGATGAACTATACAAATCTGCGCGAGGACGATGTATCGCTCATCAACTATGAAGGCAAGACCGTCTACGAAGGCAAGAACGAGCTGCGCTACGTGGACAATGTCGATCATCGACAGTTCGACTTTAAGGCATCCATGAATACGCAGCTCGGCGATAAGCATCTTCTCAGCTATGGATTTGGCTTCTCCAATGAAAAAGGGGAGGGCAGCCGCCTCAAAAGCTCTCCGAATACATCGACCCGCCACATCGATCCGTGGGACTACGATAAGAGTCTGCTTGTCGATAAACAGGATCGTCTCATCCGCGGCGAGGATCAGACGAACTATGTCTGGTCGCACATTCACGACTACGCATTCTCAGGTTATGACCACGGCATCCCGCAGTGGAACAAAAACTATGAGTATTATTACTACGATGCCAATAGACCCGGCTCCATCAATCCCGGGCTTACCTATGAGGATTTCACCAAATACGACCTAAAGCGCGGCGATCTCACACAAAATTGGGCGGGTAAACTCATCGTAGGCGGCTCGCATGACATTACCGATATTGCGCGTCCCAACCTTTTGGCGGATTACAACAGGCTCAAAGATCAGCTCCGTGCGCAGAATCCGGGGCATCCCATCACAGGCAGCATCGTCACGGATTACTATACCTATGGGATTCAGCGCCGCGCCGATGCGCCGAAACTCAACGGCAAGGCATTCCTTGAGGAATATTGGGAGCGCGATCAGCGCATCACCGTCGGCAGTGGCACCATCAAGAAGCAGAATTTTTTCATCGGCGATACATGGCAGCTCTCAAAGAATACCATGCTCTTTCCGATTGTCCGCCTTGACCACAGCAATCTCTTTGGGACGAACGTATCGGGCAGCCTCGGCGTGACGCACAACGTCGGCGGCAATGCGCACCGGCGGTTCAAAGCGAACGTCGGCACGAGCTACGCTGAACCCGGCATGGGCGAGCTGTGGTACAACTGGGAGATGTATGGCAGCAATCCCATCGGCATCGGTGTTGCGAAAATGGGCTGGTGGTGGGCCGGCAATCCGGATCTAAAGCCCGAAAAATCTGTCAACATTGATATGAGCCTTGAGGGAGAGACGAAGAACACCTTCGCGCGAGTCGGGCTCTTTCACAACCGCATCCGCGACTATATGACGGTATACTTTACAGGGAAGTTCATGGACTTCGCGCCCCAGCTCGGCGCGTCCGCGAAGTGGATGCGTGCACCCGATATGATTTACAGCTTTAAGAACATCGGCAGGGCGGAGATCACGGGACTGGAGGCAGAGGTGCGGCAGAAGATCGGTTCGCATTTCAATGCACGTCTGGGGTATACCTATCTGCATGCCATCAACAAATCCGATCCCCTGATGCCGCGGCGCCTGCTCGATCGCCCGCAGCACAAGGTCGATATTGGCATCTCCTACGAGGATCAAAAGACCGGATGGGGCGCACAGCTCTGGGGCGATTACTATATCCACATGCTCGACAGCAATACGCTGGCGAACAGGAAAAACTACTGGCCGGATATTTTGGATGGTACAGGCGTGAATGAGCAGCATGTCTATCAGGAAAAGACATTTGGTATTTGGAATTTCCTGCTGCAAAAAAAGCTCAGTGATGATGCCATGGTCTATGTCGGTGTGAACAACATCTTCAACCACCGCGACGATGACCGTGCGACACAAGAACGTGTCTATCGTCTCGGCGCGAATTTTAAGTTCGACACCGGCGGCACGAAAAACAGCCGCCTCACCGGCGGCGCTACACCGATGGGAAAAGAGGAGGCTGCTGTTCTGGAGGGATTCCTCAGGCGTCCGTTCGATGTCAATAGACCCATCGGCGTCTCTCTCATCGGCGACTATCAGCTGCGGTGGAACGCCCATGGCGGTACGAACCGCCCCCGATCCACCTATACGCCGGACTCCTTCATCAGTGCCGATGCGGCGAAGAACATGGCGGATGCCGATGGGCATGGCTTTGAGCAGCGCATTCGCATCGGGGCAGATGCACGTGTCGGAAAAAATACGAATATCAAAGTCGTTGGCAGCATGACGGGTACGCCCGGTGTTGACCCGGCGCACAGCCTGCCGGATTCCAAAGGAATGGGCAAGCAGCGCTTGGAGGAAGCAGATGTGACGCAACATGCAAAGCGCTGGGATCTCTCTCTCGGGCGTCTCACGGAGCCGATGGGCGTCACGGGGTACTATTTCGGACGGGAGTACGATGGCGTGCGTGCGGTCTATACAGGAAAGAGCACACAAGTGCGTCTTGGCTACGGTACCTTTAAGCACAGCACAGGCGTTTCCGATACGGCGTATACCCACGCGACCAATGCAGTGTTCTACCGCCCGCCGACCATCGTGGAATTCCTCGGCATCAACTACGCGGATCATCCGACAGAGTTCGACAGATCCATTGCGCAGTCAAATGACGAGTATCGTGCGGCGAAGGCGGCAGGACAGGAGGCGCAGACGAAAAACCTCTATTTCTACCAACAGCTCAAGGATGTCGAGGACAGCAGCGCAAGCACAGCGGAAAAGGCGGCAAAGAAACTCGACATCATCAAACGGATGCACAGCATCGTCAAGGCAGCCTATGGAAAAGATATGGAGCGTGCGCAGATCAACCTCGACCCGGGTGGGGCGAGCGGTGCCGCAGCATTCTATGAGGTGCAGGATACGGCGGGCAACAAGAGCTTCCTCAAGGTGGAGGACAGCGCGATGTCTTACTCAGGCTACATCAGCGACTGGGATTCTGCGGAGGACAAAGCCTATAAGCGGGATGTCAACCGAACGCTCGCATTTTCCTTGGCAGACGGCTCTGCGCTGAGATCAGATGATGCTTACATTCGGGCGCGTGCGACCGACATTGAGAGCGCCTATCAAAAGATTGCAGAGCATGGCATCGCACCGGAGTTCAACGACTATGCTCGTGGTACGTGGCCCACACCGCGCTGGCAGCTCTCGGGCGGCACGTGGACGCAGGTGCCCGGTTCCTCGGCACCGGTCACGGGCTATCGGCGTACGGGGCGAGTGTTCCTTGCCCAAAAGACAGGGACGAATACCTATGCGAATGGACTGAATGCCGCACGAAGCCTCTATGAGAACAACTATGTGACGGATTCCGCCTCCGCTGCGAGCGACTACGGTCTTACATTGAACAATGTCGCCTTTGAATACCTGCGTGCGATGCAAAAAGTCGTCGAAGCCTCCGAATCAGAGAACAAGCTTCCACGCACTTCCCTTGGAAATGTCGTCGGCAATCTCATCCGCACAGAGGGCATGGTGCTTGAGCGTGACTATATCCCGCCGATTGACAAGGCGTTCTTCTTGCAGGTCAAACATCAATTCAGCGCGAATTTCGGTCTTGTCGCGTGGTATTTGCGCTCTGTCGGCGGCAAGAACTACATCATGCAAGCTGCAAACGGCAGAGGAAACGACAGCCGCGACTTCAGCCATCTCGCCGATGTCATTGGTCTTGGTGCACAGTGGCAGATGGGCAAACAGACGGCGCTTTCCTTTGACTATGGACAGAACCGCACCGCATTCGGCAAATATATGAACGGTGAAACGGTATTTGAACACCGCGCACGCACAGATGTCTTTACTCCGCGCGGGCGCAGTGATGGCAGTGCGCCGATTTTCTGGACCATGCGTCTTACTATTGGCAATGCAGACACAGATCGCCGCGGCTCGTGGAATGCGTTTGCAGACTACAAATACTTTGAGCACGGTGCCTTCTTCGGCGGCAATGGCACCGGGTATCTGCCCGACCGCTACATGGACGGCATCAAGAGCTTTACCATCGGCGGCGGCTACGTCCCCGCGCGCAACTGGCTCGTTGAGCTGTTTTATACCTTTGATGCAAAGGGAACCAATCAGCGCGACACGCTCCACGGTCCGGAGAAGTTTAAGCTTGGGAACTATACACGCTTCCAGCTGACCTATCGCTTCTAAGAAAAATCTTACCCATCAAACAGCAAGGCCTCCTCCGTATTGGCGGAGGAGGCTTCTTGTTTACGGGGTACGAGGGATCGGGTGCTGCTGAAAATTTTTCTCACAAACATATGGAAAATATGTTATTGATTCCATCTATTAAAAATTACTATTAAATATTTTTATTATATTTTATATAAAATAAAAGAGGTTTATGCCTCTTTTTAAATTTATCAAATTAAGTAATAAAGCATTCTCTATTGATTATCTTTTTTTACGCCAATAGAAAATGAAGTACCATAGAAAATACAGCTCTCCCAATAAAATCTCTCTTTCGTTTATAAAAAAGCAATGCTAATTTATTCATCAAACTAGAAATTATCGATTTGTTTGCAATAATATTACCCAACTTTTCTTTTACTTCCATCAAATGCTTCATATTACGTAAAGAAAATATTCTTTTAAATTTGACAACGATATTAAACTTTGATATAATTTTATATGTATATTTTTTACAAGG
>ERZ773083.592-NODE-592-length-28636-cov-9.645779_pt1 | contig 28636 bp, 38 predicted proteins | sample MGYA00511465_ERZ773083 | MGnify/ENA primary metagenome ERZ773083 (study PRJEB29015, sample SAMEA2738001) | human oral metagenome | biome: human oral; feature: human-associated habitat; material: dental | place: China | collected 2060 ... | reverse complement strand
AGATACACAGGTCTTACAGGGAATATATCATCTACATTGCGCCCTGGCCCCGCTACAACATAGAGATCTACAGGCTGTTCTTTATGCTCCACAATTGTATTTGTCACTACCGTAGTGGATAGCGTTACCTGTTCTATTTGTGCAGGATTCGCACCATTCATCACCGCACCTAAGGCATCCGTTATACCATTCATGAGATTCTCCTTCGTAGTTCGCCGCTTCGCCGATGAAACGATGGTACCCCCATCTATAATAACGGCATCCGTAAAAGTGCCGCCTACATCTATTCCTAATAACATATGTCCTCCTTTAAACAGAAAAGAGACCGCCGGAGCAGTCTCTTTTGTTAATCTCTAGACTTACCAGTTCTGCACCGGAAATATCGAGAATCTTTTATTTTGCTCCCGAAACGGAAGCGTAGTTTTTAATAATAACGATTGGTGTCATTTGGCTATCATTACCAAATGGATTATCAATCAACAATTTAGCGATTTTCTTCGCATCAATACCGCGACTTGTACCGAGGATGGCAGAGCGTTTCAAGTCGTTTACGTCTGCTACAACAGCGCCATAGCAACCTGTGCGTTGAACGATTTTTTCAGCCACCTTATCTGGATCTTTTGGACCAAATACGATGTGTTTATCGAATGGAGGCATGGTACCTGTTACGTCATCGGTTAAGGATGCAGCACGGGCGATAGCGTAAAACACGCCTGGTTTGCGAAAAATTTTAGCAATAGCACCTAAGAAGAAAGCACCTAATACCTTCCATTTACCATCTAAGTTCATAGCAGATTGCATACCATAAATAGAAGCCATGGAACCATCTGGATGAATAAATCGGTTGATCATACGCGCTTGCCAACATACATTGAGTTCTTCAGGACGTGTAAAGCGACCTTGTGTAATAGCCACAACGGATTCTGCTACGCATACGATGTCTTCTGGCCCAATATTGTGACCACCAAATTCAACGATAGCATCAACGATGTCATCATTATCTGTAAGAATACGTGTAGGAACACATACTAATTCTAATTTTGCCATTGTTATGCCTCCTTAGTGAACCAATGCTGCTTGTACTTCTTCTGCAGTCAAACGAATACGCTGTTTATCGATATGGTAATCGGTACGACCTACGATTTGGTAATAAATGTCGATGTCCATATAAGGGAATCCCTTAATATCTTCACGAATATTACCATTTCTACCAGTTAAGGTAACGTAAACGCGAATTGTACCACCCTTGCGAGGCTTGATGATGATAGCTTCAAAGTAACCATCGTGGCGTGGACGATCGATATCCATAGCCCAAGCGTCTACTTTCACTCCATCGAAATGTTCTTCTGGAAGCAAAGGACGTGGAAATAAATCCATGATTGTACCAAGTTGACGGCCTTTGTTTACAAATGGCACATCACAGAACAATGTCATGGAGCTCATATTCATATCTGTCAATTGAAAGCTTGTTTTTCGCTTTGACAACAAAATAACGCGTTCGTTACCTTGTTTTAATACGAATAGACGGAATAATAAGTACAAAATAGCTACGATAACTGCAATGGCAACTATCACATTTATTATGTCATAAAACCACATATGAATTCTCCTTTATAGTGTAATCAATTCCACCGAAAAATCATCAGTATCTAAGAATTGGGCGCCCAAATCAGCCCCTAGGGCAATATCCTTTGTAAAATACAAGGTGCTACAGCCCTTCTCGGTAGATGGATTATGCAAATGATTGCTGTCCATCGTACGTCGCACTAGATCACTAGTCTCATAAGCAGGGTCGATATATCGGATGCGGTCACCTGATAACTCCTGCAGGACAGGGCTAACAAATGGGAAATGAGTACATCCCAATACGACAACATCAATATCCCGTTCTAGCATAGGTGCTAAGTACTCCTTAGCGGCTTTACGAACAGCGTCATCATGCAAATGACCTTGTTCAATTAAGCCGGCTAGTTCTGGGCATGGTTGTTCCCATACAAAGACCTCATGGTCGATGTCCATAGCCACATATTTATGAATATGACTATTAACGGTCGCCACCGTCGCCATGATACCGATAGTATTACTATTGCTTTCACGAATAGCAGTCTTAACACCTTGCGATACACCGATAACCGGCACATTGACGCGACTGCGCACCTCATCGAGGGCCACTACGGTGAAAGTATTGCAAGCGATAACCATCAATTTTACAGGTACTTGATGTAATGTTTCTGCAATACGACAAGCGATTTCTGTAATCTCCTCGGTTGGACGATTGCCAACGGGATTATTAGCATTATCCCCTATATAGATGAAGTTTTCATTGGGAAATTGTTCCTGTAGAACTTTCAAAACGGATAGACCACCTACACCTGAGTCAAAGACGCCGATAGGCAGTCGTTGTGTATCTATATTAGTCATGAGGCATCTCCTCAACAGCATTTAGAATAGGTTGATAAAAGCGATCCTCTAATCGTACGATTTTCCCAGACGATTTAGACATAAAGGCATTCTTAGTCTCACCCGTCGCCAATAGAGCACCATCGCTAGCGCGGCGCATGCGGTATTTAAATACCATCTGAGCACGGGTCATTTTGACTAAATAGATTTCTATATTAATCGTGTCATCGAACCGAGCAGGTTCCTTATAGTTACACGATACATTCATGATTGGAAATACTATATCCTCGTCCATCATATCCCATAAGGTGACGCCGATATGACGAAGGAATTCAATACGCGCCATTTCAAACCACCGAAAATGATTGCTATGGTGAGCAATTCCCATCATATCGGTTTCATAGAAACGGACGTTAATTGTCGCTGTATACATTTATTCATCCTTCTTATTACAATACAAATTTAATTGTATATCTATTAACAAAGGGTGTCAAATAAACAAAGGCAGTCCAATCAATAACAATGATTAAACTGCCTTTTTATGTACTTGTTAGTTGCCAAAAGGGAATAGCTTTTTCGCTTGTTCTTCGTGGGATGTTTTGATATAGCGATTGGCGATTTTGAAAGCAATGCCGAGAACTGCTACATCATCTACCCAGCCAAGGCCTGCAATCGTATCAGGGATGATATCGATTGGTAGGATGAGATACCCTAAGGCGCCGGCTAAAATAGCCTTTACATATTTTGGTGTATCTTGATCACGTAAACACAAGAATAACACCACTGCTTTTTGTACAAAGGCAAGTTTTTTACCATAGCGAGTGGCAAACGCTAAAAAGCGAGACTCGCTAAAATACTTGCCATATTTAATAATCTTTAATGGATTCATACCGATCCTTCTAACTATTTACGGAAACCGTTAATTGTGGATTTTGTTGTTTCTTTAACTGTTTCAACAGCTTGGAACGCAGTATCTTTCGCATTTTCCACAGCTTGAGCCGCTGTAGTTTTTGCGTTTTCCACAGCCACTTGAGTAGTTGCTTTCGCTACTTCTACGCCACCTTTAGCCAATTCTTTTGCAGTATCCAATGTTTCTTTTGCTACATCGATTTTTTCTTTTGCCGCATCAGTTACTTTTGCTACTACTTCTGCTGCATTATCATGCAATTGGTATTTCGTTTCCGTATTCCATTTTTCAATAGCAGGTGCTACTTTTTCAGAATATACTTGTTCTAATTGTTCTTTTGCAAGACCTGTTTCGTTGGCAATACCAGCCCATACATCGCGTTGGCCTTGAGTGAAAGGAATGCTTGCTGCTGCATCGCGAGCGATTTCGCCAGCAATGGCTTTACCATTTTCATAAAACTCAGCAATCATAGGTTTATAGCGTTCGATATCAGATGGCATACCATCTTCAATCCAAATGTGAGCTACTTTACCAATAGCATATGTCAAACCAACTGCTACCGGTACACGTACAGCTTTAAAAGGTACGAGTAAGGAAATAGCAGCCGTAGCAATAGCCGTGCTCAAGCCACCTACTAAACCTACAACAGCACCTGTTTGTAATTCCACATCATATAAATGGGCGATGCGCGTTACCATATATGTTGCATTTGTACATAGTGCAACATTGCTGAATTTTGGAGACAAAGCCAATACGGCAGCACGGCCTGCGCCCCAGAAAATAAATTGTTCAACTTGATAATTTAAATCTTGACCACCATCGCTAAGCGGTTCAATTCTAACGCCATTATATTCTGCCATAATCGTTCTCCTTTTTTCCGGATTCCACTTGTGAATGTATGTATCGTTCATTAGTATTATTATACCATTCTCAATGTAGAATTGAAATGAATAATATATATTTTACCCTGTATAAACGGGTTTATTATGACTATAAGTAATAGATAATACTCTATTCACTACCAACTTGTGAGTCCCCCATCAATCGTCCAAGCAGCACCGGTAACAAAAGATGCCTTAGAACTAATTAAAAAGGCTATAACTTCGCCAATTTCGTGAGGTTTTGCAATACGTCCCAATGGATAGTGTTGCCCCATCTCCTCTTTTGCTTGCTCCGCATCTTGATGAGATTGAGCGATTTGCTTATCTACAAGGGATGTATCTACATCGCCAGGGCACACGCAGTTAACGCGTACCTCATGGGGTGCCATCTCAAGGGATAATGATTTTGTAAAACTTACAATAGCACCTTTTGATGCACCATATACTGAACAGGCCACATTCCCTTGCAAGCCCGCATCACTAGATACGGTAACAATACTGCCCTTTACTTGACGTAAATAAGGCAATGCCGCTTGGCACAAGAACACTGTTCCTTTTACATTCGTTCCAAACATTTCATCAAAGGCGGATTCAGATACGTCGGCTAGCAGTTCTTCTTCATAATATCCAGCCGCTGTCACAAGAGCCGAAATGCTGCCAAAGAAATCTACTGTTTCTTTTACAACACGCTGACAATCGCTCACACTAGATACGTCACCTTTCACATAGCGCACCTTCGAAGAATAGCGGCGCAATTTCATCTTTGCCCTTTGTCCCGCTTGTTCATCGCGGCCATTGATAACGACGCACCAACCTTCTTGCAATAATAGCTTAGCTGTGGCAAATCCGATACCCGATGTACCACCGCTGATCAATGCCACTTGAACATCATTTTTATGAGGCATACTCACACCTCCTACAAGGTAGAAATATAATCAAACACTAATTTTAACAACATAACTGTCGTAACAGACAGGAATACAACACGCACCAAAGAGGACCCTTTGGCGATAGCTAAGTGGGATCCTAAATAGGCACCAACCACTTGACCCACCGCAGCGACAAAGCCGTACATATAATTAACATGCCCTAAATATAGAAATACCAACAAGGATGCTAAATTACTGGTAAAGTTTAATATTTTTGCATTTGCCGAAGCATGGAGAAAATCAAACCCCGTAAAGATAAATCCCATAATGAGAAATGTACCTGTACCAGGTCCAATGAAGCCATCATACATACCGATACCAAGAGCAAAGGCCATACAGATATGGAGTGCTCGCCCCATTACTTGAGAGGTGCGATTTACTTCGCCCCAGTTCTTTTTAAAGACTACAAATAATGTAACGGCCACGAGTAATACGATGATAATCGGTTTAACATATAGCGGTGGTAATGATACAACCGCCAAAGTACCCAGCATAGAGCCTATAAAGGTAAACGGCAATAATTTTCGCACCAGTTTAAAGTCAACCATATGGTTTCGTAAAAACGTAATCGATGCACTACCAGCGCCAAAGATACTAGACAGTTTATTACTACCTAGCGCCATGCTGGGTGGTAGATTAGTTAGCAACATAGCTGGTACAGAAATCAATCCTCCACCACCTACTATGGAATCCACAAAGCCCGCAAAGGCCCCTGCTACTCCAAGCAGTAACAGTATCATCACTTCATAGGGTAATCCGGTTATCGAAATCAGCCAATCCATATACGACCTCCCAAGGGCTACACATCAAAGTATAGTACTATTTTACCATTCGTATCGGTAAAAACAATAGCTCTATATACAAAACAACGGTGACCATCGGCCACCGTTGTTGCATACAGATATGTTGATGTACATATTCTTTGACTATTTTGTGCCTGCTAATCGATCTAATATGACTGTATAACCATCAGCACCATATACGAGGCATCGTTTCACCCTGCTAATCGTCGCTGTGCTAGCACCAGTTTCCTCTACAATCATTTCATAGCTATCGCCAGCGCGTAACATCTTAGCTACTTGAAGTCGTTGCGATAATGCTTTTAATTCATTAACAGTACAAATATCCTCAAAGAATGCATAACATTCTTCTACAGTTTGAAGTTGTAAAATGCCTTCAAAGAGCTCGTCATGTTGAGCACTTCTCAATTTTTCATTGACGCTCATAACGCCTCCTACTTTTTATTCATCGCTTTGGATAATCCGTCACCAATCATTTGGATAACTTGAACCATGATGATAAGAATGATGATGGTAGCGAGCATGATATCCCCTTGGAAACGTTGGTAACCATAGCGGATAGCAATATCACCAAGGCCACCGCCACCGATAGCACCCGCCATAGCGGAGTACCCAATCAGGTTAACGATAAGCACCGTAACATTATCGATAATAGTTGGCAATGCTTCTGGTAACAATACCTTGCGAATAATTTGGAATGGGCTTGCCCCCATCGATTGAGCAGCTTCGATAACACCGAATTGAATATCCTTAATGGATGTTTCTACAAGACGTGCTAAAAACGGAATCGCCGCCAATGTCAACGGTACACAAGCAGCCGTCGTACCAATGGACGTACCAACAACCATACGCGTAAACGGAATGATGGCAACCATTAAGATGATAAATGGAATGGAACGAGTCGCATTAACGATAGCCCCTAGAATCTTATTAAGCGCTGCATTTTCTAAAATATGCCCCTTAGATGTAACTACCAATACAACGCCGAGTGGAATACCAATAATCATGGCCATGATCGTAGAAATAACGGTCATTTGCAATGTATCCAAGGTACCGGTTATCAACAATTTAATTACTTGCTCTGACATAACCGATCACCTCACTTTCAATTGGTAATGTTCTGATATATTCTAGCCCTTCTTGCGCTTTCATAGGGTCGCCATTCAAAATGACGATGAGACGGCCTACGCTAGTGTTTTGAATATAGTCGATACCACCGAATAAAATACTTACATCGAGGTCAAATCGACGTACTAAACCAGCCACAACAGGTTCATCTGTAGCTTGGCCGGTAAACTTCAATTTTACAAGCGGTGATGTACCAGCAATCCAGTCATCATGAAGTTCAATATGTTCAAGCGCTTCTTGTGGTAGGTTATCGCTTACTACTGAGCCAACGAAATCTTTTGTAGTCGGTTTCTTCGGATTTGTAAATACCTCGAGCGTACTACCTTCTTCTAAGATAACACCGCCTTCGATAACGGCTACGCGGTCACAAATTTCGCGGATAACTTGCATTTCATGAGTGATGAGCACAATAGTAAGCCCCATCCGTTCATTGATATCCTTCAACAATTCTAAAATAGATTCTGTTGTTTGTGGATCCAACGCAGATGTAGCTTCGTCGCACAATAATACCTTTGGATTAGATGCCAAGGCGCGAGCAATGCCAACGCGTTGCTTTTGACCACCGGATAGCTGGGATGGATAGTTATTCACGCGGTCCGATAAACCTACGATATCGAGAATCGGATTGATGCGTTCTTTGATTTCAGCCTTGCTAAGCCCTTGCAATTCTAATGGGAATGCTACATTGTCATAGACCGTGCGCGATGATAAAAGATTAAAATGTTGGAAAATCATGCCAATGTGTTTACGCGCTTTACGCAGTTCACTAGCACTCAATTTCGTTAAATCTGTGCCATCTACGATAACAGAGCCCGATGTAGGGGCTTCTAGCATATTAATGCAACGAATCAATGTAGATTTACCGGCCCCTGATTGACCGATAATGCCGTAGATTTGCCCTTTTTCAATGGTGAGGCTAATATCCTTCAGCGCTTCTACACGATTAGCACCTTCGTAGACCTTGCTAATGTGTTCTAATGTAATCAAAATATGTCCTTTCTTTATGAAAGCTCCCCTTACTAGCCACTATAGATACCCTATTGATACCTATAATTATGCTATATTAAGCCAAGCCTTCTTCCATTAATTTTTCTAGACCATGACGTAATTTCATAGTCACTGCACCTGGTTTACCATCAGCTACAGGATTCCTGTCGAGTTTTATAATCGGAATCACACCACCGGTTGTATTGGTAAAGAATAATTCATCCGCATCATCAACGAAAGCGCGGTCAAACTTTTTTTCGATAACAGTGATGCCCAATGAAGGTGCCACACGAGTGATAACCATTTGACGCGTAATGCCCTTCAAAATATGATTATCTGCTGGATGTGTGTAAATAATACCATCTTTTACGGCAAATACATTGGACGTAGCCCCTTCAGTACAAATGCCATCTCGGAATAGCATCGCTGTATAAGCAAATTTCTTTTCCGCCTTTGTTTGCGCCAAAATGTTAGGAACCAAATTCGTAGTTTTAATGTCTACATGGCCCCAACGTTCATCAGGCAATGCGATAGCTTTCACACCGGATTCCAACTTGTTCACTGCATCCATATCGAGATTATGAATGGACATGAGCATTTGTGGTTCAAGTTTAGAGCGATCATATGCATGATGGCGTGGCGCTACACCACGAGAGATTTGTAAGTAAATATAACCTTCTTTGATTTCACTTTGTTCAATCAAGATTTCGTGAAGTTCGGTCAAATCATCTGGCGTCATTTTTACAGGAATATCCATTTCACGCATGGATCGATATAGACGATCTTGGTGATAGGACAATGCAAAACAACGACCTTTAGTTACACGTACAACTTCATATACAGAATCGCCGAATAAGTAACCGCGGTCATCAATGCTGATTACCTTTGCACCTGGTTCGACGAATTCACCGTTAAAATATGTTAATTCTTTCATAAGAGCACCTCATTTTCCCTTGTTGTAACTCTAATCAGTATGATTGTATTATAGCACAATCACAGATTAATTTTCACACTTTACATTGTGAAAGTTTTCATTTTAGTCATGAAAAAATCCACCCTCTACCGATAACTATAAGTTATGGTAGGAGCGGATTCTATTGTAATTAGTTATATACTAATCTTACAGGGCTTGTATAAGCCTATTAATTGCCAAGAATATATTTTCGTATTGGCTTTGGTATTTGTTTTAAACCTACTGTCGTCAAGTAGGATAATCCTACGGCCATCACATACAACAGCACTACGTGAGGCATTGTAAATAGAAGATTATACTTGGCCATGATATCGGTCATGATCAATAACCAGAACGGATGCGCCAAATAGATACCGTATGAAGTATCCCCAATTTGTGACCAGAATGCCTCCATCGTATTGTTGAAGGGCATCACTTGGAATAGGAATAAGCTAAACAATGTGCCAAATGCCGTATAGAATACACCCATTGGACTTAACTGATGCACCGTATAAATCGCTTCAAGCACCGTATAGTGCCATACATCCATGACATAGTAGTAGGCGCCCAACATAGATAGAATCGATAAAGTGGCACATGTGGCCAATAGGTATCGGTAGCGCCACATATAGTCCTTCACCTGTTCATATCGCTCAGCTACAACAGCACCAAAGAGGAATATCCATACATAATGAATCACCCAATAGTTAAGGCGCATATCAAAAAGATATTTTATAGCTGGAGAGTCGCTAAAATGTTGTGTCACCCATGCTCCTAATCGATAGGAGGATATAAAATCAACACCTAATTGGATAGCAAATAGGATGACGAGCCAAGGAACGGGGGCTTTCAAAATCCATCGCACCATCACACGCCATAGTGGCATGAGCACATAGAACCACACCAGTATAACCATAAAATATAAATGGTACATACTGTTACCAAACAAGAGGTTCACAATCAAAGGACCGGGATGGAGGTTTCCAAAATTGTACGCCGTTATCCCTGTATAGATAAGATAAAATAGGGACCACACAATGTAAGGATAGAGCACCACTTGAAAGCGTCGTTTCATAAAATCCTTGTAGCTAAATGAATCATGTACTGATGTATGGTAGAACAGACCAAAAGCTGACAAGAAGAAAAACGCGGGCACTGCAAAACGAGATACAATTTCCAATACGCTAATAAGTTGTAAATTAACGAATGGATTTTGTAATGCGTAAGAACCAACATGAATGCCGATAACGCCGAGCATACAAAGGCCACGCATATAGGTTATTTCAGGCAAAAACGATCGTTTCATAGGCGATTATTGTTGCGGCACAGTGGCCGATGTAGGAACAATACGAGGTGAAGTCGCCGCTTGATGTACTACCGTTGCAGCTGGTGTAGCCTGAGTCGTTGTAGTTGGCGTAGCTGGTTGCGATTGGCCATTAGCTTGTGCAGCCGCAGCTGCTGCAGCTTCAGCCTGTCTCTTCGCTTCTTCTTCACGTTGCATACGAATTTCTTTTTGAAGCGGTACTACTGGTTTATCATAAACGGTAATATCCGTTTCAAATAAACGACCCCATGGGAATGTAGCCTTAACTGTACGTGGGTCTACCTTCAAATAGGTTTCACTGAAATCTTGTACACGTTCTTGTAAATACTCTTCTAATTCTGAATTCAAGTCACCAGAGTAGCGTACATTGTCGGTACGAATAGAATCTTGCATACGATAAATGTCCTTGCGGATATTCGCTTGATATGCCCAGTTATCTAAGTATTGTTGGGTCAACATATCTCGATGACCTTCTGGAGACATAGATTGTAACAATAAGCCTTGAGCAATAGCATAGCCTACCGTATTACTTGCTGTATTCCAGCCATTATAAGCGCCGATTTTATAGAGTAAATCGCGTTTGTATAAAGCACCTAACAAGGTATTATCGGAACCATTATTATATGCAATATCCGCAATACTCACGGTTACACCTTGCTCTGTGGCTTGTTGAATACGATCTACAAAGGCATTCGTAGCTTGTGAAATCATTGGGAAGTTCCCAAATGTTTCAGATTCAGATGTGCTCGTAGAAAGCGGTGTATTAACAGCGAGAAGAACAGTTGGTTTGCCCGCAGTTGTCATCGTACCACCAACGGCTTCTACGTGTTCTGCAATTGTCTTATCAATGGTTTGATCTTCGTAACCTGGCAATGTTTTACCAGCACCACCAAGCGGATAAATCACGGAGAACGTCGGTTTTTCTGCACTATCATCCGTCCGAGAACGAGCCATCAACAACAAACCAAGTTGATCTGCCCCAGGGAAGCTACCATATTGGGTACGTGGAATACCTTTGGAGTACTGACTTAAATAACGCCCTTCCAAAGCGGATTGAGATAATTGAGATGTGTCATCATGCCCCAATGCAAAGTATGAAAACACACCATTACGAGCTTCATCAATCAAATCCTTGTTTACTTGCATATTTTTTTGACGGCGAGAGAACCAATCTTGTAAATATTCAATTGGCACAGAAGCTTGCAAGCTCATCAATTTTTGCGTTTCTGCTTGTGTTAATGTGCCCGCGTCCAATTTATCTTGTAATGCAGCAATTTGGAATATAGTTGGACCGTAATCTGCATAGTAGGATGGTTCGGTGCCACCTCCACTAGCGCGCGGAGAACGCATGACGGTACCAAAGCCATAGATGCGTGTATTTTTATGGTTTGCCTTAAGCGCTTCGATGCGTTTTAAACGATTTTCCAATGTGCTCAATGGCAAATTATGTTTACGAGAATCCACAAGGCCGCCATAGATTAAGGTATCTGTACTCAATACCATAATATCGGCACGGCCCGCATTTTGCTCTACCCAATTCCAGATTTGATCGGCTTGCCCTTTGTAGGTTTTACCAGAAATCAAATTTTGTGGTGGTGTTAACACCGTCATCCCCGCTGCCTTTGCAGTATCAACTGTATATTGCAGACTTACTGGGCGATCATCTTGCGGAACATATAATACAGTTTCCGCATCAACTTGAATGGATGTACCCGTAGCAATAGCCGTAACCATTAACGCTACTTTCAACCATTTTTTAGACATAGGTTAAACTCCTTTATCAAACACGCTTGTGCATACCATTTCACAACTGTTGTAAGGGATACAATCATAAAAAAATAACTAATATTACAATTATATCACTTAGTCATAATTTGGCAAATATATCGCATAAAACCGATTATTATCTGACACGAGGTAAACTCCAGTGATATTTAATGGCTAGTAGACGAATGACCAGCACAATAGTGAAAGCACCATATACGGCTTGGCCCGCCCAATCGCTAATTACCAGTAGATAATAGGCTATACCGCCAATAATGCTTGGCAACGCATATACGTCTTCTTTCAGTACGGAAGGCACGCGCTGCGCCAACATATCGCGCAAAATGCCACCACCTACAGCGGTAATCGTACCAAGCAATACGATAAATATAGGTAAGTCCGGATATAGTGTATACCCTGCAGAGGCACCCGTAACGGTAAAGGATGCTAAGCCAAGAGCATCGGCAAATAAATAACTAGCCCTACTACGAGGTCCCATTATGTTGCGATGATAACGACTGTTATAAATGACAAATACAATAAAGGTTACCACGAGGACGACCGTAACATACACTACATTACGAAGTGAATTGGGCGGGAAATAGCCTAGTAGTACATCACGAATCACGCCGCCCCCAATAGCGGTAGCAAGCGCGAGCACCGCCATGCCAAAAATATCCATTTTACGGGACACACCCACAAGTGCGCCTGATACGGCGAATGCGATGGTACCAATCATGTCAAACATATACCAAATAATATCCATACTAGCCTCACACAAGCAACTGACACAACGATTAAATCTATTCGCAAAAATACGATAAAATATGATAGACTCTATGTAAGATATTATACATTAAGAGGTGCGATAATGACAAAAGACCTAATGGATTCAACCAAACTTAATACAATGGACGAGCGCAGTCGTGACGAATACTTTATGAGACTTGCCATCGAAGAAGGCAAAAAAGCGTATGCCCTTGGCGAAATTCCTATTGGCGCCATTTTGGTCCACGATAATCAAGTCATTTCACGTCATCATAACCGCCGTGAACTGGATCATGATGCAACAGCTCACGCCGAGGTTCTCGTCATCCGTGAGGCCTGTAATAGCCTAAAGCGCTGGCGGTTGACTGGATGCACCCTGTATGTTACGATAGAGCCGTGTCCTATGTGCGCAGGGGCCATTATTAACAGCCGTATTGATCGCGTTGTATATGGTGCTAGCGACTACAAAGGAGGCGCTGTAGAATCACTGTTCAATGTGCTATCCCATCCGGGACTAAACCATGAACCACAATTGCAAGCAGGCATCCTCGCTGATGAATGTAGCCAATTGATGAAAGATTTCTTTAAAGAGCGTCGTAAAGCACGGAGGAGTACCCAAGAGGCTGAAGGGTCCGCACTCGAAATGCGGTAGGTCGGGCAACCGGCGCGGGGGTTCAAATCCCTCCTCCTCTGCCATATTGTCATACGTTGTCCTATGATTGCATATGCTATCGTAGGGCATTTTTTATTAGGATTAATAGTATATAATATAAATATGTTGTATATTATATCATCAACTCAAGAGGTCTACTATGCAAAAATATTATCCCTATCTCATCACGCTGAGTCACATGATTAACGACTCGTGCCAAAGTGTATTACCTGCATTATTACCGCTATTTATCTATACGTATGGATTGACCTTAGAGCAAGCAGGTTTTCTCATCTTAGCGAATACAGCATTATCATCATTGCTACAGCCATTGCTAGGGTATCTTTCAGACAAGCTCAATCAGCCACGCCTCATCGCAGCAGGCACGTTATTATCCGCATGTAGTACGGGGATGATGGGTTTTGTTTCGTCTTATGAAAGTCTCCTTGTATGTGCCACACTAGCTGGTGTAGGTTCTTCCATTTTCCATCCTGAAGGGGCAAAAATTATGAACCGCCTCGGAGGTGGCAAAAAGGGCAAAGCAATGGGAACCTTCGCCATCGGCGGTAGCTCAGGCTTCGCCTTTGGTCCTCTATTTGCTGGCGCTATCGCCTATACAGTGGGTGCACATGGTCTAGCAGCTTTCACCGTAGCCGGTATTATTATATCTACCGTTCTATTCTTGCTCATGCCACGTATCGTAGCTCATGCCCAAACTATCGACCAAACCGTAGCTACCGAACATTCAACAGTTGCAGTGCAGCCACTGAAAAATTATTGGAAATATTTTGGTATATTGTTCATCATTATTCTAAGCCAATCAGTTAATTTCCGCGTTATTAATGCATTTATCCCTGTATTCTGGACTCATGAACTCGGCACGAGCCCCGAACAAGGTAGTTTTGCATTAACCGTATTCTTTAGCATCGGCATCTTTATGACCTACATCGGTGGCTTATTGGGCGATAAATACGGTCCTATCAAAATCATTAGATTATCTCTGTTGATTTGGTTGCCATCCATGTTCCTATTAACACAAGTTCCTGAGTTTTCTGTAACGATTATGATGCCACTCGCCTATCTGATTTTGCTCATGATTGGTGCTGCAAAGGCCATCAGTTACAGCCCTGTTATTGTACTGGGCCAAACTTATCTAGCTAAGAGCATCGGATTTGCATCAGGCATCACCCTTGGTGTAAGCCAAACAATCGGCGGCATCATCGCACCGGTTGTAGGGAATTTAGCAGATACCTATTCCCTACCATCAGCCATGATGACGCTGGTTCCATTTCTCATTGTGGGCCTAGGCGCTTCATTGCTATTAAAGGATCCTAAAAAATTACAATAAACAAGAAAACAGCGTTATGACCAAGCTGATCATAACGCTGTTTTCTTATTTGTAGGATTATAGGACGAACTGTTTTCCGTATATAAACCCAATTAATGCTTTAACATTTCATTCAAAATAACCACATCAGTTTCTTTCATGCCTTGTGCTACGACACCGATACTTTTAATCGTATCATCAACGGAGTGGGCTACAAGGCCATCACCCTTTTGATAGCTCTTGTTGAGGCGGGCCTGTTTATAGCCCATAAAAGCGCCATCTAAGGAGATGGCAATTTTACCGGCACATGATGGTTTTGCCCCATCACATACAATGCCAGATAAACTAACAAGACCATTTACAAGTGTATCTTCGATGATATCTTTGCTATCGCCTTTCAAAAAGGCAATTCCAGCCACACTTACAACGCCAGCCGATACAACGCCACAGTATGCAGAAAGTTTACCAATGCCTGATTTAACATACAGTGTTAACAAGTTAGCAAACACAAGAGCGCGATATAGGTCATTATCACTTTTACCAAATTCTTCCGCCGCTGTGATAATCGGCATAGATACAGTCAAGCCTTGATTGCCAGAGCCAGAGCATATAACAACAGGTAACGGGCACCCACTCATGCGTGCATCGGATCCTGCTGCGGCACGAGCCTTGCACTTTGTTTCTAGAGATGGGTTTTCATCATCAAGCAATAACAATTGACCAATATTGGCACCATAATCATTGGATAAACCTTCATTTGAAATGGCTGTATTATATTCTACCTGTTGCTTAATACTAGGTAAGATACCAGAAATGTCGCCAGCTTTTGCAAATTCATAGATACTATCGAATGTCATCGGGCAAGTACTACTTTCAGCCTCTTTAATTTCGTTAATGGTTTCAGAAAGCACTTCTCCATCTACGGACACATAAGTAATATTAGTATGTGCATTTTCAATACGTACCACTACCGTATGTTCATCAGTTGTGGCCGTAATCTCAATGTAGAGATTATCTACGCCTTCCGCTAGTTCTACAGTGCAAAAGCCGGAATCTAATAACATACCTAACCACTTACGATCTTCATCAGTAGCAGACTCAAGTACCTCTAATTCTCGTTCAGGATGACCTACAATAGCGCCGAGCACGGTAGCCGCTGCTAGCCCTTTGCGACCTCCAGAGTTGGGAATGACAACAGATTTTACGTTCTTAATAATATTGGCACTGCATCGCGCATGAATGTGGTTTGGAAACTCATCCAATACGGATGCCGCCTTGGCTGCTGCATACGCCAGAGCGATTGGCTCTGTACATCCAAAGGCAGGTCGCATTTCTTTTTGTAATAATGAAATATAATCCATATTATACTTCCGCGATAACTTCCACTTCTACTGCTACACCCAATGGAAGATCTTTTACAGCCACGCAAGAACGAGCTGGTTTAGATGTAAAATATTTTGCATATACTTCGTTGAATGGTTTGAAGTCATTGATATCAGCTAGGAAGCAGGTTGTTTTGATAACCTTGGAGAAATCAGAACCTGCTTCTGTTAATACAGCTTCAATATTTTTGCATACTTGTTCAGTTTGTGCTTCGATACCGCCTTCAACTACGGAACCTGTAGCGGGATTAATCGCTACTTGACCAGAAGCAAACAAAAAACCACCGGATACTTTAGCTTGGGAATAGGGGCCTACTGCTGCAGGCGCTTTATCTGTGTGAATTGTTTTCATAATACGACTCCTTCTTTACAATATATACATATATAGAAATTATTATATATTAGTATCGATATTTTTCAATGTATTTTATTTAATAGATTTGAAAGCATCTGCAAAAATCGGCATAAAGTATTGACGTTGTACATCGCTAGTCAATGCCAAAAACAATGTTGGTTTTTGTGGGTTCATTACAAGTGCCGCTTTTGCATAATATGGGAATTTGATACCTTCCGCATCAACTAAAACGCGAGAACCTACGGTATATGTTTGATACTTTGTATTATTCATTTTCTCCATTTGTTCTGTATTTTCAACAGTGACTGTAGTAGGATTTTTGCTTTCACCAACTATACCGATAGCAGCACTATGATTTTTACCAGCACTCACATATACAGAACCCGGAATATTTTTATCTGGCAATGTATATGTTTTAGTTTCTCTTGGCAACAGATTATTAACTGTAGTCAACATGAGCTGTTCTGTCATCGGATCCAATTCACCATTATTGAGTATGGCTAATACAGGAAGGACAGACGCATTAGCCTTAGGATTATCAAACAAAGTATTTGCTGCCGTTTTTAGATCTACGGCCACCAATAATGCGTCCTTTTGGCCAGTTTTATCTTCCCCTTGTAATTGATATACATCATAGGAAACGCCCATATAATTAAGCGCAGATAATACTTCATCATTACTTTGACGTGTACTTTTCTTCGTAGATGGTTTCGCATTATCCTTGATAAGCAAATCCTTGATAATGTCCACAGAATCTGTATTAGATGCGGTTGCCACCGTAACGGCATTAGGAACAGACATTGTCCCTGCTAATGTTTTTACATCCTTTGCGCCTGCAAAACTAGTCACAGCACCAACTAAACACGCTGCTAATACAAGAGTTTTTAATGGTTTCATTATTTATTGCCTCCCTTTAAGGATTTTAAGCCATACATGGTTTCAAACTGACCCGACCAATAATCTCGGCTCGTATCTTCGGTAGCCAAAATTTGTACCGTAAGACCCTCATTTTGTGGCATTGCATACATAGGGTAATACAAAGCCATCATAACGTAAGCTGCCACGCATATTCATACCAGCTATAGTACCAAATTTAGATGTATACGGTTTAGATGATATTTCTGTGGCACCCATTGTAAAGTTTGGAATGACTCTCTTAAAAAACTCTACACCTTCTTGAATGCTTTTCTTGTCCTTTTGTGATAATGATGCATCCTGCATAGCACTTTGTTGTATTGTTTTAATCATATCCCGATGCATAGTAGCATTTAGGTTTGCTATTTGAGGTTCTAATATCTTGCGATCAAGCGTAGCTATGGCCATTTTAGAAATAAACTTCTCTGCATTAGATTTTGTGTAAGGCTCGCTAACAGATTGTACTTTCACTTGTTTATCGGCCATTGCTGCGTTAACAATTTGAGTAGTTGTGCGATCGAAATAATTAATTGCATCTTTATTTATATTATACGTAAACAGCCATCCCGTATGATGACCTAATGCACTATCGCCAGACAATTGATAAAAACTATATCCGTCTACAACAGTACCTTTAAATTCTTCTTTTACCATTGGATAGGATATTTTTATACGGTCATTCATAGATTTTACAACTCGTTCATTAGCAGTTTGAATCACCTTATTTTGTTCTTTGGTTCTAAAAGTAGGATTTGTGGGAATCGTGTCTATAGCTGTTACGTGTACACCATTATTAGTGGTAGCGTACTGACCATAGCCTAAATCGATTGTATCGGCACAGGTTACAGCCGCCATACCTACCGTTAAGCAAGTCGCACATGCTAGCGTCATTACCTTCTTACTCCACATTTTCATAGTCTCACCTCGTGAATATATACATTGAATTATATAAGTAAGTTTAAATTAAGAATTTTAAATATACATATAATATTATACTATATAATTGTACTAACATGATAGGTACACCAAATTTACATTTCTCCTAATGTACTATACAATACTTAGTGATAAGAAAACGTATTTCTAATAGAAAGGAGTTGGCATTTTGCCACACTATTATGATACAAGAATTAATTCCTCTCACTAGACCTCGCACATTGGCCGCTGCACTGGGTCCAACCATCTTAGGGGCCGCATTTAGTTATTATGCCTTCGGTGCACTTCATAGCACAGGACTTGCCATATTCCATACAATTCTTATATTTTTAGCTGTCGTATCGGCTCAGATCATCGCCAATTTATGGAATGAATTAAAAGATTTTAAATCCGGCCTTGATGCGGGGCAAAAAATAGGTAATGCGGGGTCCCTTACACGTGGTGCGGTAACGCCAAAACTCATCTCCACTATGATTAAGGTTCTTATGATTGTACCTATCATTATCGGTCTCTACCTATCAGCTACCATTACATGGTGGTACATTCCAGCCGGTATTATCTGTATTTTAATTAGTTTTTTGTATTCAGGCGGCCCAAAGCCAATTTCTCGTACACCATTTGGGGAAATCTCATCCGGTATCGCCATGGGTTTTGCTATTGTCCTAATTACAGGCTATGCGTGGACGCGTGAACTTTCACTAGCATTCTTAATCCCTGCACTACCAGCTACCCTATTAGTTGGATCTATCATGCTCACCAACAATATTCGAGATATTCGAAACGATGAAAACCATGGTCGTCGCACATTACCAATTGTATTAGGTCGTGACCGCGCCATCAGCCTTATGAGCATCACCTATATTTTCAACTTCTTCTGGATTGGCGCATGGATTTATTTGAAAGTTCTTCCAATCCCAGCATTACTCGCATTACTAGCCATCATCCCAGCATTTAAAACCATCAAAACATTCTACACCCATGTAGACGAAATCGAATTAGATAAAGCCATGGGTACCACTGCTGGTGCCGCTATGCTATACCAGTTACTATTGAGTATAGGACTCATTATTAGCCGTTAACCGAACTAAAATACGATAATCAGAGGAGCTACCACTCAAAGCCTCCACCGGCCGGGTCTGACTTCGGCCTTCAGCCTCAGCAGGGCCAAAGTCGGTTTTGAGTGGTAGCTCCTCTTTCTATATAACTTTTAGTTATGGATAACTACTAATAATACATACTTGCATGATGGGAAATAATTTAGTACTATAGGCTTATCGAATTACATTTAATTTTCTCGAAAAGGAGAGTGTTTGTATGAACAAATTTTTAGCATTAGCGGCTACTGTCGTTCTCGGTGGTGCGCTATTAATCGCAGGTTGCGGCAGTGATACTAATAAAGCGGCTAACAGCGGTGACAAACAAGTATTAAAAATTGGTGCTACTGCAGTACCACATGCGGAAATCTTAGAACAAGTAAAACCAATTTTAGCGAAAGATAACATCGATTTACAAATCACTGAATTCACTGATTACAATACACCAAATCTTGCATTGGGTGATAAAGAAATAGACGCTAACTTCTTCCAACATGTACCATACATGGACGAATTCGCAAAAGCACATAACCTTCCTCTAGTATCTGCTGGTGGCGTTCATCTTGAACCAATGGGCTTATATTCCCGTCAAGTCAAAGATTTAAAAGACCTTCCTAAGGGTGCAAAAATCGCTATTCCTAATGACCCTACAAACGGTGGTCGTGCATTATTGTTATTACAAAAAGCTGGTCTTATCACATTGAAAGACTCCAATAATATCTTATCCACTGTACAAGATATCGCTTCTAACCCTAATGGTTACCAATTCGTAGAATTAGAAGCAGCTCAAGTGCCTCGTTCCATCGACGATGTTGCATTAGCAGCTATCAACACAAACTTTGCATTGAATGCAGGTCTTAACCCTGGCAAAGATGCATTGTTCATCGAATCTAACGATTCCCCTTACGTAAATATCGTAACGGTTCTTAAAGGCAATGAAAATGACCCTCGCATCAAGAAATTGATGGAAGCTCTTCATAGCCCTGAAATCAAAAAATTTATTCAAGATAAATACCAAGGTGCAATTGTTCCTGCATTCTAATAATCATTATCTTACACTAAAAGGCTGGCGCCACGTGACTCCAGCCTTTTTCTTATACTACATTCTATTTACCCATTACATCACAGTCTGAAAAACTAAATGGCAATAGATCTTCAATAGATACTATTTCCATATTCCCCTTCAAATTTGCCATGATAATCGTTGGAATTTTAAACTCCTTCATGACTTGACGACAAGCACCACATGGTGAGCAAGGCCCTTCCGTATCTGCAACTACGGCAAGGGCTTTAAACTTTCTATGGCCTTCCGATATGGCTTTAAAAATAGCGGTCCTTTCAGCACAATTAGTAAGTCCATAAGATGCATTTTCTATATTACACCCTTTGTAGATAGTACCATCTTCACATAAAAGTGCCGCCCCTACAGCAAAATTAGAATAGGGACTGTAAGATTGTTGACGAGCCTCTATGGCACACTCTATTAGCTGCTGTACATCTTGTTTTATCACAATCAATTCCCCCTTTATTCTACGACAGCCAATATAGTATCTCGGCTTACAGGTTTTTCTAAGCCAATTGTCAGAGCTTGTACATAGGCATGCGCTGCACCTTCAAATAAACTTTCATCATCGGCATATAACGTGGCAATTACATCGCCCTCTGCTATAACATCACCGGTTTTCTTATGCATTACAATTCCAGCTGTCATATCGATGGGGCCATCCTTTACAGTTCGACCTGCTCCTAGCATGACCGATGCGATACCACAAGCCTCTGTATCCATATGTGTAATATAACCTGCACTAGGTGTCTTAATATCATAAGTAAATTGAGATTGACCTAATAAAGAAATATCGTCGACGACATGACCATCTCCCCCCTGGGAGATAATGAGGTCTCGCAACTTAGCTAACCCCTCTCCATTTTGCAACGCAGTCTGCACTTTAGCGTAACAAGTATCATAATCACCTTTTTCACTCATCACTAATAAATACGCTGCCATGACAAGACATTCATCAGTCAAATCACGTGGCCCACATTCTCTTAAGGTTTGAATGACCTCTGCAATCTCTAAAGCATTTCCAATAGCATACCCCAATGGTCGATCCATATCTGTAATAACAGCTTTAACAATTCGCTTATTTTCCCGACCAATATCTACCATCGTCTGTGCTAATGTATGAGCTTCATCTAAAGATTTCATAAACGCTCCACTGCCAACTTTAACATCTAGTAAAATGGCATCGGCACCGGAAGCGAGTTTTTTACTCATAATCGATGATGCAATAAGAGGAATACTATCCACTGTAGCCGTTACATCACGTAGAGCATAGATTTTCTTATCCGCTGGCGCAATATTACTAGATTGACCAATGACTGCAACACCAATATTGTTAACTTGATTTCTAAAGGCCTCTTCTGAAAGTTCTGTTTTTAGGCCTGGTATAGATTCCATTTTATCTATGGTACCACCCGTATGACCAAGTCCACGACCTGACATTTTAGCGACTACACCACCACAGGCTGCGACCAAAGAGGCGATAACAAGTGTAGTTTTATCACCTACTCCACCGGTACTATGCTTATCTACTTTAATGCCCTTAATGGCCGATAAATTAACCATATCCCCCGAATGAGCCATAGCCATAGTAAACGTACCTAGTTCTTTTGTTGTCATGCCTTTAAACATGACGGCCATAAGAAACGCACTCATTTGATAATCAGGAATATTCCCTTCTACATAACCACGTATTAACCACTGTATTTCTTTATCAGATAGCTCAATCCCTTGTCGTTTTTTGAGTATCACATCATACATTCTCATATGTTACCTACAAAGGGCTGTAAGGAATTACACAATGTAAGTTCCATTACAGCCCCCTTTCTATACGTTATATACTACGTAATCTATACAGTTTCATTCAATCTATTTTTTAATAGCCCTACAGCAGCACTTGCACCAATTCGTGTACATCCAGCCTCAATATAAGCTTTCATTGCCTCAACGGAACGAATACCACCAGCAGCTTTAATTTGTACACTAGGGCCAATGTACTTCTTAAACAATTGTACATCCTCTAATGTAGCACCACCGCTTCCAAATCCAGTCGATGTCTTAATAAAATCAGCACCTCCATTGGTGACACAATGACACAGTTCAATTTTTTCTTCATTCGTTAAGAAACAAGCCTCGATGATAACCTTTAAAATTTTATCACCACATACGGCTTTAAGGGCCTTAATTTCCTCTGTTATAGAATGAAAATCACCTTGTTTAGCATCACCTAGGTTGATGACCATATCAATTTCTGACGCACCTTCTGCAATAGCTTGTTTCGCTTCCATCACCTTGGATTCTGTCGTTTGATAACCTAAGGGAAACCCTACAACAGTACATACATTTAATTCCGGATATGCATTATGTACTGATTCTACAAAATCTGGTGGAATACATACAGATGCTGTGTCATATGTTAACGCTTCTTCGCATATAACCTTAATCTCGTCCCATGTAGCGACAGGATTTAATAATGTATGATCCACATAGGTTAATAGTTCTTTACCTAACATGACTACCTCCAAAACAATCTATTTTTCTATCAGGATTAGTTACAATCATAACAGAGCAGTCTTTAGAAAAATGACATCTGCTCTGGTTCAGGTTCTTTATGTAATTCTGCTTGTGCAGCTTTATTTTTTTCATCGATAAATGGTTCAAGAGGTACGCCTGTTTTTGAAAGTAGTTCAGGTAGTGAGTTTGCCCCTTTCAAGCGAGCTGCCTCGATAGCAACCTTAGCACAAGTTTCAGCATCATCTAAAGCATAGTGATGCTTAAATTCTACGCCTAAGTACGCCGCCATTGTGTTCAATTTGTGATTTACCAAATCGGGCCATACGGCACGAGAAATTTTTACAGTACACGCATAATCAAGTTCTGGCCAAGGAATTTTATAATAATCAAGAGTGGCACGCAATACATTCATATCGAATTTTGCATTATGGGCAATCATGATTTTTCCCTTCAAATGATTGTCATAGATAGCAGGCCATAACTGATCAAATGTCTTTTCATGCAACACTTCTTTAGGTTCAATTCCATGAATTTCAATGCATTCTGGGTCAAAGGACATAAACGGTGGTTTAATAAGACTATACGCTTTTTTTGTAATCTGCCCATTTTCAACGGTAATAACCGCTAAGGAACAGGCGCTATTTTTATATTTATTAGCTGTTTCAAAATCCAATGCTACAAAATCTAACATGGTAATCCTTTCTTAGCTACTAACAACATATTATATACATACGTCCGATATACATATATCAACTTATATTAGGAATCATCTTCACTTCTGTGTTTATTATATCATGAACATGAAGAAAATCGATGTATAAAAGCAGTTCTTAAGCCGACTTTCACAACGGATTTTCATTGACAGGACGCCCTATTCTATGTGAAAATTATTTAGATATATATGTACTATGGAGGTTATAACATGGCAGATGACAGATTAATCGTCGCCCTCGATGTATCCACAATGGATGCGATGAAATCTATCGTGTCCTCACTAGGGGACTCCGTTAGTTTCTACAAGGTGGGCATGGAATTATTCTACGCCGAAGGGGACCAAACGGTTCGCTATTTGCAAGAGCACGGCAAACATGTATTTCTCGATTTGAAATTACATGATATTCCTAATACGGTGGCCCATGGCGTATCTTCCCTTACTCGTTTAGGCGCCAATTTAATTACCATTCATGGTCAAGGTGGCCCTATTATGATGAAAGCTGCAGCCGAGGCTGCTCGTGAAAGCGCTGAAAAACTAGGCATCGAACGTCCAAAACTATTAGCGATTACCGTATTAACAAGCTTTGATAACGAATCTTGGTCATCTATTGGTGGTCAATTACCAATTGCGGATCAAGTCATTCGCCTTGCAAAACTTGCAAAAGAATCCGGTATGGACGGTGTTGTATGTTCCGCTTTGGAAGCTAAGATGATTCGCGAAGCCTGTGGACCAGATTTCCTTATCGTTACACCAGGTATTCGCCCATCCTTTGCAGCCACAAATGACCAAAAGCGCATTGCTACACCATCTAGTGCCTTGCAGGATGGTGCATCTCGCCTTGTTATTGGCCGACCTATTACGCAGGCTGAACATCCACAAGAGGCGGTACGTTTAATTATTGAAGAAATGGAGAGTGTATCCAAATGATGTCAGAACAAGAAGTAAAACAATTACTTATCGATACTCAAGCAATTCTAGAAGGTCATTTCTTATTGACTTCCGGTCTACATAGTCCTATGTACGTTGAAAAATTCAACGTGTTACAACATCCAAAGTACACTGAAACATTGTGCAAAGAATTAGCTGAACGTTTCCGCGATCAAAACGTAGAACTCGTTATCGGACCTATGACTGGCGGTATCTTATTAGCTCACGAAGTTGGTAAAGAACTAGGCACACGCGCTATCTTTACAGAACGTGAAAAAGGCGTTATGACATTGCGTCGTGGATTCAAAATCGAACCAGGTACACGCGTACTTATCGTAGAAGATATCGTAACTACAGGCGGTTCCGTACAAGAAGTTGTTAACGTAGTTAACCAATCTGGCGGCGAAATCGTAGGCGTAGGTCTTCTCGTTAACCGTTCTGGAGGCAAAGCTGAATTCGGTGTACCAAAAGAAAAAGTACAAGCATTACTTAACCTTGAAGTGCCAACATACAAACCAGAAGAATGCCCTCTATGTAAAGAAGGCGTAGCTATGACAGAACGCGGTTCTAAACATATTAAATAGAAATACAAAAAGAGCTCCTTTATCGAGGAGCTCTTTTTGCTTGTGTGTAGTTATTATGTGTAAGAGAGTTCTGATACAAATGTATCACATAGAGTGTGTAGCTCTACGGTGGCCATGAATGCACTTTCATGACCACGTCCTTCTTGACGATGTAAATATTATTGACCTTATTGTTCCCCATTATTAGCTTGTTGAGGCGCATTGCCATTAGGTTGTTGAGATGGTTGTCCTTGAGGAGGCATTGGTTGTCCTTGAGGTGCCATTTGTCCATTTTGAGTTGGTGCATGCATTTGACCATTTTGTAGCATATGGTCTCCATTATTTGGTTCCATACCACCCCTAGGTATCATTTGATTATTATCATGCATATGTTGTTTATACATATGTTTATCAGGACCATCATATTTTGGTGGCTTTTTAAACTGTTGTTCATTAGTTTTCATCCATTCACCGAAATTAGGTAGATCATTTACCGCAAACGATGTCCCTGCCCCAACAGCACAGATTACTGTTAGAATTGCTGCAATTATAATTCGTCTCATAGGTCCTCCTTAATCTATATTTTGAAAGTAACGCTCACGTACGCCGCGAAGTTCAACGCCAACAAAGACACATACAAGACCTCCGAAAAGCCCTACACCGCCAAGCGCCACTAATGTTATTAAAGATAATGCCGGGAATGCTGTTACATTCTCAAATGGTTGCCAAGAACTTCCTAATAGATACAGGATTGCTGGCGTAATAATAAACAGAAGAACCCCTACGATATATGATAAAGCACTACCAATAGATAGTAATGTTTTGGATGCTTTTTTGGCCATTCCTGGTAACTGAGGTAACAAGCGCTCTTTGTAATCTTCAAATCTTTCATAGATAGCTTCCATATTAACAGATTTACTTTTACTACCATCTTGAGTCAAAGTCTCTGTAATGATACCTGCATCTACATAAGATGCATAGATTTCCTCTGGGGTTCCTAATGATTTAATAATTTCACTATCGGTAAGACCTTTTTCATGGCCTACGGCAAAATGTTCTTCATAAACCTCTATAATGCTTTCAACATCAGCAACACGTGCCTTTTTGAAGATATTACGCAGTGCTTCTAAAAAGCTATTCTTATTCATAATAGTCGACTCCTTTCAACAGTATATTTACAACGCCAGAAAACTCATTCCATTCTCGACGCATCTGATTGTATGCTGCACGCCCATCATCTGTAATATGATAGTATTTTCGAGATGGTCCCGAAGAGGACTCTTTTAAATACGTTTCAACATACTTTTCTTTTTTTAATCTGTTAAATAATGGATATATAGTTCCTTCTGAAATTTCAATATACTCTGAAATAGTACTAACAATTTCATATCCATAGCGATCGTCTTGTGTTAATAATGCTAGTACAAGCATATCCATAACACCCTTTTTTAACTGAACTTGCATAGTTCCTCCCTTTTGACGCCATCAGGCTTGTTCTTGTGAACCCCTAATTCTAGTCAATCAAAATCTTTTACGGTCACTATCATGTACTGACATATACATAATAACATAAGGTACCTTGAATTGCAAGGTACCTTGCAAAAAAATACTTAATTTACTTTTTTTATATGTGTAATTATTGCCCACTTTGGTCAGCACTTGATTGTATATTAGGCGCTTGAGTTGCTCCATTAGCAGGTTGTGTACCTGATTGAGCTGGTTGTTCTGATACTGGTACAGAACCCGTTACAGGCATTTGACCTTGTGGTTGAGTTGGTGTATTAGACGTAGGCATATTATCTATTTCGTAATCATAGTCTCTATGTTCTTTATGATCCTTTTGATTCTTATAGTCTTTATGATCCTTTTGATTCTTATAGTCTTTATGATCCTTATGATCTTTATTATCCTTATGATCTTTATTATCCTTATGATCTTTTACATTCTTATGATCTTTATCATTATTAAAATGTTTATCTTTTTGTTGATCTATGCCATCATGTTTTGACGTATTCTTAAATTGCTGCGCATTATCTTGTTTCCATGCAGTATAGCTTGGTAAATCATTCATAACAAAAGAAGTAGCGCCACCTACTGTGCAAATAGCTGCTAAAATTGCTGTAATTATAATCCGTTTCATAGTATCTCCTTAGTTCATTTCATCCAATATTTCAATGTATCAAATTAACGCTTACATACAGTATTAAGTTCACGGCCAGCATAGATGCATGTTAAGCCACCAAATAAACCTAATCCCATAATTCCCGCTAGAGTAACAATCGATACAGCAGGAAGTGGTGTAACATTTGCTAATGGTTGCCATGAACCACTTAACAAAAATAAAATTGCAGGTGTCACGATAAATAGTAGTACTCCAACAATATAGGTAAGAACACTAGCTACTGTTAATAATGTATGAGATACTTTTTTAGCCACCCCTGGTAACTGTGGTAACAAAAGGGCTTTATACTCTTCAAGTCGTTTATATATTGCTTGCATGTTAACTGTTCTCTTAGTACCTCCTTGTCCGATTTCATCAGTGATGATACCTGCCTCTACATAGGATGTATAAATTTCTTTTGGAGTACCTAATGATTTAATGATTTGTTCATCATCTAGACCTTTCTCATACCCTACTGCAAAATGTTCTTCGTATACATCAATGATACTTTCTACATCTAAAACATTTGCTTTTTTAAAAATAATACGTAATGTGTTCAAAAATTCTTGTTTATTCATTATAGTCGACTCCTTTCAAGAGCATATCAACAACACTAGAAAATCCATCCCATTCTTGTCGCATCTGGTTATAAGCGACTGTACCATTTGAGGTTATTTTGTAATATTTTCGCGATGGTCCCGTTTGTGATTCCAGCAAATATGTTTCTACATATTTTTCTTTTTTTAATCTGTTAAAAAGTGGATAAATAGTACCTTCCGAAAGTTCTATATATTCGGAGATTTTACTGACTATTTCATATCCATAACGATCATTTTGTGTTAGTAACGCTAGTACAAGCATATCCATAACACCTTTCTTTAATTGAACCTGCATAGTTCCTCCTTTTATATTGTGCTTATGTGCCAATATGAAAGCTCTCTTACTGTCACTATCTTGTACTGACAAATACATAATAACATAAGGTACCTTGGTTTGCAAGGTACCTTGCAAAAAAATATTATTTTTTTATTTTTTTATCACAAAAAATCACCAAAAAGCAGATAAATACTATGTTTATTAAATAAAAATTTTTTTGAAATTTATATGATAATGAGCCCAATTGAAGAAAATCATAACTATATCTCATGAAAATACCCCCTTTACTGGTTGTCCAGTAAAGGGGGTACATATCAAG
>ERZ773083.591-NODE-591-length-28756-cov-5.600084_pt1 | contig 28756 bp, 42 predicted proteins | sample MGYA00511465_ERZ773083 | MGnify/ENA primary metagenome ERZ773083 (study PRJEB29015, sample SAMEA2738001) | human oral metagenome | biome: human oral; feature: human-associated habitat; material: dental | place: China | collected 2060 ... | reverse complement strand
TTTTAGATGCATGCTGCGGTTCAAGAATGTTCTGGTTTAACAAAGAAAATAAAAACACTGTTTACATGGATAATCGGACAGAAGATGCAACGCTTTGTGACGGTAGAAAATTAATTGTAAAACCTGATGTAATCGCAGATTTTCGCAAGATGCCTTTTGAAAATGAAAGTTTTCATCTTGTTATCTTTGATCCACCGCATTTATTAAATGTTGGAGATAAATCATTCTTGGCATTGAAATATGGACGGTTAGAATAAACGTGGCAAGAGGATATAAAACAAGGCCTATCAGAGTGTTGGCGATTACTAAAACAAAACGGAATGTTAATCTTTAAATGGAATGAAGAACAAATTACGTTGCCGATGGTTAAAGGGTTACTTCCTAGTGAGCCAATATTGGGACAACGTAGAGGTAAAACAGTATAGTTAGTATTTTTTAAGGAAAAGGAGAAATAAACATGAATAAGATTGTATCAGCTTTATTGGTAGTAGTTATGATTGGTGCGGTAGTTTGGAGTTTTGCGTTTGGTGTTCCGATGTATATGGTATGGCAACAACAAAAGGCTGGTGAGGCTGAACTTGCTAGAGCGGAACAGAACAGACAAGTTGCAGTATTAGAGGCTAAGGCAAAATTAGATAGTGCTGAAAGCCTAGCACAAGCAGAAGTGAAACGTGCAGAGGGTACTGCAAAAGCTAATCAAATTATCGGTCAGTCATTGAAAGGTAATGAGGCATACATTCATTGGTTATGGGTTGATACGTTGAAAGATAGCAAAGACCAAATCATTTACATTCCAACAGAGGCTGGTGTTCCTATTACGGAAAGTTTCAGATTGAAAGAAAATAAATAAAATGATGTTAAAGACATTAAGCATGTTAGTAATAAAGGAGATTAAAAATGACAGTACATGAATTAATTGAAAAATTGGAAAAATGTTATCCTGACCAAGAATGCTTTGTTGAAGCTGGATACAAGCAGTATGAGATTGATTATATCAATGATTCAAATGACGGTTTAGAAGTAGTGTTAATTACTGGTTGGGAAAAAGATGAGGACGCAGAGTAAAAGATATTTTAAAACGATGTGAACAATATATAGAGGGGTGAGTGAATGACAGAACAAGACATTCAATATGTTCTTGGTAGACATTTATTTCGTAAAAAAATATGTATACCAAACGTGAGCATGTATTGTCCTGGAAGAACTGAATATGAAGCTGATTTCATATATTTTGATTTAAAAACACAATACCTAACAGAAGTCGAAATCAAAACAGATATTCATGATTTTAGGAGAGATTTTAAAAAGAAACGATACCATGACTGTAAGAATGTAAAGTACTTATATTACGCAATGCCTAGTTGCGTTTATGATGAATATCGTGAAGAAATTAATAACATGTTGGGTGATGCAGGATTGATAATAATTGATGAAACTGATACAGATAGTTACAGCGGAAATTTATTGAGGTTTGGTGGATTTGTAAAACATGCTAAAGCTAGAGATGATTGGTACGAATTAAGTCCTACAGGGTTAATGCATTATTTACGAATTGGATGCATGAAATGGGTAAATAGATAGTAATTAGGGGATATTTAATTTTGATAAAGGAGATATCATGAAAATAGTAGCATTTACATTAGGCACACAGAAAAGAATATCTTTCACAAAAGAAAATAGTAATGGATTTATAGAAGCGTATCAGTTAAATACAAGAGATATGTTTAGGCCGGAACTAAGAATGGCTTACGAAAAGGCAAAGGATTTTTTATTAGAAGCATTTAGTACGTTTAAATTTGCAAAATCAGATGCAATTATTATTATAGCGATGGGTATTCAATGGGATAAAGATTTCCCATTAATGATGAAAAAGGTAAGATTTAACATAACATTAAATAATAAGACGAAGGATGTTTGTAAAATTCAAACATCATGGATACAGGTAACAGAAAAGAACCAAGCAATGCTAGAGCCAATTGTTGATGAGATAGAAGCGTTTGTAAATGGAGAAAGAGCGCAAGGAAAATTATTTATAGATGATATTAAACCAGTACCAATGGCAACACAGAGACATTTAGCAGAGTATGAGACTGATGAATTTGATGCGGATGATAGTCATGTATTTCATGTGAATGATCTACAACCAAAAGGAGTAACACAATGACAGGACAATTAATATATGTAGCACATCCTTATGGGGGAGATGGAAAAAACAAAGCATCCATAGATGACATTATGAAAGATTTAGTGTTGAAAGATAAATACAATACATATCTCTCACCAATACATAACTTTTCTATGGTTTACTTTGAAAAAAGATATGCAAAGGGACTAGAGATTTGTTTAGACATGTTAGACAAATGCTCAATCTTAATATTGTGTGGTGACTGGCAAAAATCAAGAGGGTGTATTGGTGAATGGGCATTTGCAAAAGCGATGGGGCATAAAATATATACACTTGATGAATGGAAAGCATACATTGAAACACAAGGGGATATTAGTAGATGACAGGAAGGGAATATTTAAATCAAATTCGTGATACAGATTTAAATATTAGGTGTAAGGAGAGAGAAATATTTAGATTGAGACAAGACATAATGAGCCTTCAAGCAATCGATTATAGTAGAGATAGAATTACTGGTGGTCAACCAATAACTATTGCAGATAAAGTAGCGAATCTTGATGCGGTTACAGATGAGATTATGAAAGAATGGAGCACATACCTACAAGAGAGAGAACGAGCAAGGTTTATGATCAATCAAATTCGCAGTACAAAACAAAGGACGGTATTAGTAGATAGGTACATTAATGGATGTACATGGGAAAAGGTAGCAGAACTAATTGATTGTTCAAGGCAGAATGTTCATAATCTACATAAGAGAGCAATCAAAAATTTTGAGGAAATTTATAAAAAGGTTGCTATTATTTGACACTCTATATATGAGATACTGTATGTGGGCATGAACGGGTTGAACACGTCAAGCCTCATTAAAAAACCACATACCCTAAAAGGACTTCATCATAATTGGTCGCATAACACGATATGATGCGGTCCTTTTTGGTTTATAAGAGGAAATATGAAGCACAAAAGAATTATGTCGAAGAAAACAATTAATGAGATACGCTCTACACGATGTGAAATTTGCGGTCAAAGGACAAACATTGAACCGCATCATATTAATACACGTGGAAGCGGTGGCGGTGATATTAGAGAAAATCTAATCCAACTATGTACACAATGCCATATCAATACACATAGTGGACAACATCCAACAAAAGATGATTGCTTAAATAAAGTAGCAGAGCGTGAAGGTATTACATACGATGAAGCATATGCAATTAATCGTAGAGCAATGGGATATGACGTATAAAATGTAGTGGCCTAGAAAAAAGGAGACATTTAAAAAAAATGGCAAAAGACTATTCTAAAAATTTCTATAACTCATATAGATGGAGAAGATGTGCAAAAGCATATGCAGAATCAAAACTCTATATATGTGAAAGATGCCATGGATTAAAAAGTATCAATAAGGCAGATGGGACTAGACAACGTTGGGTAGTGCATCATAAAAAACCACTAAACCCAAACAACATCACCAATGATGTGGTGGCGTATGGTTGGGATAATCTTATGTTCTTATGTATTGAATGTCATAATGCTATACATGCAGAGATAGATGCTATGACTACACCTAATGGATTGACGAGTGGGGCGAGCCTATTAGTTAGACCGACACGTGGAATGATATTCAATGAGCTTGGTGATTTAGTAGCCGTAAATGATAATGAACATGATAATAATTAACTCCCCCCCATATTTTTATGGTGAAAATATTTTTTTCTACACCGGGGCAGCAGTTTCGTTTAAAACACAGGTCGCACATGTGAGGGGTGTGGTTAACAAAGGAGTGATAGGAGTTGACAAATGAAGAAAAAGAAAAAATAAAAAAGAAGAGAATTACAGAATATAACAAGATTTTTAAGGAACTTCCACAAGAAAAGAAAAAGTTGATTAGAAAATCAATTGAACAAGCTGTACACATGGAAATGCAGTTAGATGAACTACAAATTCAATTAGAAAAAGTAGGATTTGTGGAAGAATATTGCAATGGAAACAATCAATTTGGTAAAAAAGAATCGACTGAATCAAAAGCATATAACACGTTGATGAAAAACTATATTGCCATCATAAAAGTACTGTTGAGCGAATTGCCACAGACTAAAAATGAAGATGATGATGAAGGATTTAAGAAGTTTATTATGGAACGTGTTAGACGATGAACCCAATCAGAGAATACTATAACCAAATCATTGATGGTGAAATAGTTGTATCTGATCGTGTTCGTAGGATATATAAGCATTTAGTCGATAAGTTAGAAAACCCAAGTCAATATATCTATGATAAGGACAGGGCAGAAGTTGCAATTGATTTCATTGAGCTGTTTTGCAAACATTCTAAAGGTAAGTGGGCAGGAAAACCAGTAATCTTAGAATTATGGCAAAAAGCAATGATTGCTGCATTATTTGGCTTTGTTGATAAAGATACAAAAGCTAGGCAATATCAAGAACTCATATTGATAGTGGCACGTAAAAACGGTAAGTCCACTGTAGCGGCCGCAATAGGCCTTTTTTTGTTGGTTGCGGATGGTGAAATGGGTGCTGAAATATATAGTGCTGCAACAAAGCGTGACCAAGCAAAAATTATATGGGATGAAGCGGCTAAAATGATAAAAAAAAGTAAGTCGCTTAATAAAGTTTGTCATATTCGTGTTAACAGAATTTTGTGTGATGTAAATGATGGAAAGTTTGTACCGCTTGCATCAGATTCTAATAATCTTGATGGGTTAAATGTTCATGGAGCACTGATTGATGAACTGCATGCTATCAAGGATAAGAATTTATATGATGTAATCGTTGATGGTATGAGCGCACGTGAACAACCACTAACCATTATTACTAGTACTGCTGGTACAGTTCGTGAAAATATTTACGATATTAAATATGATGAGGCTTGCCAAATTGTAGATGGGTATGATGATGAGCAAGGTTATAAAAATGAACGTATCTTACCAATAATTTATGAGTTAGATAGTAGAAAGGAATGGACAGATCCTAATTGTTGGGCAAAAGCTAATCCGGGACTTGGAACAATAAAAAGCATTAGCCAATTAGCTGAAAAAGTTAAATCAGCACAAAATAATCCTATTCATGTTACAAATCTACTAACAAAGGACTTTAATGTTCGTGAAACATCATCAGAGGCGTTTTTAACGTTTGAACAATTAAACAATATAGCAACATACGATATTGCTAAATTAAAGCCAAGATATGGGATAGGTGGAATAGACTTATCAGCAACTACAGATTTAACATGCGCCACATTGTTATTCATGATACCTAATGACCCTGTAAAATATATCAAGCAAATGTACTGGATACCAGAAGATTTATTTGAAAAAAGAGTGCAAGAGGATAAAGTACCTTATGATGTGTGGTATAAAAGAGGGTTTATACGGAAATCACCGGGCAATAGAATTGACTATAGGCTAATTGTTGATTGGTTTAAAGAAAGACAAACGGAAGATGATGTTTACTTATATAAATGTGGGTATGACGGATGGAGTGCTACATATTTTGTAGAAGATATGAAATCAGAGTTTGGGCGATCTGTAATGAATCCAGTCATTCAAGGTAAGAAAACGTTGAGCGGACCAATGAAAGCATTGGGCGCAGAACTGGAAGCAAAATTAATCAACTATGATAACAATCCAATATTAAAATGGTGTATGGCTAATGTGGAAATAGATGTAGATCGTAATGGCAATATTCAGCCAACTAAATCCATTCATGCAAAGAAAAGAATTGATGGATTTGCATCTATGTTGGATGCATATGTTGAGTATGAACGAAATCAAGAAGATTACCACAATGTAATTTAAGAAAGGAGGTGAGATAATGAACTATCGAAATATCTTTAATAAAATATTTGGATTTGGCAATACTGATAAAGCTAATTTAACTGGGGCAGAGTTCTTAGATGGATATACGAATGTATTTACTCCTTTTAGTGGAGTACCATATACAGATACCACGTTTAGAGATTGTACAGATACGATTGCTAGACATTTAGGTAAAATGAAGCTTAAACATGTTAGACGAACAAGTGATGGAATAGTACAAGGTTCTATATCTATTAACCACATATTGGGAACAAGACCAAATCCATTTATGACGGCAAGTGAATTTTTAGAAAAAGTAGTTGCACAATATTTCAATTACAATAACGCATTTATTTATGTAAAACGTGATGTAAATGGCGTGATTGAGGGCCTGTATCCATTAGACTTTGGAAGTGTAGAAGTTAAAGTGGATAAGGATAGCAATTTATATGTTAAATTCCAATTTATTAATGGCAAAAGTATGACTGTACTGTATGATGCGGTTATTCATATTAAACGGCATTTTAACAGTCATCAGCTGTTTGGTGAAGATAACTCAAGAGCCTTAAAAGAGGACTTGGATTTATTGCATGCAGTAAAGGCCGCAATTATAAACTCTGTAAAAAATGGTAACTCGTTACGTGGGATTATCAATTTTGAGGGCACAGTACGTGAAGATGACCAACAGAAACTATGGAAGAAGTTTACTGATCGTTATGTATCAAATGCAAATGGTAGTGGGATTGCTACGTTGGATAATAAAGCAACATTTCAACAGTTAACAACAACTATCAGCACCTTTAATAAAGGTCAAATGGATTTTGCAAGAGACATGGTGTATAAGCACTTTGGTTTGAATGAAAAGATTGTAAGTGGTAATTACACGGAAGATGAATATATAGCGTTTTATGAATCTGTATTAGAACCAATTGCTATTAAATTAACGCAGGAATTTACAGAAAAACTGTTTACAAGCCGAGAAAAGGGACATGGAAATGAAGTGATAGTTGAAAGCAATAGATTATCTTATATGTCTGTAGCAAGTAGGATTAAAATTTGTCAAACGCTATTGCCTACAGGGGCTGTTACAGTAAATGAAATTCGTGAAATCTTTGGTTATGAAGGTGTTGAAGGTGGAGATGAACGTCTTGTAAGTTTAAACTTCGCTAAGTATAAAGACCTTTCAGAATATCAAATAAATGCATCGAAAGGAGGTGATACAAATGAGGAAGAACCGAAAAATGGAACACCGAATGATGACGGTGCAAGCGACACAGAATGATACTGATGATATTCAAACACGAACAGTAGAAGGATATGCTGCAGTTTTTAATGAAGAAACGCTAATTTGGAAATCTGAATATACTGGGTATGAATATCGTGAAGTGATTTTACCGGGCGCATTTGATAATACTGATTTTAGTCAATGCGTATTAAATTATAATCATGGCGGTATGCTATTTGCTAGAACCGCTAGTGGAACACTGCAATTAACTGTTGATGAAAAAGGGTTAAAATTGACAGGTAATGTAGCAGACACTTCGATTGGTAATGATGTGTATTCTTTAATTAAACGTGGTGATCTAAATAAAATGTCATTCGCCTTTATTGTCAATGGTGAAGAAGAAGAGATTGACCGAGAAAATAAAATATACACACGAAAAATTAAATCAGTAAAAGCGGTATATGACGTATCTATTGTAGATAACCCTGCATATAAAGGCACATCAGTTAGTGCTAGGGCAAATGGGGAATATAAAAGATATGAAGATATCGAAAAAAGAAAACGGCTAACATTATTAGCTATGACATAACAAATGTATTTGACACGCTATAAGCGTGTTTTTTTATTACCTAAATAAGGAGAAAAAATATGAATCGATTGGAAGAAATTAGACAACGTAGAGCAGAATTACGTGCAATGTTGGAAGATACAACACAGCTTAACTTGAATCTTGATGAAATTGAAACAGAATTACGTGCATTGGAAGCAGAAGAAACAGAACTAGAACGTAGAACTGCAATTTTGAATACTGTTCCTACTGCTACTATAGTGCCTGCACCTGTAGCAGAACAACGTACACAAGGTGCAGAAGTATTTGATTCCATGGAATACCGTAATGCATTCATGCAATATGTAATGAATAACACACCAATTCCTGCAGAATTACGTCAAAATGAAAACACATTAACTACAGATATTGGCGCAGTAATTCCACCAACAGTTTTAAACAAGATTGTTCAAAAAATGGAAAGCGTTGGAATGGTATTACCATTAGTTACGAATACAAACTTTAAATCTGGTCTTGCTATTCCTACAAATAATGTAATGCCTGTAGCAACATGGGTGGCAGAAGGTAAAGGCTCTGAACGTCAAAAAGCAACGCTTGGGAATATTCAATTTGGCCACTTTAAATTACAATGCCGTGTTTCCATTTCTTTGGAAACATCTGTAATGGCATTATCCGCTTTTGAAAATATGATTTCCAATAATGTATCTAAAGCCATGGTAAAAGCAATTGAAAATGCAATTATCAATGGTACAGGTAATGGTCAGCCAACAGGGATTTTAAAAGATGCAGCAGCTGGTGTGAAGTTGGATGTTAAAGACTTTGACTATGCAACACTAGTTAAAGCAGAAGCTGAATTGCCTGTTGAATATGAAGAAGGTTCTGTATGGGTAATGACAAAGAAAACATTCATGAATATTGCAGGTATGACAGATAAGAATGGTCAACCAATTGCACGTGTTAACTATGGTATGGGTGGAAAACCTGAACGATCTATTCTTGGTCGTGGCGTATTGATTGTACCTTATCTTAAAAACCTTGATGCGGCTGCAGTTGGTGATATTGTAGCGTTTATTTATCGTTTTGAAGATTATGCATTGAACACTAACTATCAAATTGGTGTAAAAACATATGAAGATAATGAAACAGATGATATTGTTCGTAAATCTACAATGATTTGTGATGGTAAGCCTGTTGATACAAGTTCTTTGGTTAAATTAGCTAAGAAAGCATAGGTGTAATGTATGTTGACGGTAGCGGATGTAAAACTATACCTACGAATAGATGAAGATATTACAGAAGATGATGTATTTATTGAGGAATCTATAAATGCCGCTATCACGTACATTGAGCAAATGACTGGGAAACCATATATTGACGATCCACTATATCGTAGAGCCGTACAATATATGGTTGCTCATTGGTACGAAAATAGGGAAGCAACCTCATCTAAAACATTTGTACATGATTTGCCATTTACGCTAGGGCCATTAATTCGCCATATTGCATTATCTAAGAATTATCCAAGCGAGGAGACATAAAATGCTAAATATGGACGGAATCGGAAGATTGACGAAAAGAATTGAAGTACTAGCGTATAAAGATATTGAACACGATGGAATAACTAAACAAAAACTGGTTAGGTTGATACCTAATAGAATTTGGGCAAGGATAGAACCATTGCGTGGCAGGCAATATCTTGAAATGTATAAAGAAAAAGTAGACGAATTATATAAAATTACAATCAGATATAGAACTGGAATAACTGATGGTGTGCTAATTAAATATAAGGATGTAGTCTATAAAGTTAAAACTGTAATTGATCCATATGAAGAACATACAAAATTAGAATTGATGTGCCATATCTATAAAAGAGGAAAATAATGAATATTAAAACATTCATGGGGAGATTGGATAAATATATTAAAGAGTATCCTGTAGAAACAGAAAAAGCGATGCGTAAAGAAGCTAATCGAATGAAAAAAGAATTAGTAAGCGCATCACCTGTAGGTAAAGGGAGAAAACAGAAAATTTCAAAAAGTTGGAAAATGACTATAAATGGCAGTAGTAGTAGAGCGCTAGAAGCAACTTTACGGAATACATCACCTCATTTTCACTTAGTAGAGCGTGGGCATGTCATGAAAACTATGCATGGAAAAATAAAAGGATTCAAACAGGGGACATTTTTCTTTAAAAGGACGGTTGAAAAAAATCGAAATGATATAAGAACAGCTGTTGGTGAACACATGTTTAAAATGTTGAGGAAGAGAATAAAAGATGGCTAACCGATTATCACAAGTGGCAATATGGAAAGCTGTAGCAAAGAAAATACATGAAGAATATGGATGCACGGTATATAGTGATGAAGTTTTAGAAGAATTCACTATGCCGTGCTTTTTTGTAAAACTTTTAATGAGTTCAGAAATGCAAACAAAGAATTTCATTAAAAGAAATGTAACTATTATTGCTACATATTTTCCAAGTAATGAAGATAAGGATGAAGAACACTATTTAACAGTGTTTGATAAATTCTTACTATTATTTCAAATGGGTTTTCCTGTTGGCGATCGTTATTTACATGTAGATGATATTCAACAAGATAGAGTAGGAGAAGAAGATGATATTCTTCAAATTACAATGGATATTACATTCATGGATACAACAGGACGTATTGAAAGAATGAAAGAAGAAGGAATCACAATGGGTGATGTTAAATTAACAGTAGAAGTGGAGGATAAATAATGGCTAAATTAGGAATGCCTACAGTTGTAGTTAAATTTATTGAAGCTGGTATTGAAGCCATTCAACGTTCCCAAAGGGGAATTGTTGCATTAATTTTAGAAGATACTAAACAGGTAATTGATAAATTAGCAACAAAAACAAATGGTCATGAAGTATTACCTAATCCATTTTTGGTATATACAGTAGATGATATTCCAGAAGAATTATCAGATAAAAACAAGGATTACATTTTAAAAGCATTGAAGGGTTACAATAAACCACCATTAAAAATTGTTGTGTATATGATGCAACAAGGTGGCGATAAAACTGGTGCTGATAGATTCCAAGAACCATTAAAAGCAATGCTTACAGAACGATTTGATTATTTAGCAATTCCAACAATTGAAAATGCTCAATTGGAATATGTTACAACGTGGGTAAAAACAGCACGTGAAAATAAGTTCAAAAAAATTAAGGTTGTATTACCGGGTTCTAATGCAGATTATGAAGGTGTAATCAATTTTGGTAATACAAAAGTGTTTACAGCTGATCGTGAATATAAACCAGCTGAATATACTGCACGCATTGCAGGTCTTGTGGCAGGCACAAATATGACACAAAGTGCTACATATGCACCATTAGCAGAAGTAATTGATTGTGATAGACACACTCAAGATGAAATGGATGCAATGGTAAATGAAGGTAAATTCTTCATTTGGTATGATGGCGAAAAGTTTAAAATGAGCCGTGCTATGAACTCTTTGGTAACAACAAGCCAAGGAAAGCTAGAAGGATATCAAACAATCAAAATAGTAGACATTATGGATATGATTTATGACGATATCAGAAAAACTGCACAAGATTCTTACATTGGCAAATATACAAATGATTATGAAAACAAATGTTTGCTAATTAGTGCGATTTTAGGATATTTTAAACAATTAGAAAATGAACGATTGTTACAAAAAGATTACTCCACATGTGAAATTGATTGTGAAGCAGTTCGAACATACCAATTATCACATGGCTTATTCACAAAAGAAGAATTAGCAAAAATGAGTGATGATGAAGTTAAAAAATTGGATACTAAGAAGATTGTATTCTTAAAAGCAAAAGTAAGACCGCTTGATGCAATGGAAGATATCCAATTACCAATTAATATTTAATAGGAGGGACACATGGAGAATTTTGCAGCGCAACAGGTAATGACAGGCTCTCATGGGCAAGTGTGGTTAGATGGTTCTTTAGTATCGCAAGCTACCGCAGTTAAAGCTACAATTAAATTAAGCAAAGAAGAAGTTAAAAAAGCCAAGACAATGAGTAAACAATATAAATATGTTGGTTATGAAGGTACAGGCAGTTTAACTATGAACAAAGTATCTTCTTTGATGATTAGTAAAATGGCTGAAAATCTAAAAAAAGGTAAAGCCACTGTATGCCAATTAGTAATTCAATTAGATGATCCTGATGCTAAAGGTGTAGAAACAGTAACATTGTATGATGTAACCTTTGATTCCTTAGACCTTGCCAACTGGAAAGTAGGCGCATTGGTAGAAGAATCTGTAGACTTTACGTTTACAGAGTTTGATGTGATTGATAAAGTGGAGGACTAATAGATGCGCAATATCATTGACAAATTGATGGAGAAAGACCTAGATACATTAAAAGAGGCAGCTAAAAAGGACCTAGAAATTACTCGATTATCAAAAGTTTTTAATGAACCTTTTACTGTTACAGTAAAGGAAATTAGTTATAAGCGTATTACAGACCTTCGCATGTTAGCTACTGATGATGGTGTAGCCGATGAAAGTCAATTTTTACAGTTTGTTGTAACGGATGGCATTGTTTCTCCAGATTTTGGAACGAAAGAATTATTACAAAAATTCCAAGTTCCATCCAAACAGGCTTTATATACAAAGTTATTTAAAGCAGGTGAATTGGAGTTGATTGCACGTGAAGTATTAGCTCTATCTGGATATGGTGATAAAGCTATTAAAAAAGTAATTAATGAAGTAAAAAACTAATATATTCCGATGGTGATGTAAATCTTGCCTATTACATGTATGTCAATCATGATGTAATGCCATCGGAATTTCACAAAATGGGGCATGGGGAACGTGTAGTTCTCCGTGCTTTTATGTTGCAAGAAATTAAGGACAGAGAGGAGGCGAAAAAAGGATGAGTGAAGTAATTGATTTGGTGATGCGTTTACATGATGGTGTTACATCAGTATTATCTGGAATTAATTCACAAATGGCTGCAACTGCTAATATGGCAGATAGGCAAGGTAGAAAACTGCAGAATATAGGCAGAGGGATTAGTGGAATTGGTAATGCACTAATGCCTGTATCTGCTGCTATTGTTGGGATAGGCGCCGCCTCTGTTAAAGCTTTTGTTGGTTTTGATTCTGCTGTTACTTCTGCTGGTGCTAAAGCAGGAGCAACACATGATGAAATGATTAAATTGAGAGATGTTGCAAAACAGTTAGGAGCGGATTTCCCTATAAGTGCTACACAAGCAGCGGAAGCGATGGATGGATTAGCTGCAAGCGGTATGAATGCAAATCAAATTATGAGTTCATTGCCATCAATTGTAGAGGCATCTGTTGCATCTGGTGAAAACTTGGAAACAACAGCAAGCATTGTATCTGGCGCATTAAATACATGGGGACTACAAGAAGGTAATGTAGCAGAGAATGCAACACGAATGGCCGATGTAATCCAAATGGCTGCTAACAAATCACGATTAGATATGATTGGGTTTGGCAATGCAATTCAATATGCAGGTGCACCAGCGGCTGCATTAGGAATATCTGTAGAAGAATTATCTACATCATTAGCTATCATGAGTAATAACAATATTGAGGCATCAACGAGTGGCCGTGCATTACGTATGATGTTAAGTAGATTAATAGACCCTCCAAAAGAAGCCGCACAAGCATTACAAAAACTAGGAATTGTCACTACTGATTCACAGGGCAAATTTATTGGCCTTGGTAAAGTATATGATCAATTGCGAACTAAAATGCAAGGACTAACAGAAGCTGAAAAATTTAAGTTGGCAGGTGATATTGCAGGAACAGAATCTACATCTGCATTATTAGCAGTATTGAACACTACTAAGGAAGCATACGATGATATGCGTAGTTCAATGGATTCTGCAACAGGTTCATCTAAAGCACAAGCCGATATAATGAAGAAAACATTGCTTGGGTCATTCAAGGATTTAGAAAGTAAAGTAGAGGCGTTAGCTATTAGCTTTGCTGATGTATTGCAGCCTAGGGTACAGAAGGTGGCTGACACAATCGGTAATCTAGCTAAATACTTTACTAATTTAAGTCCAGCCATTAAAAATACGGCAATTGATGTAGGCCTTAGTATTGTAGGTTTTACTGCTTTTGCTAAAATATTAGGGCCTATTACAAGTGGAATTGGCTCATTGATGCGGACATATGCTAATGTTGGTAAAGTGTTACGTGGACAAAGTATCAATAATAAATTATTAGAAGTATCTGTAAAGGGTATTGCAAGAGCTTTTAGTGGAATTGGTAGTATAGTGATGAGAGTATTACCAATGATAGGGAGATTAATTCCATTAGTCTTGACAGGACCTGTAGGGATTGCAATTGGTGTAGTTGCATTGTTAGGATTAGCAATTTACAAAAACTTTGACAAAGTAAAACCGATATTAGAGGGAGTAGGACAATCGTTTATAGGTGTTGTAAACATAATAAAAGGTGCAATCAATCGAATTATCGTTGCAGTACAACCTATAGTATCAAAAGTAGCAAGTGCATTTGGTAAATTAATTAATCAAGTGGCTACATCATTTGGTAGAATTTATCAATTAATGTCTCCTTTCTTAAATGTTATTTTCACTGTTGTAAGTAAAGTAGCTAAAGTTTTGATTGGTGGACCGCTTGCAGTAGCATTAGGGGCATTAGTAGTTGGCTTTAATGTAGCGGTAGCAGGAATTACAGGGATTCTTACTTTTGCATTAAATGTAATTGAAGGTATTGTAACAGGGATTACAAGTGTGTTAAGTGGTATTACAGATTTTATTGTTGGGGTGTTTACTGGTAATTGGAGCATGGCATGGAATGGCATCGTTCAAATATTTGAAGGTATAGTAACACCGATTAAATCCATATTTACAGGGGTAATAGATGGCATTAAAGCAGCAATAAATAGTTTAATTTCTGGTGTAAATGGAATATCTGTAGATATTCCAGACTGGGTGCCGGGTGTAGGTGGCTCTCATTTTGGGCCATTAAACATTCCGTTATTATACTCTGGGACTGATAACTGGAAAGGTGGCCCTGCTATGATTCATGATCGCGGGGCTGAAATAGTAAACTTACCAAGTGGAGCACAAGTAATACCGCATGCACAGTCATTGAATACTGCATATAATCAAGGGAAACGTAGTTCATCTAGTAATAGCATCAATGTAAATGTAGCGAATCTTAATGTTAGAAATGATGGAAAATCTGTAGAAGAGTTGACATTTGAAATTGCAGAACAAATTCATTACCAATTACAAAAACGTTCTATTAATAGAATGGAGGGAGCTGTATAATGTCTTTTTTTGATGCAATTATGAGTTTCTTTGGTGGTAAAGGAATACCACAAGGATGCCAATTTACATTATCATGTGCAGGACAAAATATAGTATTGCCAGTAACACCAGCTTCATTTAAAGTTGGGAGAACATACAACAATAGCACGTTAAATATAAATGCAATTGGAGAAATTAATATGTTAGGCAAAAGAGGTCTTCAAACATTATCGTTTGAAGGCTTTTTTCCTGCACAAAAATATGAATGGTCAGAAACGAATGAAACAAATCCTTATAACCTAGTAAGAAAAATAGATGGATTTGCTACAAGTGGTAAGCCGTGTAAGATTTCAATTTCAAATACCTCAATTTCTATGTACTGTACAATTGAAGCATTTAATCATGATGAGCATGATGGTACGAGTGATGTATATTATGAGATGACGCTCAAAGAATATAGGTACATAAAACCAACATCAGAGATAAAAAATGATACTACAGGCTTACATAGTAGAATTGCCGAAGCACCAGAAGAGCAAGCTGTAACATCATATCCACAAGAACATTTCATGGATACAGCTAATAAGGCAGTATCAAAAATAATGCCAATTGCTGAACAAGGCAAAAAGGCATTAAACATGTATAAGATGATGGTTAAAGCTGGTAAAAGTCCAATTGGTGCAGTTTTAAAAGTATCTAAGCGGTCATTAAAAATGAATGGTAAGGAGTGGCCACTATGATTACACTAATAGAACATATTAATGAAAAGGATGAAAGAGTAGATATTACACATCTTATTTCTAAGTTCACATGGAGCGGTGATAGAGAAGAAGCTGCAAGAAAGTTAGAATTTTCATATGCTTACAATCCTAAAGATATATCATTTCCGAATTATTTAATTGATTTAGGTGATCGTATTGAAGTGTCAGTAGATAATGCAAAGATATTTACTGGGCGTGTTTTCTTTAGAAAAAGAAATACAAATGACAATACATATGATATTACTTGTTATGATGGGATGATATACCTAGCAAAGTCTAAAGTAAGTTTAGTTTTTAATGCTACAAATGTAGTTGATGCTTTCAAGCGTGTATGCGCAGAGGTTGAAGTACCTGTAGGGACCTTACCAGATATACCTACAGTAGTAAACTTTGTGGCAGATAAAAAAACATGTACAGAAGTTTTTCAAATGTTGTTTGAGAAAACAAAGGCTGATATTCAAAAAGATTACACAGCCATATTACTAGCAGATGGAATTAATTTGGTAGAAAAAGGAACAACCATTGAAGAGTATATAGCTAGGGATACATACGATGTAATAAGTTCATCACATTCTGAATCAATTGAGGAAATGGTAAACAGAGTAAAAACTGTTGACGCTGCAGGCAATGTGATTCGAATAGATAATGAAGATGCATTAATTAAAAAGTATGGTATTTTCCAAGATATTTATAAAAATCAGCCAGAACCAAAGGAAAAGAAAGCTATTAAAAAGAAAAAGGCTACTAGTACAAGTACACCAAAGAAACCAAAGTTTCCTGTTGATAATGTGGCAAAAGCCAAAGCAAAAATCAAAGGAATTAAAATGGAATCAAGTATTTCTGCTATAGGTAATATGCAATGTATAGCAGGGTATTCTGTAGTAATTGAGGAAGAACAGCTAAAAGGAGTATTCTTCATTAAGTCAGATAATCATACATTTGAAAATAATACACACATCATGGAATTAAATTTAGAGTACATTAGAGAACCAGAGGAAGGAGAGGGTGAAAGTGCCGAAGAAAAACAATGATCCTTATGCAGGAATATTAGGTATCATGAGCGATGTAGGTGGAAACGCTGGAAAGCAAGCGATGCCGGGAATTGGCACTATAGTATCACCACCTCCAAATTTGGTGGTATCGTTCAATGGAATGGAGTTAAACAGTAATTTTTTATGGGTAGATGAATATTGGTTACAAGGTCATTATAGAGAATCTAAGGGGCATATTGTAAGCGAAACACAACCACGCAGCGGTGGCGGTGGCTATGCAGAATTTGCTAGCCATACACACGCTATTCATAATGATTACACAAAAACTAGAATCATGACTGATACATGGCATGTAGGAGATAAGGTAATGCTAATTCCAATAGTAGGGGATGATGAAAGTACAGCAGAGCAATATTTTGTATATGGAAAATGTAGGAGGTTAGACGGCAATGAGTAATCCATTTATGAAAGGGAATACACCAAGTAGTATTGACGTTCAAAAAAATCTACCATTATGCAAGGAACTAGCTTGGGACTTTCAGAGAGATACATACCAATATGATAGAAATGGCAATCATAAATATGTAACAGGTAATGACGCTATTAAAGTATGGATTTGGAAAACCTTGAGAGTAGAGAGGTACAGATATAGAGCATATTATGATGATTATGGTATTGAGTTTGAACAGTTTATTGGTAAAAAGCCAAATGATACACCTAGTCAATATGAACTGTTTGAGTATGTAAAGGATGCGTTATTGGTTAACCCATACATTATAAATGTAGATGCTGTAGATGTAATTCAAGAACATAAAACTATTACATTACAAATTGAATTACAAACAATATATGGGCCAAATACGATAGGAGTTGAAGTATAATGCTAGAACCACAAAGTAAGCAAGATGTGCTAGGACGGCTACTAGCAGATTTCAAAAAAATAGATAAAGAAGGATTGAGTACACATGAAGGAACATTTGTATTTGATACATTAAGTTCAAATGCGGTTGAGTTTGAAAAATCATATGCGGAAATGCAATTGATACTTGATGCGGCTTTTCCACAAACTGCATGGGGCGAATATTTAACACGTCATGCGGAATCTCATGGGGTATTTAGAAAAAGTGCAACACAAGCTAATGTAATGTTAACTATTACTGGAACTGCAAATACAGTAGTACCAAAAGGAAGTTTATTTGGCACAGATAATGATGAAACCTTTAGAACCACTATTGAAATTACGCTAAGTGAAACTGGAAGTGGGAAAGTATTGGCGGTATCAGAGCTAACAGGTAAATCATTAAATGTAGGAGCTAATACAATTACAGAAATAGTAGGTGGGATTTATGGAGTAAGTACAGTTAACAATGAAGCGGCTGCATATGATGGATATGATGAAGAAACTGATGCGGAACTACTAGATAGATTATTATTGAAAGTAAGAAAACCAGCAACAAGCGGTAATGCATATCACTATGAACAGTGGGCAAGATTAGTTAATGGAGTATTTTTAGTAAAAGTAATCCCATTATGGAATGGACCGGGAACAGTAAAAGTTATTATTATCAACAATGAGCGTGAAAGTGCGAGTACAGAATTGATTGAAAAAGTTAAAACTGTAATTGCAGAAAATGCACCAATTGGAGCTACTGTAACAGTAGTTACACCAACGATACTTGATATTAATATAGAGTTAACGGTAACTAAGGGGAAAGCTGAAATAGAAGCTATTAAAAAAGTACTAAATGAAGAGTTTAAAAAGCAAATCTTCAACGGTACATATGTGTCATATGCTAATATTGGCAAGGCTATTTTGGCCAATAAAGAAACAGGAGTATTAGATTATCGTGAGTTAAAAGTAAATAATGGTGTTACCAATATTGATATTACAAATGAACAATTGCCAACAGTTAAAGAGGTGATCGTACATGAGTGATTTTATAAGATGGAAAGAGGTGGATATATTAGCATATCTACCTTTTTTTATTGCAAAAGATATGGAGTTTAAGGCAATAAGTGATGCAGATAGTAGAGAGCATGAACGCATTAGATTATTGTTAATGGAATTATTGAAACAAGATAATATCCAAACGGCAACATATGCATTAGATAAATGGGAAGAATTTGTTGGGATTAAACCTAAAAACAATAGTTTTAAGGATAGAAAAAATCGTGTGATTGCAAAGTTAAATACTTCAAATAGCAGCACAAAAGAATATCTTGAAACTATTGCTAATAAGTTTATATCTGATAAGTCTGCTGAAATAATTCCATATAACGAAAAATATATGATGGACTTAAGCTTTACAAAGGACATGTGTGATAACATAGATGATTTACACAGTGCAATTGAAGAATTTAAACCAGCACATATTGGATATATTGTTTGGGAAGAACAAACTGTTGCGCAAAACTTAATAATTACATCATTAGTAGGAGCGCAGGAAGAAACCGTGATAGGCATGATAAAACCATTAGAGAATATTGAGATTGAACACAGTATCTATTATGGGAATGCCATTGGGATAGAAGAAGTAACTATGATAGGAGGTTAATATGGCACAATTTCCGGGATTAAGCTTGACTGTTCAAGGAAATAAAATGATCCTTAAATCATCAACTGGTAAAACAGAGGACAGACTAATTATTACAAAGGCGGTAATTGGTGATGGGCAGCTAATAGCAAGTATTGATGGTTTAACAGAAATAGTTAGTAAAAAATTAGAAATAGGGTTAAGCCAAGTAAAAGAAGTTGCAAATGGACAAATGCAATTGCAATTTAATTTTGATAATAGACAAGTAGAAACTGGCTTTTTTTGGCGAGAAGTTGGATTATATGCAAAAAATGGTGATAGTGGGGAAGAAAAACTTATTGGCTATTCTAATGCCAAAGGTTTAACTTCATATATTCCAGATAAAACTAATATTATTCCAATGCAACGTTTAGTAATTGCTTTAGGGGTGGGAGATAATCCAAACGTAAAAGGAGAAGTAGATTTTTCCAGCTCTATTACTTTAGAACAATTGGAAACAGCAATTGACACACACAATAAAGCAGCAGAAGCACATAAGGAACAATTTAAAAAAATTAGTGAAAAGATTACTGCAATAGAGGATTCCAAAGTAGATAAAATATCTGCTGATTATATTAAAGCACTAGTAACTAATACAAATGGATTAGAGGCTACAAAGGGTAATGGTACAAAAGAATTGTTAAAATTACTAACTAATGTAGATAGTGATGATAAACAAGGACTAGCACCAACATTATCTTTGGTAAAAACTCTATTAAGTAGTCTAAATATTAAAAATAGGCAAGATGTAGTAAAAGCCTTGGGGGACGAAACATTACAAAGCTTGGGCGTACGGTATGATTTATCGAATCCAAATGCTTGGTATGTCAGCTTTGGCAAGTTGTTTGGCGGTTTAATTATCCAAGGGGGAAAATTTACCCCCGAAATTACATCTATATCATTTCCTATTCTTTTTACCGAAGTACTGGTAGTGATTCCTATGATGCTAGATGAGCCAACTCCATGGCATGAGATGACGATTAGACCAAAGGCAATCACGACGAGCACGTTTAAAATTGTAAGCGGTAGCAATAACACTAACTATCCTAAATCTCGTAATAATGGATATTGGATTGCTATTGGTATTTAATCACCAAGGGGGAAGAGTAAACATTACTGTAGGGCGTAATATTTACAATGATGATACTGTATACCCTATTGCATTTAATAACACACTTTCCGTTAATGTTATTAATATTGCTGATATATTAGACCAAGATGGATGGGTAACTAGTGCAATTAAATCCATCACAAATTTAAAATTCACTTATATGACTGCACAAAATAGTGTAACTGGCATTAGTTGGATTGCTATTGGTAATTAACCAAGGGGGATACTATGGAGAAACAGATGGCACATCAAATCCATGGTCATTCCCCATTGCATTTAAAAATAAACCATTTTATGTAAATGGTTCTGCTGACTTAAGCAGTAAAACCGCATATGATTTTGATAGACCAGCATGGGCAATGGCCATTAATAATACACAATTCTTATGTAGTATTAATTATGATAAAACTGGAACTTCTGGAATTAGACAGGTTAGAGTATTATCTATTGGGATTTGACCAAGGGGGAAAACAAAAAGCTGGAGAGCAAAAACAATCAGATCCTAATAATTTAGAAACTACAACAAATAAAGTTATATTTCCTATAGCATTTATAAGCAGTCATTTATTCCATACATTCGGAATTATTGCTAGTGATACCTCTATATTCTGGGGGAACTCTGGAGCATGTGCTTTTGTAAGAAGAATTTCCAATACAGATATGCGGTACGAAGTACATTCTAGCTATCAATCAATGTTAAAAGCCGACTCTATTATTGAATGGTGTGTTGTTGGTATTTAAATACCTAAAGCAATATACCTCATTTTAATCTGTTCTATTACATTAGAATTCTCACTAATAACCGCTGCAAATCCTGTTGATGTAATCTGGCTATCACTAATTCCAATTCGTGATAAATGCCTTAATTCTAATTTATTAATTGCATATGGATGTACATATAATGGCTTGGATTTAAACGATATAGGAAATGTAAACTGCTCTTGTCTTTGCTGACTTCCTATATCGTAATATGCTTGGTTATCACTATCATTTCCCCCTTGGTCATTTAAGCATTTCAATGGCCTTGCGTAATTGTCTAAGTGATTTATGGGTATAAACACCATCAGTAACATTAGATGAAGCATGGCCTAGCAATAGTCGCTTAGCATTGTAGTTAGCACCTACATCATCTAATCTAGTAGCGAATGAATGACGGCAATCATGAGGCGTGTGTTTAGCATTGATGGATCTCATGGCTAATTTAAAGGTGTGAGACAGGGAAACATAATTCCGTTCCTTTATGATCCATTTATCAGATAAGCGAGATTCAATAAATGACCATATACGATGATGAATGGGAATGATGCGGATACCTGCTTTTGTTTTGCTGCTAGTAACTTTTAAATACCGTTGTTTGCGATTAATATCGGTGCTTTTTAAATTAATTAATTCACTGGCACGCAATCCAGTGTATAAGAGTATTAAGGGTATTTCTGCATTGATATACCATAAGCGGTTAATTTGATTAGTGGTGAATACTTTGCGTGGGCGCTTAGGGTGATTGTGGCCAATATTCAAATATTGACTGTATGACTTTGAGCACCAGTCATTAATAATTGCAAATGAATATAATTGATTCAATAAAGAGCGAACTTTCTTACATGAGGAATAGGAAAGTCCGCTCTTTAGCATATCTGATATTATATTTTGCAACTCCATATATGTGATTTCGTTGATAGGGCGGTGAGATATAGATGATACATGATGATAGGCACATTCATATCCTTTCATGGTATGTGGTGAAACATTTAACGAATGCAACTCTAACCATGATTGATACACATCATCTAATGTATGCACATGGGATAATGCCTCCATAGCCTCTTGATAAGAGGAATAATAACCTACAACTTTATATGCTACATAAGGGCGCTCATGAGCGCCTTTTAATTTCTTAATTAATTTCATAGTAACCTCCAAGAAAGGACAAGAATATGTATGTATTTGTATTAGATAAAAAAGGTGTTCGCCAAACATCTTATGTAGTTGGTGTTCATGCTGACACATTAGAAGAAACAGAGCAGTTGGCGAAACAATCTTATCCAACTGCTAACATCGTAACAGGGGATAGTGAAATGCAAGCACTATTTACAAACGGAAAAGCATATGTAAATGGTGAATTTATAAATCCGCCAGTAGTTGAATACATTCCAACAAAGGAAGAAAAAATCAATGCTATTAAAGCAGAGTATGAACCTCGATTTAAAACGCTAGAAGAAGCTCAACGCAGACTACTGCTGATGGGTAAAACTACCAATGCTATTAGTGAACAGTACATTAAATTAAATAGTGAAATGGTAGCACGAATCAAGGAGGTGCAATAATATGCCTAAATATATCGGTGATAGTAAAGTTCCTGTAATGGAATTTTGTGAGTATTGTTGGGAAGTACTCAATGATGATGGCACGTGTCCTACAGAAGGCTGTGTGCATAATGATTTGCTATCTTTAGATGAAAGTGAAGCGCAAACGGAAGGAGATTAAATGTGGACATGGCAATTCGAACTGAATGACATTCTAACCACGTTGACTATTGTCAGTATAGTTGCAGGTATAGGTTATAAGGTTCTAGTTATTCCATTGCTCGAAAAGTTGGATTTGCAACGAATGCAAGATAATTTGATGTTTCAGGAAAAAATGGGCGTGCTCACTGATACGCTAAAGGATTTAAAGGACGAAATTAAATTGTCTCGTGAGCAACGAACCAAAGCATACACAGAGCATGTGAAATTAACATCAAGAGTTGATGGTATCGAAGCTCGTGTTGATGATATTAAGGAGGAATTGCATGAACATACTACCAAATCTCATCAGTACAGCTAAAAAATCATATCAATCTGTTAGGGCGGCCAATTTCCACCCTACAGGAATATTTGCTACAAGGGTGCTAGTATTTATTATGCTAGTGCCTATTTTACTAGTTGTTAGCGAATACATTATGGTGATCATTCGTGGCTATGCTGACGATATGACATTAAAAATTATTAATACTGGAATAAACATTATCGACCATATATTTATTCCTAGCGTATTAACCGCCCTTGTAGGGTTCTTGGCGCTTTGGATAGATAAGGACGGTAACGGTGTTCCCGATCAATTAGAAAAGGAGAATAAACAATGAAAGTATTTATTAACCCTGGCCACGATATTAACTTAGATAGTGGCGCAGTTAATCCTGTGTATGGTACACGTGAATGTGATGTAGCACGTGATGCGGGCAAGATGTTGGCACGCTATTTAGAAACAGCAGGGTGCGAAGTTCGTACTCTTCAAGATGATGATTTAGGGCTAGTATGCGCTGAATCCGATTCTTGGGGAGCTGATATATTCGTATCCTTGCATTGCAATGCATTCAATACACAAGCTCGGGGTACTGAAACTTTGTACAAGTCCTTTAATGGGCAACGTTTGGCCAATGATATCCAATCACAAATTATCCGAAGCATTAATACGGTAGACAGGGGCGTTAAAAAACGTGATGACCTTTGGGTCCTAAATGGTACGGATGCAACAGCGGTATTAGTTGAAATGGCTTTTATTGACAATGAAGAAGACCATGCTATGCTTACGAACGATTTAGATACTATCGTCCGAGCTATTGCTCGTGGTATTACTGATTATATGGGAGGGGTATAATGTATGGAAGAATCAAAAGCCTATTTGATTGCACTCGTAACCGCTATATTCTTATCGGTAGTATTGTGTGCGTCACCTTGCTTTGCATCGGATATATCTTCTACCAGCCAAGAGGAACCGACTATCACCGTGCCATTGACGCAGTGGAACGAGCTCAAGAGCAACAACGAGATAGCCTTGAACTCAATCGAAGCATCCAACATTCCATTGACAGAAGCGCAGACCTTAGTCGTGAAGCAGGGGCAAGAATTGACAGAAGCTCACAATACAATCAACAGATTGGAGAGCGAATTGGCCAAAGCCAAGGAAACCTCAGTGAAGCAAGAAGCTACCTTGAACGAAATGCAGAACTCTTTAGACATATTGAAGAATACAATAGAACGGGACAACCGCACAATCAGGCGACTACGAATGCAGCGCAACATATCCCAGGTGGTGGGAGCGGGAGCGATAATTGGAGTGGTAATTCATCGATAGCGAGGTGATCCATATATCTCCTGAGCAGGAGCAGGTGGACTCCTGGATTGATTTCAAAAGATTATCGAAAGAATGACAAAAGATTAAAAGGCCTATCAACCCAGATATTATTCTAAGTTGATAGGCCTTTTTGTTTGTAAAAGTATAAATAAGTGCTTGATTTTATACCCTATATAGGGTATAATAAAGATGTAGAAAGGAGGTGATGCCATTGAAGAAGTTAAGGAAGAAAATAAAAAAGTGGCTACCGATAATAACCGCGTTTATCCAACTAGCAATCGCGATAGCACAGTTATTAAATCAGTAACCACCGGGGCTCGAAAGAGCCCCAATCTTCCTAACTATTATATCAATGGCGAGCATATGATATCAAGACTAACTTTAATAATTAGCATTATTGCCTTTGTATTATCTGTATATAATATATTAGTAATATTAGGAGTGCTGTAATGAAACTAGATGATGTAATGACTACACAAGAGGCTGCAGAGCGTTGGAATGTTACTGCTGATTCATTAAAACAGAATTGTAGAGGTCGTGTAAAGAATGGATTTAAGGAAGGCGAGTTTAAGAAGTCTGGAAAAATGTGGCTTGTAACTCGTCAAGGCATGGAACGATTATATGGAAAAGAAGAATAACGCTTGCCCCTTATTTGCCCCTTTTTGAAATGTAGAGTTTAAATAATGTAGTAATGGTGCGGAGTGTTGAGTATAAACCCTCAATCCGCACCAAATATAAGGACCTACAGTTCGCTGTAGGTCCTTTTTCTATATCTGTATGAGCAGAGTTTTATGGGAGAGATATATGATTAAAAAAAGTATTGCTTTATGTATGCTTTCGCTAGCATTGTCTTGTCAATCTAGTTTGGCTGCATCAGTTGAAAATCAAGGTCAGACGTCAAGTGTTACGTTAGACTTACAAAAGTCAGATATGAAGGTGGAGTATCAAATTTTTGATCCTCTTTATAATGATCGGGATGAAAAGGCTCTTAAACAAATCACACGTTATAATACGTTAGAAACAAATAAGCAAGGTATTGGATATGGTAATCGAGATAAACCATTACGTATCGTAAGTCCTTATATGAGAAAGAATGGACACGGGGAGATTAAGTTAACTAATCCAGTTAATATTCCATCCTACAGAACACGTGCAGATAAGAATAAAGCAAGTGATAAAGAATTTAAAGCCTTTCTTGAAAAGAATAAAGGGAAATCTTATAATCTGTATACGGCTAGAACTAAAGAGGAGATAAAAGAATCAATAGAGGCATTTTTTAAGCCCATAGAGTTAATTGAGTATCCTATTAATAATCCTAAGGATTATAAGCTAGTTGCTACGATTCCAGGGTTTCCTAAACAAATACCTAGCTTTGCAAAGAATATTCATCTGCATAGTAATCCACCATTCTTGCAAGGCGGTTCATATGTACAACTGGCCTTTGGTGGTACACCAAATCAATTGAAGCCTTACATTGATGAGGCAAAGACTGATTCTAAAGTTGTCATTTCGAAATCGGATTTATCTAATGTATATGTAAAAAACTATGTTGATTCGAATATGGAATATGCAGATACCTTGAAAACCTTACTGCCTACATCGATAGTTGTTGTAAAAAATACAACAGTACCTATGGGTAAATATGTACAAAATCTAGTGGATAATCCTATTGAGAAATCTGTTGATGAAATATATGAATTAGAGAATCAAGTGTTGACTGAGTTTAATAAGATTAAAATTGATGGTGAAAGTAGTGATGCTAAGTATAAGCGTTATATAGAAACTCGAAAAAGAGTAGAGGCTGAGCGAGATATATTAAAACCTAAACAGATGGATACGGTAGGTTTAGATAAGAAGGAATATCCTATTTATACAGAGTTGGAGAATCGAAAACTACAGAAACAATATTTACATAGACTCTCTTTTAATGAAGATTCGGTAAAATTACCTGATGATTATGTAATATATTTATTTGATTTCGGTGGTAATTGGAATCATCCATATGCACTGGGGGCAGCAGTTAGTCCTGAGAAAAATTATATTATTTATTTCTGTCAGCGTGGTTAATTGTAGGTTTAATATTGTAATTAGCTGATTTAATCTCTTTATAAATAGTAATTATTAAAATAAAAAAATTATTTGCATAAAATATTTTAAAATATAAAATAATTATAGACATACTGGTGTGTCAAAAAGGGATTAGAGAGTTCGGCCAGACACAATATGATATAGTTCGAGAGATTTATATACAAATTAAGACATGTTACGAGAGAGACGAGTAACATGTCTTTTTTGTATGCCTAAAAACAGATGATGGTTCATTTTTTACTTATAAAAATGACTTCATTTTGTATTTATTTAACTGATAAATGTACTTAAAAATAAATAAAATATTGACATTAGAAATATAAACAGATATATTGACAGTGATATTCGTTTTCATAAAGAGAAATAGTGGAAATGAAATAATGACTATAGTGTAAGAGTTTTAGGAGGGACCTTTCAAATAAATAAGATGTATCAAGTTATTTTTAATACCAAAAAAGGTTGTTATACGGTTGTATCAGAGATTGCGAAGCGTACAGGTAAATTTAGTAGTGAGTTAAAGAGTTATACTGTGGCAGCATCTGCTCTTGCGGTGCTCGTTTCACTCGGTGGAATCGCCTCTGTTGATGCAACGAATTATGTCAATATTAGTGGAACTGAAGGAAGCATCTCTGCATCTGCTTCGAAAGGTATGTTCGGTGGTTCTAAAGAATTTAATTTTAATAGCGAGGGTATAAGTGTAACAGGTACAGATTATGCCGGTAGCACTAAGAAAAATACAACTGTCCAAGATGGTAAGGTGCGTGTAACCAATGCAGCTTATGGTAGCGAACATTATACAGAAATTGATGGTGGCTCTGTACGTACAGAAAATCTAAAAGTAGTGCCAACAATTAAAGACACTATGGAGTTCAAACAAGGTGGTCTTGTAGTACGCTCCGAGGATAGCCGACTTATCGTAAGCAAAACTGGTATCGATCAATCCGTAGATAATGGTCGTGGACAATCTAACAGTGTAAAGGTAAAACAAAGTGGCACTGTATTCAGAACTACAAATAATGGTGCAACAGGTGCAACAGAAACAGTGATTGCTGGTGAAACTATTGCTGCTGGCGATATTGTTATCAATGGAGAAAAAGATCAATCTACGATTACAGGATTAACAAATACAACGGTAGATACGCCGGACTTTGCTACGCAAGGCCGTGCAGCTACAGAAGAACAATTAAGTGCTGTACGTAAAGAAATGAAGGATAGAGGCACTGTTATTAATCAACAAATTACGAATATCGATACTCGTGTTGCAAATGTTGAAACTAAGGTAGGTACAATTGATACAAGTGTTACAAATCTTAGTAAAAAGGTACAAGCCAATACAGAAAACTTAACTGCACATACAACTACTACAAATAATCGTTTTGCTACTATTGAAAGTAATATCAATACATTGGATCAACGTGTTGGTAGTGTAGAATCAGGAATGGCGTCTGTTAACCAACGAGTATCAAACCTTGATACTCGCATTAATAAGGTTGGTGCAGGTGCAGCGGCATTAGCGGCCTTGCATCCTGTTAGTGGAGATGGTACTAAATTTGGTGTGGCTGCTGGTGTTGGTATTTATAATGGTCAAAAAGCAGTGTCAATTGGTGGTTCTTATAGCCCTAATGACATGACGACAATTAGTGTTGGTGGCGCTGTAGGAAATGGCGAAAATATGGTCAATGCGGGAGTATCCCTTAAAGTGGGAGCCGGCAATGCTATGAGTAAAGCTCAAATGAATAATCAAATTAAATCCTTACAAGCAGAAAACAGTGCTTTAAAAGCTAAGGATGTTGCGCAAGATACTCAATTACAAGAACTTCGTGCAGAAATTGCTGCATTAAAAGCAAGTATGACAAAATAATATAGATGATATTGTAAATTTGTAGACAATTGTCTCCTAATATATTAGATTGAGTATATTAGGAGGTAATTTTATGTCCAGTATGGCTTCGGATACTTTTACGGCAAAAGAGATGCAATAAAAATATAATTTATAAGGAGTGATGTCTTGAAGTATTTACGTCATGAATTAAACCAAGTAGAAAAGGAATATTTAAAACAATTTGGTGAAGATTCCTTAAATCGTGTTATACTCCATGATCCAAATACAA
>ERZ773083.590-NODE-590-length-28771-cov-6.843711_pt1 | contig 28771 bp, 34 predicted proteins | sample MGYA00511465_ERZ773083 | MGnify/ENA primary metagenome ERZ773083 (study PRJEB29015, sample SAMEA2738001) | human oral metagenome | biome: human oral; feature: human-associated habitat; material: dental | place: China | collected 2060 ... | reverse complement strand
TGATACAATATATCATCAACCGGATACGAATATTCCCGCTGAATAAGCACTTTGCTGCCGTTTTGGCAAATGATAATCACACCGCCTTTACCCTGGTATACTTGCCGCAAATATAACGACCTTTTGCCATCTGGCAATTCTACCTTATCCTCTGCCAATACTATCCGCGGATGCATAAAAACCACCCGCGACGACAAACGGCGCCATTTCTGCGGTTTGCTGTGTCTATTCATCTTTATGAAACTCTGTTAAATGATTTGACTTATATTTGAAAGGTATGTTTCACACCTTATCCATTGCTTAAACATAACATTTGCCTCAATTACATTTTAACAGTCAAACAACTTTCGCGATATAATTATTACATGAAACACCAGCAGGCGGTAGTGCCCAAATTTTTCTCAAAGAAACGCTGTATTATCTTCAGCGTAATTGCTCTGTTGCTCATCGCGTTAAGCGTAATCGCCGCTCAACCGAAAATTGCCAATAAGCTGTCGTCTCTCGTTAATTCTGTACGCCTCGACAGGTCGCCTGGCGAAGCAGCTTTTCCAGATATTGATACGGCAAATTTAAGCCCAACTCGCCAAAAAATTATCAGCCTGGCAAAGACTGAATTCAAGGCGCAACCCGCTGGCGCTAAGTTCAGCCAAGGCGCCGAGGAGGCGTGGTGCGCTAACTTCGTGAGCTGGATTATGCATCAAGCGGGCGCGCCGCTAAAAAATCCGCATACTGGCGGCTGTCGTATCCCGGGGACGTTTACCTTGCGTGAATACTACGAGGCGAATGGTCGGTTCAAGCCTGCTAATTCCGGCTATCAACCGCTTCCTGGCGACGTAGCAATTTACCGCAATTCGCCAGTGTTTGGAGACCACACTAACATTGTCTTGAAAAATGACAACGGCGTGCTGACCACTGTCGGCGGCAATGAAGCAAACCGTATCCGCGTGTTCGTTAATCGCGACAAGCAATACGACGGGCTGCTGGGATACGACGTACTAAATTAGAATACAACCCCTCTAAGCCAACATTTGCCTTTAGCCAAGATATTTATCGCTTGCGTAAAAAGAATCCGCCCAGCGCACAGGCCGCCACGATGCTCACTATAGTAATCTTCCAAAACATCAGCGGGTCTTCGGCGCCGGGTACCGGCACGTTCATGCCGAACAGCCCGGCAATCATCGTTGGGATAGTCAGCGCCACAGTGATAACCGTCAGCAAGCGAATTGTCTCGTTCAGGCGGGTATCCATTACCGCCCGATAACTGTCACGTACATTAGTAATAGTACGCAGCAAACTCTTACAGCGAGCAATCAACTGTTCTAACTCAATCGAAAGATCTTCCACTAGATCACGATCGTCTTCATAAAGTTTTAAGACTCGCCCGCTAAGCATTTTTTCTATTGCAGTATTGGTTGGCTGCAAAGCGTCTAGATAATCATTTAATTTGCGTTCATATTCAGTTAATTTCATAATGTCTTTACTAGTTAAGTTCTGAACATTACTAGTAGTTGCGCGCATTTGGCGATTAATTGAAGCAACCCTGGTCTGATATTGGCGCGTAATAGCTTCCATCATTAGCATAAAAAATTTAGTTTTTTGAGTCGTGGGCGCGTGAGTTCGTTCAATAAAAGGCTGCCAAAGCCTTGTTAGATTATCACGACTTACGGTAATAATATACCGCTGACCAAGCAAAAATAAAACAGGCGTTGTAAAGTCATTAAACTCATCATCTGTATCTGGTAAGCGCGTAATAAAATAAGTCTGACCTTCTTCTAATTCAACGCGAGGAATCTCATGAGGATCAAGAGCGTCAAGCAAGATATCTCTATCAACGCCAAGTTCAATAAGCCGATCTTTTTCTGAATCGTTTGGTTTTTCGCAACGTATCCAACTACCAGGCTGGAGTTCTATACGCTTTTTTATACTCGGCCTGTAGTGCGTTGAGCGCAGATAATCTATCATAGCCCGCCCTTTCTTTTTTATATTTAATAATTTAGCATTTAATTTATATAATCATATAAGAATATAAATTGCAAGACTATAAAATAATTTAACCTAATAATCAAATTAGACTCCCTTCATAGTGGGAGTCTAATTTAGTATTAGTAATTCTTTAACTTTTAATGATAGTACCAGCCTGACCATCAATTGCTTCAGAAGTTTTTTCCAAAGATGTAATGATAGCAGTGCGATCCTTACCAGATTCTAGAAAATCTAGGGAAGCCTGAATTTTAGGCATCATAGATCCAGCAGCAAACTGATTATCAGCTATATGTTTTTTCATCTCTTCAATTGATACTTCTCTTAAAGATTGCTCATTTGGCTGATTGAAATTTATCTTTGCAGCATCTACTGCTGTTAATATCAGAAGCGTATCAGCTTTCAGTAAATGTGCGAGCTTAGCTGCACCAAAGTCCTTATCTATAACGGCTTCCACACCATGTAAAGTACCATCTTGTGCGCGCAAAACAGGTATACCGCCACCGCCAGTTGATACTACTACAATACCAGCTGATACCATGGCACGAATTACAGAGGATTCCACAATCTCTTGAGGTTTTGGTGATGGAACAACTCTACGCCAACCCCTGCCAGCGTCTTCTTTTACTACGTAATTTCTTTCTGCTTCAACTTTTCTAGCTTCTTCTTCAGTATAAAACGGTCCAATTGGTTTAGTAGGATTTAAAAATGCAGGATCGCTAGAATCTACCACAGTTTGAGTAACAACACTAACGGCATATTTATCATTTATACCCTTTGATTTAAATGCATCATGAAAAGCCTGCTGAAGCCAAAAACCAATTAAGCCCTGGCTCATCGCGCCACTATCTTCAAGAGGTAAGCTGGGAGTTTCAGTCGTATTTATAGCCTCTTCATGCAAAACTATATTACCAACCTGAGGACCATTACCGTGCACAATCGCCACTCGATGACCAGCAGTTATTAGAGGTAGAAGTTGGCGAACAGTTTCATCTGCAACGCGCTGTTGCGCTACAGATGAAGCTTCACCTTGTTTTTGCAGAGCGTTTCCGCCCAGTGCTACAACAATGGTTTTCTTACTATCATTCATTATAACATTGCCCCATAAACTAAGATTACAGCCATACTAATTAAGGCAAATATTACCATAATAGGAGCTGTACGCTTTAGCCAAGTTCGATAAGATACACCAGCCAAAGCTAATCCACCCATAAGCGAAGCAATTGTAGGAGCTATCATGTTAAGCAAACCAGAAGCAGTAGCAAATGCAACTATAATTATCTCCTTATTAGCCCCCACTAGTTCAGCTACTGGAGCAAGCACCGGCATAGTAGCTGCAGCTAGTCCAGAAGAAGAAGGAATTACAAAGGTCATAGGTATATAGAATAAGAAAGCTAACACACCAACAAGACCATGTCCTACATGACCCAATAAACTTTCGCCCCAATATATTATTGTGTCTTGAATAGCACCGTTCTGCATGACTACAGACACACCTGTTGCTACTGCAATAATAAGCGCTACTCCTAACAAATCTGCTGTACCCTTTAAGAATGTATCAACGACAAAAACATTTTCTTTTTGGAATTCACGATAATATATTGCCGCTATTATCACAGTAGATATAAGGAATAAAGTTGATATCTCATTAAAGTACCAATTGCCAAACGATACAGTGTGACCAACACCAAGAATAGCACCAATTATAGGCAGATCTTTAGCATGATTATATATATCGCTAAATAGAGTTATGTTAAAGTCTTCCCAGGGAATAAGCGATACGATCATCAGTACAAAAGTTATAGCAAAGACAGTCATAACAGCCTTACGTGGCGCAGTAAACTTAGGGACATTCTTCATATCCAAAGTTGTCGTAGCAGGCTTATAGCGCACATCATCTTTATATCCGCCAGCCTTAACTTTAGCGGCATAGCGCATAGTAAACGCAATTGCTGCAGCTAAGCACAACACTAAAATAACAGCTTGCACACCCAAGACATTACCAAGTGGCACATCCGCTGAACCAGCAGCAATACCAGTGGAGAATGGATTTATAGTTGAACCTAACACACCAACACCGCCACCTAATACTATCACCATAACAGCAGTCATGGCATTATAGCCAGCTGCAAGCATAATAGGTACAATCAAGGCATAGAATGCAACCGCTTCTTCTTGCATTCCGTAAGTTGTTCCACCAATAGCAAAGAATGTCATCAAAATTGGAATAAGCCACTTCTCTTTGCCTTGCATTTTCTTAAGTAACGCACCTAGCGTGGCATCAAGTGCCCCAGTTTTCATGGTTACACCAAGGAAACCACCCAAGATTAAGACAAAAACAATCACATCTAGTTTTTCAGCCATACCTTTGACTGGAGAAATAAATGCATCCCAGAAACCTTGGCGTACATCAGTAGTTACAGTTTCACCCTTATCATTAACACTGGTACTTACCTTTGAATCTTCCTTATAAGTACCATGAATACGAACGGTTTTCTCTGAGTTATTTGGATCTGGTTTAGTCATATAAGACCCAGAAGGAATAACCCACGTTAGTGTCGCCATTAAAGCAATCACCACAAAAAGAACCGTAAATGCCGATGGAGAGCGAAGTTTTTTCTTAACTTTTTTAGCTTTTTCTACCATTTTGGAGCCTCCTTATAACTCCTTTAAATTACAGCGTCAGCGCAATAACCGCTTTTATTGTATGCATGCGGTTCTCTGCCTGATCAAAAACAATACTTGCACGACTACGGAAAACATCATCAGTAACTTCCATAGAATCAAGTCCATACTTTTGCTTGATATCTGCCCCAACAGAAGTAAGTGTATCATGGAAGGCTGGCAAACAATGCATGAATTTAACTTCTGGGTTGCCAGTCAAACGGAGCATATTGGTGTTAACCTGAAAATGTCGCAGTTGATTTATACGTTCCTCAAATTTATCTTCTTCACCCATAGACACCCAAACATCCGTGTAAATAACATCTGCGCCGCGAAGAGCTTCTTCAAAGTTATCGGTAATAGTTATCTTTGCATGGTTTTCATCGGCAATTCTATAAGCTTCATCTGTCAGATTCTGATCTGGGAAAAGTTCGCGAGGAGCCAAGATTCTAAAATCCAAGCCCATCTTAGCTGAGCCTATCATTAGACTATTAGCCATATTATTACGTCCATCACCCACAAAAACTAACTTTTTACCACGCAAAGCACCGACATGTTCTTCAATCGTCAAAAAATCGGCTAGAATTTGTGTTGGATGGAACTTATCAGTCAACCCATTCCAGACTGGTACACCAGCATATTTAGCCAGCTGTTCAACTGTCTCATGTGCAAAACCACGGAATTCAATTCCATCAAACATGCGGCCCAATACCTTAGCAGTATCCTCAACCGTCTCTTTTTTGCCAAGCTGAATATCGTCTTTGCCTAAATATTCTGGTGCTACACCTAAATCATTTGCAGCGACAGTGAATGCACAGCGAGTCCTAGTAGAAGTTTTTTCAAATAATAGCGCAATATTTTTGCCCTCATGGATTCGATGAGGAATGCCAGCATACTTTAAACGCTTATATTCCCTAGAGGTATCCAACAATAAACGAATCTCATCTGGGCTATAATCCTTTAGTGATAGAAGAGATCTACCCTTCAAACTTTGTGCCATTTAAATATCCTCCCTTACTATAGGCATACTCATACAGCGTGGACCACCACGGCCGCGACCAAGCTCACTACCCTTAACTTCAATAACTTCAACACCCGACTGGCGAAGCTTTTCATTGGTTACATAATTTCGATCATAAGTTACCACTACACCTGGAGCAATAGCTAGTGTATTTGATCCATCGTTCCATTGCTCGCGAGCTGCTGCAATAGGATCACCACCACCACACTCAATTAGGTTAACCTTTGGTAAGCTCAAAGCTACGCGCAAAACATGCTCAAGGTCAGTTTCATGAGTGATCTTTGGATATTTTTGACCATCAACCTTTTCCAAAACATAACAATTCATCTTGCCACCGCGATCACGAATCTCTGGATGGATCGTAAATTTATCATAATCAATCATAGTAAATACCGTATCTAAATGCATAAACGCGTGAGATTTTGGAATTTCCATGGCAATAACTTTTCTAAAGTTAGAACCAGCAAACAGCTTAGTTGCCATCATTTCAATCGCCTCAGCGGTAGTTCGCTCAGAAACGCCAATTGCCATAACCTCAGAATTTAAGACTAATTCATCGCCGCCTTCAATTGAGAAGCGCTTATCACGATCATACCAAACAGGCACATTACTATTAGCAAAGCGCGGGTGGTGATTAATAATATAGAGCATAAATAACGATTCTCGTCGACGAGCAGGCCAGTGCATCTTATTAATAGTCAATCCATTGCCAATTGCCGCCGCTGGATCACGCGTAAAATACAAATTAGGCATTGGATCAAGATAAAAAGGATAAGCACTCTTAAGATAGAAGGATTGACTACTTTGCGCGACCAACTCATGTAATTGCTGGCGATGATGTTCAGGTGGTAACGCCACCTCGTCTTTTCGTACACCAGACATAATCTTGCGCACCATATCACGTGTACTCATACTAAGTAGATACTGACGCAAAGCCTTGGTAATACGGCGTTCAGATTGCTTTGATGACGCTAGCATTTCATCAACAAACTTTTCGCGCAACTCATGAGTAGAAATTGCTTCAGAAACTAACTCATCAAGGTATAAAACTTCTACACCACGTGAACGAAGTACATTAGCAAATTCGTCATGTTCATTTTGAGCATCCTGCAAAAACGGAATATCATCAAATAATAAGTCCGTTAGATATTCTGGTGTAAGGTTTTCTAGCTCAGCACCAGGCCGATGTAGTATTACTGTTTTTAATTTTCCTATTTCAGACGTGATGTGAATTGGATCGTACATCACAACCCCCCTAATTTACTTTATTGATATCTTATATTGTAACACGTTTATGTTTTTGAACAAGAGGAAATAATCGCCAGGCTAGCCTCGGTTCTTAAGACAAATTGCTGGTTGCGTCTCAGCCACTCGTCAACCGCCCGCGCCGCGCCTGGCAGTGCTTCATTGGTGTAATCGTCGATAATAATCGTTGCCTTTTCGTGAAATTTGCCCGCGCAGACGCGGAACGAATCAGCAATCGACTCATAAAAATCACCGTCAAAAAATGCGAAGATAATATCTTCTGGCGCGTCGTCAGGAGAAACATCAGCAAACCAGCCTTTGTGGATGATCGGCAGTTTCAAGCTAGACTTTTTGAAGTTTTGAACGAACGTTTTACGCGGCGCCAAGAGTTCGCCAGCCTTGAATTGCTCGCCAGCAGCACTGTTGTCTGCCGAGGTTTTCTCTGGCAAACCAGCAAATGAATCATAGACGTGAAACTCACCCGCAAACCGATAAGCGTCAAGCAGACGCCGAATAAACAAACTAGTCGTGCCGACATAGCAACCAAATTCAACAATATTTCCCGCCGCACCGCCACGCAGCACCTTTTCCAATTCACGAAGCAGAACTCGCAATTCTTTGGCGTCAACTTGGTCGGAAATGATTGGGCATTTGTCGAGGAGCTGGTCGGTTTTATTCATATTATTTATTATAGTTAGTCTATGAATTATCGACAAATGATTGCCACTAGATTATTATGCCTTTATAATCCTAAGTACAACTTTTCAATATGAACAACCACAAAATCATCACAACCTTTTTACCAAAACAGGTAGATATAAGAAATTTAGACATCGTACTACCCGTCCTACAAAAGTCAAACCTAATTGTTCATGGTGAAATTCACGGCATAAAAGAAAATGCCAATATCGTCTATACCTTGGTTAAAAAAACTTGCATACAACGATTGGCCATTGAAGCTAGCCCTACTGTGTTTGACTTCATCAATTCAGTAAAGATCAATTCTTATGATTTTTCCTTAGTTGATGAAGACCTTTTTGACTTAAGCGTTCTATCTCTTGAGATGATAAAAACGATAGCAATTCTTCTGCAGCAAAATCAACTTAAAGAGCTCGTTTTTATTGATACATTTTTTGACAATTTAGATGAGGATGCCATCATACCACCAAGCCCGCAAGAACGAGAAGAGCAGCTAGCTAAAAATATCCTCGGAATTGACGACTCTCTACCAACATTATGCATTATGGGTCAATGGCATACGCAACCCAAAGTTGTTACAGATGGCGGAACACGACATAAATCAGCATTATATCGCTTGAGAAAAACAAAACCAAATGTACCGTTTATTCACAACATCTACCGACAAGGAGAACTGTTTAATGACGGAAAAATAATTGAATTACCAGACAACCCAGCAGTGTCGTCTTGTTACGAAATTGTCCAGAAAACCGATATTGATTTTGACCTTCACGTACCCGAAGCGACAAAAATTATCACTATGCTAAAATCATAGTATGAAAATTACTAGTCCTGCGTTCAACGAAAACGCTAAAATACCAAAAATTTACTCCAAGCTCGGCGGTAATCAACGCCCGCCGCTCGAGATCAGCGACGTACCGGCAAATACCAAAAGCCTGGTGATCATTTGCCACGATCCAGACGCGCCTGGACGCGATGGATTTTACCATTGGACGGTTTGGAATTTACCGGCCAAAACCGCTGAAATAGCTGGCGAATCACTACCCGCGGATGCCGTCGAGGGGATTACCAGTTGGGGTCGTCCTGGCTGGAACGGGCCGCAGCCGCCATTTGGCACGCACCGCTATCAATTTTACGTGTACGCGCTGGACACGACACTGGACTTACCAAGCGACACCAAACCAAAAGAACTAATCGCCGCCATCACGCCGCACATCATTAGCCAAGCCATGCTGACTGGAAAGTTTGGCGTGTTGGATATTTTGCGGCACGGTTAATGGTTAATATTACCGTAATACATATAAAGATTTTCGCAGATCATGATACTTAAATAATAAAGATCATAAAGTACTAAGGTCTTCTATTACATTAATCCCACAGATATCTCAGATCTTGCTATTTATTCACATCAGTCGTGTCTTTCCTCTCAAACCTATTACTTACAATCTCTTTTTTAATAAGCGATCCTTGATATTTATTGACACGACTCATATAACCACCCCATTGTACTAATTCTAGATTTCCATCATTGCCAGTAAGTATATCTTCTGCCCACATACATTTTAATTGACCCCGCGAGGCCATTAAGGTTCATTATTAGCTTACTATTCAAATAAGAAAGGCTCTACTTAATACCTCTAAGTGCATCTTTTATATTATCAGCTCGCCACATGTTAATTTTATTACCATCTTTATCAACCTGAACAAACGTCGTTTGTACGGTTACCTGGTAACGCTCACGAAGCTCATTTTCAGTATCAAAATCAAGCTCAACAAAGACGACATTAGAAGGAATTAAATTTAGATTCGCGCGGGCATCAGCAGACACAACCTTGCACGCAAAACACCAATCAGTTTTAAAAAAATAAATTAATTTCCTATTTTTATATTTATCAATATTTTTGTGATATTCATCTTTTGTAATAAAATCACCCGAATTCTTATTTGACTCTCCTGGTTTTATTTGCATTAAATTTTGCATATTTTTAGGGTCAAAATTGGTAGGTTCAGGAGTATTTAGTTTAAAATAAACTGTAATTATACCAATAATACCCAAAAGTAAAATTATAATTATACCATTCCTTTTATTCATCAGGATTTAGTATATGTTTATTTTGCTAGTAGATCAAGAGTTGGTACAAAATAAGCTGAACAGCCCACGTAACCATGAGCTGTTCAAATATTTAAATTGGCGACATTTATTCTGTTTGATTTTGCTCTATATCGGTGATTTTACGTAAAATTGGTAACACTACCCAAATTCCAACTATCGCAACTACTAGGCTACCTATAACGATCGCAAAATAAAGTGGCGACAAACTAACTCTCACTGAAGATGAAAATGTTCTTAGAAAAACAACCGCAATCCATATACCAGATCCTGCCGCCAAAATTGAAGTGCTAACCAGCGGAATGACCGATTCAATTAATACAACTTTCTTCATTTGCCCAATTGTCATACCACCCAGCCTTAAAGTAAATAGAGACTTGCGGCGCTCAATCAACCCGCCAACAGTTGATACGATCAAGCTTGCTACCGCCACAAATGATGTAATGCCAATACCTATATAAGTTAAAGCTGCAAAACTAGATACAATAGAGCTTAAGATTGGTTTTTGGGCACGATTACCATCAGCAACGTAAGTCATACTTCCATTATCCTTAACCTCAGATATAACAAAGCTGCGTAATTTATCAATAGAGCTATCGCTAGGAGTCATCAAAACAAGATAGCTTTCAGCCGAGATATTTTTTGGCAATTGATCTTTTTTAACAATCTTAACAGTGTCAACAACTTTGCCCGTAAAATTTATGTTAGCGAAATCTTCACTAGAAGCATTATTTGGGCACGAATGTTTTGTAAACTCCTGAAGTCTATTACAGGGTATTAAACTATTATTATTTTCAAGCTCATATATTTTAGCAATTGATTTAATATAAGGTTGTTTTGCTAGTTTATCGCTAAAATTATTCCCTAACGCGTTAGATATAACTATCGCCGTATCTGGTTTAAGCTGGGAATATCCGTTATCTTGGATTGATTTAACACTCAAATCACTAATACTACTGACTGATGCAAGATAAAAACTACCCGCAAACAATGCCAGCACTAAACCGCTAACACTTCTGAAAACCTTGCGTGAATGTCCTGATATTCTACGAGAAGATAGCAAAACTATGGCATTTCTCGTACGCAGGGCAAATAGCCGTGATATAAAGCCAGTGAGCCAGGCGCCTGCAAAAATTAAACCAAACATTACCAATAACACACCACCTACTATAATAAGTAGAGGAGCCATGCTACTAGCAGATTGATTTTTTACCCATGAAGCACCATTAGGTGTACTTAGCCATACAAATATACCAATACCAATTGCCAAAGGAATTACACGCCAGAAACGAGCCTTCTTATTAATCTTCTCGCGGCGGGCAACACCAAGTGGAGAAGTATGAATTTTACGCATTCCCCACCAACTAGCAATCAAACTCAAGACAATAGTCAAAACCGACATAATTATATATTGAGGTAGCGATACGGTTAAGTCTTGTATCCAAAAATGTGCCCCATCAAATTCAAAATTACCAAGAAGAGGACGAATTCCTAAATAAACTAACGATCCTATGGCAATACCTACAGTAGTAGCGATAAATGACTCAAGTAGTGATACAGAATTTACCTGCTTTCGCGTAGCACCGATTAATCTTAAAGCAGCATAACGCTGTTCACGCTGAGCACTGCCAAGCTGTGTAGAAACAGAGATAAACATTACAATTGGAAATAGTAATATAGTTCCACCTAGAGTAAACATAATCAGTAAGAACATGTTTGTAAATAATTCATTTTGCGACTTATTACTATTATCTATACTATATATATCTGCCGATGAAGGTGCTCCATTTTTTTTAGCCTCATCCCATAGTTTAATATCTTCATCATTAGCACCTTTAATTACTTCTAATGCATCTGGGGAAGACGAATATTTAGATGGTATAGTACCTAAATAGGTTGTGCCAAAACGTTGTTTAATATTTTCATCAGGATACTCACGAGCAACTTTTTCTAAGCCAGTAGATAGATAATATTCACCTTTTTTAGGGGTCTTTAAATCACTAAATTCAGGTGAATTATCGCCAGTAGCATGCATAACTATCTGAAAGATAGATTTATCACGCCACATTGATGTATTTCCAATTATAGCTGAATTAATACCAACCCTAAGCGGAGCAACTCCATTGATTGGCTTTTGAGCCTTTTTGGCAGCTTCACTTGCATACTGTCCAGGATTGGCAATACTAGACCAAGAACCTCGCTCATATCTAGATAACAATCCATTTATTCCAGAAATAAAGCTCAATAATATAACTGTGCCTAGTCCGATCGCAGAAACCATCAAGCCTAAACGCCCGATAGAGCGCTGGCTGGTTTTCTTAATTAATAACCAAGATACACTCATTTATTTAGCTCCTATTTTGTGCGTTTGTTTTGTAGATGGTGCTAATTTGCCAGATATTTGTCCATCGCGCACAATAATTTCCCTGTCAGCATACGCAGCAATTGAAGGTTCGTGCGTAACCATTATTACAGTAGTTCCATTTTCTTTAGCCGTTTTGATAAATAATTCCATAACCTTTTCAGAATTTAAACTATCAAGCGATCCAGTTGGCTCATCTGCAAACAAGATTTTTGGCTCAATTACCATAGCGCGGGCAATAGCTACACGCTGAGCTTGACCACCAGATAACTCGCCTGGTAAATTATCTTCTTTACCCTGCAATCCAACCTTATGAATCCAACTTTTTGCAGCTTTATAAGCATCCTTGCGTTTAATTCCATTAAGTAAAAGTGGTAGCGCCACATTATCATGAACACTAAGTTCCGATACAAGCTGTCCAAACTGAAAGACAAAACCAAATTCAGTTCGACGAAGAATACTGCGATCTTTATCATTTAGCTTATCTATGCGCTTGCCATCAAATACAATTTCACCACTATCTATATTAATAATTGAAGCTAGACTATGTAAAAGTGTAGACTTACCAGAGCCGCTTGGACCCATAATTGCCAATACCTCACCAGAATTAACATCTAGACTTACTCCTCTAAGTGCATGAGTTTGACCAAAATTTTTCTTAATATTATAAGCACTGATAATTGGTTTTATAGGCATAATTCCTCCTTTAATTGTGTTAACCGCGAACTTGTCATATCTATCCACCTAAGATCTGCCTCTATGTGATACAAAGTATGGTCGATAAGTAATGTAGTCGCTAAATCGCTTTCACGCCGACAGTTTGTCAATTGGCGCATCCTTTCAATATGAGCGTGGCGCTGAATATCTAAATACGAAGAGGCATTACCTTCACGTATTAGAGCCAATACAACTTTAATATACATAGTAGCCTGTAAGTTTTGTGATGGCAGCTCTGGAGAGTTTAACCACTCCTCGAGAGAGCGACTACCTTCTGGTGTTATTTCGTACTTTATACGCCCCGGACCCTTACTATCTTGGTTATTGTCTATAATTTCCCTAACCTTGCCATCACGCTTCAAGCGAGACAAGGTAGAATAGATTTGACCACTGAGAATAGGTTTGTCCAAGCCAAAAAGCATGTCGTATCTCTTTTTTAGTTCATATCCATAGTTTGGCTGATCCGCCAAAAAACCGAGCAATGTATAATTAGCACTCATATTTATGAGTATACACCGAGTGTATACTTAATGCAAGATAATTATACACTCAGTTTATAGTTATATAAATTATTTGATACTCATAGTTTTTAAAATCATATTTATAAGATCTTCTTGTGATGTGTCATTTCTAATTAAAAATTCATTTTCAAAATCCAGATAATCCTTTTCTTTCCACCATCGGCGCATTTCCAATTCACCAAATTCATGAGCATTTGGCTTAGTAGCATGGCGGCGCATCGTTTCTTCAAACGATATATCAAAATAATACACCAACTTATCGCCCTGAAAATCATTTAGTAGCTGTCGCAGCATCGCGCCGTATTTTTTACTACTCAAAATACCTTCCAAAATCACCGTGTAGCCGACCTTGTTGCCGTACATACATAGGTCATAAATCAGCTGAATTGCTGGATTATTTTTACTATCTTTTACACGGAGAATTTCTCGGCGCACCACATCCTGCGACACCAGCATCGTGCCGTAACCCAGCTGACGCTGGAGCAAGCGCGCCGTGCTGGTTTTACCGCAACCAGAATTACCGCGGAGAATGATTAGCGGATGAGAGGTCATCATGTGCGCTCCAATAAATCATAAGCGGTGGCTGCTGACAGCGCCCGCATTTGACGAAGATTGTCGCCTGGCTGAAGCGGCGGTTTGAGACTGCGAATAAGATAAAAGCCAACAAATGCCGCTAGCATCTCCGCATTGAGCTCGTCCAGCCATGGCGTTACATCTTGACCGTGCCGCGCCATATCAATCAAAAACTCCGTCGCCCCAGACCCCCGAGGTGCATAGGAAGCCCAATTACAATCAACCAATTTCAGCTCACCAGTTTGCGGATGAAACGCCAAATTATCACTGCGGACATCACTGTGATTAAAGCAATCTTCTGGCTGTTTGGCAAATTGCTTGGCACGTACCGAAATATCAGCTAGTTCATCACTATTATTCAGTAACTCCATCATCTTCTGGCAGCGCCGCTGGTTGACTTCTGATTGCTCCGACAATAATGTTTGGTAATTATCGATCAGCTGACGGCGAATATCAGCCTCGGCAATAACCTGGTCAATGCCGTCATCCAAGCCGAGTTTTGTCGCTGCAAATGGCTGTAGCTGTAGCCCCTCAATTACCTCATGTGGCAGATCTGTTTTTTCCAGCTCGCGAACCGCTGCCACCACTGCTGAAATGTATCGTTCTGCCACAGATTTTTCCGCTGGCGGCCGCCACAACCAGCCGTCGGCTGACGCATAACTGGTTGTCATCAGCACGTGCCCGTCACCATCCAGTTTTATCCAACCAGCAACATATTGCGGGTGAATTTTTTGCAATAACCGCATCACTTCATAGTCTTTTTTCAGCCAGGCTAATTCCCGTTCGCCATCGTCCGGCAGCAAATCAACATCAACTTCTTTGACAAAAATTGTCTTATCGCCCGCCGACACCAAAGCGCGGCGATTGTGCGAAAAGCCGCCACTGACTGACATAACTTGTAAATCAGATACATTAACGCTAAGCTCCACTGCTGCACATTGCAGCGCTCTGTCGGTTAGTAACTTGTTGTGATTGGGCGGAGTCTCCATATGGGAATTATAACATTGAACTCACATCTATCGAGAGGTAATTTTAATGTTGCTTCCCGCTACGACCTTACATTTACCGCCAACTGGATACGTGAACTTCGGGTCAGTGTGACCAAAATCCAGATTGACCACCACTGGAATTTTTGAATCGATATTCTTTGAAAGAATGATGTCGCTAATCATGTCGTCAGTCGCCCGAGATTCACCCTGAAAACGCCCAACTAAAACTGCTTTTACTTGACGAAAGAAAGGCTGTTGCATCAACGCCTGCACGTGGCGCTCAAACGTTTCGGGAATTGAATCATAGCTATCGTCTTCAATGCATAAAATAATATCGCCTTCAACCTTCGGAAAATATTCCGTACCGTTCAACAAGTTCAGACTACAAAGATTACCGCCAATCATTACTCCTTCAGCCGACCCACTCTGCACGACTCGCGGTCCGTCATTTTTCAAAGCTTGGCGCAGCGAAGCTTCGTCATAATTCCACGGAAGATCGTAAAATATTTCCGATTGCTGAACGATAAATTCTACCGGCTGATCTAAAAACAAACACCGCCGAAAATACTCTAACAAATAATCAGCTTCTGGCGGCAAACCAAAACAATAGAAATTTGGCATCGCATAAGTAGCCAGACCAGTTTTAGTCAAAATTGCATGATTGAGAACGGTGATGTCAGAAAAGCCACCAAAGATCTTCGGATTATCTTTAATAATTTGCCAGTTAATTTTGCCTAACAACTGATTTGAATTAAACCCACCGATAGCCGCCAAAACACATTTCACATTACTGTCCACAAACGCTTCGTGTAAATCTTCAACCTTTTCGTCGTCCGTCGGACAGCCTCGCTGATTCCGAGAAAAAGCATTTTTACTAAACGTAACTTTTAGCCCCAGTGATTCTAACGCCGCTTTCGCCCGATCTAAAACTCTTTCATCAATATCGCTCGCTGAGCGCGCCGGCGCAACTACCCTCACTTCATCGCCTGGCTTTAATTTATCTGGCATCATACATTTCCTTTCCTAAAATTAATCAATCAAAAAACCTCCCGCAGGAGGCATAAAACAGCAACAAAACACCTCCTGCTTACACGTGGAGATGATGGTGATGTTGCAAAAATGATTTCGCCATGTAGATATTATATCAAAGTCGATTTAACGATAAAACAGATCCGTAACATTATCAATAACCTGCACATCGTCTGGTAATGGTACAGGCTGCTTGCAATAGTCGTTTTTTATAAAAAAACTGTTTACCCCAGCGTTAATACCAGCTTCGTAATCATAATAGTAGCTGTCGCCGACCATATATACATTTCTAGCATCAAGATTAAAATCTCGCACGATATCTCGTATCACATACGTTTTGCCATTTCTATCGCTACCGTCCGAACAGAAAAATCCATCAACAAGCCTCTTGATATTAAGATTAACGATCTTGGCTTTCAACTCTTCAAGTGCTTCTGGTCCTGGGACAGGGTGGGCTGAAATAATAAATATTTTATATCCACAAGCCCGAAGATTTTTCAGGAAATCATACACGCCATCAATTAAGCTTAAGTTGTTATGGCTATGTTTCTCAACCTGATCACCTTTATAGATACTATCTGGCCGGGAATTTTTATCCGCGCCAGTAGGCCGCCAAAGCGTGCCGTCACCATCAAAAATTACTGCTTTTGTGTTATCTCTACTCATACTGTTCAATCTGTAAAATTCGCATAACCTACCCAAGCATCTCGCCTAATCTGTCGAATGTCCGCCCATTGCGAATAGTGATCAGTGGGTAAAACTTTTCTTTCATTAGTAACTTATGGTATGAGGTACGCAAAAATTCTTTCTCCGTATATTTACCCCAAAATATCGCCTTTTTTCCAAAATGAACAGTCTCATCATGAAGCGGCATCTGACCGATTCTCTCTTTGATATACTCAAGATCGACGTCATCGGTATAGAATAATACGTCTTTCCGCGCCAGGGGTTGGTGCCACCACTCTGGCAGACCAGACACTTCGTCAAGATACTCGTCTTTCGTCAGAATGACGTGTTTGATAGTAAACGGAAAACGCCCTAACATGATAGCAATATTTTCTTTAACTGTCGCCAAGTCGTCGTCAGTGTCAAATATAACATTACCGCTATTGATATACGTGACTACACTCTGATATCCCAAATCTTCTAAGTTTGCTTTGAGGTCTTTCATGGAGACTTTATTTTTATCGCCAACATTAATTCCCCGAAGCAACAGGATATATCTCATACCCTTTAGTATACTATCGCCTGCGCTTCCGGCCAAATACGCTGCACCAGTCGTTTGCCGCGCGTGGTTAATCGTACCCAAGCGTCGTCATAGGCCTGGTCGATTACCATCAATCCTTTACGCCGCAAATCTACCAACACATGCATCGCTGTCCGGCGCGGCATACCCATTTGTACCGCCAACATAGCCGCCTCATCACCGCCGTCTTCATAGACTTGCTGCAGTACCAGCGCCTCGTTGGTTGTTAAGGTTGCTTCTTGCGATTGTCTCGTCTTCATACTCATCCTTTCTTATGGTTATCGTGAGTATATGATAACCAGACGGTCTGTAATTTTGCTGTAAGCGCCGCTGGTTTATATAAAACAACCTACCAAAACCACGGTATCCACGCCGATGGCAGCAGCATAATCAACGAAACTACAGCCAGTCCAATATACAACCCCAACGCCGGTCGGGTCAGATACGGCGTATCATAATGGTATATCCGCCGCAGCTCATAATAATCCCACAAACGCCAGGCGCAGATGATTAGGAGAACGACACAACCAAGCGAAAGCATACCGCTAAAGTCAAACCGGTGCGTCTGATTGCTCATGTTAATAACGAATATTAGCTCCGATACTATCAAGCACGACCACCACCGCTCATCGCGCTTTATTCCCATCACCAGTACACAAAAACCAAGCGGTACGATTAGCCTTAGTGCTGGCGTATAGCCAAAGACTAGTTGCGTATAATAACGAACTGGATATTTATTATTGGCGACATCGGCAATTAGCATACCGGCGCCATAGAACACCCCTAAAAGCACGGCGGTGGACAACAACAGCCGCCATATATCATTACGAAGCACCTCTTTTATGGTAATGCAGTCGGCCTGGGACGTAGCCGGAAGTTTAAGAAACGGAATCATATATCTACCTCAGAAAAGGCGAACAGTTTACCGACATGCCTGGGTCTCTTCGTCACAACAAAGCACAGGTAGCTGCTACCCCGGCACCCTTACGGCTGCGGCGTCGGCTTCTCCTTCTTTGGTTCGGCGGCTTTTTTGAATTCGGCAGCGGCCAGCCCGGCTTCTAGGTCTTTGCCCGAGACAAAGCGCACTTTCGCGGTTTCAATGGTCGCAGCATTGACGTCTTCTGCTTTATCGACGCCTTTAGATTGCAGGGTAATATGGAAATAGCCAAGGTCACCCAGGTGAATGTTCTCGCCATTCAGCAGCCGGTGCCGGATTTCATCGGTGAGTGCCATCAGCACAGCATAGACATCGACATGACTGACGGTGGTCGATGTGTCCGATATACTTTGGGCAATGGTTTTCAAGTCGACCGGCTGGCGCCCGGTAACGGTGGCATAGAACTTTTTTGGTTCGCTTGGCTTGGTTGGATTAGTTCGTTCAACTGCTTTATAATGAATTGGCATATATACTCCTATCTATTCGGCAAAATCGCCTTTATGTTTTCAAAAACAGCCTTTATGTTTTAATCGATACATATTGCTATCGGGATGTATGGCAATTAGCTTCCCGATAACCTGAGTATCACCCCTGTTAACTAGAAAACGTGACCGGCACCCCCCTTCGCTGAATTAGTCGTATTCGGCTATTCAACCAGGCTCGGCGCCCGGCCGATAACTATAACCAGTATAACATAAAAGCAGCGCCCGAGGAGGTAGGCGCTGCTTTTTGTCGATTCGCCGCTGGTTTGCTTCGCGTCTGATGTCGGTATCTCAGCAATGCGACCAATTGTCAGGCAGTGGGTCGGTAAACGCCCTATCATGCTCTATCACCTAGACAAGGGGGTAAAGGTCTTTGACAAGGAACTCTCAGAGCTAGCAAACAAAACAGCCAATATGACTTATGAGACCAGTGCTAGCCTTTCTCAAAGCCAAGAACGCTTCAGGCAGGCGATTGATAGACATGGCAACAAGGCTCAATATCTCGTGGCAGGACAGCCCGACGATGTGAAAACGATAAAGAAACTCCTTGGAGACAACGCGATGTATGATAACGTCAAATCAAGTACTTTTCGGGGGTTGAAGTAGTCACTATAGCTGCATGGCTGCCAATAGGTAATACTTAGGCAGCTATCACCTGCGCCTCCGGCCAAATTCGCTGTACCAGCCGCTTGCCGCGCATGGTTAGTCGCACCCAAGCGTCCCCATACGCTTGGTCGATCGCCATCAAACCTTTATGCCGCAAGTCCGCCAGTACATTCATCGCCGTTCGACGCGGCATACCCATTTGCGCTGCCAGCATGGCTGCATCGTCACCGCCATCTTCGTAGACTTGCTGCAACACCAGCGCCTCGTTAGTGGTTAAGTTGATTTTGCTTGTTTGCACCTTGTTCATGATCATCCTTTCTGTTAGTGATGAGTCTATGCATGATCATCCTTTCTGTTAGTGATGAGTCTATGATAGCTAAGTAATCTGTAATTTCGCTGTAAGGTCGCTCGGGGCGAGTGTTAGTTATTTGGTGTGGGGGAAATTGCTACATGAAAAAACAGCGCCCGAGGAGGTAGGCGCTGCTTTTTGTCGATTCGCCGCTGGTTAATTAGCCTGCGGCGCGGTATTCGTGGCTGGCTGCTGCGTCGAGCCACTCTGTACCGCAAGAGACTCAGCTTGCTATGAGGAAAATCAATCTCGCAAGCCTCTCTTCTGATCAAGAAAGAGATATACCCACGCACAGTAACCTGCCTTTGTTTCGGACCGAGCAACGTCCAAGACAACAGTCTTTGTTGGAGGTTACCCTCAAGGACTCGCCTTACTATCAAAACCTTATCGTTTCGAGTGAGTTATAATCCACTCTTTCAAAGTGCGGAAATTCATTTTGGCAGAGATCTTCTCTGAGGCTATTCTTCATCTCTAGATAAACTAAGTATTTACATTAGCTCCAAAGGTCATCGTGTCAGATCGTCAATCTGCACTCGCTAATATAGGGGTTCTTTTACATGACCACTCCTAGCAACACCAGTCCTTTGGTTATTATTCTTGATCATGTTTTTGGCAAAATCAATACAATCACATATAGGTAAATAGTAAAATACTCGCTTCAAGAAGTATGACTAACCACCAATCTTAATGGTTTTAAGCACCCTACGTTTGCATGGATCTTTGTTCGGAAACATATCGACAATGCTCAAGGCTGTAAATTGTACTTTATCACCTTTATTAAGTCGTGCATGTCTCTGGACAGTTGCGTGTGGAAGAAATCCATCGCGAGCAAATTGTGGATCGTTAAGCTTGAGACCACCCTTTTCAAGTACAGTCAAGATGTCTTGATGGAGCTTAATCAAGCTGCTTGAACGGTTGAGTAATACTACTCGGATCTGCCTATTCTCGCCAAATAACCTATCGTCACCTGCCTCTGATTTGGCGATAGCATGATCTTTCAGGACTTCTTCCAATTGATTAACCATCTCATCGACTGACCAAGTAATAGCAAATGTATCCACGATTGTAGAGTGAAGCGGCCAACTATCAGACGAGTATTCATAGTCTTCATAAATATCGTCAAAAAACTGAACAATGGTGTATTTTTGGGTGAATGTTTGCACTAAATCCGTATCCTCATAATCAATTCTTTCCTTATTAAGTATACATTTATATTGATTCACTTATCTAGCGGATAGACTTATTAATCCCCTCAACTAATCCGTCACAATCGTAGCTCTTAGGTATGTCAGCGGGGACTCGAAGAGTTCCCGCTGGTTGTGCCTAGCCTCCCATTCGCGGAGGAATAGGGCTAGATGGCGGGTTGGAACGGCAGCCATAGAGTTTTCTCAGGTGACGCTTCATAGCGCTCCAGATACACTCAATGTGGCTGCTCATACCAAAGTGTCCCGTCGAGTGGTTGTAGGCTTCTCGAGAGTAGTCAAGCCACTCCACGCCATTGTAACTCGCATGAGCGTCCGTGATAAGATGGCTGCCTCTAGCTACCCATACCTCAAGGAACAATTCAATGCTATCTTGCTCGGTGTCGGGGATAACTTGCAGCCTCAAGCGCCTGGTGTCTACTTCTATACCGCCCATGACAATGGTTTGCTTGCCGCGTTTACTATGGCGCTGCTTGCCGAACCATGCTTCATCGACAGCAACCACGCCAGAGAGTAGTTCACCGCCGTCTGACGGCAGGTGCTGGCGAAAGCGGGCATACCACCGATGGATGGTGGTATAGCTTAGCCCTGTTGCTATACGAACACTACCAGGACTCTCGGCGTGCTTGCCAAGCCATAAGCAAACAAAAGAGCTGCCGGTAGCGTAGCTTACTGCCGCGGAACCATGTTCTCGCTTTCGGACGAATCTTCATGCGGCAGGCTCGGCACCAGCCATAGTCTCGTCCATATCTCCAAGCAATGCGCTGGCCGCACTCATGATGTTTTTGTTTTGTCACCAGCTCGTACACGAGCTACTTACACCGAGCTTCGCTCGGAATATCTGCTACACTAGACATAGCGGAACAATCCTTTCTGAATTAGTTGTTGTTACAAACCTAATTCTACGGAATGTTCTGGTTTAGGTTAAGGGATCGGAAATATCATAAGTCGATTAAATCTTAGTCTTATACTACAATAGCTATATGTTAAATAAAAAAGTAGACGTGGACGACCTCGCAGACTTAACAGAGCCTTTTTTAGATAAAGCATCGATAAAATTTCTCGAATCATTTGCTGGCACTACATCAGCCGATTTCATCGAGTCGTTACCCGCAGGTAAACTGGTAATGACGACAGCTCGCCTTTTTAGCTCGGCAAAAAATCACTACAGAAAAGAATACCTCAAATCATTCCTTCAGGGTTTAAAGGCTGGAAATAATACAATGGAGGAGTTTGATAAATTAAGCAAGAAAGACAAGTCAAAACTGAGAGGGTTGGTTATATCTCAACTAGACCTACAAAGCGACGAGAGACAAGCTGAGGCAATGGGTTATGCAGTGGACGCATACCTTTCTAATAAAATAGATTGGATAATGCTCGCCGGTATTATCTCAGAGCTTAAAAACACCAACCCTCTACTATTCTATTTCTCGGAATATAATTTATATATAGATAATGGTCATACTGTATATGGAAGACCTATAATAAAAGGTCCTGTACATCTACTCCCTGCAGTATTCTATTCTGAAATTATGACCGAAAGAAGCGCTGGATGGAGTGCTGTACCAAACACGGCACCTACACCTACGCCTATAGGTAAGTTATTCTTTAATCATATATACGAACCTATGGCTGAAAAATATAAATCTTCGGATGCAAACTAACCCGTAAAGGTTCACTTGACAAATAAAGAAAAAACAAGTAATATAAGGTTTACAATATACTTTTTGCTAGACACAAGGAAGAAACAAGCATGACACAAAATTATGAACATAATGGCAGCAAAAATCCAGATGTCGCTGCTTGGGCTGAACTTGGCAAAGAGAGCAGACCAGTTCATCTGGATTTATCTACATTAGATTTTTCTAACATACAAGAGACTTACAGTAAGATTCAAGATCCTAGCAAGACCGTTGAGGTTGAGTTTTCAGACACCACTCAGGAGATAAAGACTACTATTACAAAAGAAGACGGAACAGAGCGAGTAGAGACGATTAACACGGTGAATCCCGGTGATGCAATTATTACGGGCAAGAAAGGTGAACGCTATGTTGTGAGTGCTGAGGATTTTAGCAAGCTCTATGAACCGCTTACGGATGAGAATGGCGTGATTACTGACGGAAAGTATTTGCCTAAAAATGTAGTGAAGTGCATGAAGAACCCGACTGGACAGGAGATTATTATTGATGCACCGTGGGGCAGCGAACAGACAGGCAGGGCTGATTGCATGATTGTAGAAAGTCAGATTAACGGCGATAGGTATCTTATTGAGATAGGTGCGTTTGAGATGACGTATGAGAAAAACAGCCCAACCGCTGAAAGCAATGATAAAGAATAAGCTAACTTACGTGAAACAAGACTTTTATAGAACGCGAAATACGCAATCTTAATAGACTAAGACTCTGTATAGGATTTCCATAGTCTTTAATCTAAATCAACCCTAAAAGGCGTAAAGTCAGTCTTATTATCATAAGTGTCAATATTTTCAATCTGCTTCATTTTGGCAATTACCCGGTAGGTGATTGGTAAGCACACAACTTCCACTCCGGTCTTAAACAACCAGCCGATCAGAATATACACCAGCATGCCTGTACCCTGAAGAATACCGCCAAAAGCCACCAGAGCAAACACTACAGTGTCGAAAAATTCGCCGACAAACGTCGAGCCGATCAGCCGCAGCCACAGCTTCTCACCCTTCGTTTTAACCTTCAATTTTGCCAATACAAACGAGTTTAGGAACGAGCCAGGCAAAAACGCTGCCAAGCTGGCTGCGACGATCCTCGGGAAAAATCCTAGGACCGCTTCGTACGATACCTGAGCGGTATACTCTGGGGCTGGCGGCATATAGCGCACGACCGTAAACGCCGCCACTGCCAGCAGCATAATACCAAACGCCGCCCAAATCGCCCGCCGCGTGTATTTATAGCCGTAGATTTCCGTCAAGACGTCACCCAAAATATAAGCAAGCGGAAACAGTACCGCGCCGCCGTCGGTAGTAATAAAACTGCCCGCAGCTACTTATAAAGTGCAGCACTTCATTATACCCAGCATTAGTTTACCCAAATTTGATCGATTCATAATTGTTAAGAATGCGTAGAGACTCTTTTAGATATGGTAATTCTTGATCGTCGCTGCCATTTTCTTGTTCTACAAGATTTATATTGTCTTCGTTGACCCATAAAAGACCTGAGTGATCTTCTGGGTTGATTGTCGGCTCTGAGCCCTCTTTAGCTTGTGCAAAATACAAGAGCTCAATTGAATGCGAGCCTTTTATTTCATTTATGTACGTAAAAGCTGCGAACAAACTACCTATTGTCACATCAAACCTAAGCTCCTCTAGCAACTCTCGCTTAAGACCATCCTCTGGGTTCTCACCATAATCAATATGGCCCCCAGGTAGTTCGTATTTACCTGGTAAAAATTTTTTAGTCGCTGCTCGCTTTGCCACAAGAATAGATGGCTTGCCGTTTATAAATTTGTTGACTACCGCACAGGCAGTTATTACTTGTTGTCCGTAGGCTGCTATTGCGCTATCCTGGCTCATATTCTAAGTACTTCTTTCATGACAAATTATATCACATGATAGACTTAGTCTTCAGGCTCGTATTTGCTTAGTGCTCTCTTAATAACTTCAGTTTTACTGGTATGCATTCTAAATGCAAGCCAGTCTAGCCTACTAAGAGTATCGCTCCATACTCTCACCAGCTGGAATTTTCCGCGCCAAAAATAACGACAACAAGCAAAGTAAAGTCACACTAGTAACGACTATACCAGCACGTATCCAATAAGTATTAACAAATAATTCACCTAGCCACACATTCTGTTAACAGTCGAAAACCTACAAAACAGCAAATTGCGGTTATAACAACTTGATCATACAATAGGTCATAGCCTTATTTCATATTAGTGCTATACTAAAAGCATGCCTGCAAGAGGATCGCGAACAAAATTAATTAGAAAAAAACAGTCTAAACCAGAAGTGTGTATAAGTAAAAAACGAATAGTTGTTCGCTTTGTTATATTATTTTTTGTTGTAGTTGCGGCTGGGCTACTAACCTTTATTCATTTACAATTTAATCAGCAGCTAATGCGCCAGCCAACACCTCTGTCAGATGAAAAATATTATTTTACAGATTCACGCTATTCTGAAATCCGATCAAAATTCGTGATACGCCAAACTAGTCGTGAAAAAGTTTCAATTGAATATCCTATAACTAAAAATAACAAAATCAACAAAACTATAGCTCAAGTAATTACCCGTGACGATAGGGATTTTCGCTATATCGCTACTAATGTATTAAGTTTCAATCAACCTATGACTGAAACAATTAGTTATCAGATTACACACAATAATTCAGCTGCTTTATCAATTATTGTTAACATAAAGCAAGATATACACGGCGCCCATCCGGTGTCGCTGACGCATTTTTGGACGTTTGATAAAAAATCTGGCGAGGTGATTAGCCTGAGCGATCTGACCGAGCAATCAGAGAAAGCGACTAAAGAGATCGTGGCAGCTGCCCGAAATAATATCAATGAGACCATCAAGCAGCGCCAGCAAGCAGAACTGGATCTCAGTGAAACTATCACCCAGGAAACCTTGTCGAATTTCGTTATTGTCGATGGCGGCAATAGTTTAGCTTGGCCAATCGGGCAGGCGTCGCTGCTGCCGTCAGCCTACGGCGAAATGACGATCAAAGTGCCGATCGCCGCCGTTGCCAAATATCTGCAAAATACGACAGCCCGGAAGCTGGCTAACATACCCAAGCCGCCCGAGCCAAAACCAGAACCAAAGCCAGCGCCCGCTGTACCAGCACCCGCGCCAACCACTGGCAATAAAGTGATCGCTTTGACGTTTGATGACGGGCCGGGACCATACACTGCGCACCTACTGGACGTCTTGGATCAGTATGGTGCGAAAGCAACGTTCTTCTTGATCGGTAGCAAAGTCTCCAGTCAAGCCAACGTCGTACGCAGCATCCATGCGCGCGGCCACCAATTAGGCAATCATTCGTGGTCGCACCCAGAACTGCCTAAGCTACCAGTTAACCAGATTGCTGGTGAAATTGATCGTACCAATGATGCCATCAAGCAAGCCACCGGCGTCACACCAGCTATTTTGCGCCCGCCCTACGGCGCCGTCAACGGCGTTGTCCTGGAGCAGCTTCGCCTGCGCGGCATGTCGTCAATTTTATGGTCGGTCGACACCCGCGACTGGGCTGACCGTAATAGCGAAATCGTCTGCTCGCGCGCCGTCGCTGGCGCTCGCCCCGGAGCCATCATCTTGATGCACGACATTCACCAAACGTCAGTCAATGCTGTACCGTGCATTCTCAGCGCACTGAAGCAGCAGGGCTATTCGTTTGTGACCGTGCAAGGACTACTCGGTAATATGGCGCCAGGGGCTGGATATCCGTAGAATCGTAGCTAGATGTTGCAGATGCTCGTTGCAGCGGCTATTCTGTTTTATCTACCTCAAACATCTTATATTTCGAAGTCGCACCACGTAGCAATTTTACCTTTGACGGCGCCACACCAAAATGTTTCGCCAGTAACTTCGCTGCTGCTGCGTTTGCCCGCCCCTCAATAGCTGGCGCCTTGGTGTAAATCGTCAGCGAGCCATCATCGTTTGTTACGACTTCTTCACGGTGGCGGGAGTTGGGTTTGAGATGGACGGAGATTTTCATAGTCAAGAATCTTACTCCGAGTTAAATGTTCCTATTATTTTTATAAAGTTAAGACCTTTACTAATCTTAGGCAGCTCATTAGATATTACCTTAAAAGCTTCGTCTTTGTCAGTCGTCCAGCTAGAATCAGATAAGCTTGCAAAATCAAGCAAAAAACTGTCGCTATATTTTTTCTTACCTGTAATATCAGTATAGTGTACCCCTACCTCCGTCTTATTTTTAAGTAATTTTTTATAACAACCAACAGCGGACAGAATAAAATATCTTCTCTTATTCTTTGAGGGTAGCATAGTTATGCCGTGTTTAATTACCCGAAGCTTCGATAATTTATCAATACCTTCACTTTGACAGTTAAGTTCTAAATCCTCGCCTTTTATTGAGAAACAAATATCTCGAGCAAGTCCGCCACCTTCATTCAAAACAACAATATCTATAAAGCTCTTCACCACCTCAGTACTCTCCACATATACGGCCAACCGTGGCCGTATCATCTGTTCATTGGTATCATTGTTTTGCTTAGCAGATCTATACGATTGAAAGGCTGCAATAACAGCAACTATTGCAGCAATCATCGTACCTATGGCACTTATTATTTCTGCCCAATCTGTAGGTTTTAACTCCATAGATACCCCTTTAGCTCCTCATCAATACTCGTAATTTGCCATTTACTAATAATTCGTTAGAACGACATCGCCTCCAATTCCCGCGGTAAAATCTCCTGCACTTCTACCGAACCTGCCACCAAGTGGTAACCGTGCAACCTTGACGGCAAATTACGCTCGACCGAACGCCAATTGACTGGGTGATTCTCATCAAAGTAATCCAGCAATTCTGCATTCAAAAAATGGTCGCGCGTCAGATCCACCGAGCCGTCTTGATTGACAACCAGTGCTATCGATAAGCCCGACGTCACGCCATCTTCGTTTTTAGCATACGCCGCCGTCACCAGATGGACCACTGGCTCAAATTCCAACACTGATTGATCGCTCGCCTCCACCTGCGCCTGGCCGCGACGCGCTAGTTGCTGATTGATTTTTGTTGTTAGTTCCTCAACACTTGGCTTGCCATCAGCCGCCCGGCAATAGTCGCAACCATCTGTCGCCTCGACATATTCCAGCAGCAAATCCATATCAACATCAGCATCCTTAACGCCATACTGTGACAATTGCTCCACCATTTCATGCAGCGCGCCTAGCAAACTATAATCATTAGCATTTCTAGCAGCATCACCGATGCGGATAATGGCGCGAGCGATGGTGATAGGATTTTTAGACTTACTCATACACCTATTGTACTCTGATCCATCATAAGTTATATATCAATCCAGCAAACTCGCTCCGCCGCCAGCGTCATACGCCGCGCGCTTTTGACTCCACTCGTTACCATAGCGCTTGGCTTGTTCTAACACCATGTCAGTCGCCAGCGCCTGCTGATCTGGCGGGTAGCCATATTTTGCTAACGTCTTTTTGACGTTAACTTTCAGCTTTGCCTGAACATTTTTACGCTCTGCCCAGTCAATCGTAGCATCACGACGAACTTGCTCTAGCAATACTTTTGCGATATCACGTAGCTGCGCGTCACCCAGTACTTCGCGAGCACTGCCATTCTCGACCAACGCATCATAAAAGATAATCTCATCTTCACTCAGGCCATCAACCGCGCCATTCTCAACAGTTTGGCGAACTTGCTGCCCAATATTGATTAATTCCTCAATCACCTGCGCCGCCTCAATCGTCCCATTTCTATACCGCGTCAAGGCTTGATTGAGCAAGTCAGAGAACTTAGTGTCCTTGGCATAATTTCTCGAAAATCGTAGTTTAATTTCATCAGCAAGCAGCTTTTGCAGCGCCTCCACCGCCAAATTCTTGCGCTCCATATGACGAATTTCGGCCAAAAACTCATCACTTAAAATTGACAGTTCCGGCTTTTCTAATCCCGCCGCCTCAAATACATCAACCACGCCCACTGGCGCAATCGCTTTGTCGACAATTTGTTTCAGCGCGCTTCGGTACTCAGCATCAGTCACAACTGTCGAGCTCGACACTTTCTCCAGCCGAGCTTTCACCGCCTGAAATAGCGCCACATCTTCGCGGATTTCTAGTGCCTCGGGCCTCGGCATAGCCAGCGCAAAGGCTTTACTCAGTTCCAAAACATGTTGTTTCAATCGCTTCTCGCCGTCTTCCAACCCTAAAATATATTCCTCGGCATCCAAAATAATTTGCAGCTGCCGGTCGGTTGGCGCCGTAAAATATCGCCGATAATCAAAGTTACCAAACAAATCGCGCACTACCTCATAGCGCATCTGCATCTGCGCCACCGCCTCAGCAATATCAAGCTGCGGTGCGCCCTGCC
>ERZ773083.589-NODE-589-length-28917-cov-3.432506_pt1 | contig 28917 bp, 25 predicted proteins | sample MGYA00511465_ERZ773083 | MGnify/ENA primary metagenome ERZ773083 (study PRJEB29015, sample SAMEA2738001) | human oral metagenome | biome: human oral; feature: human-associated habitat; material: dental | place: China | collected 2060 ... | reverse complement strand
GCACACATCAATACGCAAGTTTTCGAAAGAAAACTTGACGGTTAAGGTGAGCGGCATCATTGTAGACGCTCACCTTACACCTATGAAATTTCGCACAGAAGAAATGCAACCGCATTGACAATGAGGTTATTGTAGTCATAATGGATAAGTATGAAAAATTTTCTTTTTATCGCGGTATTTGCTTGCTGTATGCTATCTGCTTGCAAAAATGCCGAAGACTCAATTGCAGTTATTTGGACTAACCGTACTGAATTCATCTCTTATTGTGAGGCTTTTAACAACGCCCAAAGCCGTTACAAAATAACCGTCAGTTATAAAGAAACTCCTTCTGATGCTTTAATGGCAGCATCAGAACAGCCTGATATCGTTATTGGGCCATGGCTAAGAGGCGACGAAACACGGGCAAAATTCACTAAATTGGGAGGGCTGCTTTCTAAAAAGAAAATCGATCCGGATATTTTTTATCCGTTATTATTTGAATTGGGAAATATTGATGGGTCACAGTACCTCCTACCGGTCAGCTTTAATTTACCGACTATTATCTTTTCCGCATCGCAAAAAAATTTAGTAAAAACAAATTTTACACTTTCCCTTGAGGAGATGAGGGAACTTGCTGCAGCGTATAACACAAAAAACGGATCGGAATATACTAAAATGGGGTTTTCTCCTCGCTGGGATACAGATTTTCTCTATGTTACCGCACAAGGCCTTGATGTATCTTTTGAAGAAACAAAAAACCTCTTTTCGTGGAATGATAAAATGCTGCAGGAATTGATTACATACACGCGCCGGTGGTCGGAAGAGGTCAATACAAACGCTGCAGCTGAAGATGAATTCAAATTTAAATATCTCTACGATCCGCCATATACATTGATTACAAATGAACGATGCCTATTTTGGTACCTACCGAGCGATAAACTGTTGGCATTAAATAACGAAAGATTAAAATCGCTTGATTATCGGTGGATGAGTTACAACGGCAAAACACCGGTACAGGACGAAATTATATATGCAGGAATTTGTAAGAAGGCAAAAAATGCAGCAGCGGCACGGGCTTTTCTGCTTTGGTTCTTCAATGAAGAAAGTCAAAAAGATATGCTCGCCCGATCTCAAACCGATAATATGATCGCTCCTTCTTTCGGATTAGCTGGGGGATTTTCTGCTGTAAAGAACGTAACCGAAAATATTTTCCCTGTCTATTATCCCCTTTTGCTCAAGCATTCGCCGCAAACCGATGATTTTTTTGCGCCACATATCTTACCCCATAACTGGCTGCTACTTAAAAAGGAAATAATCTTTCCATACTTACGGGATCAAACACGAATGTTTTCCGGCAGTGAAAAACCGCTGTCACTCAACAGACGGATATCTGATTGGTATAAAAAACCCCGCTAATATTTATCGAAACCTTTTAATAGTGTAGACCGATTCCAATAAATATTTCGCTAATTGATTCCCCATCACGGTTTGCTCGACCGCTTAAACCGGAAAGATTTTTCAGTTCCGTTAAATCAAAACCGACGCTTGCCCTGACGTAAATACTCCGCATTTTTTCAGGATAGACGATCACTTCAAGTCCCCCCGCATACCATCCGTCCGCCGGATGATAGTATCGTCCCGTACGCTTATCGTGCACTAACGCAATATCCAAGAAAGGGACAAGCTGAATATCACAATTAAAAAACCGCGTCCATGCAACGCCGGTAATAGTTTGGAAATTCAGTGAAGCAATCCGAATAGGGATATCAAGATTAAAGGTAAAAGCAGTATCCGTATCGATTCGTTTATTCAAAATGCCACGAAGCGTAGAACCTGCCTCCGTACTTGTACTTCCGAATAAATGATAAAAAAACTGCGCCCGACCATATATACCAACTCTGTTTATAAATGGGTAATATCCGGCTAAAGAGGCGGAAAAGCTGATACTCATCTTCCGTTTGTCGTAAAATTGATAGGCATACGTATTACCGAGTGAAAATGAAAGACCTTTCCTAAAATTTAACTCCCAATTCACCTTTGAAAGAGAAAGAGTATGCCCCCAATTAAACGTCCATGTTCGCAGACTGTCTGCCTGTATACCGTCAAATGCCCAATTCCCTGCAAGGCTCATAGATGGGGTCCATACGAGCGAACCGAATCCTTTCACTTCAGTAATCATAACAGGTGCGCGTACAAATGCTGTCGTTTTAAAGTAATATCGGTCATAAGGATATAAATAGCCTAACCCACCCGGTCGCTTTTGTTCCGTATGTTCTACACCAGGGATCTTCAATGAGCTCGTAATGGACATCTGACTTGATGTACGATCGTTAATTGCCAATTCAGGTAAAAGGCCGAATGTAAGGGACAACCGCTTATTAAATTTGACCGATGCCGTCAATCCGGTACCGATATTTATTTTAGGAACTTCTTTGTATGCGTAAACAATCTGGAAGCTGTTATCCCATAACAGATTAAATGCCCCCGCTTTAAACGGTAATGCAAAGTTGATTGAAGATGAAAAAATCTGCTGGTTTGTTTCGGTTGAACGGTATACTACATCGGCTCTTAAGGGTTGCAATGTCCCTATAAAATTAAAATCCTGCATTTTCAGCTTCAACTGGAAACCGCTATTCGAGTCAAAAGAAGGGTACGGAACCACGATGAAATTCCATGTATCGGTGATTGCGATAGTAAGCGTAACGGGTATTACTGCTTCGTTATCAGGCGTGCCATATTCCGTATCTATTTGAACTGAGTGAATAACCCGAATATTTTTAAATCGTTGTTTAAGGTTATCGAGATAGCGCAACATCGCTTCTTCCGAATCAAAAATACGGCTGGTGTCGATCGGAACCGCCTGTGAAAGCGGATATTTTTGTGTCAGTCCCTTGATGTTATAGTTGACAACCGTTATTCGATAGCTTTGAACAAGAGGTGCTTCGGTAGTCGTATCAGCTAAAGGTGCCTCTACCGGCACATCAATAAGAGCGGATTGCGCATTCTCAACTTCTTGGGCATAAACAGCTACCGTAAGGCAAATGTATACACTGGTAATAGCAGACCGTATCAAACGTATATGTTTTTTTGATATTTTATAACTAAGCATACAGGGATACTATTTAACATATAAAAACCTTTTTATGCAAGAGATATTTTTTTGTCGTATGGCGCAGTAGATGCGCTGTATATTTTCAAAAGACTTCGTAGGGGATAACCTCTTTAATCTCCAAATAAACAGTCAATTCAGCGGTAAATTTTCCACCTGACACATACAACCGCGGGTTATCCTTAATCAGCATCTTTCCGTTAACAGCCTTAGGTTTATTTTTAATGTTTTTCCGTAAATATCCTCGAACAGCGGCGAGCGCCGCGTACCGATAAGCCTGCCGCACCCCGTCTATCTCTAACTTGCGTTCTGCGCTGCCGGAACCTTTGGCGGTAATATAATTGATACGTATCCATTCCGTTCTATGCAAGGCTATCGCATCGGTAACACGGTATTCCGCCCAGCAATACAGGTATGGATACTGCGGACGAAGCTCCGTAACGGATAAACGACTGTCACCCGAAGGAATAGATCGAAGCGATTCCAGTTCAAACTCTTCCGCAACCGCCCTCCGCTTATCAAAGGGAGTATAAGAAAACTTCCAGCCGTAGACCATTCCTTCCATTACCGTTGTCGACAATGCGATGAGCGCTTGCCGGGGGGGCAACTGCATCCCTTGGGTGTCGTTATCCATCACCCCCGGCTGAGATTCAAGAAAAACCCACACCGGTGCACGGATAATAAGAGCATCGTTTGTTCCTGAACCAGAATAACTGTCAGCATATAAGAAAGGAATACTACAGAGCAAAAAGAAAAAGGAATATATCTTACGGAATATCATGGTTTTGAATATCATAATTTTACTTAATAATTTTTCGGTACTAAATGTTTAAACATTATTTCTGCATCGGTTTTACCGCAGCCCCTGCATTCGGTGCGGCAGTAGGAATAGGCGCTCCCGGTTTCCCTTTTTCTATAGAACCGAATACCGCATAGTTTTTCATTATTTCAAGGAACATAGCAAAGATGTGCCGATCCTGTTCCAAACGAATAAAGGATTCCTTATTTTTAGAACTGACGACAAGAGCTTTTATGTTTGTAATCAATTCGGAGGTAGGCGCTTTTATATCCTCCAGCAAGTGTTCGGTAAAAATATACAGATCGGCATAGGATTTACTTCCGTTTTGTACGATAGTCTTTGCCTGCATATTTGCAATATCAACGATTTTCTGCAACTGTTTTTTCATATCTTTACCTTTCTCAATCTCTGCAATATAACCTTGAATTTCAAGGAGATTACATTGCCCCTTCGGCTTAAAAAGCTGTTCAAAATTAGCTATTTTACTCGATAGCATTTCGCAGGAACGATAAATTGCCGCATATTGCCCTTCGACCTGTTTGTTCACAAAAAAGCCTTCAATCAACAGAGATTTTAAAAAAGTTTTGTAGTGCGCTTCAAAATACATTTCGGTAAACGCTTTTAATAATTGTATCGGTTTAACCCAATCAAAGGAAATCGGTGAAAGATTTTGAATAGCGTCATTAACTGTATCATTATATCCTTCCAACGGTTTCAACTGACCACTACCGAAGCATTTTTCTATTAAGCCTGTTATATTATTTTCTTTGGTGATTTTTAATAGGCGTTTTGAATCTGCTTGGAAAATCTCACTACTTCGATCAATATACTCCTGCAGAGGTTTTGATTCGGAAACGGTTACCTTTTCTTTAAAATTGGGATCTTCTTTAATCAATTTCAACATTATCGGTATCGTTGTCCGCTTCAGCTGATTTGCGAGAAGATTTTCGACCATATTCAGCGTTTTTTCCAGTTTTACTCCTGTCTCGTCGGTAAAATTCCCTAAACTCCGCGCCAGAAAAATGACATCGTTGATTGTCGTCTGCGTAATAGAAACATGCCGTACGATAAATTGGAAGTCCAACAAATTCTTTATCACATCGCCGGCAAATACTTCTTCAAAATTATCCTGAGAAATCGATGCCGGTCCAGCCGTATTTAGTTGCAAATTGTTATTAAATTGACTGAGAAAAGACACGTAATCAAAATCGCATAGATCGGAAAGGAAAAAAAGTTTTATCAATTCCTGCTCACGAGTTTTAAACGCAGGCGTATGGAAAAGACGTATAAAGTTTTTAAAGCTGTGTATTTGTTCTTGTAGTGTATGTTCCGTTTCCTGATAATTTTTACACTTTGATAAGAGCAGGCTCCGTGCCTGGAAGGTAAAACTCCGGTGTTGTTTTACCTGCTCTTCGGACAATATCGCTTCAAAAAATAGATCCTGATATTTCTCGGCTGCGCGTATATCAGGGGAATTAACAGTCTTGTCCAGAATAACTTTTATCGGTTGTAAAAAATGATAAAGCTGATACAATAGTGACCCGAACGCCGGGAGTAGTATTTTTCCGGTATGGTATAACGGCGGATTCAGCTTTTTGAGTTCTGCAGCATACCCTTTAAGCTGCCGCTTCTTTTGATACTCCGGTGATGAGGAAAAAAAGAGACCTTCAAAAAAATCCTTTATTAACGTAATAAGAGTATTGATAAAATCAAACATAATAATCCTCACCTATTGTTATCGGTATGCGGATACACCGCCTGCAATGAGAAGTTCTTTAAAATCCTTTCATAGTCTTGTATGGAACTCGCCTGCACTAACTGTTCACGGAGCTTTGCCCCGCCTGCAATCCCCTTGGTATAGGCTGCAAACCGTTTGCGCATTTCGCGGCAGGCTACCTGTTCGCCAGCTTCTTCACACAGCAGCATGAGTTCTTTTTTTGCCGTCTCAATTTTATCCGCAGGCGTTATTTCGGAATAAGCACCGGTTTGCAATAGCTCCCGTGTTTGCCGGAAGATAAAGGGATTGCCCATAGCTCCGCGTGCAAACATAACACCTATGCATCCGGTCGACACAAGCATATCGTACGCGGCCTGAGGGCTGAATAAATCGCCGGATCCGAATACGGGGACTTTTCCCCGCATCATCCGCACAAGCTGTGCCGTGATATCCCAATTTGCCGTTCCGCTGTAGCACTGCGCACAGGTACGAGGATGAATGGTTAGAGCTGCAGCACCTGCTTCAACTGCGGCTATTGCGGCCTCCTTCCAAGTAAGCTCGGTTTGCGACCAGCCGGAACGTATCTTTACCGTTACCGGAACGGCAACTCCGGTTTGCTCTACTGCGTCCTTAACAGCCTTAACCACCGCGTAGAGCTTTTCCGGATTCCGCATCAGTGCGGAACCCGCCCCTGTTTTAGTGATCTTCGGCATAGGGCATCCGGCATTAATGTCGATACATTCGGGGTGGTAGCGTTCGATGATCCGCACTGCCGTCCCTGCCATAAAATCGGGATTTGCCCCGAATATCTGTACCGCATACCGCCGCTCGTTATGCGCACGAGTAATAAGCTTTTCCGTTTTCGCCGAACTACGGATGTACGCTTCCGATGAAACCATCTCAGTATAGGTAAAATCCGCACCCCAATCAACACAAATAGAACGGAAACTCCTGTCGGAATAACCCGCAACCGGCGCCAAAAAAATATTTCCAGGAAGCGTTAAATTCCCTATCGTTACCGGCCGGTAAAGTTGGCTATCAGTCTCCATTGTATTTAATTCTCGCACATCCAATTCACTCATTCCGGCAAATTAAATGCTTTACAACTATTCTTCCACAACTGAGCCGCCAATGTTTCTATATCCATTTTTAACAGTTTGGCCATAAATTCAACCGTAGCAACAGTGTTCGCCGGCATATTGCGTTCTTTCCGATACGGCGCAGGCGGTATAAACGGGCTTTCGGACTCAACCAATATACGGTCAAGCGGCAGCGTTTGTACCGTTTCGTGCAGATTACGAGCATTCCGGTATGTAAGATTACCCGCAAACGAGAAATAGAGCGGCAGCTTTAGTGCTAGCCGCGCAAACTCGGCGTCTTCGGAATAGCAATGCAGGATACCGCCTGCTTCGGGCATCCGCTCGGAAAGGATATTCAACACATCCTTACCTGCATTCCGATTATGGATAACAACCGGTTTTTTTGCCTTTGAAGCAATCTCCAGCTGCGTAATAAACAGCTCAATCTGAGAACGCTGATCCCCGTACTTTTTGTAGTAATCAAGTCCTGTTTCTCCGACGGCAATAACGCCGGGCAATTGAAGACCTTTTTCAACTTGAATAGCCCAGTCTCTCCCCGGTGCCACCACTTCTGACGGAGACACGCCGATAGCATAATACACCGACTGTTCGGTTTTGAGCGTTTCATATACCGAATAAAAGTCATGCAGGCTGTTACAAATACTGAGTATCCTGGTCACGGATGCACGTTTGGCTTCTTGGATAGCGCGCAGCTGCGCAAGAGGATCGTTGTATAGCAATCCGATGTGGGCATGGGTATCAAAAATTTGCATTGCGGTTCCTCCTTTAAGCGGCAGTTTCACAAAATAAATACAGGGCGTTAAAAAACTCGATTAAATTCACGTGGCAGCTTTCGAAATAGAAACGCTCGACAATATTCCGGTATAATTAGCCGAGCCGTTTTTCCAGCGTATTTAAGGCCTCGGTAAGTTCTTTGGGCAGCCTATTGCCGAATTTCGGATAGTGATTCTCTCGAATATCTGCAATTTCTTTTTTCCAGCCTTCAGCATCTACCGAAAGGATTTCTTTCATTTGTTCCTTCGACACATTGAGACCTCCGGTATTGATTGCTCCCTCTTTGGGCATCCAGCCGATAGCGGTCTCTACGGCATTATCTTTACCGTCGCAGCGGTCGAATATCCACGCGAGTACGCGGCTGTTTTCCCCATAGCCGGGCCAAATAAAGTTACCGTTTAAGTCCTTGCGGAACCAGTTGACGTAGAAAATCTTGGGTAATTTGTCCGCCGTCGATTTTTTACCGATGTTGATCCAATGTTGAAAGTAGTCGCCCATGTTGTACCCGCAGAACGGGAGCATGGCGAACGGGTCGCGGCGGATACTGCCGACTTTTAAATCGAGCGCTGCGGCGGTAATTTCCGAGCCGACAATCGAGCCGAGAAATACGCCGTGGTTCCAATCGCGGGATTGGTGTACCAGCGGGATAGTACTCGGACGGCGGCCGCCGAATAGGAATGCAGAAATGGGCACGCCTTTGGGATCTTCCCATTCATCCGCAATTGCCGGACACTGCTTAGCAGGCGCGGTAAAGCGAGCATTCGGGTGCGCAAATTCTTCGCCTTTCGGGCTTTTATCCGTCGGCAGCGCATCGCGGGTATTACCTTTCCAGTCCACCAGTTTTCCCTTTGCAGGATGTCCGATCTGTTCCCACCATATATCTCCGTCTTCCGTCAATGCGCAGTTGGTAAAGATGGTGTTTTCTTTTATTGATTCCATTGCATTTTTATTCGATTGGTCGGAAGTTCCCGGCGCTACGCCGAAGAAGCCCGCTTCGGGGTTAATGGCATACAAGCGACCAGCCTTACCGAACTTCATCCATGCGATGTCGTCGCCAACCGTTTCAACCTTCCATCCGGGAATGGTTGGAATGAGCATCGCGAGATTCGTTTTGCCGCATGCAGAGGGAAAGGCGCCGGTAATATATTTTGATTTTCCTTCCGGATTGGTAATTTTTAAAATAAGCATGTGCTCGGCAAGCCAACCTTCGTCCCGTGCAAGCACGGAAGCAATACGCAGCGCAAAGCACTTTTTACCCAACAATGCGTTTCCGCCGTAACCTGAACCGTACGACCAGACCAGCCGCTCTTCCGGAAAGTGAGAGATATATTTATGCTCCAGCGGAGCGCAGGGCCACACACCGTTATCGGTTTTGCCCGGATCGAGCGGCTTCCCGACCGAGTGCAGACATGGAACAAATGCACCGTCGGAGCCGAGCGCCTCGAGCACTTTTGTGCCTACCCGTGTCATAATGTGCATATTGCAGACAACGTACTCGGAGTCGGTAATTTCGATACCGATTTTTGCAATGTCGGAACCTACGGGACCCATCGAAAAGGGGATAACATACAGAGTACGTCCCTTCATGCAACCATTGTACAGCGCGCTCATCGTTTTTTTGAGCTCAACAGGGTCAGTCCAGTGGTTTGTAGGGCCGGCATCTTCTTCTTTTTTTGAAGCAATAAACGTTCGGCTTTCCACACGAGCAACATCGGAAGGATCCGAGCGAAATAAAAAGCTGTTTTTTCGTTTCTTTAAAGGAGTTGCCAACTTTACATCGACCAATTTTTTCATCAGTCGATCATATTCTGCTGCTGAACCGTCACACACATATACGCTATCCGGTGTACACAGCGCGGTTACCTCATCAACCCATTTACGAGCCTCTGTATGTTTAAGCGTATCTATCGTCATTATTTTTCCTCCAAAGTTAACAGGTATCTGTATCAATTATATTATAGATAATAATCGAAATATCGGGTTTCTGCAAGATTTTTCTCTCTTTGTGCATTCCTTTTTAACAACGGCGGCTTTTACCGCTTAACCTAAAGGCACCCTACTAAAATTTTTCGGAGTTCCCTAATATATTCCCTTTTGGACAGCCCTAGACAGAGCTTAAAGATATATAGTAATCTACCGTTCATTCCAATGGAAAGGAGACTAGTTTATGAAAAAACTACTCACATTTCTGCTTAGTGCAATTCTTTGCGCAAGCTTATCGGTTTCCTGCGTGAAAAAAGAAGACAGTCAAAATGTTTTAACTGTCGCTGCAAGTCCGGAACCCCATAAAGCACTCTTGGAGCTTGTAACGGATGACCTTGCAAAAGAAAATATTACGCTCAAGGTTACCGAGTTTACCGACTATGTAACCCCCAACGATGCGGTCGAAACGGGCGAACAATTCGCAAACTTCTTCCAACACGTTCCCTATATGGATACTTTTAATAAGGAGCATGGGTACCACCTAGTCAGTGTAGGAACCGTTCATATTGAACCGCTTGCGCTGTATTCAAAAAAATACGGGAACCTCTCCGAATTTAAAAGCGGCGATACCATTGCCATTCCAAATGACCCGACAAACGAAGCGCGTGCATTGTTATTGCTTGAGTCCGCACATATTATCACTTTGCGCGAGGGCGCAGGCTTAGCAGCTACCCCGCAAGACATTACTGAAAACCCCTACAACTTACAGTTTAAGGAAATTGAAGCAGCCACACTCCCGCGCGTGCTTGCAGATGTTGAAGGAGCCGTTATCAACGGAAACTATGCTATTCCGGCAGGTCTTTCCGCAGCAAAAGATGGTCTGCTTGTTGAAGGAAAAGACTCCCCCTATGCCAACGTTATTTCGGTTAAACAGGGAAATGAGAACGATCCGCGCATCAAAGCATTGATAAAAGCGCTGCAAAGCGATAAAGTACGTAAGTATATTACGGAAAAATATCCTAACGGAGAAGTCGTCGCGGCATTCTAGGAATGTAATTACAAGCCTCTGAAAGGACTACTTTTTAGAGGCTTTCTATTATATTATTTAACTGCGGTTCAACGATGCATGGCATGGAAATTTCTAAAACGTGCCTGAGATGTTAGGCATCCCCTACGAAAGAGAGGTTGATAAAATGAGCGCACAACAGAAAATGTATAATTTTATAAAACGCACGATGGTGATCTTTGCGATATTAATATGCGTATCGGGAGCGACCTATGCACAAGAAAAGGCAGACGCACTGAAATTATACCGTACCGGCCGCAGCTTGGATAGTGCGGGAAGAACGGAGGAAGCAAAAACGTCATATATGGCGGCAGTCGATGTATGCCTTGCCGAACTCCGCCAAAACCCGCGCAATATGGAGTCCTACACCGTCTATACATGGTCACTATTCCGCCTTCATAGATACCGTGAGACGGTAACCGTTTGCAACGAGGCACTTAAAATCGCATCGGATGTGCGCATTATCGAAACATTAGGCGAGGCCTACTTTTATCTAAACGATTATAAAGAATCTCTCCGCCAAATGGAACGGTATATCGATATGGCTCCGACAGGAGAGCGTGCAAGCGTTGCCTACTTTTATGTCGGCGACATTTACCGCTTGACAAAACATTATCAAAAAGCTGACATTGCCTACTCTGCAGCAGTGCATTTGGAACCGTCCAATTCGCTGTGGTGGTATCGGCTCGGTCTCGCCCGCGAACAGACAGGCTATAAACAAAGCGCGCGGGACGCATTCCAACGGGCACTTAATATACGGAAAGACTATAAAGAGGCGGCGGAAGGTCTCGCCCGTGTACAGCTTTAAAAAATATACATCTACGGATAAATATACTCTCGCTGCGGCTGATTTACCTTTTTTATTGTTTCTACAATAATAAGCGGATCAAAACTATTCTTATATGGCTTTTTCGACAGCGTACCGGAAACTTCAATCCATTCGCCGTCGATAAGTGTCTGAACATCGCTCCATTGTGCAAGGATACCAACCGGCTGCATATCGGCAGCGCAGCATATCATCATCATACGGGCTAAGGCGAACTCATTCTTTTCAAACAATTCTCCATCCTTCCACACTGAACCTGTCGCTGTTATTTTCTTCCCAACCCATGCATCAGGCTTTGTATACAACTCTGTGAGCCATTGCGTAAAAGTATCGCTATCCATGACGATGCCACTGTCCGCAGTCTTCATATTCGGTTCCGCCCCGGCCGTAGTCGACGTACCGGAAACCCCAACAGTCGATGCAGGATCAGATACAGCATCGCTCGGTGGAGCGGCGGAATATTCTCCGGCAGAAAATGCATCGGCTGCAAAAGGCGGATCGGAAACAGGCGAAGGCTGCCCGCCCAGCGAATTACTATATGCAAATTGAGAAAAGCGTACCGCTATTCCCGAAGACGCCAACATGCCGACCAAAGCAACTGCAAAAACGACAATACTGAAAACACCTGCACGCGCGCTTCGAGCATCCTTTCCGGAATAACCCAAAACACCGGTATATCCATTATTAAACAATGAAGTACGCCAATGCGATTCCTGCATCACTTTCTTAAGCTTGAGCATACCGATAAGAAAAAATACCACTGCTGAAAACAACAGCATGGGTATATGCCGTTCGTGCACATAGCGGTATGCCGCCCCGGAAATAACTGCACCGGTAAAATACAAAGCGAAACCGAAAAGAGTTGTCGCCTGTAGAATAGCTTGCAAGCGGGTATTTTGTCTTATAGTTTTCATAGTGACTCCGTATCTGTAAACTGGAATGCAGAATTTAAAATCATGATATTTTTTTTAAGATTCCCTGTCGTACGGACGCTGTTATCGTCAAAGATAAAAAGCGCCTCCGTATTGGGGAGTTCGTCAAGCAGTTTGACAGCTTTCTTATACCCCAGTACAAAGCACGCCGTCGACAAAGCATCCGCATCGGTTGCAGAATCGGCAAAAACAGATACTGCTATCATATTACTCTGCACCGGATACCCCGTTGCGGGATCGATAATATGATGATAACGGATGCCGTCCTGCTCAAAATACCGCTCATAGCTACCGGAGGTGGAAATACTGCGGTTTTCAATCGGGGCGGAGATAATCGGCTGTCCCTGCCGGATACGCGGATCGCGGATACCGATATTCCAGCGCTTTCCATCCGGTCGAACCCCCACAGCAGAAATCGTACCGCCAATATCGATCACAGCGTGCATAATCCCAGCCTGCTTTACAATACGGGTAAGCTCGTCGGCAGCGAATCCTTTTGCAATCGCCCCTAAGTCAAGCTTCATTCCTTCTTTCTTAAGAAAGACCGCCGTACCGGTCAGCTGTACATCCTTATAATCGGTGCGGGAAAGCGCCACCTGAATATCCCGATCTTCCGGCTTCCGCGCATTCTCAAAGCCGATATTCCAGAGTTTTACCACGCCGCCGATAGCGGGATTAAATGCGCCGTCCGTCTTTTCGGCAAAAAATACGGCGCGTGCAAACAACGGGTATATATCCGCCGGTACATTAACCGCAGACACGCCAGACGCCTTATTGATATCGATAAGCGTGGAGGATTCGGCATTTGCACTTAAATGTCGCTCCAATTCTTCAAGCCGAAGAATGCATGTCTGCAGTACCAATTCAACTTCCGTCTGAGGCTTTTCGGTAAACAGTTGGATACTGCATACGGTTCCGAGCGCAAACACAGTACGGCCTTCCTTTCTGATGTCAGGCCTACAAGAGACAAGCAGCAGCGCCAACAAGAAAAAAAAACTATGCTTTTTCATTTTGATTTCACATGGGAACCTCTAAAAACTGCAAACCTACCGGCTTGTTCTGTAAAGAAATTCATTAAGTTGTCCGCTCTGCGGACTGCGAATCAGTTTTTAGAGGCTTTTCTAATCATTCTCAAGCTTGTTTACAGCGCAGCTTTATAAATTGCAAGGACATCGGCTGCCGTTAAGGTTTGGAAGCCGCGGATTTTTCCGCTGCGGCTCCGGTGCATCACAGCCGCTTCCGCCATCTCCTTAAGATGCTCTTCGCCGATACCGACTTCACGCAGCGTCATCGGGATACCGAGCGATGCAAAAAATTCCGATGTCTTATCAATAGCGGCGTTTGCCGTTTTATAGACATCCGCGTCTGCGGGCAAGCCCCACACATTGACGCCGTACTCGGCAAGCTTATGCACGGTATTGTCGTTCAGTACATGCCGCATCCAATGAGGGGTTAGGATTGCAAGCCCTACCCCGTGCGTAATGTCGTAAAAAGCGCTCAGCTCATGCTCCATCGGGTGAGCCGACCACATCGTCATCTTTCCGCACCCTAACAAACCGTTTATCGCCCATGTTCCCGCCCACATCAAATTGGCGCGGGCGTCATAATTATCGGGTTCCTTCAACGCAATGGGGCCGTAGTGGATACAGGTTTTCAGTACCGCTTCGGCGAACCGGTCTTGCAAGTAAGCCCCGTCGTCCAATGAAAAATAACTTTCAAACGTATGGCTCATAATATCCGCAGTGCCGGCAGCCGTATGCTTTTTGGGTACCGAGAACGTGTAGCATGGATCCATCACGGAAAATTTCGGCATCAAAAGCGGAATTTCAAAGCCGAGCTTTTCCTTCGTTTTAAAGTTGGTAATAACGGCGCCACAGTTCATTTCGGACCCCGTCGCTGCAAGAGTCAAAACCGTACCGAGCGGGATCGCTTCCGTAACAGAGACCTTCCGCGTGATAATGTCCCATGGGTCACCGTTATAGTGCGCACCGGCAGCGATCGCTTTAGCACAATCGATAGAGCTTCCGCCACCGATCGGAAGGATAAAATTAAGCTTGTGTTCTCGTACCAGCGCGATGCCTTTTTCAACCTCTTCTATCCGCGGGTTGGGAGAAATACCTGACAGTTCCGCATAAAAGATGCCCTTTGATTTTAATTGCTCCGTTATCGTATCGTAAAGCCCAATTTTCTTGATACTCCCGCCTCCGTAGCAGAGCAGTACTCTATTACCGTATTTTAATATCTCATCGGCAAGTCCTTCAGCACTGCCTTTTCCGAACAGTATCTTTACCGGTACATCAAAAACAAAATTAAACATCTCATCCTCCTGAGTAATTGCGCAATGTAATAATAGAAAGAAACAGCTTTTACAAGTTCACATAATTGAGTTTAGCACAGCATGAAAGATTGCGTCCCACCCTTTGTTCTGCACATGTTCCATCAAAATATGTTTTAACACAACCGATGCATGATCGCATCCGAAACCGACCTTCATATATGCTCCTTTTGTATAGAAAAGATTTTTGCTTCTTTTCTAAAAAACAAGTTCTTAGAGATGCCTATGAATTAGTTGTGGGGCAGGTCGACTATGTAATCGAAGCGTCGTAAATGCTCTTAATTGCAGCGGCAAGGGTTTTGTCGAATTCTTCTTGCGACTGCTGTGCACGTAAATCTTCTGCGAGGGCACGGGAGAAGCTGGCGATCATACCGTGGTTTTTTGCCAGCAACGCATTGGCTTCCTCTCTACTGTACCCGCCCGAAAGCGCAACAACGCGTACAACTTGCGGATTGTCGATAAATTCTTTGTACAGGTCTGCCTGTGTCGGGATGCTCAGCTTGAGCATAATCAACACATCCTTCGGCAATTTTGCAATGTGTTCGCGAATTTCTTTTTTTAGGATATCTTCACACTTTGATTTATCGGGGCTGTGAATATCTACTTCCGGTTCGATAATCGGTACTAATCCGTGCTTTGCAATTTGCAGACCGATTTCAAACTGCTGATCGATAACTTTTTTGATACCGGCAGGATTTGCTTCCTTTATAACCGAGCGCATCTTTGTCCCGAAGATATGCTTCTGTACGGCACGTTGCAGCAATGCTTCCAAATCGGGCATCGGCTTCATCAGCTGAACACCTTCGGCTAAGTCTGCAAGTCCTTTATCAACCTTTAGAAACGGTAAAACGCCGCGCTTATCCCACAGATAGTCTGCCGTAGGAATACCCTCTATATCACGATCCATTGTTTGCTCAAAAAGGATAGCACCGAGTATATGCTTTTTGTCGAATTCTTTACTGGTGATAATCCGCGTGCGCATGGCATGCACCATATCAAACATCTCTTTTTCATTTGAATAGGCGTCTTTTCCGATACCGTATCCGGCCAGAGCCTTAGGCGTACTGCCACCGCTCTGATCCAAAGCCGCGATGAATCCCTTTCCGGTGTGCATCCGTTCTATTTTTTGCTTGTCCATAGTAAAACCTCCTGCAAGATAATGCGATGTCAGTATATCCTATGATTGCGAAAAACGCTAGCCTAGCTTCACAACAGGGTAAACGCATCGGGCTACTGTTTTAGTCCCCCGCAGAATCATTGGAGCTGTTCAACCAGAACTGCCAAGGATGGCATCGCTAAAAAATGTACATCCCTGTACATTTTTTTGCTTCGAGTTTTTCTGATGAAAAACTCGATACTGTTTGGAACCACTGACTTCCTATCAGTGCAGCGATGTTTTGTGCACACACAAAACTCGCCTTCAACTGTTGTACACGGATGTACAACAGTTGAGGATGGTTCAAATGGTCTCACAGCCCCAATGATTCTGCGCTTTTTATCTAGTCTGTCCGATGCGTTTACCCGTCTGCCAGAAAAAATGTGCGAAATTTTATTTCCTTAAAATGCAACAGTTGAACAAAATATAAGTTTTGGAAACTGTTGTACTCGTGCGCGAAAAGCGCACACATCAATACGCAAGTTTTCGAAAGAAAACTTGACGGTTAAGGTGAGCGGCGTCATTGTAGACGCTCACCTTATACCTATGAAATTTCGCACAGACGGAAGGCAACCGTTTAAAATATTTCTGGTGCGGTTGCCCTGTTTAAAGCCTGAAGTGTTGAGAGAAGCCTATAGTTTTATCCGCGTAAAAATAATTTTTCTTAAATATCGAAAAGTTTTACCTTATTCGGCGGCAAACTTATCCGCTGTAACGCCCATAACGTCTGCATTAGCTTGGTACGTTGCCAGTTGTTGTCCTGCAGGAACTTTAATACCGCCTGCCGTTAAAGCCGTACAGCCGTAAAAGGCATCTTTGAAATACGAGTCATTGTCCTTATCTTTTTCGGGATTATAGTTACACTTCAGTACAATAGTTTTAAGATTTGTGCAGCCGGAAAAGCAATTCTGCATATTCGTAACATTTACAGGAATGACCGATGCTTGAGTGAGCTTTGTACAGTCACTAAAGCAGAAACGCATGTCAGTAACGCTTGTGGGAATTACCGGTGCCTGTGTGAGGTTTGTACAGTCATTAAAGCAGAAACTCATGTCAGTAACCCCTTCGGGTATTCCGGAAACTTGTACAAGGGTTTCGCATTTCCGAAAACAAGAATACATATCTGTAAGTCCTGCTATTGTACCACCGAATTTAAGCGCAACTTTTTTAGAAGGTGACGCTTTAAGAGTTTTGCCGAGAGGACTTGCTTCCATAAGTCCTCCTAAGTCTTCTTTTTTAAGCCCTGTTACTTCGATGTAGTTTACTGTGCTGGCAGAGGCTTTTGTTTTAAGATAGTCGTCTAACTGTGCAAAGGGTACCTGTGTGTAGCTTCCCGTGTTGTTGCCGGGAGCCCCACCATTTTGGGGACACGCAGTACATAGTAACGATACGATAACGGCCAACACCGCTACCGTAATCCGGTTAAAGAACTTTCGCATTCTTATGGTATCAGTATTCATCTTTTCCTCCTGATATATGTTTCACCCGTATTTGGGTGTTTTGTTGCTAAATATACTGCATCTCATTGAAAATTTCCATACCGGTTTAACAAAGCTTGCAGGTACTCTATAATGCTCCCAATGAGAAATATATTTGGGGCGAATCTCCTTATGAAAATGTCTGTATGCCATTTACGCCAACTAAAGACAGCGGCGGTATTGTTCTTCTTGTTTTGTATTGTATGCCAAGAAGCCGTTGCAGAAAATCGGTTAAAATTGGGAATTGAACAGTTGCCGCAATATCGTGCCATTTTTGCCGGAAAGCGAGTAGGACTGATTACCAATCAAACCGGTATCGATTCCGCGGGAACGCCCTCTGCGGTGCTGTTGAGCCGGTCGGTGCAGCTTACGGCGCTTTTTTCGCCCGAACACGGTATACAGGGCAACGAACGGGAGGGGGCATCCATCGGACACAGCGCCGATCCGCGAACGGGGCTGCCGGTATACAGCCTTTACGGAAATACCAAACGGCCGACGCCGGAGATGTTAAAAGATATCGACGTACTTTGTTTTGATATTCAAGATGTAGGAGCTCGTTTCTACACCTATATTTCCACCATGGCATACGCGATGGAAGAATGTGCGCGGCATAAAAAACGATTTGTCGTATTCGACCGCCCAAATCCGATTGGCGGCACCGTCGAGGGGAATATGCTGGAGCTTGAATACCGTTCCTTTACGGGATATTTTCCCATTGTGCAACGGCACGGTATGACGGTCGGGGAACTTGCCTTGCTCTTCAATACCGAATACGGTATTCATTGTGATTTGACGGTAATCCCGATGACAGGCTGGGATAGAGAGACCTACTTTGACGAGCTGCCTCTGATATGGGTGCCGCCGTCTCCCAATATTCCGTCGCCCCTCACCGCGCTCGTATATGCCGGTGTCTGTTTATTTGAAGGAACCAACCTTTCGGTAGGACGGGGAACAACGATGCCGTTTCAGTACCTTGGAGCGCCTTATATCGATGCTTACCGTCTAGCTGATCAGCTGAATCGGTTGGGCTTGGACGGCGTGCGTTTTTTGCCCGCATTTTTTACCCCATTGATTTCGCTCTATACGGGGCAGCTCTGCGGGGGAGTACAAATTGCCGTTACCGACCGCCGCAGTTTTTCGCCCGTTAAGACGGCAATTGCCATGTTCTACGAACTCAAGCACCTCTACCCCGACAAGTTTGCGATAAACAATGTGGGCAAAAAATATTGCGGCCTCCATTTATTAACAGGTTGTACACAGCTCACCAATCCTTTGCAAACTACGCAGGATTATTTTACCCGCATTGAAAAAGAGACAAAGCTGTTTAGCAACATCCGCAAGAAATATCTTCTGTATTAGTTAGTATTTTAGCAGAAGGATAAACGCATAAGACAGATAGCTTAAACACCGCATAAAAATTAAGGCTGTGAGACCATTTGAACCGCGAAGAGGTTCAACTCTGGTTGAGCAGCCTCAATTTTTATGCAGGAATATATCCGGTAAACGTTTTATGCGGTTACCAATCCTTCCTCTTGTGCTGAAATTATCGATTGTGCTAGTATACGACCATGGTTAAATGTCCTAAAAGATACATATTCGTTATAGTGTATGTGCTTGTAGCAGCGCTGCTCTCTGCCCAAATAGTAAGCGGTAAAAAAGATATCGCAGTTTTTAGACTTTCTCATTCGGGATATGTTCCCTCCGAAGTTGCCGCAAGAATAGATCAACGGATTATCGATGTTGTTACTTCTTTTAAACGGTTTAACGTAATCGGTATGGAGTACCGGCTCAACTCAAACAATATTGTGTCCTTTATCGATCAAATCAAAAGGATGAAAGAACAGCGGTCGGAAATTTCCGAAACCGTGTTATCAGGAGAAGAGGCTTTTACACGTGCCGATTGGGAACGGCTTACCGGAGCCTTTTTGGTATTTGCGCCCCGGATTACCGACTATGATGAACGTCTTATGTTTGAAGACACTGTAGTTGAGGGCAAAAAAGTTATAAAAAAGTATTGGATCGTCAGAATAGAAGGGGCAATATCTATCCTTGACGTTTCCGGTTCCGCGAGTGAGCGGGTTATACCGCTATCCGTTAAAAAAGTCGCAAAACGGCGTTCCGATGCGGTTGACGAAGCAATCAGTTCTTTAATAAGTTCGGTTTATACGGCAATTAAATTTGAACCGGAGTTTGCATTGGCAAGCGGAGTACTTGCCGTTGACCATGAAAACAATACCGTTACAATCGAGCTGGGAAAGGATATCGGTATAAATGCAGGAGATGAATATATCCTTCAAAAATCCATCTCAGTTGCCGGAAAGCAGTCGGTAAAAGAAACCGGTTTGTTAATTATTTCGGAGGTACACGATACTTTTTCAGTTGCAAAAGTGATTTACGCAGACCAGCCGATTGTCGAAGGGGATTCTGTTAAAGAGCTTTTAGGATCCCGTATTCTACTGCAAGGATATGCAGGTATAACGGTTCCCATTACCGGCGTAATGACAAAAGACTCAAAGGAGTTTTTGCGTGTTCAGCCGACTTTCGGTATACGGGCTGTATACAAGGCAAATTTTCATCTCAGTATATCGATCGGATATGAGTATGCCATACAACAACCGATTGGATCCTCCGCTGTATTGAGTGCAAAACCGATGCGGCTTACTCCTTTCGGAACAGGATATTTAGGTATCGGTGTTTATAATTTCTATACATCCCGTTTTAAGATTACACCGGAATTACAATTTTGCTTTTCGGGTACATCCGTTGCCGCGCAATCAAATTCAGCAAAGACTTATACCGTTACAGCCTCACAACTCGGCGGGAGGGTGCTTGTGTCGGCAGATTACTTTATTTCACGGAATTGGACGATAGGCGGGAGTGCCGGATTCGGCTATATGCATAATTTACTGAGTCCCGCGCAGGCGGCTGAAAAATTGAAAAAAGAAAGCCTATTTCCCCAGCCGGAACTCGATAAGGTTAATAATTATGCATGGGATGTTCTATCATCACACATGAACTTTCATGTTTTTATAGGAATAACCCGCAGGTTCTAGGCATGCACCTCAAGCTAAGGAAACTGTCAAAAACTGAAGTTTTTAGACAGCTGCCCGATATAACTCACACGATAAGGAGAAAACTATGAAAAGAAACATTGTATTATATGCACTGCTGTCGGTGCTTTTGACATCATGTACCGTTATGCCGCGGATTCCGCAGTACACAGGCAACAACCCTTATTATGCCGGTTCCGGAGAGGGATATACGTTTTTGGAGGCACTGACTCAGGCAAAAGCGAATACCCTGCGGCTTGCCGTTATCGACCTTATCGGGGAGACGGAAGAAATGCAGAATCGTAGTAAGTTACATTCCGCTTTTTACGCCGGGACAAGACCGAATGCTTACCTTGAAACCGACTATATGCGTATTTTGCGGCGCGATCAAACGTACCGAGGATACTATTGTGAGATCACCGTACCGGTAAAAATGGATGAATTACGCCGTACACTCGATATGATCGGTACCTATTCTGCAAAGGGCGGCAATATTCTATCGAGTCCTGAAGTACATGAGGCAAGAATCAAGAGCGAATTGCAAGGAAATAATGTCGGATTTATCACACAGTATGTCGATAGTATGCTGTATATGGTTGTTCCAAATCAAAAGGCAAAAGACGGAAGTACATTTTCCAAGTCTGCCGTCAACATGGCGAATAAATACCTGCTTGACAACGGGTACCGTGCCGTTGATTATGCCGCGGTAGAAGCATTAAAATCAGATAGTGCTACGCTGTTTACTCAAGAACCTGATACGGCTGATCTTTCGGTTATACAGTGGATTGCACAAAAACTTGGCGCTGATGTTTATATTGAAGTGGACGGTTTTGTGCAGGGCGGTCGAGAAACAGGCGGTTACTATGCTCAAGCTGAAGTTAACTTGAAAATGTACAATCCGTCTACGGGAGAATTACTCGGCGCTGTACCCTATAGCAGTCCTAAGACGTTCGACCGCGGAAGTACCGAAGCTGCGGCACAGAACGCGATAAAGTCAACGGTCTTTAAAGCAATGAGTGTTGCTGTTGATCAAGCGAAAAAAGCATTGGTGCGGGATTATGCACAAGGTATTCGGTATGAAATTACTATTAACAATAGTTCCGACAGTAAACTGATGAACAAGTTCCGAAATGTATTGAACACTAAAGTCGAAACAATACGGGTTATGTATCAATCTACCGCTCAAACAAAGTATGCGGTACAATATTTCGGCAGAGTGGAAGATATGGAAAATATCGTCTACTCGGCAGCAGAAAGTGTTCCCGGTATGGAAAGTATTTCACTGGTTATGATCCGGGGTAAAACACTCATGTTCCGGTTAGGACGGTAAAGGAACGTTGAAGGTATACCTTCCTTAAAATTGAACAACTGAACAAAGTATCAACTTTGGAAGTTGTTCAATTAGTACGCGATAGCGTACATACGATCTGCGATGTTTGCGTAAGCAAACTCGACGTGTTTTTCAGCGGTACCATTTGTACCGCTAAAAATAAACCTTCTATATTTCGGTGCAGTTGTCCTGTGTGTGCTGCTGCACATACTCTTCCGCCCGTTTAAAGTCTTCAGGCGTATCGATGTCGAAGGCTTCCATTTCGGAACGGAGCGGGGAGTACAGAAGCAAGTCTGGGTGAGCGTTCATCACGGTTCTGCCGCCGATACTTCCGTCCAAGCGGCTGAGCTCACCGGCTAGTGCCGCCGGGAAGATAACCGGAGAACAGTGCTTGCCGTTAAAGGCAGCAGAAACAATGCGGTTGGGATTATTCTGAAAGACGGCGCAGAGGTCGCGGATACTGTCGGCTTGCAAAAAAGGCTGATCGGCGGTGCAGAATAAAAAGCCGCTTGGGTGATGAAGGGGAGTGGCTGTGTTTACTGCAAGAGCTTCCGCATAGCCGCGGCACGCAGCTTGTACTGCAAGAGCCGCCGAATGTCCCTGTCCCCGCGCCGGATCCGGATTAAAGACAATATCACAGTGGAATGATTGGCGGGTTGCGTTGCCGGCGTCAAGGCCCTTTTGGCATCCGTTGTACACAGGTGGTTTTTGCGTAGATTTGATTTGTGTCAGCTGCGCTATCATTTCTGTTATCGGCTGCTGTGTTTCGGCATTTACCGTGATCACCAGATGGGTAATACCTGCTTCAAGCAGTGTTTCAATGACGTATCCGATTAAGGGTTTTCCGCAAAGCGGAAGCAGCTGTTTACAGCAGCCCATGCGGGTTGACAGTCCTCCTGCAAGGAGAATTGCAGTGGGGAGTTTGATGGGGCTGCCGGTATTGTTGTTTTCGGACACTGTCGAGATTGTTTGCATATTACTCGGCATCATTTGTTATCGTTTGGAACTCCGATTTCCGCAGTATCTAAAAATGATGCAAAACTTTGCGCTCGCCCAAGCCGTTCATACAGTTCTGCTCTATTTTGCATAGTCAGATGGAATACTACGGCTTCCTGCATACGTTCCAAGACCGGCAAAAAGCGCGTCCTATGCGGTTTTACGGCTCCGATGATATAATAGCGGGAGTCGGAAAGCAGATCGCATACGGCTCGGAAAAAAAGCTCCGCCTCCGCTTCCATAAAGCCGAGTTCATCCATTAAGATTACCGGCAGGGTAGGGGACAGTGACGCTGCATCGCAATCGGTGTCGGAATGTTCGCCGCCAATCGAAGAAAGTGTTACCTCCTCCGCTTGCTTCAAACACATAACCCCGAATGTATCAAATACCGGGGCAAAACCGACCGGTTTTTGCTGGGGACATATTCCGACTTTGTTGCCGGTTGTATACCGGTATCTTGCGGTACCGGTGACAACCTGATGCATATACACTGCACACTCCGGCGGCGCTTCTCTTTTTGTAATAAAGCCTGATGGCTGCAGGTTGAACTTTTGTATAAGGGCTGCAAGAAACGTAGATTTTCCGCAGCCCCGTTCGCCGGTAACAAAGAATATCCGTTTTCCAAGTTCCGAAACGATCGGCCTACCGGCGTCGAAATTGTCAGGATCATTGGAAGGTTTATTCTTGTGCGGCAATATGCTCAAATCGGTTAATCCTCTTTTGATTTCGGCAGCAGGAGGTTCAGAATAAGCGCGGTAACAAAGGCACCGACGATAGCCTGTTTAAAGATATTCTGGAACCACATCGGTAAGTGCTGCATAACTTCTTGTACATTACTCAGACCGAATGCAACGCCAAGTGAAGCCGCAATAATGACAACATCACGTTCTGCAATCTTTCCGCTCTGGTAAATTAGGTTTAAGCCGCTCATCGTGATCATACTGAACATCAGCAATACACCGCCGCCCAATACCGGGTTCGGGATAGTCGAAACGATTGCTCCGAGTTTGGGGAAGAAACCGCACAATACTAAGAAGCCTGCGCCGATACCGATGGTAAAGCGGTTGACAACCTTTGTCATACCGATAAGCCCGACGTTCTGGCTGAACGAGGTGTTCGGCATAACGCCGAAGATGGCTGCAAACATACTGCCGAAGCCGTCTGCATGAACTGCGCCCTGCAATTCCTTGTCGGTTATATCGCGTCCGAGACCGCCGACTGCAATGCCGGTGTTATCACCGATTGTTTCTACGGTTGTTGCAAGGTAGACAAGCAGGAATGGGACAATCGCATCCCAATGGAAGGAGAGGTTCAGGTGCCCTACTGCAAAGAACGGCAGCGGAGCGGAAATCCATGCTGCATTTCTTACCGGCGTAAAATCAACCATACCGGCAAAGATCGCGACAATATACCCTGCGATAAGTCCGATCAGGATGGAGGAAATACTCAAAAAACCGGTAAACATTTGCCGGATAAAGATAATCGTTAAAAAGACGAAGAGTGCGACTAACAGATTCTTTATCGAACCGAATCCGGGAGTTTTTTCAAGACCGACTCCACCGCCGACAAATTTAATACCGACGGGAATAAGCGAAATACCCAACGTGGTAACAACGGTTCCCGTAACAACATGTGGTAAGAACTTGCGGAGCGGTTTAACAATAAACCCGAGCATAAACTCCATTAAACCGCCGATAAGGGATGCACCGAGAATGGCAGCATATCCGTTTGACCAGTCTCCCATTGCGGCATATTGCAGTCCTACGCCGATAGCAACGGGGATAAATCCTGAACTGGTTCCCATAACGGTGGGGAGTCCCGAACCGATTTTCCAGATAGGCCGCAACTGGACGAACGTAACGGCGCCGGCAACAAACATAGCGCTTTGCAGCAACGAAACTTTGATATCCGCCGGGATATTAAGTACACCCGATATAACCAAAATCGGTGCGAGGTTTCCGGCATACATAGCCAAAACATGCTGCATACCGAGAGGGATTGCGGTTTTTAGCGGAACACGGCCTTCAAGCTTATAAATATTTTCTTTTGAAATACTCATAATCTCCTCCTTAACTTAAATTGTCACCCGCTCAATCTCACCATAGTAATGATAGAGATGCGAATGCTTACTCATTCTATCAGTATAGCCCTGAATACGGTAAATAGCAAGAAAAATTTATGAGATAACCTAAAAATTATTTAGCTCGTTCACCGGTCAAACCGGTGAGTTGTTCTAGCAGAGAGCCGGTATCATCTTCCGCAAGGATAATCAATTTATCGCCGGGGTACAGTATGGTATTGCCGTCGGGGACAGACTCATGTTCGCCGTGCATAACGCCGATGATGCGGCATTTTTGAGGCCAGTCCGTTTCACGGACTTCCTTTAATGCAGCAATTGAGTGCAAGCCGATCGGCAATTCATAAAGTTGCGGGCGATATGTTCTGTGTTTATTGCTTGAAGATTGTATGTCGCCTTGCTCGGCTTCGAGTATTTGCTCCAATAAGATGTGGTCATGCGCCTGCGAACCGATAAAGCTTGCCGTCAAATAGGCTGTTAGACAGGTAAGTACCAAGCCGCTTAGCTGATGGAGTGCCCCACTCGTTTCAAACACGATAACGCAAGCCGTAAGCGGCGCTTTAATAACGGTAGTAAAACAGGCTGCCATCCCAAAGAGAATCATGGTATTCACATGCTCCGGTGCCAATAAACCGAGATGCACGAGCGCCGTTGCATACAATGCGCCGCCGGTTGCGCCGCACGCAAGGAGCGGTACGAAAATACCGCCGATCGCGCCTGATCCCGCAGAAATGCCGGTAAAAAGCAGCTTAACGGCTAAAAACATCAGCAGCGTTGTAAGTGGGAAGGACTGTTCAGTCAGTGCCTTTATCAGCCCGTCTCCGCCGCCGGAGGAATAACTTAGCCACAACCCGACCGGCAGTGACAACAGGAATGGAACAACCGGCCGCAGAACCGGCGGAATATGGAGTGTTTTATAGCACCGTTGGAAAAAATAGATCGACTGCTTAAACCCATGTCCGACAAGCGCACCAAACATCCCAAGTCCTATCAGCCATGCAAATTGAGAAAGTGGGAATTCTACGGTTGTAAAAAATCGGAAAATCGGGCCGGATCCTAAAAAGGCACTTCCGGCAAAATCGCCGGCAAAAGACCCTGCCATAACGCAAGCTAAGAGTAACGGCGTTAAATGATGATGAATATCTTCCAGAGCAAAAACAATTGCAGCAAAAGGGGCATTAAAGGTTGCCGAAAGGCCGGCGGCGGCGCCCGCAGTGATTAGACATATCCGTTCGGTAAACGATCGTTTTCCCAGCCGCTCGACGGCATCCCCGACATAAGCGCCAAGCTGCACGGAAGGACCTTCGCGACCCATTGAAAGCCCCAGTCCAATTCCGAGGACACCACCGATAAATTTGAGGGGAAGTTCCGAAAGCGGGGAGAACTGCAATTTTTTCATAAAGACGCCTTCGATCTGTGCTACTCCGCCGCCTTTAATCATCGGCCATTTCGTAATAATAAAACCGATAAATAATCCTACCAGCGCCAACCCTGCCAGCGCAAGAACAACGCCGGGAGCACCAACTGCCCGAATGACGCCGTATAATGCAACACGGATATTCTTAATATGGGCGATCGAAAGACGAAAACCCGTAATAACCAGCCCCGTCAATAAGCCGGTTAAGAGGCTTTCAAACACTAAAAGCCATTTATTCTCTTGCCTTTTTTTCAGCAATGTGCCTGTTTCCGAATTGGTATTCATAATAATTCTTGAGGATTCCATCCTAACGGGGTTGAAAAAAGATCATCGACTATTAAGATGTTCCCGCTTCCTTTAGATTACAACTGTAAACCGCGTGCAGCGGCGATTACTTCCTTTAATTGACGGGCGGTGCGGGTAACCGATCCAAAGTCGCCGGTTTTAGCTCCCTTTGTCAGCGATCCGCCAATACCGAGCACTGCAGCGCCGGCTTTAATCCATTCGGCTGCATTTTCGACGGTAATGCCGCCGGTCGGCATATAAATTCCCTGCGGAAGCGGCCCTTTAAAGGCGCTGATGATTTTAGGCCCGAAAAGCTCCGCCGGAAACAGCTTGAGAATGTCTGCTCCGAACTCAAGCGCCCGCACCGCTTCCTGCGGCGTCATCACGCCGGGAATGTACGGCACCGCATACCGATTGCAGAGGCGGGCACAGTCCTCGTTAAAAGACGGCCCGACAATGTATTGCGCACCGGCAAGGATACACACCCGCGCGGTTTCCGCATCGAGTACCGTACCGGCTCCCAGCAATACATCCGCACCGAATGCTTCGTTTAACTCACGGATAATTTCGTCGGCATGCGGTACCGTCATCGTAATTTCGATTGCCGTGATTCCTCCGGCACGCACCGCCTCCACGATTTTAAGCCCTTGTGCCTTATTTTCTGCCCGAATAACGGCAACCGCCCCCGCCTCAATCAGCGCCTGTATCAGTTCGTATTTTTTCACTATTTCCTCCCTTCTGTGCAAAATTTTACCTAAAATTTTGCACAGTTCTTCCAAGGAAAAGGTAACCACACCGAAAATATTGCAAGCGCTTACCTTTTCTTTTGCGCAAAATTTTTTAAATTTTGCGCATTTTTTCACGAGAAGGATAAACACATCAGGCTGCTAGATAAAGATCGCAGAATAATGGGAACCGGGCAAGCATTTGAGCCGCAAAGCGGCGAAACTCTGCTTGAACGGTTTCCATTATTCTGCGGGGTCATTGAAAAGGCCATCTGATGTGTTTATCCTGATCTATTAGTCTACTTGGATGGTAAACCGTTCCGATTTTTCATTGCCGGTAATGTCCCGGGCTGTAATTAATATATCGGATTTTCCGCGGTTTAAGATAATTTTCCCTAAATAGAGTTCGCCTTTCCGCCGGTACAGCAGCGTATCGGTAATAGCGGTATTACCTAAATAAGAACTGCCGTCTTTCTGCGTAATGATTTCAAATGGAATGGTTCGAATATTTGTTCCGTTTACAAAAATCGTAATACGGAAGGGGCTAAAGCTATGGCCGCCTTGCACAACCGTGTCAGAGATATCCGCATATAATTCATAGCTTCCCTGCCGTACGTTTTTTTGCCCGCTTACTTGAAACGCGGTGTCCTGTTCATTTATCAAAACGATATTTTGTATCTGCGGTGCTATTTTATCGTTAACCGATGGGAGCAAGAGCAATGGATTGATATACACTTTTTTTTGATTATCACTGACTTGAAAGATAAGGGCATTAGGTTCCCCCCATCCGCTGTTTCCCGTTCTTCCGATAACCGTAGCTGCTTCGGTGGTTACTCTGGTTCGGAACATTGTGGTGTCGTCCAGATTTCCGTAAACCGTTTGGAGTCCGTCATCGTGTAAAAATATTAGTGCATTTCCGAGTGTGGAAGGAAATGAACCGGTTCCGTATTTTTTATCCAGAGCGATCAAGAGTATTCCGTCATCGGCAGCGCGTACCGCTGTTACATCCTCAAAGGTTAAACCTTGTTCAAAAGTATTTTCACCGATGCGCTGTCCGAAAAGCCTTAAGAATTTTTGTGTGTCAGCAGGCCATTCCAATGCGGACAATCCAGCAACACATACCGCTGCAGCTAAAATGCAAAAGAAAAATCTTTTCATATCAGTATCCTATTTATCAATTTATTTTATATCGATACGCGCTAATTTTGTGTCGGTTGCGAGGAATATCGTTCCTTGCTCCTGCATAAGAAAGATATTTTTTGAAGGAAAAGAGGTTCGGCCGACGACATAGAAAGGCGCTTCTATAAACGATAATGTTGAGCTTTGCTCCTGCTTGCTTATAATCGCCATAATATTCTTATATGGATTTTGACCAGCGGAGATAATCGTACCGCGTTGAGGTATAATACCTGAGATTAACCGATCGCAGTCGATAAAACCGATACCTTCGGCACACTCAAAGACAGCATTTTTCCCGTTTATATCGAAATCTACAAAGACCTGCTTGCGAAGATTTCCTTCTAATTTTCGGTGATGTATGATTTTATATTTATTGCCGTCTATCCGTATAAGCAGCGCCCGCTGGCTGTCAATTCCGCACACACAGGCAGCGAGTTTTCCATCGGTAGAGAGTGCTGCTCCCAGTATGACCTGATAGTCGCTGCCACCCGGATAAAAGTCGGACAGCACATTGCCTGCAGAATCGAGGGCGACCAGTTTGCCGTCTGAAAACCCGATGATGACGCCGCTTTCTGTGCTATGAAAGGCGGTAATCGGTGCGGTATGCAGGTAACGCCAGCGCGGTTTTCCATCGGTATCATATTGTTTGGAAAACCGCGCCGGC